>Ga0164243_10008561_pt1 | contig 15062 bp, 14 predicted proteins | sample OricompcompostOP_FD_108781 | JGI IMG/M metagenome (GOLD analysis project Ga0164243, IMG submission 108781) | Organic Plus compost microbial communities from Emeryville, California, USA - Original compost - Organic plus compost (OP) | ecosystem: Engineered > Solid waste > Mixed feedstock >... | reverse complement strand
TTTATTGTTCACCCCCAGGGTATAGAAAATTTTTTAATTTTCCCCATAATGGGGCCCCGGGCATATATTTCTTTCCTTGGGTTTTGGGGGGGGGGGGGGGAATTTCTCCCCAAGCTTTCGAACACTGCTGTAATCTACTGCCCCCTGCTCGAGCTGAACCTCTCGATGTCCTGTTTATCTCGTCCCTGAGATCCCAGGGCACACCAGAAGAGCAGTCCCATTTTCCCTATAGCCCTGGCATATCTATGCGGGCATCCTTAACGCCTCCTCTCTTTGCGAGAACTATCTCAAACGTGGCTCGCCCTGTGTTTGAGGTCGATAGCAGGCCTCTCTTCGGTCAATTTGCGAAGGTTGTACCATCTAGCAGTGACATGGTGGCTCTCATAAGTTCCAGAACTCTTGGAAGACGGTCTGATTGTTGTTGCTAGGTGCACATCACGACATTTACCCACCAGCGGACCCCTCCGGCGCAGCTTACCCGTTCTTGAACAGGAGCCTGGACTCAACAGATATCACCCTCCTTGATGGGGATGACGACGGTGCAACGCCGCTTCAGAGGCACCGGACCCTGAGCAACCTACTAGACGTGATACAGCAACTTGTCTCGTCCCAAGTAAAGATTACCTTTCGTAGCAAGATGTCCTGTATCACACCCGGCTAATTAAGAATTGGCAGCCTTCTTAGCAAGGCGGTCCTCAGGTTGATGTCAAGCACGGCCTCCTAGAGATCGAATACTTGCACAGTTGGCAATTCGAAATTACGGAGAGCATTGTCGCCATCGATATGTAGCCTCAGCAGCCGTTTCTCTGGCGGTTCTCAAGGGAATAGACACCTCGCTAACCCTAGGCTGGCAGACTCGTTCACACATAGACAAAAATTTCCTACTGTCTCCATCCTCGCCCTCCAATCTATGTAGACGGCATCCGGACCGTCTGAGGGCTGTCGAGGAAACAGGTGAATATGGACATGGGGGACGCTCTGACTATTAGCATCAAAGACGTCCTGAAGGGGAATAACCAGGGCAGATGCCTTGTAGACTCTCTCTAACATGCGTACTCCGCGCTTGACGATCAGGAAAAGGTCGGCAGCTTCGGCATCTACTAGCTCTGAGAGACGCGCGACAGGACGTATCGGCGAAACGAGGACGCGGCCAGGGAGGAGAGGCCGAATGTTGACGAAGGTGAAAGACAAGGCCGTGTAGTGGACCACAAACCTACTGCTGACGACGAAAGTGTAGAAACGGAATACTGCAGAGGAAGTATCAGATGCCATCTTTTGACACGAGTCTGTGATATCGCAAAAGCCAGCTTGGCTGTTGGTTGCTGCTTGTCAGTGAGGCCAAGAATTAGACGTGCGAGTCTGATCAGCGAAACCTATTAACTGCCTAATCATAGAGGCCAACTTGAGTCAATATGAATTGGAGACATCTAATCCGGCGGCGGATCTCCACACGGGCCTTTAAACCCCCACGTGGGCTGCCGCCTGCAGAGTCGTGGAGTCATTTTCTTCACTATCGAACAGATGAGCCCAACGGCATCACAGCACCTGGTCGAACTACTACGTCCCAATTCGACGACGGAAGAGTGTCAAGTGGGATAAGAAACGGATCATGGATTAGCCCGAATTCCGATATTAGGTCCCTATCAAAGGCCAGACTTGGTCGAAACAATTGTATTTGGAGCGAGGCGATGTTACTGCCCTCTCTTTGATCTGGGCCGGATGACTAGTGATGGAATAACCCTAGGCTTGACCTGGAAGAAGACTGAACTTGGGCATCTTTAGCTGCCGCCTTCATGGCCCTTGGCATCTGATATCGGCCTATTACTCTTGCGTTCGTTTAGACGCTCTTTCAAAGCGATGTCCGTGCGGGGTGGCTAGTAAGGAAGAATCCCGGCTTGGCTACCTACTGCGTGTGTTCACATCGTAGATGGTGACGAGAGAGTGACGAGAGACATGTTGAAGACGCCCCCATAACTGGTCTTGGAACTCCAAGATCTCTGTAGGGTGATGCACTCAAGGGCGTGTATCATATAGAAGGATATACTGACAGGGTAACCAAGCTGCCCGGCCATCATCCGATTTTAAATGATTGCCCCATTCTCCATTCCCTAGCTAGGTCCTCATCACCCGAATCTATGACCTACCCAGCGGATCTTTTCCATCCGTAAAGGGTTGATATCAAGATGGGATGGGTCCTACATCCGATACCCTTTCCAGCACTGGAAGTCGTAGACTCGTAGTTCTGCACATGCCGTCGTAAGATAACTACATATCGAATGCGGCGTTAGACTCCCCCAGGATACGTCTGACCCTAGAATTGTCGGTCTGGATAGGAGTTGTGTGTATGGAGGTTGAACTATGCCCAGAGCATGACTTTATTTTCAAGGTCCGACCGGTGCGTTATTAGGGCCATCAAGGCCGACAAGTAATCCTCAAACGGCTTCCCACGAAGAATTAAGGCCCATGCGTTTCACATTGCTGATGGCAATTGGACGAGGTTCAGTTAAAGTGCTGACATTGCCGCTTCTTACAATGCTATTGATGCATCAATTCAATACTACACTGACGTACATACATTTGTTGGAACAATGTCGATCATCCGCAACTGCACTGCCTCTTTGGACCACGACCATACCTTGCGAAAATAATGCTCCTTTGGCAACGTAATACTTCGATAGACTCGTTTTCGACATTTTTCAAGCCTACCCAAGTCGTTAGGTGGACCAATTAGATAGTGTAGCTTTCCAACTCCTTCTCCGTCCAGTCCCAAAGTTTCTTCGCCAGCTCATCGTTCTTGCCATACGAACTAGCCCGGCCGGGAATGCCAATTGGTTCGTAATACTCTCCATTCTTGACATCCTTGGCTACAGAGGCCCAAAGCTGATTCTTGGCGCCGTCCTCAGGAGTCACCAAGAAGTAATCCCAGAGAGGCATAGTAAGCCTGAGGATGGCTGGCGAGTCTGTGGCAGCATGGAACAAATTCGTCCTCACAAGGCCGGGGTGGAGAGAAACCGAGGTGAACTGAGGGTACTCCTTGGCGAGTTGGCGGGCGAAGAGGATACAGGCCAGTTTGCTTTGGCCATACCTTGCAGAGGAGGACATATTCTCGGATTTCGACTTGAGTGACTTAAAATCAATTCCTCCCGTCGCCGTGTAGTTGTGAGCGTATGAGCCGAGAGAAACGATTCGAACCCCGGCATCGGAGCTCTTGGCAGTCTTGTCAAGGACAGGAACCAGGAGCTTTGTGAGGAGGGCGTGGCCGACGTGATTGGTTCCGAATTGGATTTCGTAGCCCTCCTCTGTGACGGCGGGCGGGATGGCCATAACTCCCGCATTCAGGAGAAGAATATCCAGGCGGTCGGATTCTGCCGAAAACTTCGCCGCCGCGTCCTTGACGGATTGGAGAGAGGCGAGGTCCAATTTCAGAACAGTAATTGGCGCATCTGGGACCTCCTTCTTGATGTCTTCTACCGCCGCCTGGGCCTTTTCGAGATTCCGTGCCGCGAGCCAGATCTGGGCGGGATTGTGTCGGGCATATTCTAGCACCGATTGCTTTCCGAGACCATTTGAGCCCCCTGTCACAAGGATTACCTTACCCTCAAGAGAGGGAATGTCTTTCGCTGCCTTGAACGGGACGGATTTGCTCCAAAACATGTTGATCAAATGGATTTTGGGCTCGTATTGAGAGGCGAAATAAAATGAAGAGCCAGATATTTAGACGTCAAAACAGGTCCTGGATCGAGATAACGGGGTGGCACCATCGACGACGCAAGAGTGGTCCAGCATGGTTCCATATATATTGACTTCCTAAGACCAGGAACATGCGTCCAGCCACAGACCCATCAGGAGATTTAGGCCAATCATTACGCTGCGACGAGGAAGGTAAATTGGTTGACCCGGTAAGAGTCTTGGTCCGTGCCAGCGGAGTCGGAAAATCGGTCGTTGCCGGCTTCGGACCATCTGGAGAATCCCAACCACTTGAACCTCAAGTCGGGCGATAGGAGTGAGGTAGCACATGAAATAACTATAATTACGAGAGATCTTCTGGTTTAGCTTCAACATCAACCCGGTATTCTAAACTGTCACTGTGATATATGGGTCTGGCATTGCACCACTATGCTATCTAAAAGTACAAAGGAAAATAACTAATGAAATGATTATAGTCTTCAGTCTATTCGCCCCCGCAGGCTTCTAGAACCCCCTTCTCCCTCTTCCCCTCTAGCCTGGCTGCTGTTCAGGGTCTCTGGGCATAAAAGAAACCCGTTGCTCTCTCCAGGGCCCAGAAGGCCTTCCCACTTTCTAGTGCTGTCAAGAATGTTAACCCTGGTCCCATTCTATCCATCTGGTTCCTATCCCTATCGTGGTTCCAGAATTCCTCTAGCTATACAAAGCGTTCCCTGGTCTTCTCATGCCTGCAGCTGCAGTATGGGTCATAGTTCTCATGCTGGCAAGCCTTGTGGTAGTCCACGAAGTCCCCAAGCCCTGTCCTTACTTGTATAAGCCTAGACAGTATCTGTCTAAGGAGCTTTAGGTCCTCATATATTCCCACATTGTAGCCTAGGCTTCTCCAGATGTTTTCTAGGTACCGCCCAGGCCTTGCCTTGCTATGCCATACTAGTTGCTACCTGCATCTGATTTCCCGGGCTCTAGCCTTCACCCCTGCTAGTGTCGGTCTGTCCTCCTTGTTGTCTGTTGGGAGTTTGTAGGTCTCCCCGTCTGAGTATAGCTTATCTGCCCTCTCATTCTCTTTGATTTATGTGTCCTGGTGACCACCTGATCTGTACCCGGCCCTTGCTCTGCTCCGCCAGTTCCTGGTAGCGTAGGAAATCCCTTTGGGATGACTTTGGGGCTATGTTTGCAAGCCCTTGGATGACCGCCTGGTTGTCTATATAGCAGGTGATGTGGGTAGTGCCCGCCATTCTCATTGCCACCTCTAGGCCTTGCCTCGCTCCCTTGGCCTCCCCATCAAAGGCCACTGCTGTGTGTAGATGTCCCTTTCCCCATGTCGTTCCTTTCCCCCTCTCCATATTGAGTACGCCCATGTTGCTCTGTCCTCCCTCTGTGACCCGTCTGAGAAAACCAGAGTATGTCTATCTGGCAGCTGTGCCACCCATTCCTTGAAGGCTTTAGCAGCCTTACCTTTCCCCTCGTCTATGTGCGTCCTGGTTCTTCCGAACCTCCTGGCCTGGTGTCAATACTATGGTAGGCAAGGTAGCCTATGTAAAATCCCGCTTAGATCCCAACCTGCCAATCCGTCACCGTTAATCTTCTCCATGAGACCCTGGCCCTCCTACCCCCGACTACGTCGCGTCCTTCGCTTTTTGGTCACTCCCTGGGGTTTTGCTGATGGCGATTCCAGGCTACCGGCACTGGCGTTCGCCGGTTTCGATTTGGGGCGGCCGCGCCGCGCCGGAGCAGCAATATCTTCAATATCCGCAGTTGTCTTGTCCTCAGCGGCTTCTTGCAAGCGCCTACTCCTTCGGGGCTGTGCAGGGGCAGTCTTAGCAGGGGCCCTTGGAACATCTCGTCCGGCCGAGGATTCTTGGGCTTCCGAGGGCCGTTTGGGGGCCTTCGGTCGTCCCCGAGTGCCTTTTGGCCCACTCCTTCTGATAACCTTGGCCACTTTCGATGGATGAACTGGACCGAGAGCATTGTGCGCAGCATGTTGGGAATTTCCACCTTCAACGGATGGCTCTCTTCGAGAAATCGACGCGGCGGGAGATTGATTGGCCTGATCATTTCGCGGGGGACATGTATTCCCCGAACCAGACAACGAGTTTTGATTCGATGCCCCTGGCGAGCAGGACCTGGATGGACGTTGACTGGACGATACTCCTTCCATTGCGTTTCCGCCCTCTTCGAGCGATGCCGGAATAATGTCCGCCGGCGGGTCTTGCGGGGATTGGATCAAGTTGCCGGACGGTTGGTTTGATTCGTGGGGGGCGGGGGCGAATATATTCCAGGTCCTAGGTGCTTCTCCTGTTCCACAGCCGTTGCCCCTGGGCGCATCCGCTTGGATTGGGGGAGGATCATCGCCCATCTCTTCGCGAAGCATCTCCTCAAGAGGTTGCTCATGCTTCCACGACATCCCGGGCAGTACGCCCCAATTTCTATTCCAAATCCCTCTCTTAACCCAGGCCGCTTTCACCCTTTCGTAGGCTCTTGAATTTATATCAGCAGATTCCGGGACAATGGCGTCGTTAGCCCGTAACTCGAGTTGGATCCGCTCTCGTTCTATTGACACCTGGTAAACGAACTGATGGAAGGGGCGAGATGCCTCGCGCTCTCGTTCTCGTGCAGCCAGTCGCTCTGCGACTGACCGCTCGCTGTTGACTTCGGGCTGTTTTGGTTTCACCCGTTCTTCCTTCTTGGGGTCGCGGAATAGAGATGGTCTTGAGTTCGCCTCCGAAGGCATTTCGGATTCAGACTCCAGCTCAAGCGGCTCTTCATGCCTCCAAGGGCCTTCAGGCCGACCGTTCCATGAGTGGGTCCACTTCTTCCTCCAGATACCCTGATCAATCCAGCGTTTCTTGACCTTCTCCTCCGCAAAGCTAAGGTAATTGGTGCCGCGAGGCACACTATATATCCCATCTTCCCTTGCCTTGATGATCCAATTACTCTCATCGATCCTCTGGGCTTCGAATTGTTCATAAGGAGTCGATGCGCGATGTTCACGCTTAAGCTGCCATTTTCGTTCTTCGCGGCGTTGCTGTTCATCGCTAGGCGGGTTAGGACTTTGGGACAGAGTTGAGTTGTGCGAAACGCAAGCCGAGTATGGTGGCGGAGACTCTTCGAACCGTCTTCGAGCATGGTCCAGTCGCTGAGGGTCTTGGGCGAGTGTCGCTAGGGCTCTATGAGCCACAAATAGCCCTTCCCCCCGGATTGAGTCCGCCATGGAGAAACTGTAAATTGGGGTGGTAGGCCGGGGGCCGTGGTGGGTAGTAAAGATGATGGAGAAGGAGAGATGAGAGATGAGATGAGGTGGAAAAGGCGAAAGCCGAAATTGGGCGTGCGACGTCACGGATGTTGCCGTGTCTAAATTTGGCGTGTCGAATCACTGCCCTTAGGCGCCAAGAAGTGGCATCATTTGCGGGAACACCACCATTCATTGGCTGCGCATCGCCCTGCACCAACAGATAACCGCCCGCTTCTCGAATCCGAAACCTCACTGCCTACCTCACAGCAAGAGAGACCACTCGAGATGCGAAAATGCAAAGACTGGCGTTAAAACGTCTTGGGGCCAAAGGCCTGGGCAATCATGCCCTCCCGCTACTTGCTCCGGTCTCTTTTTCTCTTAGATTCTCTCCTCATTTCCACTCGCCGTTCCTCGTCCTCGTTCACCCCCTTACTTCGACAGTTCATTACTAGTGTTTCCATTCAAACGATGCCTCGTCCTGAACCTCATCCACTAGCATTATTCTCCCTTAAACCCTGCAACCCGCGGGCGGAAGAAGTCCTCGCTCATCAATGCAATAAGCACCTCATTTCGTGGTTGAACGGAGAACTCGTTCTCGATATCGGCCACGTCCAGTCCAAGTCTGGCAATACTACTCTCGCAACGATAGGACGCGGTGGTGATGCTGATATCTTCGTGGAAGGCTCCAGTATTTCAAAGATCCAATGCTCGTTCGAGATCGAGTGGGTTACTGGTATTGTTATGTTCTACGACAGATCCCACAGTCAGACGAGCCAAGTTTTTGGCCAGATCGTTTTTCCGTTCGAGTATGGTCGTCCTCGAAAAGTCGTCGTGCATGATCGTGCCAATACTGCCATTGGATTTGGTGGCGTGAACCGGAACCTCGTCCAGTTTGAATTAAAATGGCACAATAGCTCGTCTAAAGTGACGGAGATGGTCAAGAATCGGAAGAGCATTGCTCTTAGTTATGAAGAGAACCCCCGCCTTGCTCAAACGATCGACGAAGCCGACACCGTCCTGCCCTCTCAACGAGAGACCAGAGTTCACACCGCGGGACGCCGACAGCCGCAGCTGAGATATGCGAAAATCGACGATCTTGGATCTGGGCAGTTTGGAGATGTATTCAAAGCAGTGGACGTAGACGCGGGCAAGCTTTTAGCTGTCAAAATATTGAAGCGGCCGACGGGAACAACAGAACAAGATTGGAAGGCATTACTACACGATTCGCTCAGACGTGAGGTAGAGATCCTTTCGAGGATCAGCCATGTGAGTTTTGCTACTTGAAAACCTAATGTACATGAACTAATATCAATACTAGCCGCATGTTGTAGACTATATCGGTTCGCGGGGCTGGGAGGCAGGCAATGTGGAGATATTCATGGGTTTAATGGAGGGGACCCTGCAATCATTAGTCGCAGGCGGGTGCTCTACCCATATTAATGACCTGGGCGGTACCGTCCTTCACCACATGCTTCAAGCAATCGATTGTCTTGCTGTGGAGGGCATCATTCACCGGGATGTGAAACCAGAAAACATCCTCTACATTTCACGGATGGGCGAATACCATTTCCAGCTGGGGGACTTCGGTCTCAGCAACCGCCAAGGCATTGCGTCAACTTTTGCTGGTAGCCCGTTGTTTATGGCTCCAGAGATGTTTCAAGGCGGGAAGCAGACCCACAAAGCTGATGTATGGTCACTCTATGTCACGATGTTGTGGACATTGGATGCGGAAGGGTTCCGTGAGGCCTCGAAGAGGTTTAAGACTCATGAGGAGGTTCGACAAGCAGTTCTATTACTAGCTTCCAAGGCCGACTCTGTCTCGGTCATCCGAGAGATGGCGAGGATTGACCCACAGGATCGCGCTTCAGCGGCACAGATGCTCGTCAAATGCTTCAGTGGAAAAGGACTCACCACTCCGCAAAACCAAGTTCCGCCCCTCACGAGTCCGAGAGTTCACGATAAAAGTCCTGCCCCGGCCCTGGCTAGCCCTGCACCAGCGAATACCGCGCAACCAAAGCCAAGACATGTCCGAAGGAGGCCCAATCCAGTCTTGGCCACGGGCCAATTCCGCGTCGACAAGGCTCGGCATCCCCAAGCACAGGTGAGACAACCGTTTGGGCCGACTAAAAGGGGCCTCGATCAAGCGCTCGATCGAGTGTACCGGCTTACTCCTGGCGGCTTTCTTGACGACAATGCCGACGCTTTCGGTGAGATTTACCGCCAGCTCAATCACCCTTGATTATCGCGGGGCATGTAGATATCGATGCGCTTAGGCAGCATATAGTGTATTATGTTAACTTTGTCTCTTGTTTGTACGGAACGCGAGCGAAGCATGCTCCTTAAGTGGGCATAATTAGTACACAAATCTTCTCCTCTCATCGCCGACAAGCCTTGGATATTATCTCGAGCCATCTTACATGTAATTAATGAGATGGATGAAGAGGCTTCTACTGTAATCCCGCATAAGCTCCTCGACTCTGCTTCTCCCTCAGCCTACTACAGTGACGCACCTGCGAAGTGGCCAAGCTCGTTGAGAGTCCTCCTTGAACAGCTTATGGATCTCCTACGAGTTCAATAGACTACCTTGAGTTTGGTAGGCACACACCTAGACCCGGACTTAGTTGTTACTGAGGATCTCCACGCCCTCACTTCGTGTTGCCCTATCCAAGTTGACCGCTAATTTTCTAGCGGATAGGCATTACTATATTCAGGACTATGTAAAATGAATTCATTTTGACTAGGGAATACAATGGTACGCTTTATGATATTGTTTCAGATAAGAAGCTTTTGAAACTATTTCAAACGATTTTTCTCCCGCTCTTTTGTTCTCTAAGTTGGGCCAAGATGTTTGCTCGTTTAGCACCAAAAACTTTGGACTAACGTAGATATGCCATTTCCACTAGAGAGCCTCTGTACATTCGTAACTCTTCTAACTAAACTAACTATACAACTGCTCTTGCTGTAAGCACTTAACTGCTAACGTACGGCCCTGACCGTGCTGGAAGTCAGCATATTGTTGAACGAGAATCTGAAATGGAGGAGGGTAAATGGACAGAACATCATACGGTTCTGCTACTATTTCGGCCGCGAAGATATTCATCAACTACCTTGATTGGGGGGCACGCCTGACGACCATTTGAGCATGCACCCGATGCGCTAAGTGCTGCTATCCTGGAGGGCCCTATACACTGATCAAACATGCGTTCTATGTAACATATTACCCAAATAGCAGGTGCGTGAGCTAGTTGGTATAGTTACACGTCAGGAACCGCGGCGCTCCACACGACATTCTCCCACCCCGGTCTTCTACTAATCCTTGCTCTCAAGTCTGCCGTCTTGTCTGGTCTCATGGTGCCCGTGGTCAGCCTCGGCTTGGCTACCTTTGGCAAGGGAAATGTGCTACCATCAGGAGCTAGAATGTCAAATCCGCTGAGCAGCACCACCATGATGCCCATGACCTCAGCTATCGCAAAATTCCGTCCGGGACACAGGTCTTTCCCTCCACCGAAGGGGAAGTAAGCTCTCTTTCGGAGGTTAGAAACAGGATCAATGCTAGTTTGTGAAAGAAAGCGCTCAGGATCGAACTCCTCCGCTGCTTCACCGCCCCATGCCTCGGGACTTCGGAGAGAAACTGTGGTCGGAATCATGCAGGTGACTCCTTTCTTCAGGAGATAAGTGCGGCCATTGACGTCGCCTCCATCTGAGAGATATGTGTCCTCGACGACACGGCGATGTAATGTTGCTGTCGTCGCTAGACGATGGGCCTCTCGGAAGGCTGACACTAGTCTCGGGTAGAGACTATCTAGTCGGCCGACTTCGACAATAACCTTGCGGATCCCGGTGTTGCTGTCCACGTTCTCCTCCTTAATGGCGCCGATGACCTCTTCTCGTAAACTGGCGAGCAGATCTGGCCTGCTGAAAATCTGGACCAGGGCCCAGAAAGTAGTCGGGACCACATTCATTACGGATGCGTGGATGACTTGGGTGTACGCAGCTGCCATATCGCTCGCACTGAAGTCGTACTGCTTCTGCATTGCAGCCGTTTCTTGTGTCATTCGCGAAATCTTATGCATGCCGCTCCTCGAGAAATCTTCTTGAGCAAAATAAGCAGTCAAAGCCTTTTCGATGGCGACACGACCCTGATGAGACGTGCGGTCCTTGATGGCTGCCAATGGGGTTCGGCGAGAGATATCTCCGGCCTCCCAGTCCCTGAATATTATGGATTCAGTCTATCGCGAGTGCCACAAAGGATAGCGGGGGGAGAACAGACCAGTAAGATTGAATCAGAGACGGGTCCTTCTTCCACGGATTACATCCTGGACCGAGAAGAGTTGAGGTTGTTACTGTTGTCATTATGTTCCGCATCCAAACCCAGAGGCTGTCGACTTCAATCAACGTTTTACCCTGCGGTTGCGTAGGCTGCCGAAAGATTGAGCTTATTTCTTCCATGGCAATAGTGTTCATCTGCTTCAGTGGTGTGCCTGCCATCTGCTGCTGAAAGAGCAGCATCATGCGCTCGTGCATGCCCTCTTTGGCGTAGATGTGCCGGGCCCTCAGAGACAGCTCATCCATCCGGCCCACATACTCGGCCACCAGCGGCGCGAAACTGAGGTTTTTGCTTTTGAAAGCTGCCTGGACAAGGTATGGCGAGTTGAGCACATAGACTTTGCCGTTGAACATGCGAAGGGTGCTAACGGGATGGTGTGTCTTTTTACTAGACGATTCAGTTAGCAACGTAACACTATCTTACTTCACAAGACACAGATAGCGTACTGGAGTTCAAAGAGGTATCGATGTGGTTGTTGCATCAATCCAATAAGATGACCAATGTAGGGAATTTTAGACCGAACTAGGGGTGGCTCTTGAGGGTCGAGCTGGAATCTTGATGAGAGACGCCATAGCTTCCCAACCACAAGGGCAATGACAATGAAGGATACGGGAACGAGATAATTGTGAAGAAGAGTGAGGAGATCCTCGACCATCTTGGTGATGCTTCACTGGATAAACTTAAAGCTCATTAGGGGGTTGGTAGATGCTGCTTGTAGCTACGACTAATCCCCCAGGTCGAACGAAGAAAAGAGAAATTCGTTTTTCTTATCTCAGCCTTCAACAGCAAGGGTAGTTTAGAATCATATATGCTTGTCTATGTATATATCAGGTATCCCTCCAGAATGAAGTCATTCACATTATCAAAATCGCAATGGCCCATCAAGCGGGAGGTGTGGGAGTAAGCCAACCTTATCGTAAGCCTCATCCCTCCCTTACATCAAATGCAAGGAGTAAGCCAACACACATCAATAACATGCTGTAAGCCTGCAATTGTACCCGTCGATCTTAACTAAGCAATCGGCTGTGGATGCCGATTTCCTACCTTAACGCCTTAAGCAATCCATTGTAACTATCCTTACAGATTGAATCCAATGGTTAATTCGGTCTTTCAGTGTCTCTATCCCTCCTTGCTTCGTATTGTTTGTTCACTACGACCTCCCTTACCTCTGCAGTGTCACCTATTCCCTTACTTGCCCCGCGGTGTTGTGTTTCACCCTATTGGCAAGTTATCTCTATTCGCGGAAACAAACTTCTACAATGATGATCATCAAGGGAGCCCTGCTACTATGGTTTCTGATGGCGGCTCGGGTAGCGAGAGCGGGGTACGGTACGGGTTCCGCAAATATCTTTAGCACTGGCACATCGTGGGCAGAAACCTCTACGTGCGCCGGCAATCTCGACGCCCCAAAATTTACACCGAGGGCAGCAAATGAGGCCACTTATGATTGGTATATGACTACTACTTCTGCTGGTGGTGGTCGTCGTCTTCCTCTAGCTAACATCGGCTTTGAAAATGTGTTAGGTGGTACTTCAGCGCTGTGTCCGACTCGACAAATGCTTCTTTTGTCCTGATATTCTGGGACAATGGCCCAAAGGCCACTCGGAATCCTTACCTCTGAGGCCCATACTCCATCACAATGAATGGATGTTTGCCAATGGGTCGGTCTATTGCTTGGAGGCTGTAGCCACCGGTGGTGCGACCATCGTGGTGGATGAGAATGGCATATACGCGAACTGGGAAGGAACGGGCTTCAGCTACACGGAAACGAGACTCGACAAACCCGGTGCCGAGTACCTTGTCACGATAGGTAATGCCGACATTGACGTCCACGACACCATCCATCTGAAATCAGTACGTTTTGAAGCGAATGCCACTCTGCCGCCTTCTCATCTTATCACTAATAGAATACGATATCAGCGAGCACCGACGCATATACCGTGTTCCCTCAACAAGCCGGGCCAGACGCTACAGATGATGCCAAACGTCTTCTGGGCCAATGCTCTGCCAGATGCCGACGTTACCACCGACCTAACAATCCATGGTTCGCCCTTGACCACAACCGATGGCGTGGGTTACTACGAAGAGACATGGGGTGATGCGCCGTTGCTAGGTAGCGTCTACACCTGGTGCTGGGGACACGGCAGTGTAGGACCCAATTCAATCACCCTGGTTCGATGCCGTCGATCCTGCCATGACCGAGCATGTCTCGGGCTATGTGGCCAAAGAAGGCCAAGTACTGGAGATTAGATGTGCGCCGGGAGCCCTCTCCGTGCGGCCCTGGGGCGCCAATTCGGAATATCCGCCCGTTGCATCGACGGGCTTGATGCAAGGTCTATAGGCTCGCTACCGGTTGGACGACGGGTCCGTTCTCGGCGTAAACATTACAACGGGAATAGTTGTGTTCTACTAGGGAGGCTTCTCTGCGCGTATGCTTGGGACTCTTGAGGGCGGTATCGAGGGGTCAAACGAGACTTTTCGAGGTGCAACTTATACGAGTTGTTGAAGTTGGAAGGTTCTCCAGTCTGCACCTTCTGTGATACATAGATTTATTCATCATTTTTCTTCCTCAAATTGAGTCCGATCACATGACTCGCACGGACCCGAGAAGATCTGGCAAGTCCTTCCGATGCAACATTATTTTTGGCTTCGGAACCTTGACTCCAACTTCCGCAACTAGTTAGCAAGCTAGTGCCCACTAATGCCCGCCAAAGCGCCGGTTCCTTAATACCCACAATGGCCTCCCTGAGCCCAATCCTTGTCGTCGGGGGCTGCGGCTTCGTCGGTCACCACATAATCCGCGAGGTCTTTGAGCAGGACTCCTCGGCATCGATCTCGGTCCTGGATCTGCGTACCGACGCGAATCGTGACCCACGTGTCACCTACTATAGCGGAGACATCACTCAGAAATCCCAAGTTGAGATGGTCTTCGCCAAGGTCAAACCCAAGACTGTCTTCCATACCGTGTCGCCGCACCCGCTTCAGGTCAACCATGATCTCCTGGACAAGGTCAACATCACTGGGACGCAGAATCTCGTCGAGTGCGCCCAGCGGGCCGGCACCGTAGCCTTCGTGTACACGTCCAGCACGTCCATCATACACGACCACTATGTTCCGTTGCGTGACGCCAATGAAGAGGCCCCCGTCATCTACCGCCCACAACAGCCGGAACACTACGCGCATACGAAAGCCGTCGCCGAGACGCTTGTGCTGAATGCAAACCGCGTTGGCGGCTTGCTGACGGCTTCTATTCGCCCGACGACAATTCATGGGGAGGGAGACCTACTCGTGACGGCGAACTTGTGCCGCAATGCCTACACGAGAAAAGCCCGGTTTCAGTTCGGCGACGGCAAGAACCTGATGGATATCACATACGTGGGGAACGTCGCGTATGCCGAGGTCCTGGCCGCTAAGGCCCTGGTCGCCGCATCATCCTCTCCGCCGCTTCCTGAATCGCAGCGTGTAGAAGGCGAGGCGTTTTTCGTGCGTAACGATGAGCGGTATCCGTTCTGGGAGATCAACCGGATGGCTGCGAGGATGGCCGGGTATCCCGTGGCGGAGGAGGATATCTGGGCCATTCCGCTGTGGCTCGTTATGGCTGGCGCATTCTTGGTGCAGTGGCTTGTCTGGGGGCTCACCCTTGGAAAGAAGGAACCGCTATTGACGACCAGGGTTGTGAGGCTCATCACGATCGAGCGGACGTTTTCGATTGACAAGATCAAGGAGAGATTGGGGTACCGGCCGCGAGTCAGCACGGAGGAGGGGTTGCAGAGAGCAGTTAATTGGTATATGCAGGAGGTATATGCGAAGAAGGACAAG
>Ga0164243_10008559_pt1 | contig 15063 bp, 12 predicted proteins | sample OricompcompostOP_FD_108781 | JGI IMG/M metagenome (GOLD analysis project Ga0164243, IMG submission 108781) | Organic Plus compost microbial communities from Emeryville, California, USA - Original compost - Organic plus compost (OP) | ecosystem: Engineered > Solid waste > Mixed feedstock >... | reverse complement strand
CGCCTGCATCGGCGGCGGCTCCAACGCGATGGGGCTGTTTCATCCCTTCCTCGACGACAAGGACATCGAGATTTTCGGCGTCGAGGCGGCGGGCCACGGCATTCCGTCGGGTCAGCACGCGGCATCCGTCTCCGGCGGACGTCCGGGCGTGCTGCATGGCAATCGCACTTATCTGCTGATGGATGACGACGGGCAGATCAAAGAAGCGCATTCGATTTCGGCGGGTCTCGATTATCCGGGCATTGGGCCGGAGCATGCGTGGCTCGCGGATATGGGCCGTGTGAAGTTTCTCTCGGCGACGGACGATGAAGCGCTTGAAGCATTCCAGCTCTGCTCGCGGCTCGAAGGCATCATTCCGGCCCTTGAGCCGGCGCACGCCTTGGCGAAGGTGATGGAACTCGCGCCGAAGAAGCCAAAGGATCACCTGATGGTGGTCAATCTCTCCGGCCGCGGCGACAAGGACCTTGCCAGCGTCGCTGAACATCTCGGAACGGCGATTTGAATAGGGCTGACGATAGCCACCGTTACCTCTCCCCAGCGGGGAGAGGTCGGTTCCGGCTTTGCCGGAACCGGGTGAGGGGGCGCTATCAGAGCTTGAGTTCGCGGTGGATGAACTCGACAACGCCTTCGAGATTTTCATACACGTCGGTGTTCGAAACACGGATGACGTGGAAACCAAACGCTTCAAGTGCCCGCGTTCGCGTATCGTCCTTTTCAATCTCTGTTGGGGTGTCGTGCGTCACGCCATCCACTTCGACGACGAGTTTTCCGGACAACGTCACGAAGTCGACGACGTATCGGTCGATCGTGTGTTGCCGTCTGAATTTCCAGCGTGCGAGTTTGCGATTTCGCAAGGCTTGTCATAAGCGTGCCTCGGCGCTCGTTTCTGACGCGCGCAAGCGCCGGGCTCGTTGCTTGAATTGCCTCATCCCCCTCACCCGCCCGCGCTTCGCGCGGCCGACCTCTCCCCACCGGGGAGAGGTATATCACAGCGTGCCGCAGGACTGACATGACCCGCATCGACCGCCGCTTCGAAGACCTCAAGCGCGAAGGCCGCGCCGGACTCGTCACCTTCCTGATGGCAGGTGATCCCGATTACGCCACGTCGCTTGCCGTCATCTCCGCGTTGCCGAAAGCGGGTGCGGATGTGATCGAGATCGGCATGCCGTTCACCGATCCGATGGCCGACGGGCCGGCGATCCAGGCCGCGGGACTGCGCGCGCTCAAGGCGGGGCAGACGCTGAAGAAAACACTGCAGCTCGTGCGCGAATTCCGCAAGGGCGACGCAGATACGCCGATCGTGCTGATGGGTTATTACAACCCGATCTATATCTACGGCGTCGAGCGCTTCCTGAAGGATGCGCTGGATGCCGGTGTTGATGGTTTGATCGTCGTCGATCTTCCGCCGGAAGAAGATTCCGAACTCTGCCTGCCCGCACTCAAGGCCGGTCTGAATTTTATCCGCCTTGCGACGCCGACGACCGATGACAAGCGCCTGCCGGCTGTGCTCGCCAATACATCGGGCTTTGTCTATTACGTGTCGATCACCGGCATCACCGGATCGGCGACGCCGAATGCGACACGCGTGTCCGACGCCGTGTCCCGGATCAAGCGGCATACGACGCTGCCGGTTGCGGTTGGCTTCGGCGTGAAGACGGCGCAGAATGCGCGCGATATCGCCGGCGGTGCCGATGCGGTGGTTGTCGGCTCTGCTCTGATCGACCGGCTGTACAACAGCCTCGATGCTGACGGCAAAGCCACCGCCGAAACGGTCAAGGCGGTGACATCCCTCGTGTCCGAACTCGCCGACGGCGTGCGCTCGGTCCGCCGCGCCGCTGCGGAATAGCATTTTATTTTTGACGCGTTTTCTTCACGTGAACCGGTACCCAATTCGCTCGAAAACACTCTACTGCCGTGTCTTGCGCTCTCTGGAGCGCTCGCGGACGATCGGCACCACATTCGTCGGCGCGAAGCCGAATTGCTGCTTGGCGAAGCGCGAATAGATGCCGTCGTTGAACAGCAGCCGTTCGGCCGGTCCGTCTTCGGCGATCTGGCCGGACTCGAGCGCGATGATCCGGTCGAAGCTATCGAGCGTCGAGAGGCGATGCGCGATCGCGATAACCGTGCGCCCCTGCATCAGCTCTTCCAGCGCTTCGTGAATCAGTTCCTCTGAATCGCTGTCGAGCGCGGAGGTCGCCTCATCGAGCAGCAGCAGCGGCGCTTCCTTGAGGAAAGCGCGGGCAATGGCGATGCGCTGCCGTTGGCCGCCCGACAGCTTGATGCCGCGATCCCCAACAAGCGTCTGGAATTTGTCCGGCAGGCCATCGATGAAGTCGCAGCGCGCCGCGTGCGCCGCCACCCGCACCATCTGATCCGTGGCGGAGGGACGGCCGTAGCGGATGTTCTCCATGATCGTGCGGCGGAAAAGGGAAACATCCTGCGGCACGACGGCGATGGATTCGCGCAGACTCTCCTGCGTGACGCGCGTGATGTCCTGGCCGTCGATCAGGATGCGGCCCTTTTGCACGTCATAGAGGCGTTGCAATAGCGCGAAGAGGGTCGACTTGCCGCCGCCCGACGGGCCGATCAGGCCGACACGCTGACCGGGCTCAAGCCGCAGGTTGAAATCCTTGAACACGCGGCGGCCATCGGAATAGGCAAACGAAACATTCTCGAAGGCAACGCTGGAAGGACGATGCACCAGCGGTTTGGCATCGGGATGATCTTTCAGATCGTGCGGCACGAGCAGGAGCGGCAGAGCTTCCGATAAACGCGCCATGTGCTGTGTTGCATCAACGAGCGCAACGGCAAGATCGCGTGTGGCATGAAGGATCGAGAGTGCGAGTGTGCAGGTCAAAACGACGTCGCCAGCTGTCGCCTGGCCGTTCTGCCAAAGCATGATCGCCCAGGCGAGTACGCCGATCGCAAGCACGATCGTCACCAGGGCATGCACGAGACGGAGCTTTTCAAGATAGAGCAGGCTGTGGCGACGCGCTGTCATCTCCGATCCAAGGATCGTTTCGAAGCGCCGATGCTCGCGCCGATGACCGCCAAAGGCATTGACCAATGGCATGTTGCTGATGACGTCAACCATCTCGCCGTCGATGGCCGCCGCCTTGTCAGCGAAGTCGTGATGCAGCGGCTTGCCGGCAGCGGCGAACCAGAACATCGCGAACACCATGACGCTGGCGATGACCAGCAGCACCGAGGCCATTGGCAGACTGACGGTTGACAGCAGTGCAACGGCGATGAAGGTCGCCGCGCAGGGCGGAATCAAATTCCATATCGCCATGTTGCTGACCGCGAAGACCGCATTCGAGATGGCAGTGATGCGGCTGGAGAGTGTGCCAGGCAGGCGGTCGGCAAAAAAGGTGAGGGAATGCCCGGTCACGTGGCGGAAGAGATCGCGGCGCAGATCGCCGGTCACGCCGACGAAGGTGAAGCTGCCGACAAAGCCGGCGAGGCGCCAGAGGAGATTGTCTGCCGCGATAAGTGCGACAAGAATGGCCAGCGCCATCCAGACCGGTGCCGTTGCCGGCGTCATGGCCAGTACGTCGACGAGTATTTTCACGCCATATTGCGTCAGAACTGAACACGCCACCGCGGACAGCACGGCGATCAGGATGACCAGGTGCGCCAATGGCCTGCGGCGCACATAGTGCATCATGAAAAGGAATGGACTGTTTGCGTAGCGGGTGGCACCTGCCATGAATTGTCCCGTGTTTTAAAGGCGAATGACGGCTGCCCAATTATCAGGGCAAGCGGAGCGGCTCAGTGCAAGGACGGATGAGCACGTGAAGAGGACGGCGGGAACGGCAGAAAGGTTCCGCTGCGTCGCGACATTTTTTATTTCAATTCTTTACTGCGTGTTTCGGGAATGAGCGACCATACCGCCATCAGGGCGAGAGCGCCGATCAAGCCGAGTGAGAGGAATGCTATGGTCGTGCCGAAATGATCGGCGATTAAGCCAGCAAATGCGGGACTGAGAGATGCACCGATACCGGCCATTGTTCCTATCATGCCGAGCCCCGTATTGAAGCGACCAGAGCCGCGAGTCAGATCCGCGACGACGAGAGGAACGATAACGCCGATGATGGCCGCGGTGAGGCCATCGAGGATTTGCACAGCGACAAGCAGGTAAGGATTGCTCACAACGGCAAATAAAAGCGCACGTATCGGTAATGCGCCAACGCCAATCAGTAACAACGTACGGCGGCCCCAACTTTGCGAGTGTGTTCCGACCGATGGCGCGATCACTGCAACGATGATTTGCGGTACGACAATGCAGGCCCCGATCAGAATAGTAGCCCATTGGCTCGATCGGGTCGTCACAACCGTTCCCATCAATGGCAACAATGCAGCGTTGGCGAGGTGAAACAGGGTCAGGCAGCCGCCGAGCGCAAGCAACGATCGATGCTGGAGCAATCGCGCAAAGGAAATGCCAGGTTTATGGGTTTTCGAGTTCGTTCCGCCATGGGCGCGGTCAGGAATGATTTCCGCAGCTGAAATCTGGCTGAGTGCGAACAATGTCGGCATCGCGAGAACGGCCGTGACGACGAAGACGGCCTGCGGTGAAAAGAAATAACCGAAGGTTCCCATTGTTGCCGCCGCGAGGCCGTTGCCGATCGAGGCAAAGCGCGCGTTACGGCCAAGGCGTTCGGCGATGGCGGAGTGTCCGACAAGGCCGAGACTGATGGCAGCGATGCAAGGGCCAAGCACGCAACTCGCCATCGCATGGACCACAGCAGCGAACAGGATGGCCGCGAAGATCGGAAATGACGAATAGATCATCGCGCTGGTGGCGATGGCGATGACCGCAAGTCCGGCGACCAGCCGCTCCGATCGCGCACGATCAACAAGAACGCCACCGGGAATCTGTCCGACTAAAGCGACGAGGCCGCCGATCGTCAGGATCAGACCGATATCGATCTGAGTCCATTTCTGGCTGGTGAGATAAACGGCAACAAACGGACCAAAGCCGGTCTGGACGTCGGCGACACAAAACACAAACCAGTCGAGCCCGCGCAAACTTCTTTTCGAGGGCTGTGGTTGGTCGTCGGGTTGAGGTGAAACAGGCGGGGGAGGCGGTGCCTCGAACTCGCGCGTCTTCTCCCCGGCAGGTTTTCCGCCGCGGATCTTATGGTTGCGTTCGCCGGTTACCGCCGACAGTTCACCACTCCGAAGCCTTCAAGGTGACTTGTGCGCTCGCCGCTTCGTCGCGCGCGCTGAGCACGGTGATGGGCTTGCCCTCCTTGAATTCGGGTGCCTTGTTGAGACGATCCCGTGTTGTCTGCACGGTGATTTTGTCCTCTCCGCCCTGAGCGGCAAAGGTCAGAAGATCCCACGCGACGGCGATCTTCTTGCTGCCGACGCCGAGGAAGCCACCGAAGTCAATGACCGCGGCGCGGGGAGTGCCACGCCGATCGACGACCACGTCGACGATGCGTCCAAGTTTTTCATCTGCGGCGCTGCGGATTTCCTTGCCGAGAATGCTGCCGGCCTCGTTTCCTGCGAGGACCACAGCCGAGGCGGGAGGTGATGCGGGAGTTTCGGCGGGGGTGGCGTCCAGGGAATTGGTCACATCTGGCTGGGTTTCGGCAGGTTGCGCATCGGCGGATGCCGGTTCTGCAGCCTTCAATGGGCTAACCAGCAGAAAACCCAGGAGAAGAAGGGAGAAGGTGCCCAAACCGAGCCATGCCAGGCGTGCCTCGTGGAACATCGCAGTCTCCAATAATGATAGTGAGAGTCGACTGGCGAACGTTTTGCCGCGGCATTGGTTTCATCATGGCCGTGGAAATCTCACACAATCTTCTAGTATAATATTACCTTTATTTCGAAAATTACGGCAAAGCCGGCCAAAGAGGAGTACATCAACGCCGGAAAAGGCCCGCCCGGCTGTCCGGGCTTCGTGTGCAGGGTGAAGTGAAGCGTATGAACTGGATCTCCAACGTCGTCCGTCCGAAAATCCGGTCGTTCCTGAACCGCAGAGAGACGCCGGAAAATCTCTGGATCAAATGCCCGGAGACCGGGCAGCTCGTGTTCTTCAAGGATGTGGAAGCGAACCAGTTCGTCATACCGGGCTCGAATTACCACATGCGCATGAGCGCGACGGCGCGGCTAAAATCGATGTTCGACGGCGAGACCTGGCTCGATATCGGCGTGCCGGAGGTTTCCATCGATCCTTTGAAGTTCCGCGATCAGCGCAAATATGCCGACCGGCTGAAGGATGCCCGCACCAAAACCGGCATGAATGACGCGATCAAGCTCGGCTTCGGCCGGCTGGAGAGCATCCCGGTCGTGATCGGCGTGCAGGATTTCGATTTCATGGGCGGCTCGCTCGGCATGGCCGCAGGCGAAGCCGTGGTGAAGGGACTGGAGACGGCGGTCGAACGCGGCACGCCATTCATTCTGTTCGCCGCATCGGGCGGCGCGCGCATGCAGGAAGGCATCCTGTCGCTGATGCAGATGCCGCGCACGACTGTTGCTGTCGAAATGCTGCGTGAGGCGAAGAAGCCCTACATCGTTGTCCTGACCAATCCGACGACCGGCGGCGTCACCGCCTCCTACGCGATGCTGGGCGATGTGCACATTGCCGAGCCCGGTGCGTTGATCGGCTTTGCCGGACCGCGCGTTATTGAACAGACCATCCGTGAGAAATTGCCGCCTGGCTTCCAGCGCGCCGAATATCTCAAGGAGCACGGCATGGTCGACATGGTCGTGCATCGTCACGAGATGCGCGCAACGCTGGCCCGCATCTGCCGCCTGCTCACCAAAGCCGAGCCGTCCGCCACCCGGTCGTTGCCGGCGATAGAAGCGGCGGCTGCCTCAGCCTGAAATTTAAATGGTTGAAAATCGTGTCACGCATGTCGGGCATGTAAGATGCCAGCTTTGGTGTAGCTCCACGCCTTCGCGAAGACGTGCGGGTCGTGCTAGTCATTGTCCATGACCGCGCTCGACGACACACTCACACGGCTGCTCGCGCTGCATCCCCGGTTGATCGATCTGTCGCTCGACCGGATGTGGCGCCTGCTGGCGCGTCTTGATCATCCCGAGCGCAAACTGCCGCCGGTTATTCATGTGGCCGGCACGAACGGCAAAGGGTCGACCATCGCCTTCATGCGAGCGATCCTCGAAGCGGCAGGTCAGCACGTGCATGTCTATACCTCGCCACATCTCGTGCGCTTCAACGAACGCTTTCGGATCGCGGCTGAAGGCGGCGGTCAACTGGTTGGCGACGACGAGTTGCGCGCGACCTTGGAAGAATGCGAGCGCGTGAATGGGGGCGAGCCGATCACCGTATTCGAGATCACGACTGCGGCCGGCATGCTGCTGTTCTCGCGTTGCCCGGCCGATGTGCTGCTGCTTGAAGTCGGCCTCGGCGGCCGGCTCGATGCCACCAATGTTGTCGAAGCGCCGCTGCTCAGCGTGATCACGTCGGTCTCGCTCGATCACGCCGATTATCTCGGCGACTCGATCGAAAGCGTTGCGACGGAGAAAGCCGGCATCATGAAGCGCGGTGTGCGCGCCGTGATCGGTCCGCAAATGCCGGAAGCCCTGTCAATCATGGAGCGGGCCGCGCAGCGGATGCGCGCGCCGCTGCTGGTCGCGGGCGAGCACTGGAATGCGAGCGAGGAGCATCGGCGCCTCGTCTATCAGGATGACAATGGGCTGCTCGATCTGCCGGCGCCGAAGCTGCCCGGGCGCCATCAATTCGTGAATGCCGGCCTCGCGGTTGCGGCTTTGCGCGCATCCGGCTTGCGAATTCCCGTTCACGCCTATGAAGCAGGCTTGCTGAAGGCGGAATGGCCGGCGCGCATGCAGCGCCTGACGCATGGTCAACTCGTTTCGCTTGCTCCTGCAGGCAGCGAAATCTGGCTCGATGGCGGACACAATCCGGATGGTGGCCGCGCCGTTGCCGCTTCGCTGGCCGATATCGAGGAGCGCGCACCCAAGCCGCTGGTGATGATCGTCGGCATGCTGGGCACGAAGGATTTCGAAGGCTATCTGCGCCACTTCAGCGGCCTGGCGCTGCGGCTTTATGCCATCCCGGTTCCGCATGCCGAGCGCAGCCTTCCGCCGCAGCAGATTGCCGACGTTGCGAGCAAGATCGGCATTCCGTCCGAAGCCGCGGCCGATGTCGAAGCCGCGCTCGCGGCCATCAAGGCTCTTCCCTTTGACACGCCGCCGCGCATTCTGATCGGCGGCTCGCTCTATCTCGCGGGCGATGTGCTGGCCCGCAACAATACGCCGCCGACTTGATCGATTTTGCGGCATCGAATTTGCAAGCGTTTTCTATCCCTGGAGACCATGATGCCGAAAGAAACGATTATCCCCGCCGGTTCGCCGCCACCGCTCGCGCCTTATTCGCCCGGCACCAAGGCCGATGGCGTCGTCTATGTCTCCGGCATGCTGGCGATGGATAAGGATGGCAAGACGGTCGGCGTTGGCGACGTGAAAGCACAGACGCGCGCCGTGCTCGATGCGATCAAGTCTGTGGTCGAGACGGCCGGCGGCACCATGGCCGACATCACCTTCAATTCGATCTTCCTGAAAGACCTCGCCGACTATGCGGCGATGAACGAAGTCTATCGCGAGTATTTCCCGAGCCAGCCTCCGGCGCGCTATTGCATCCGCGCCGATCTGGTGCGGCCGGAATTCCTGGTCGAGATTGCCTCGATTGCGCATGTCGGGCGCTGAACATGCCGATTGCGCCACGTGACGGCGCCGACCTTTATTGGGAGGCGTCCGGCAAAGGTCCGCCGCTGATCCTCGCGGCGGGACTCGGCGGCGTGATGAGCTACTGGCAGCCGAACCGCGCAGCGCTTGAACAACATTTCACGCTGTATCTGTTCGATCAGCGCGGCACCGGCAAATCCAGCAAGACCAGGGTGGCATCGGTCGAGCAGATGTCAGCCGATCTCATCGCCATCATGGATGCGGCGGGGTTGGACTCGGCGCATTACCTCGGCCACTCGACCGGCGGCGCGATCGGCGCGGCGACGGCGCTGGATTATCCCGGACGCCTGCGCTCGCTGATGATCTATGCCAGCACGACGCATGGCGATCATTACCGGCATCGCCTGTTCGATCTGCGGCGGCAGATCCATTCCGGGCTCGGCACTGAGGGCTATGCGAAATACACCTCGCTGCTGCTGTATCCGCCATACTGGATCAACGCCAATCATGAAGCGCTGAAGGAAGCGGAGATCGCGGCCGCGCGCCAGCTCGGCGATCCCGACGTGCAGGCCAGCCGACTTGATGCGATCCTCGCTTTCGACCGGCGGGAAGAGCTGAAGCGTATTTCCATTCCGACGATGATCGTCTGCGCCGACGATGACATCATCACGCCGCGCTATTTCTCCGAAGACTTTGCGGCGCGCATTCCCAATGCACGTGCGCATTACGAGAAGCGCGGCGGGCATGCGCTGTCGCGCACCAAACCGGATCTGTTCAACAAGCTTGTTATCGATTTCTTTCTGGGAGCCCATTGATGACGCTCATTCGCACATTGCTTGCGGCGTTGCTGGTTGCGGCAGCGCCAGCCATGGCCTTCGCGCAGCAGGACTGGCCGACCCGCAACCTTCGCATCGTCGTGCCGTTCCCGGCCGGCGGCAGCGCCGATACGCAGACGCGCGTGATCGCCGATGAATTGTCGAAGGCGCTCGGCCAGCCGGTGGTGATCGAAAACAAGCCGGGTGCCGGCGGCAATCTCGGCGCTGCGGAAGCGGCGCGCTCGCAGCCAGACGGTTACACCTTGTTCATGGCGACGACGGGCACGCATGCGAGCAACATCTCGCTTTATCCGAAGCTGCCATACGATCCGGTGAAGGACTTTGCTCCGATCACGCTGGTGACGGTCTATCCGCAGGTCATCGTGCCGGGCCTGAAATTCAGGGATGCGTCGTTCAAGGATATTGTGGCGCAATTGAAGAGCGCCGGCGACAAGGCCAATTTCGGTTCGTCCGGTACCGGTTCGCCGACTCATCTCGGTGGCGAATTGTTCAAGCGTGCGACCGGCACGCAGATGATCCACGTGCCCTATCGCGGTCAGGGCCCGGCACTGAACGACATGCTGGCGGGCCAGCTCGATGTGATGTTCCCATCGATCTCCGACGTTTTGACCTTCCTTCAGGCTGGCAAGCTGCGCGCTGTTGCGGCGATGAGCGAAACGCGTCTGAAGCAGGCGCCGGATGTGCCGACGACGGCTGAGCTCGGCTATCCCGGTCTCGTCAGTTCGATCTGGAGCGGGCTTTACACCACGGCCGGCACGCCGCAGCCGATCATTGATCGTCTCAATCGTGAACTGGTGAAGATCATCGCCTCACCGGTGTTCAAGGACAAGTTCGAGGCACTCGGTTACGAGGTGCGTCCTTCGACGCCGCAGCAATTCGCCGACTTCGCCGCTGCCGAAACGAAGCGTTGGGGCGAGATCATCAAGGCGCTCAACATCAAGGCGGAGTGAAAGTCGAGTCGAAGGTCTTCGTCATGCCGCGACAAGCGCGCGCATGACAGCGCGTGGAGCTCGCATGGAGCGAAGCGGAATGCGGGTGCCGCTCCAGGATTTCGCTACGCTTCATCCGGGCTACAAACGTCGATATCACTGTAGCAGTTTCTGCAAATTCGCCTTTTTCTGCTTCAACTGATCGAAAGTGCATTGCTTCGGCGATTTATCCGGGCGCCAGCGCAGCAGCATGGTGCCATGACGGAAGCGGCCGCCGGAGAAATGATCGTAGCGCACCTCGACGACAAGCTTAGGCTTGAGCGGCTGCCATTCGGTCGATCGTTTGGTCGACCAGCGGCTCGGGCCGCCGGGCTTGTCGCCGGTGAAGCCCGGCGGCGCGATCAGCTTTTCCAGTTTCTTTGTAAGGTCAGCTTTTTCGGCGGCTTTCAATCCTGAGGTAAAGCCGACGTGATGTAACAGGCCCGCGTCATCGTAGAGGCCGAGCAGCAGCGAGCCGACAACCTTCTTGCCCTCATTGTAGCGAAAACCGCCGACCACGCAGTCGGCGCTGCGATGGTTCTTGATCTTCTGCATCGCATCGCGCGTTCCGGATGCGTAGGGCTTGTCGCGCCGCTTGGCGATGATGCCATCGAGCGCATTGCCCACCTGCGCAAACCATTTTTTCGCGTCGGCCAGTTTCGCGGTGGCAGGCGACAGGCGGATCGTCTTGTTGTTGCGCAGGAACGCCTTGGCGAATTGCTCGAGCGCCTTCCGTCGCGTGTCGAGATTGTCCTTCACCAGCGCTTTTCCTTCTGCGTCGACGAGAAGGTCGAACACGATGAACAGGGCTGGTGTCTCCGACGCGAGACGGGTGACACGGCTCTGTGCCGGATGGATACGCTGCAGCAGCGCATCGAACGAAAACGCCGGTCCATCCGGCACGACGATCTCGCCGTCGAGAACGAATGTCGTCGCTTTCAATGCTGCGAGCACCGCGACGAGTTCGGGAAAGTAGCGGGTCAGGGGCTGACCGGACTTGGATTGCAACTCCACCCGCGTGCCGTCGCGAAAGGCGAGGCAGCGAAAGCCATCCCATTTGGGCTCGTATTGCCACGCCTCGCCGGTCGGGATGTCGTCGACCGATAGCGCCTCCATCGGCGCGAAAGGCATCTTGATCGGAAGGCTCATGGTGTGGGGCTGTTCCTTCAATGCGCCTGCCCTAAACGCAAACAGCCGGCCTTTCGGCCGGCTGTCGTGTAAAAATATTTGAGCGCCTCAATCAGACCGCGGCAGTGATCCACTGCTCAAGCTTGGCCTTCGGCGCGGCGCCGACCTGGCGCGAGGCGAGTTCGCCGTTCTTGAAGATCATCAGGGTCGGGATCGACATGATGCCGTATTTCGACGCAACCCCAGGGTTCTCGTCGACATTCAGCTTCACGATCTTGACCTTGTCGCCCATCGCGCCCTGAATTTCCTCAAGCGCCGGCGCGATCATGCGGCAGGGGCCGCACCATTCCGCCCAGAAATCCACGACCACAGGGCCGCTGGCTTTCAAAACCTCGTTCTCGAACGTCGCGTCCGATACCTTTCCAACGGCCATTGCACACCTCTCGAATCGCAAAAATGCCTCATTGCTTGGCAGGCGAACGTAAGAATGGCCCCCCTTGGGGTCAAGCCCGCGTCACCCGCTGGTGAGGCTTGCCAATTCTGCATCGAGGATAAGTGCCGGGATTTCCATCAGATTTGGCACCTCGGTCCAGACGAGGGCAGCGCGGACGGGGCGGCCGGGATAAATCCGTTGCAGGAGGGCCCTGTAGAGGGCGAGCTGGCGCTTGTAGGGCCGCGGCACTCCGTCCAGCGTGGTGGGCACCGGCCGGTTGGTCTTGTAATCGGCGATCAGGATTTCACCGGCGGTGACCACCAGACGATCGATCTGGCCGCTGACGATCAGTGGGCGGCTGGCGCCGGCCAGCGTTCCGACCAGCGGTACTTCCGCGCGGCTCCCCGGCGCGAAGAGGGGGGCGAACTGCGCGTCACCCAGAACGGCGAGCGCCTGCGTGGCGATGGTTGCGCATTCTTCGGCTGGAAGATCTTCGGCGTTCCGCCGTAGAAATTCCTGCGCCGCCTCGCTGCGGACAGACGGCGGCAGGTCCGGTAGCGACTGGATCAGCCGGTGCATCAGCCGGCCGCGCAGCAAGGCCTGCTTGCGTTCGAGCGTCGCGCTTCTGCCGCGCACGTTGATCTCGTCGGTATCCGACGGCGTGATCGCGATAGCGCGAACGGGATCGGGCGCGACCTTCTCATGCAGCCAGGACGGCTCGTCTGCTTCGGCTTTTGTATCCTTTGCCTCGGCCGGCGCGGTGAAATGCGGCTGCGATTTGCGATAGCGCCAGACGATGCCGTCGCCATCTTCCGCAGGCGCTTCGATGGTTTCGACATCGGCGCTTTGCACGAGCGCGTCTTCGATCAGCCGGTACCAGCAATCCTGCGGGATCGGATGCGTGCCGTCCTGCTTCAGCGGCCCGGACGTACCGCAAATCACCAGCCGCTGCTCCGCACGCGTCATCGCCACATAAAGCAGGCGGCGATATTCATCGGCCTGGACGCGCAAGGCCGCCTCACGCGCCGCGCTGACGAGTGGCGGATCGGTGTCTTTCGACGCCGCCCAGACGAAGCCTTCGCCGCCTTGTAACGGCAGATCGATCAGGCGCGGCGGATGGCTGCCTTCCGGCCGCGATGTCGTGTCGGCGAGAATGACGGTGTGCGCTTCGAGACCCTTCGCGCCATGCACGGTCATCACCCGCACCTCGTCGCGCGCCATCTCCATGTCGCGCTTCACTTCGGCGCTGGCCGCGCGCAGCCACGCGACAAAGCCTTGCAGCGACGGCGTTTCGCGCTTCTCGTATTCGAGCGCGAGATTGAGGAATTCGTCAATGGAATCGTTCGCTTCAGGGCCGAGCCGCGCCAGGAATTTCTTGCGGCCTTCACCGGGACCAAGCACGCGCGCATAGAAGTTGAACGGGCTTTCGAGCAACGCCGCCTGCGCGAGCAGATCGAGCTTGTCGGCAATGGCGGACACTGGGCCGGTCTTTGCCGATAAGGCCGCGCGCAACGATTGCCTGCCGCGGTTATAGGCGATGTCGAACAGCGCGTCGTCGTCGAGGCCGAAGAGCGGACTTTTCAGAACCGAGGCCAGCGCAAGATCGTCTTCCGGCAGCAGCAGTGCATCGGCCAGCGCGATCAGGTCCATCACCGCCATCTGCTCGGTCAGTACCATGCGGTCGGCACCGGCAACGGGAATATCGGCGGCCTTCAGGGCGCGGATGATTGCTTCGAATAGCGCGCCGCGCTGGCGTACGAGGATCAGCACATCGCCGGGCTTGCCGCCCTGTCCGCGCCAGATCGAAACGTGACGCGCGATCTTTTGCGCCAGTTGCACCTGCGGGCTCGTTTCACGTGCAGTGTCGAATGGCGCATCCCAGCCGATGATCTCGCGCTTGTCATCGGCAACGGTGAGCGGCCAGATCTCGACACTGCCAGGCAAGGCGCTCGGGAGCGCCTGATGCACGGTCCTGTCCGGCGATGACGACAAACCGCGATAGGCGATCTCACGGCTGAAAACGGTGTCTACAGCATCGAGCACGATACCGCCCGAGCGGAACGAGGTCAGCAGCTTGACGTCGCGCCATTCCAACTCCGCGCCGACGAAAGCCTTGCGGAAATCGTCGCGCATGATGCCGAACTTCTCAGGCGCTGCGCCCTGAAAGGAATAGATCGACTGCTTGTCGTCACCGACGGCAAACAGCGTGCGCTTCATCTGGCGCGCGCCGGCACCGGCGGTGAATTCCGACACCAGTGTCTCGATGATGTCCCATTGCTTCGGGCTCGTGTCCTGCGCCTCGTCGAGCAGCAGGTGATTGATGCCGAGATCGAGCTTGTAGAGCACCCAGGAAGCGGACGTTTGCTGAAACAGCATCAGCGTGCGCTCGATCAGGTCATCATAGTCCAGGAGGCCGCGCCGCAACTTGTCTCGGCGATAGCGGCGCATCACCTCGTCGGCGACGGTGAGCAGGGCGCGCGTGCGGTCCCTGCATTCGGCGGCCTTCTTTTTTTCCAGAAGGGCGCAAATGCGGTCTTGCTCTTGCTCCAACCGAGCGGCCCACTCGGGATGTTTGTCACGAAGGGCCTTCGTGACAAGGTTCTTTCGACGTTCGCGGGTCTTTGTGCAGAATACGCCGATATAGTCGGCAAGCTTGTCGCGGCTCATCGAGGTGGCAGCAAGTTTTAGATTATCGGCGCGCTCTTGGTAGCTCTTGCCACCGGAAATCAGTGCGGTGGCCAGATCGAGCCATTCGTGATTTCCAATTTCCGCCTCAATGAGAATGCTCTCCTCAAGCGATTGAGCAGTCATATGCTCGCTGATATTCAGCGCCTGCGAGAGTTCGGCAATAGCGTTGTCGACCGAGCCTGCGCGCTCGACCCATGTGGCGATGGCGTCGCGCTTGCCGACGGCTTCATGGATCAGATCGCGGAAGGTCTGATCGGCGGACGCTGCGATGGCGGTTGCCAGCGCAGCACCGATCGGCGTATCCGGCTTGGCCGCGCCTTCCAGCATCACGTCG
>Ga0164243_10008558_pt1 | contig 15063 bp, 15 predicted proteins | sample OricompcompostOP_FD_108781 | JGI IMG/M metagenome (GOLD analysis project Ga0164243, IMG submission 108781) | Organic Plus compost microbial communities from Emeryville, California, USA - Original compost - Organic plus compost (OP) | ecosystem: Engineered > Solid waste > Mixed feedstock >... | reverse complement strand
GTCGGTCACCTTCCCTGCCGGCGGAAACAGCCGCTCAGGCCCCCTGCCCTCCGGCACGGGCGACGCCCCTCAGGCCCGCTGCCCGAACAGCTCCCGCAGCACGTCCTCCATCGTCACCAGCCCCGCCATCCGCCCGTCGTCGCCGAGCACGGCCGCCAGATGCGTGCGGCTACGGCGCATCGCGGTGAGGACGTCGTCCAGGGGTGTGCTCTCGCGGACCCGTGCGATCGCCCGCATGTCCCGGAGCCGGAACGGCTTGTCCCGCGGCGAGGCGTCCAGGGCGTCCTTGACGTGCAGATACCCGACGATCCGCCGCTGCTCGTCCACCACCGGGAACCGTGAGAAGCCGGACTCCGCCGACAGCCGCTCCAGCTCCTCCGGTGTGATGCCCACGCGCGCGTAGACCACCCGCTCCAGCGGCAGCACCACGTCCCGCACCGGACGCCGGCCCAGCTCCAGCGCGTCGTGGAGCCGCTCGCGGGCCCGGTCGTCGATCAGGCCCGCCTCGCCGGAGTCCTTCACGATCTGCGCCAGCTCGGCGTCCGAGAACGACGCGGTCACCTCGTCCCGCGTCTCCACCCGCAGCAGCCGCAGCACCGTGTTGGCGAAGGCGTTCACCGTGAAGATCACCGGGCGCAGCGCGCGGGACAGCGCCACCAGCGGCGGGCCCAGCAGCAGCGCGCTGCGCACCGGCTCGGCGAGCGCGATGTTCTTCGGCACCATCTCGCCCAGCAGCATGTGCAGATACGTGGCGAGGGTCAGCGCGATCACGAACGACACGGCGTGCCCGGCGCCCTCCGGGACGCCCACCGCGTGGAACACCGGTTCCAGCAGATGCGCGATGGCCGGCTCGGCGACGATGCCGAGGACCAGGGTGCACAGCGTGATGCCCAGCTGCGCCGCCGCCAGCAGCGCCGACACGTGCTCCAGGCCCCACAGCACCCGCTTGGCGCGCCGGTCACCCTCGTCCGCGTACGGCTCGACCTGGCTGCGGCGCACCGAGATCAGGGCGAACTCCGCGCCGACGAAGAAGGCGTTGGCGACCAGGGTGGCCAGGCCGATCAGCAGTTGCACGGCGGTCATCGGCGGGCCCCCGGGTCGTCATGGGTGCCGGCGGACGCGTTCCCGTCGCCGTCCGGCCTCTCGTCGTCGAGGGGCGCCCGCAGCAGCACGCGCGCCGCGCGGCGGCCCGAGGCGTCCGCGACCTCCAGACGCCAGCCGGCCACCTCGACGGTGTCCCCGGTCTCCGGTATCCGGCCCAGCTGGGCGGCCACCAGCCCGGCCAGCGTCTCGTACGGCCCCTCCGGGGCGCGCAGCCCCACCCGGGCCAGCTGGTCCAGGCGCGCGGAACCGTCGGCGGAGAACAGCTCGTGGCCGTCCTCGTCCGTGCCGGCCCGGGCCAGGTCGGGCGTCTCGTGCGGGTCGTGCTCGTCGCGGACCTCGCCGACGACCTCCTCCACGATGTCCTCCAGGGTGGCCACGCCCGCCGTACCGCCGTACTCGTCGATGACCACCGCCATGGTGCGGCGGCCGGAGAGCCGGTCGAGCAGCCGGTCGACGGTCAGCGACTCGGGCACCAGCAGGGGTTCGCGCATCACCTCCGACACGGGCACCTCGGGACGGCGCTCGGCGGGCAGCGCGAGCACGTCCTTCACGTGCGCGGTGCCGACGACCCGGTCCAGCGTCTCGCGGTACACGGGGAACCGGGACAGCCCGGTCGCCCGGGTCGCGTTGGCCACGTCCTCGCAGGTCGCGCTCTCCTCCAGGGCGATGACCTGGACGCGGGGCGTCATCACGTTCTCCGCCGTGAGGTCGGCGAGGTTCAGCGTGCGGACGAACAGCTCGGCGGTGTCCGGCTCCAGGGCGCCCTCCTTGGCGGAGTGCCGGGCCAGCGCGGCCAGCTCCTGGGGGCTGCGCGCCGACTCCAGCTCCTCGGCGGGCTCCAGCCCGATCCGGCGCACCATGCGGTTGGCCGAGTTGTTCAGATGGGTGATGAACGGGCGGAACGCGGCGCTGAACCAGCGCTGGGCGTTGCCCACCCGTTTGGCCACCGCGAGCGGTGAGGAGATCGCCCAGTTCTTCGGCACCAGTTCGCCGACGACCATCAGGAACACCGTGGACAGGCCGGTGCCGATCACCAGCGCCAGCGAGCGGGCCAGCGACTCGGAGGCGCCGAGGTCCCGCAGCGGGCCTCTGATCAGCGCGGCGATCGACGGCTCGGAGAGCATGCCGACCACCAGGTTGGTGACGGTGATGCCGAGCTGGGCCCCGGAGAGCTGGAAGGTCAGGCTGCGGGCGGCCTTGAGCGCCCCGGCGGCGCCCCGCTCGCCGCGCTCCACCGCCCGCTCCAGCTCGGCCCGCTCGACCGTGGTGAGGGAGAACTCGGCCGCCACGAACGCCCCGCACAGCAGCGACAGCAGGATCGCCGCCAGCAGGAGGAGGACTTCGGTCATCGGGTCACCTCCGTCCCATCGTCGGACAGGACGGGGTCGGACGCGCGGTGTCGGCGGCAACCGGAGGCGGGCCCACGGGCGGTGACACGACCTTTCACGGAGGGCCGGGCGGCCCTCGCGGGACGGAGGGGGCAGGGACCGGCGGGCCGTGGATCACCCGGTGAGGGGCTTCACCCAGCGCCGCCAGCGTTCCTCCGGCGCATACCCCGCCGCGCCCCACGCATGATGGGCGGTCTCGTTGCGCTGGAGCACCATCGCGTCCGCGCGGCGCCCGCCGAGCGCCGTGAACCGCTCCTCCGCGGCGGCCAGCAGCGCCGTCGCGACGCCCTGGCGGCGGTGGCCCGGGTGCACGGCCAGGCGGTACAGATGGCACCGCCAGCCGTCGAACCCCGCGATCACCGTGCCGACCAGCTCCCCGTCCCGCTCGGCGAGGATCAGCGCCTCGGGGTCGCGGACGACCAGCCGCTCCACGCCGTCCCGGTCGTCGCTGATGCTCGTGCCCTCGGCGGCCGTCTTCCAGAACGCCAGCACGGCGTCGAGGTCGTCGGGCCCGGCGGCCCGGATCCGAACTGCGCTCGCAAGTTCACTCATACGACCGATCCCAGCACGGCCGCGGGGGCGTGATCACGGAATTCCACGATCCGGACCACCCGCCGGGGCGGGCCCGGCGGGTGGTCCGGATCGTGGGACTGCGCCCGGCTGGGCCTGAGGTAGAGGGACCTGCGCCGGGTGGGCCTGCGGTAGGGCGGGTCTGCGGCAGGGGCGGCTCACTCGTGGGCGATCGCCTCCAGCACGTTCATCCGCGACGCCCGCAGCGCGGGCAGCAGCGCCGCCGCCACGCCCACCACCGCCGACCCGACGACCACCGCCACGACGGTGCCCCACGGGATCGCGAACGCGGTCATGCCCTCCAGCGCCAGCACCTGCTGGATGCACACGCCCCACACCAGGCCCAGCCCGAGGCCCAGCACCGCGCCGAACACCGCGATCACCACGGACTCCAGCCGGATCATGCGCCGCAGCTGCCGCCGCCCCAGACCGATCGCCCGCAGCAGCCCGATCTCCCGGGTGCGCTCCACCACCGACAGCGCGAGGGTGTTGACCACGCCCAGCACCGCGATCACGATCGCCAGCCCCAGCAGGGCGTACACCAGGTACAGCAGCACGGCGATCTGCTCGTGCACCAGCTCCTTGTAGTCGGCCTGGTCGCGCGCCCGCACCTGCGGATACGGATCGAGCGTCGCCTCGAGACGGTCGCGCAGCTTGTCCGGCGAGGTGCCCGGCGCCGCGTTGACGTACAGCGCGGAGTCCTGGCCACCCGGCACGTACCGCTCCACGGCCGCGATGCCGAAGAACAGCCCGCCGCGCATCCCGAAGCCGTCGCCGCTCTCCATGTCGGTCAGGGCGGCCACCGTGAACTCGGCGGTGCGCCCGCCGGGGAACTCCAGCGGCACCCGGTCGCCCCGGCGCACGCCGTGCTCCTCGGCGAACCCCGCGTCCATGGCGATCCCGCCGTCGGCCAGCGCGGCCCGGGTGCCGCCCTCGGTGTACGTCACCCGGGCGACGTCGTCCACGCCGTCGTCGTACCCGGCGGCGGTCGTCTCGATCCGCTCGCCGTCCGGCAGCCGCACCGCGACCGGCGCGAACCGCTGCCGTACGACCAGCCCCACGCCCTCGGTGTCCCGCACCCGGTCGGTGACCTCCGGCGGGAACGGCATGAAGTTGGCGTTCTGGATCACGAAGTCCGCGCCGAGCGTCCTGTCGATCTGCTCGTCGAAGGACCGGGACATCGACGCGCTGGCCACCGACAGACCGCCCACCAGGGCCAGCCCCACCATCAGCGCGGCAGCCGTGGCCCCGGTACGGCGCGGGTTGCGCAGGGCGTTGCGCCGGCTCATCCGGCCCACCACGCCGAACAGCACGGGGAACGCCGCGCCCAGCACCCGGATCACCGGACGCACCAGCAGCGGGCCCGCGACGACGGTGGCGACCAGGGTGAGCACCACCCCGAGCCCCAGCAGGGAGGCCGCCGTCGCCGTCTCGCCGGACAGCGCACAGCCCAGCAGCGCCGCCGCGCCGATCGCGCCGACGACGCCTCCGGCCACCCCGCGGGCCCGCAGCGGCCGGCCCACCCCCGCGACCTCCGCGTCGGCCAGCGCGGCCATCGGCGACACGGCCGCCGCGCGACGGGCGGGGAGGTAGGCGGCGACGAAGGTGACGCCCACGCCCACGACGTACGCGGCGACGGGCGTGGGCCAGGCGACCACCATCTCGGTCGTCCTGAGGTTCATCCCGAAGGCGCTCATCAGCCGGATCAGCCCGAGGGCCAGCCCCACCCCGGCCGCCAGGCCCACCGTCGAACCGGTCAGCCCCAGCAGCACCGCCTCCGTCAGCACCGACCGCCGCACCTGCCGCCGGTCCGCGCCGAGCGCCCGCAGCAGTCCCAGCTCACGGGTGCGCTGGGCGATCAGCATGGAGAAGGTGTTGACGATCAGGAACACGCCCACGAGCACGGCGATCCCGGCGAATCCCAGCATCGCGTACTTGATGACGTCGAGGAACGCGCCCAGCTCCTCGGAGGCGGTCTTCGCCTGCTCGTCCGCCGTCCGGATGGCGTAGGCGCCGGAGCCGAGTTCGGCGGTGATCCGCCGCTTCAGCTCCGCGTCCGGCACGCCGGGCTCCGCCTCAACGGAGACGCTGGTCGCCCGGTCCGCCGCGCCCAGCAGACGGGTGGCCGCCACCTCCGGGTCCAGGAACACCAGGGCCGCGCCCGGGTTGGTGGTGGTGAACGTGGCGATGCCGACCACCTCGACGTGGAACGAACCCGGCTGCGCCTGCACGGTCAGCATGTCGCCGATCTCGACGCCCTTGGCGTCCGCGGTGTCCGCGTCCAGCACGGCCTCGCCGTCCCCGCGCGGGGTGCGGCCGGAGGTCAGCTCCACCACGCTGCGCTCGGTGACGTGCCAGTCCACGGCGAGGGTGGGCGCGCCGGTGGTCGGGCCCACCGACTCGTTGCGGTCGTCGACGACGGTGACGTTCTCCACCTCGACGTCCGGGTGCGCCGACGCCACGCCCTCGACATCGCCGAGCTGCCGGGCCAGCCCCGCGGGCACCGTCGCCACGGCCCCGGTCGGCACCGCGGCCTTCAGGTCCTCCCGCGGCTGCACCGTCACATCGGCGGAACTGGAGGCGAAGAGCCGGTCGAAGGTTCGGCTGACGGTGTCGGAGAAGATCAGACTGCCCGCGACGAACGCGACGGACAGCACCACGGCGAGGGCGGACAGCAGCAGCCGCCCCTTGTGCGCGAGAAAACTCCGCAGGGTCGCCTTCAGCACGCCGTCAGCCCTCCCCGGAGTCCGAGGCGACGTCGCCGCCGGACGCGCCCGGTGCCCCGGCGCGGGGCGAGTCGCCGCCGGGTGCGCCTCGGCCCGGTGACGCGGGGTGCGCCTGCCCAAGGCCCGCCTCTCCGGCGCCCGCCCCGTCGCCTTGCGGCGGGACGTTCGGCTTTTCGCCGGCGGCGGGCGGAGTGCCCTGGTGCCCGTCGTCCGGCGGCGAAGCGTCCGGTCGTCCGGCGCCCGTCTGTCCGGCGTCCGAGTGCCTCTGTCCCGGCAGCACCCCGTCCGGAGCGGGGGCGGTTCGGGCCTCGCCGTCCGGCGATGCGGCGTGCGGCTGCCCGGCGCCCCCCGCCCCGCCGTCCGACGGGATCCGCGCAGGTGGCCCGGGCGCGGGCACGACGCCCCCCGCTCCGCCGTCCGAGAGTGTCGCGCCCCGCACGACGTCGAACCGCTTCATCCGCTCCAGGACCGACTCCGCCGTGGGCCGGTGCATCTCGTCCACGATGCGGCCGTCCGCCAGGAACAGGACCAGGTCCGCGTGGGCGGCGGCGCCCGGGTCGTGGGTGACCATGACCACCGTCTGGCCCAGCCGGTCCACCGCCTCCCGGAGGAAGCCCAGCACCTCGAGCCCGGCGCGCGAGTCGAGGTTGCCTGTCGGCTCGTCGGCGAAGATCAGCTCGGGGCGGGAGGCCAGGGCCCGCGCGCAGGCCACCCGCTGCTGCTGGCCGCCGGACAGCTGCGCGGGCCGGTGTTTCAGCCGGTCCCGCAGGCCCAACGTGTCGACGACCTGGTCCACCCACGCCTCGTCGGGTTTCTGACCGGCGATGTCCATGGGCAGGGTGATGTTCTCGCGCGCGTTCAGCGTGGGGATCAGGTTGAACGACTGGAACATGAACCCCACGCGGTCCCGCCGCAGCCGCGTCAGCTCACGGTCCTTCAGCCCGGTGATCTCCGTGTTGCCCAGCCACACCTGACCGGCGGAGACGGTGTCGAGCCCCGCCAGGCAGTGCATCAGCGTGGACTTCCCCGACCCCGACGGCCCCATCACCGCGGTGAAGCGGCCGCGCGCGACGTCCACGTCCACCGAGTCCAGGGCGATCACCGCCGTCTCGCCCGAGCCGTACGCCTTGGTCAGTCCGCGGGCGCGGGCCGCGGTTCCGCCGGCGGACGCGAGGCCCGGGGCGTGCTCCTCAGCGGGTGTGGACAAGGCCGCCTCCTCCGGTGAACAGCCGGGTCGAGCATGTCGCGCAGAGGGTAAGGCTGCCCGGTCCGCCCGGAACATCCCCCGGGAGTGCCGGATCCGGACACCGGTGTAAGGGACACGTAAGGTCGCGGGCCCGCCCGCTTGCCGCTGCTAGCGTTCCGGCGCTAGCTTCGAGGCATGGCGAAGACCCAGCTGAACGTGCGCGTGGACGAGGGCACCGCCCGCGCGGCCCGGGAGCGTGCCCTGGCGCGAGGCATCAGCGTCAACCGCTACATCGAGGAACTCGTCCGGCAGGACACCGGCGAAGCCGGACGCGCCTTCGTCGAGGCCGCCGCCGACTTCATGAAGCAGTACGAGAGCGTTTTCGCCGAGGAGTTCGGCCGGGACCGCGAGGGCACGCGAGAAGGCCGCCGCTGACCCTTGGACCACGTACGCATCGACCTCGCCTGGCTGCTCATGCTCGCCGAGCAGCAGACCCCCGGCGACCCCCAGGTCACCGACTGGGGCGCCCTGATCGCCGCCGTCGCCCGGCACGACGCCGAGATATTCGACGTGCTCGTCTACGACACCCCGCACAGCCGCGCCGCCGCGCTGCTCCAGCTGCTGATCCACGTCCCCGCGCTGGAGCGTTCCAACGCGCTGTTCGCCTCCGCCGTCGCGTACGCCTACCTGGTCGCCAGTGGCCTGAAGGTCGTCACCTCGCCCGAGCAGGTGCGCGACCTGGCCCGCCTGGTCAAGACGGGCGACGCGGACGTCGACGCCATCGCGGCCGAACTGCGCCGCTGGTGCGCCTGATCACCCGCCGCCGGACCCCGCGTCCGTGAGGGGCCGCCACGCCGTGCCGAGGCAGCAGAACGACTGCGGCAGCGCGGGCCCGTTCTCCGGGATGGTCATGCGCCGGTAGGGGCCCAGCTCGAAGCCCGCCTCCCGCAGCGCCGCGACCGGGTCCCGGGACAGATGGCAGCCGCCCGCCAGCGGCGGCCACAGCGTCCGGTCCAGCGCCCGCTGGGCGGCGTGCATGACGCGCCCACCGCCCGCGCCGTGCTCGAAGAACCGCACCTCGCCTCCCGGCCGCAGCACCCGCCGCACCTCCGCCAGCGCGCGCGGCACGTCCCGCACGCTGCACAGCACCAGCGACAGCACCACCGCGTCGAACGCCTCGCTCTTCACCGGCAGCGCCTCCGCCACCCCGGGCGCGACGTCCACCGGCACGTCCGCCCGCAGCGCCGCCTCCACGGCCAGCGCGCGCAGGGCACGCTCCGGCTCCATGGCGACGACCTCCGAGACCGTGCCCGGGTAGTGGGCGAAGTTCAGGCCGTTGCCCGCGCCGATCTCGATCACCCGCCCGGACAGACCGCCGAGCAGCCTGCGCCGTACGTCCGCCAGCCCCGCGCGGCTCTCGGCGGCGACGCTGCAACGGGCGTACCAGCGGGCGAAGACCGGGTGGTGCACGGGATCCCGCACCGTCCGCGCGGAGCGCGGGGACCGCAGCTGCATGGGGACCTCCCCGGGTCGGGCCTACGGCGATTCTCCCCGTCGGCCCGCCCGGCGAATCACCGCGTACGGGACGGCGCCTCGCGCGTGCGGAAGGCCTCCGCGTCCCATACGCCGTCCAGCCGGGGCGCCAGCCAGTGCGGGGCGGCGGCCCGGAAGGCGGCCTGCTCCAGCCGTCCCGCGCCCTCCGGGACGGCGCCCAGCAGCGGTACTCCGGTGACGTCCGGCAGGTCCAGCAGGTTGCAGCGCTCCGCGAGCCCGGGGTCCGCGGGCCAGCTGCCGATCACCACACCGGCCGGGTGGAGACCACGCCCGCGCAGCTCCCGCACCGTCAGCTCCGTGGCGTTGAGGGTGCCGAGCCCGGCGGACGCGACCACGAGGACCGGCGCGCGCAGCAGCTCCGCCGCGTCCGCGAGCGTCCCGCCGGCGGCGTCGAACCGCACCAGCAGACCGCCCGCGCCCTCCACCAGCACCAGGTCGTGCTCGGTGGCCAGCTTGGCGGCCCGTTCGGCGATCTCGTGCGGATGCACGGGCGTGCGCCCGGCCCGGCGGGCCGCGGTGGCCGGGGCCAGCGGCTCGGGGTAGCGGGCCAGTTCGGCCGACGTGACCGGCCCGGCGAGCCGCGCGACCTCCGCCGCGTCCCCGGGCTCGTCCGGGCCGACACCCGTCTGCGCGGCCTTCAGCACGGCCACCGAACGGCCGCCGGCCAGCGCCGACGCGGCGACCGCGGCCGTCACCACCGTCTTGCCGACCTCGGTGTTCGTGCCCGTCACGACCAGCACCGGCATGTCATCCCTCCTTCGCCGCCGCGCACACCGCGCGGGTGATCCGCGCGACGTCCGCGTCGCCCGTGACGTACGGCGGCATCGTGTACACCAGGTCGCGGAACGGGCGCAGCCACACGCCCTCCCGCACGGCCGCCCGGGTCGCCGCGGCCATGTCGACGTCGTGGTCCAGCTGGACCACCCCGATCGCCCCCAGCACGCGGACGTCCCGCACGCCGGGCAGCCCGGCCGCCTCGGCCAGCCCCTCGCGGAGCCCGGACTCGATGCGCTTGACCTCCGTGCGCCAGTCCTGCCCGAGCAGCAGTTCCACGGAGGCGCAGGCCACGGCCGCCGCGAGCGGGTTGCCCATGAACGTCGGGCCGTGCGCCAGCACCGGCACCTCGCCGCGCGAGATGCCCTCGGCCACCCGCGAGGTGCACAGCGTCGCCGCCATCGTGAGATAACCGCCGGTCAGCGCCTTGCCCACGCACATCACGTCCGGCGACACCGCCGCGTGCTCCGCCGCGAACAGCGCGCCCGTGCGCCCGAACCCGGTCGCGATCTCGTCGAACACCAGCAGCACGTCGTGCGCGTCGCACGCCTCCCGCAACACCCGCAGATACGCGGGGGAGTGGAACCGCATGCCGCCCGCGCCCTGCACCACCGGCTCCACGATCACCGCCGCCAGCTCATGGGCGTGCCGCCCGATCAGGTCCCGCAGATGCTCGGCGTACGACTCCTCGTACTCGGCGGGCGGGGCGTCCGCGAAGACCTGGCGCGGCAGCACCCCGGACCACAGGTCGTGCATCCCGCCCTCGGGGTCGCACACCGACATCGGATGCCAGGTGTCCCCGTGGTAGCCGCCCCGCCAGGTCAGCAGCCGCCGCTTCTCGGGCCGGCCCAGCGAACGCCAGTACTGCAGGCACATCTTGACCGCGACCTCGACCGACACCGACCCGGAGTCGGCCAGGAACACATGCTCCAGACCTTCCGGCGACATGTCGACAAGGAGCTTCGCCAGCCGTACGGCGGGCTCGTGCGTGAGCCCGCCGAACATGACATGGCTCATCCGGCCCAGCTGGTCCCGGGCGGCCTCGTTGAGCACCGGGTGGTTGTAGCCGTGGATCGCCGACCACCAGGACGACATGCCGTCGACCAGCTCGCCCGACCCGTCGGCCGGTGTCAGCCGGACCCCGCTCGCCGACGCGACGACGAGCGGTTCCTGACGCCCCGGCATGGGCCCGTACGGATGCCACACATGCCGCCGGTCCAGCTCCAGCAGCGCGGCGACGGAGGTGTCGGGCTCAGGCATTGGGCGCGAGGTCCGTTCCGGCGCCCCGGCGGCGCACGGCCACCAGGTCGGGACGCGGCTCGTCGGCGGAGGCGGCGGGGGAGGGAGCGATGGCGGGGGCCGTCCCGCAGACGCCGCCGCCCTCGTGCGAGCCGCAGCCGCCCCCTTCGTGGGAACCGCAGCCGGTGTCACCGTGGGAACCGCACGCCCCGCCGCCCGTCCGGTGCTCGGGCAGGGTGACCTCCCCGGCGCCCTCCACCTCGAAGCCGGCGTCCGCGATCATCTCCAGGTCCGCCTTGCCGGCCTGGCCCTCGCTGGTGAGGTAGTCACCGAGGAAGATGGAGTTGGCCAGGTGCAGCGCGAGCGGCTGCATCGTGCGCAGATGCACCTCACGGCCGCCGGCGATCCGCACCTCGACGTCGGGGCAGACGAATCGCACCATCGCCAGGATGCGCAGGCAGCGCTGCGGCGTCAGGTTCCACTCCTTGGCGAGCGGGGTCCCCTCGAACGGGATCAGGAAGTTGACCGGCACCGAGTCCGGGTCCAGCTCCCGCAGCGAGAACACCACGTCGACCAGGTCCTCGTCGGTCTCGCCCATGCCCGCGATCAGCCCGGAGCACGCGGACAGACCGGCCGCGTGCGCCTTGCGCACCGTGTCGACCCGGTCGGCGTAGGTGTGCGTGGTCGTGATCTCGCCGTACGTCGACTCGGAGGTGTTGAGGTTGTGGTTGTAGGCGTCCGCGCCGGCCTCGCGCAGCCGCTCCGCCTGGCCGTCGGAGAGCAGGCCCAGACAGGCGCACACCTCGACGTCCTCGTTCTGCTCCTTGATGGCCTTGATGGTGTCGGACACCCGGTCCACGTCCCGGTCCGTCGGGCCGCGGCCGCTCGCCACCAGGCACACCCGCTTGGCCCCTCCGGCCAGTCCCGCGGCGGCCGCCTGGGACGCCTCGTCCGGCTTCAGCCACGTGTACTTGAGGATGTCGGCCTTCGAGCCGAGCCGCTGGGAGCAGTAGGAGCAGTCCTCCGGGCACAGCCCGGACTTGAGGTTCACCAGATAGTTGAGTTTCACCCGGCGGCCGAACCAGTGCCTGCGCACCTTCCCGGCCGCCGCCACCACGTCGAGCAGCTCGTCGTCGGTCGTCGCGAGGACGGCCAGCGCCTCGTCCCGTGTGGGCGTCTCGCGCCGAAGCCCCTTGTCCACCAGCGTGTTCAGCAGGTCCATGGAAGCCGATCCTGTCCTACCGGGCCCCTCCGGGCCAAGGAGAGTTCGTACAACAGAGCCGTCCGGCGGTGTGGGTATCACCACACCGTGGCCCGGGCGCCCTGCCGCTAATGTCTGTGCACTGCCTACAAAATCAGCGGAGGACCCATGGCGTTCGGCTGGATCGACGAGCAGGCGGAACTGCGCCGCAGGGCCGGGCTCGTCCGCACCCTGCGCCCCCGGCCGGCCGACACGCCGCTCCTCGACCTGGCGAGCAACGACTACCTGGGCCTCGCCCGGCACCCCGAGGTCACCGAGGGGGCCGCGCGGGCCGCCCGCGTCTGGGGCGGCGGCGCGACCGGCTCCCGGCTGGTCACCGGCACCACCGAGCTGCACGCCGAACTCGAGCGCGAACTGGCCGACTTCAGCGGCTTCGAGGCGGCCCTGGTCTTCTCCTCCGGCTACGCGGCCAACCTCGCCGCCGTCACCGCCCTCGCCCCGCACGGCTCGCTGGTCGTCTCCGACGCGGGCAACCACGCCTCGCTGATCGACGGCTGCCGGCTGGCCCGGGGCGCGACCCAGGTGGTGGCGCACCGCGACCCGGACGCCGTGCGCAAGGCGCTGGACGGCCACGAGGGCCCGGCGGTGGCGGTGTCGGACACGGTGTTCTCGGTGGACGGCGACGCGGCCCCGCTGGCGGCGCTGGCCGAGGCGTGCCGGGAGCACGGCGCGGGGCTGGTGCTCGACGACGCGCACGGGCTCGGCGTCCTGGGCGACGGCGGCCGGGGCGCCCCGCACGCGGCGGGCATCGCGGGCGCCGACGACGTCGTCGTGACGGTGACGCTGTCCAAGTCGCTCGGCAGTCAGGGCGGCGCGGTGCTGGGACCGGCGCGGGTGATCGGTCATCTGGTCAACGCGGCGCGGACGTTCATCTTCGACACCGGGCTGGCCCCCGCGGCGGCGGGCGCGGCCCTCGCGGCGTTGCGCCTGCTGCGGCGCGAACCCGGGCGTGCGGCACGCGCGCACGAGGTCGCGCGCGAGCTGCACGCCCGGCTGACGGCTGCGGGTCTGGAAGCGGTGCGTCCGGACGCCGCGGTCGTCTCCGTGCGCGCACCTTCCCCGGAGCAGGCCGTGCGTTGGGCGGCCGACTGCCGGACGGCCGGTCTGTCCGTGGGCTGCTTCCGTCCTCCTTCCGTGCCCGACGGCATCTCACGGCTCAGACTGACCGCCCGGGCGGACCTGTCCGGGCCAGAGATCGAACGCGCTGTACGGGTGATCGGCGAAACGCGGCCATGAGTCGGCGGGGCACGGCCGTGCGTCGCGCGAGGAACGGATGGTCGGTGGGACGACGGGACTCGTCCCGTTCATGGACGGGGACGCCGGATCAGTGGACCGCCGTCACGAAGCGCGTCCAGGCGTCGGGCGAGAAGAGCAGCGCGGGCCCGTCCGGATCCTTGCTGTCGCGCACGGCCAGCAGTCCGGCCGACCGGCCGGCGGCCGGCCGGGCCGTCTCCACACAGTTGTTCGCCCCCGTGCTGTAGCTGCTGCGCAGCCACCGCACTTCGCCCAGGACGAGGCTGGAAGGGATGGTCCGAGGCGGTGCAGGCATCGTGCCTCCTTACGCGCCGGCCGCTGCGCCGGCGATGAATTCCGACGATTCCTCGGGAGAGAGGGCGTGGCTCGCCAGGGCCTCGAAGGCCTCCGAGTACGCCCGGAGGTCTTCTTTCCGTTCCAAGTAGTGACTAGTCGTCAAGTGGTCGTGCACCACCACATCCAGGTCAGAAGTGCGCGGAAATGAAAAGATGACGAAAGGACCTGTAACGCCGATGTGCGCACCCGCGCTGAACGGCATGACCTGCAGCCGCACCTGGGGCAGCCGGGACGCCTCGACCAGCCGGTTCAGCTGACGCGCCATCACCTCGGGACCGCCCACCTCCCGGCGCAGCACGGCCTCGTCCAGCACCGCCCACAGCTCCAGCGGCGGCTCGGCCCGCAGCACGTCCTGCCGGGCCAGCCGCACCTCCACGAGGGCGTCGAGCCGCTCCTCCGACGCGCCCTCCAGGGCTGCCTCCGTCACCGCCCGCGCGTACTCGGGCGTCTGCAGCAGCCCCGGGACCACCGCGGTCTCCAGGGTGCGCATCGCGCTCGCCTGCGACTCCAGGCTGATGAAGTCCCGGTACGTCGGGGGCAGCACGCCCCGGTACGCGTGCCACCAGTGGTGCCGCCCGTCGCCGTCGCCGGTGCCCGACAGCACCAGCAGCAACTCCCGCAACTGCGGGTCGTCCACGCCGTAGACGTCGAGAAGTAACCGTACGTCGGCCGGTTTCGTCCCGCTCGTGCCCGTCTCGATCCGGCTCACCTTCGACTGGTGCCAGCCCGCCAGCCGGGCAGCGTCGCCGCTCGTGAGCCCGGCCGCCGTGCGCAGCGCGCGCAGTTCGGCGCCCAGTTTCCTGCGGCGCACCGCGGGACCGTGCTGCATGGGCTTCTCCTTACTCCTTCCGGGCCGACCGGATACGGTCTCCCGTCGCAGAGTTCACCGCTTCGAGCGACAGATATATGCATATCTTGGTGGATCGCCGCGCGGCACCCTGTGGTGATGGCACTCTGGCGACGAAGCACCAGTGCGGGACCGTACTCGAACCAGCCGCTCCGTGTCGGACTGCGGTCCCGTGGGAAAGGGACGACGTCGCCATGGCAGACCATCTGGAAGCATCCGTCACTCTGCCGAGCGATCCCGCCTCGGTCGCCGCCGCGCGGGCCCATGTGGCCGGTGCGCTGGCGGAATGGGGGCTGCCACCGGACGCCGAATTCTGCGACACCGTGCGGCTGATCGTCTCCGAACTGGCGACCAACGCGGTGCAGCACACCCTGGGCCAGTCGCCCACGTTCACGGTGGACGTCGTCCTGGTCCGCGACGAGCGCGTGCACATCGGGGTGACGGACAGCCACCCTCGTTTCCCCAAGCGGCTTCCCGCGGCCGTCCAGCAGGACAACGGGCGCGGCCTGGTCATCATCCGCTGGCTCACCGCGGAGTGCGGCGGCCGGCTGAGGATCCGCCCCACGCGCGAGGGCGGCAAGACGGTCGCCGTCGAGCTCCCGTGGCCCGGCGCCGCAACCGACCGGCCCGCGGAGACGGTCATCGCGGCGGCAGGCACAAAGAGCCCTGACGCCCCTTAGGGCCTGTCCGGCGGATCAAGTCGGGGGAAAGGCGCAGCGTCTTGCAACCCGCGTCCTCGGCGTGGTCCGCCGGACAGGCCCTAGGTCTCCGATGCGCGGGGGACGGCGTGAGGGGCCCGGGGAGGACGTCGTCCTGAGGACGGC
>Ga0164243_10008556_pt1 | contig 15064 bp, 12 predicted proteins | sample OricompcompostOP_FD_108781 | JGI IMG/M metagenome (GOLD analysis project Ga0164243, IMG submission 108781) | Organic Plus compost microbial communities from Emeryville, California, USA - Original compost - Organic plus compost (OP) | ecosystem: Engineered > Solid waste > Mixed feedstock >... | reverse complement strand
GCCCAACTGCGCCAATGCCACAGCCGCGGGCTCCACCACAACTCACGCGCAGCCGAGCCAGGCCACCCCCACCGGGGACCGAGCCCCACGGGTGCCACTACCGCGGGCCCCACCACCGCAACTCACGCGCAGCCGGACCGCGCAACCCCGCACCGGCCCGGGAAACCCCCAGGACCCCGAGCCACCCGCCGCGGCCGAGCCCACCACCACCCACACCGCAGCCGCGTCACGCCACTGCGCCCCGGCACCCCACAACCGCGCGCACCGCCACCACAACTCACCCGCGACCGGGCCCGCCAGCCCGCACCCGCACGCCCGGCACGGCACCCGGCCACCCGCCGCAGCCCGACCACCCACACCGCAGCCGAGCAAAGCCACCGCGCTCCGGCCCAACTGCACCGGTGCCACAACCGCCCACGCCACCGCGGCAGCTCACGCGCCGTTACGCAACACCCCGCGCCAGGGCGAACCCCACCGATCCCACAACGGCGGGCACCACCACAACTCACCCGCGACCGGGCCACGCCAACCCGCACCGCCCCCCCACCCGCACGCCCGGCCACGCGCCGGCCACCCGCCGCAGCCGGCCGCGGCCCCACACCGCACCGAACCCCACCACCCGGCCACACACCGCAGCCGCGCCACGCCGCCACACACCGCAGCCGCGCCGCGGCCCGACCGCACCATGCACCGGCGCCACCACCGCCGGCGTGCGCGTGCGCCCGGGTGCGTGAGGCGTGACGGAAGTCCGCTACCACCAGCGGGTTCCCGCGCTTACGCTGGGCGGGATGGTCACCGAAGCACCGCCGCGCGCCGTCGTCCCCCGGCGCGGGCACGGCACCGCCCTGATCCTCGTCTCCTCGGTCTGCTTCGGCAGTTCCGGCACCATCGCCAAGCCCGCGATGCTCGCCGGCCTGTCCGCCGAACAGGTCGCGGCGGCGCGCATCGGGCTGGCGGCGCTGGTACTCGTGGCCGGGGTGGCGCTGGTGCGGCCGTCGCTGCTGCGGGTGCGCCGCGCCGAGTGGCCGTTGCTGCTGGGCTACGGGCTGCTCGCGGTCGCCGGGGTGCAGCTGTGCTTCTTCGTCGCCGCGGGGCGGTTGCCGGTCGGCATCGCGATCCTGCTGGAGTTCACCTCGCCGGTGCTGATCGCACTGTGGACGCGCTTCGTCCGCGGCACGCGCCTACCGGGCTGGATGTGGGCGGGCATCGCACTGGCCATGACCGGGCTGGCCGGAGTGGCGCAGGTGTGGCAGGGCCTGAGCCTGGACGCGGTGGGCCTGCTCGCCGGGTTCGGCGCCGCGCTGTGCTCGGCGGCCTACTTCCTGCTGGGCGAGCACGGGGCGAGCACCCGCGACCCGATCGGCATGGTGACCTGGGGGATGATCATCGGCGCGGTCGCGGTGTGCGTGGTCGCCCCGCCGTGGCGGATGCCCGCCGACGTCCTGGCCACCACCACCGAGTGGGGACCGTGGCACCCGCCGGTGTGGCTGCTGCTGGTGGCGGTCGCCCTGGTGTCCACCGTCGCGGCCTACGTGATCGGCCTCACCGCGTTGCGCCACCTGCCCGCGTCGGTCGCGAGCGTGCTCGGGCTGCTGGAACCCGTCGTCGCCACCGCCACCGCGTGGGCACTGCTCGGTGAGACGCTGTCCTGGCCCCAGCTCGCGGGCGCGGTCGTGTTGCTGGGCGGCGCGCTGATCGTGCAGCTCAACTCGCCGGACCCGCAGGTGCCGGAAGCGCCGTGAGCCGCAGGGGACCGCACGGTCCCCTGCGGCGGCGGTCACAGGAACGCGTTGACCCCGGTCTCGGCGCGGCCGATCAGCAACTTCTGGATCTGGCTGGTGCCTTCGTACAGCGTCATCACCCGCGCGTCGCGCAGGTACTTCTGCACCGGGTACTCGTCGATGTAGCCGTAACCGCCGAAGATCTGCACCGCGTTGTTCGCCGCGCGCACCGCGGCCTCGCTGGCGTAGTACTTCGCCTTCGACGCGGCCACCCCGAACGGCTCGCCCCGCTCGATCAGCGACGCCGCCCGCCACACGAGCATCCGCGCGGCGTCCAGCTCCACCGACATGTCGGCGATGAGGTCCTGGATCAGCTGGAACGACGCCAGTGGCCGCCCGAACTGCTGCCGCTCGGTGGCGTAACCGACTGCCGCCTCCAGGCAGCCGAGGATGATTCCGGCGCAGCCCGCGCCGACCGACACCCGGCCCTTGTCCAGCGAGTGCATCGCGATGGAGAAGCCCTGCCCCTCGTCGCCGAGTCGCGCCGACGCGGGCACCCGCACGTCGGTCAGGTAGATCTCACCGGTCGCCTGCCCGCGCAACCCGAGCTTGCCCTTGATCTCGCGGGTCTCGAACCCGGGCGTGTCCGTGGGCACCAGGAACGCCGACACACCCTTGGGGCCCGGTCCGCCGGTGCGCGCGAACACCAGGCACACATCGGCCCAGGTGGCGTTGGTGATGAACATCTTCTGCCCGTTCAGGACGTAGTCGTCGCCCCGGCGCTCGGCGCGGGTCTTGAGGTTGCCCGCGTCGGAACCGGTGTCGGGTTCGGTGAGCCCGAAGCACGCGAGCACCTCGCCGGTGGCGATGCGGGGCAGCCACTGCTGTTTCTGCTCCTCGGTGCCGTGCGACAGGATCACCTTGCCCACCAGGCCCATCGACACCGACACGATGCCGCGCACGGCCGAATCGGCCCGGCCCAGCTCCTCCATGCCGATGCAGTAGGTGATGTAGTCACCGCCCAGCCCGCCGTAGGCCTCCGGGATGGTGAGCCCGAAGAACCCCATCTCGCCGAGCTTCGGGATGATCGCGCGGTCGACGGACTCCACGCGGTCCCAGGCCGCGCGGTGCGCCACCACCTCGTTGTCGAGGAAGTCGCGGGCGTACTCGCGGAACTTGTTCTGTTCGTCGGTGAGGGTCAGGTCCATGGTCAGCTCCCGGTGAACTCGGCGGGCCGTTTGGCGAGGAAGGCCTCGGCGCCTTCGCGTTTGTCGTCGCTGGTGTAGAGCAGGGCTTGCGCGAGCCGCTCGACGACCTGCCCGGTGTGCCGGTCGGCGTCCATCCCGGTGCGCACCACCAGCTTCGCCAGCCGCACCGCGAGCGGGCCGCGCGCGAGGATCGTGCGGGCGGTGTCCCGCGCCGCAGCCACCGGGTCCGGCTCCACGGAGGTGACCAGGCCGGCGGCGGCCGCCTCCTCGGCGGTCACCAGACGCCCGGTGAGGATCAGCTCGATGGCGCGCCCGGTGCCGACCAGCCGCGCCAGTCGTTGTGTGCCGCCCGCGCCGGGCAGCACGGCCAGCGCCGTTTCGGGCAGACCGAACTTCGCCGCGGGCGCGGCGATGCGGATGTCGCACGCCATCGCGAGTTCGCAACCCCCGCCGAGCGCGTAGCCGTTCACCGCCGCGATCGTCGGCTTGTCGAACGCCTCGACCTCGTCGTAGAGCCGCTGCATCCGCGCCTGCAGCCCGGTGTGCAGCGTGTAGTCCCGCAGCTGGGCGATGTCGGCACCCGCGGCGAAGGCCCGGTCACCGGCCCCGGTGAACACGACCGCGCCGACCGAGTCGTCGTCGCGCAGTTCGCCCAGCACCGCGCCCAGGTCGTCGAGGACCTGGGCGTTGATCGCGTTGCGCACCTCGGGCCGGTTCAGGGTCACCACGGCGACCCCGTCGGCGATGTCGGTGTGCAGGGTCACGCCTGTCCTCCCACTGTCGCGCGCAGCTGGAACTTCTGGATCTTGCCGCTGGCGGTGCGGGGCAGCTCGTCGAGCACTTCGAGCCGCTCCGGCCAGTACTGCTTGGCCACGCCCTTCTCCGCGAGGAACGCCTTCAGCTTGTCCAGATCCATTTCCGGTGCGCCGGGCTTGAGCACCAGGCACGCGCACGCGCGTTCCTGCAGCCGCGGGTCCGGGATCGCGACCAGCGCCGCCGAGTCGACGTCGGGGTGCTCGTAGAGCACGTTCTCCACGTACGCGACGGGAATGTTCTCGCCGCCGCGGATGATCACGTCCTTGGTGCGGCCCGCGATGCGCAGGTAGCCCTCGGCGTCGATCGTCGCGAGGTCGCCGGTGTCGAACCACTCCCCGGTGAACTGCGCGCGGGTCATCTCCAGCCGCTCGGCGTAGCCGACGAACAGGAACGGCCCGGCCACCTGCAGCCGCCCCTCCGCGCCCGGCGCGACCGCGTTGCCGTCGACGTCGACGACCCGGATCCGCATGCCCGGCCACGGGTAGCCGTCGGTGTCGATGATCTTGTCGTCCGGGTCACCCGGGATGCCCAGCGTCACGAGCGCGTCCTCGGTCTGGCCCCACCCGCCGAGCACGACCAGACCGGGCAGCTTCTTCCGCGCCTGCCGCACCAACGCGCGCGGGATCGGCGCGCCCATGCAGCAGAATCGCTGCAGCGACGACAGGTCGTGGTCGCCGAGGTTCGGCGCGGCCAGCAGGTCGTGCAGTAACGGCGTGGCCGCCGACGTGTAGGTGATGCCGTGCTCGGCGACCAGTTCGACGAAACGCTTGGCGTCCCACACGTCCTGCAGCACACAGGTCGCGCCGTTCTGCACGTTCAGCCGGGCACCGTAGAGGAAGCCGGTGAGGTGCGCCAGGGTGGACGCCATGTGGAACACGCTGTCGGAGGTGATGCCCAGCCGCTCCGGCAGCGGGTTGTTCGCCGCGACCGCCGTGTTGTGCGTGTGCATCACGCCCTTCGGCTCACCCGTGGTGCCCGAGGTGAAGATCAGCAGTGTCACGTCGTTGGGGTCCGGTCGCAGCGCCGCCAGCTCCGCGGGGTCGCGCCGTTGCTCCCACGGTGTCGCGGCGAAGGTGTCCCAGCTGGACCCGACCACGAGCACGTGCTCCAAGTCAGGCCACTGTGGACGGACGCGGTCGATCATCGCCGGGTAGTCGAAGCCGCGGAACTCCTGGGGCACCACGATGACCTTCGACTTCGCGAGGCCGACCATGAACCCGACCTCGCGCTCCCGGTAGATCGGGATGAGCGGATTGGAGATCGCCCCGATGCGAGTGGCCGCGTAGTGCACCACGATCCACTCGATCCAGTTGGGCAGCTGGAAGGAGATCACCTCACCGGGGCGCACACCGAGTTCGAGGAACCCGAGCGCGCAGCGGTCCACCTCGGACTTCAGTTCGGCGTAGGTGATGCTGCGACGGGAATCGACGAAGGCGGTCTTGTCCGGCGTCGCCGCGGCCGCCTCGTCGAGGTAGTCGGTGATGGTGCGGTTCACCCAGTACCCGGCGCGGGTGTGGGTGTCGATCAGCTCGTCGTTGAGGATCGTCGCGAAGCTCATGGTCGCTCCCGGTCAGCTCATCGTGAGGCCGCCGCTGACGCTGACGGTCTGCCCGGTGATGTAGGAAGCCTCGTCCGACGCGAGGAAGGCGACGGCGTTGGCGAGGTCGCTGGGCTGAGCCAGCCTGCGGAACGGGATGGACTTGGTGAGCGCCTCCCGCAGCTTGGGGTTGTCGCCGCCGATGGAGGCGAACAGTGCGGTGTCGGCGGGGCCGGGTGACACCACGTTGGCGTTGATGGTCTTGCGCGCCAGCTCCCGCGCGATCGACTTGGTGAAGGCGATGACACCGCCCTTGGCCGCCGAGTACACCGCCTCACCGGAGGAGCCGACGCGGCCGGCGTCGGACGCGATGTTGACGACCGAGCCGAAGCCCTGCTCCGCCATCACCGGCAGCACCGCGTGGCAGGTGTTGAGCACACCGTAGAGGTTGATCTGCACGACGCGGTCCCAGTCGGCCGGGTCAGAGTCGACGAAGGGCCCCGCCTTGTCCCAGCCGGCGTTGTTGACGAGCACATCGATGCGGCCCAGGTCGGCGCGCACCTGCTCGACCATCGCGTCGACGGACTCGCGCGAGGTGACGTCGGTGCGGATGCCGAGTCCGCCGACCGCTTCGGCGGTCTCCTTGGCGGTCGTCTCGTTGATGTCGGTGACGACGACCGTGGCGCCCTCGGCGGCGAGCTTCTCGGCGATGCCGCGGCCGATGCCCTGGCCCGCGCCGGTGACGATGGCGATCTTGTCCTGCAGTTTGCCCATGAACGTGTCCTTTCAGGGTGCGTAGGTGCGGCCGAGGAGGTTGCGGGCGATGACCAGTTTGGACACCTGTGCGGTTCCGTCCCCGATCTCCAGGCCGATGACGTCGCGGAGCCGCTGTCCGACCGGGCTCTCGCTGGAGTAGCCGAGGTGCCCCAGGGTCAGCAGGCACTGGTGGATGGTCTCGGCGGCGAGTTTGGGCGCCCAGAACTTCGCCATCGCCGCCTCGGTGCTGTGCTCGAGACCGTTGTCCTTGCGCCACAACGCCTCGTAGCAAACGTGGCGCGCCCCGCGCAAATAGGTGGCCTGCTCGGCGAGCGGGAACGCCACGCCCTGGAACTTGCCGATCGGCGCTCCGAACGCCTCGCGGTCGCGGGCCCACTGCAGCGCCTCGTCGAGCGAGACCTGCGCCGCCCCCAGGCAGGCGAGGCCGATGATGGCGCGCGAGTAGTCGAAGCCCTGCATCACCGAGACGAACCCGGCACCCTCGTCGCCGACCAGCGCCTCGCGCGGCACGGGCAGCCCGTCGAAGTGCAGCGAGGCGCGGCCGATGGCACGGCTGCCGAGGTCGTCGAACGCGGCGCGGGACACGTAGCGGTCGTCCAGGGCCACCCAGAACGCGCTGACCCCCCGCGCGCCGGGGCCGCCGGTGCGGGCGAGCACCAGCGCCTCGTCGGCGGAGGCGCCGAGCGTGATCGACGTCTTCTCGCCGGTCAGGCGCCACCCGTCGCCGTCCGGTTCGGCCCGCATCTCCAGCGTCGCGGCGTCGGTGCCGTGGCCGGGTTCGGTGATGCAGAACGCGGGCACCACCTCGCCGGAGGCGATCGGCGGCAGCCACCGCGCCTGCTGCTCCTCGGTGGCGTTGCGGGTGAGGATGTCGCTGACGAGCGCGCTGACGATGATGAGGTAACTGGCGTTGAAGTCGCCGCGGGCCACCTCCTCGGCGGCCATGCCGGCGATCACCGCGCCCGCTTCCTGCCCGCCGTGCCGCTCCGGAATGCGCAGGCCGGTCAGGCCCATGCCCGCCATGTCGGCGACCAGCTCGCGACGCAGCGTGGCGGCCTTGTCGTCGGACTGGTAGTGCGGCGCGAGGACCTTGCCGGCGAAGCGGCGCAGTTCCTGGCGGTAGGCCTCGGTCTCGTCGTCGAAGGTGAAGTCCATGCTCAGTGCCAGTTCACGTGGGAGTTGAAGTCGGGCTTGCGCTTCTCGGCGAACGCCGTGGCGCCCTCCAGACCCTCCGGCGAGGCGGTGAACAGGTCCAGAGCGGACATGGCCAGGTTGGACAGACCGGCCTGGTGGTCGGTGTCGGCGTTGAACGACTGCTTGCAGAAGCGGATGGCGGTCGGGCTCTTCTCGGCCACCTCGTTCGCCCACGCCTTCGCGGTGTCGAGCAGCTCGGCCTGCGGCACGACGAGGTTCACCAGACCCATCCGCAGCGCCTCCTCGGCGGAGTACTGGCGGCACCAGAACCAGATCTCGCGCGCCTTCTTCTCCCCCACCACGCGCGCCAGGTAGGCGGTGCCGAAACCGGCGTCGAACGACCCGACCTTGGGCCCGGCCTGGCCGAAGCGCGCGGTGTCGCTGGCGATGCTGACGTCGCACAGCACGTGCAGCACGTGCCCGCCACCGACGGCGACGCCGTTGACCGCGGCGATCACCGGCTTCGGGATGTCGCGGATCAGCTTGTGCAGGTACCCGATCTCGAACATGCCGCTCTCGGTCGGGCCGTAGTCACCGGTCTCGGCGCGCTGCTTGACGTCACCACCGGTGCAGAACGCCTTCTCCCCCTCGCCGGTGAGGATCACGGCCTGCACCTGCTTGTCGGCCCAGGCGGCGCGGAACGCCTTGATCAGTTCCTCGACGGTCTTGCCGCGAAAGGCGTTGTAGCGGTGCGGCCGGTTGATGGTGATGACTGCCGCCGGGCCCTCGACCTCGTAGCGGATGTCCTCGTACTGCTGCACGGTCGCCTCCTTCGTCGGATGTGCTGACCACTGTGACGAATTTTGACTTGTGAGTCAATAGCTGATCCGAGGGTCAAACATGTATCGTGCGGAGCGGAACAGTCGAGGAAAGGACCGGTATTGGGCGCCGAGCAGGCGGCGGAGACGACGCGATCGGCGTCCCCGCGCGTCCAGCGCAAACGAGGGCAGCGCATCGAAGCGATCGTCACGACGGCCGCGGAGCTGTTCGGCGAGCGCGGCTACGACGCGGTGAACCTGGACGACGTCGCCGAACGGCTCGACGTCACGAAGGGTTCGCTCTACTACTACTTCTCCAGCAAGGACGAGCTGGCCACAGCCGCGATCGAGACGCTCGGGCGCGGGTGGACCGCGCGGTTGGAGGCACTGCTCGAACGCACCAAAGGCACCGCCGCGCAGCGGTTGCGCGCCCTGATCCACGAGCACGTCACGATCGCCGTGTGCGACCACCCGGCCGCCCTGCGGGTGTTCCTGGTGCCGCGCGAGTGGCCGGACGCCCAGCACGAGCGCATCAAGGCGCTGCGGCAGGAGCACAACCGGTTGTTCCGCACGCTCGTCGAGGACGGTGTCGCCTCCGGCGAGTTCACCGTGACCGGCGTGGGCACCACGCTGCAGTGCCTGCACGCGGCGATGAGCCAGGCGCCGGTGTGGTGCGCGGGCCTGCCGGGGCCCGCGCGCAAACGGGCGATCGACGAGGTCACCGACACGCTGATGATGCTGGTGGGCATCACCCCGTAGGCACCGCACGCCCAGCGCGCGCGGGTGGCCGGGACCATCCGACGGCTCCCGGCAGCCGGGCCGGCACCGCCCGCACCGCACCGCCCCCATCACCGGCCGCCCGCCCGGTCACACGCCGGTCAGCCGGGCCAGCGCGCCGTAGAACACGTCGGTGATGCGGGCCGGGTCCGGGGCGGGGAGCGCCTCACCCCCGGTCGGCGCCGTGATCGCCGCCAGTTCGCTCATGTCGGCGTCCGGGCCGATCCCGATGCCGATGACCGCGACCGGCCGGGCCGGGTCGGCCAGCCTCGTCAACTCCGCGACCAGCGCGTCCCTGCTGATGCCCTCCGGGTCGTCGTTGCGACCGTCGGTCAGGACGATCACGAGATTGAACCGCCCGGGCTGCCACTCGGCCACCGCCAGCCGGTAGGCCGCCAGAACCGTGTCGTACAGGCCGGTGTCACCGACCGGGTCGGCGGTGATCGCCCGCAGCCGGTCCGGCGCGCCCGCCGCGAGCTGCTCGCTCACCGGACGCATCGGCAGCACCTCGCGGTAGTCCCGGTCGCCGTCCAGCCGCGTCGCGAACTCCCACACGGCACTCTCCGACGTCGGCTGGAACAACGTCAACCCGCGCGCCGCCGCGTCCGCCGTCAGCTCCATCCGGGTGCGGCCGGTCCCGGGCACGACGACGTTCATCGACCCGGACACGTCGATCAGCACGCGCGCCCGCGAACTGGTGTTGATGCGCGACCACTGGTCCAGCAGCGCGTCCACGTCGTCGTCGGTGGGCACCTCCGGCGAGGGCTGCGTGCGCCCGTTGACGTGCTGCGCCGCCCCGTCCCGCAGGTAGCGGCCATCGGGGGTGCGGAAACCGGCGTTGGCCAGTGCGTTGACGCCCTCCAACCCGAGCAGCGCGGACAGCAGGGCACCGGACGCCGCGCGCTCCCGCTCACCCGCCCCGCCGAGCACGGCGTACGGGTAATCGAGGGCCGGGGCGTCCGCCTGGTACGTCGCGACCAGGCCGGGCGAGCCGGCGACACCGGCACGCGCGTTGTGGCGCAGCACCGCGTTCTCCGACAGCGGAAATCCGCTCAGCTCGGGCAGCCTCGCCAGCAAATCGTCCGATGTGGACACAGTGTTCGGGGACAGCCCGCGCAGGGCCGCGGTGTAGTCCTCGGCCGACGGCAGCGCGGCCCGCATCGCGATCAGCGCCGACAGCCCCGCCGGGTCACGGCCGGGATCGGGCATCCCGAGCGCCAGCCCGGAGCCGAGCACCTCACGCCAGACCGGGGCACGAGCCGGCCAGCCGAGTCCGGCCGCGGCCTGCTCGGTCAGCGCGAACACCACCGGCGAACTGGCGATGCTGGTGCTCGACGCGATCTCGGGCGCGCCCGATCTCGTGGCGCGGCGCAGCTGCAGCGTCGACTCGGCCACCCACACGTCCGGCCGTTCGGTTCCCGGCACCGCAAGCGACTGCGCGACCGCCGCCGAACCGACGGCGTTGACCTCGAACGCCGCGCACTCGGTCTGCGCCACGCGCCGGGCGACCTGCGCGACCGCGGCAGCCACCGGGGGCGCGGCCGCTACCCGGACGGTCGCCGGTTTCTCACAACCGGACCCGCCGCGAACGAGCGACGTGGTGATCCAGCCCGCCCCGGCGAGCAGGACGACGACACCGGCGACGACCCACCCGCGCCGCGGGCGTCGTCGCCGCGCAGGTGAGGAGTGTCGGCCCACCTCGCACCGCCTCCGCCGGGTCGCCGTTGACGCTGACCCGAACCAGGTTAAGGGGTGTGACCGCGATTACCTACTCTGTTGCGCCGGCCTGTCCGTAGCTCACCGGGATGACGGTGGGCACGATCATCGGGCGGCGGCGGTAGGTTTCGGCGACCCACCGGCCCACCACACGGCGCACGGCCTGCGCGATGCGGTGGGCATCGGTGATGCCTTCCGCTTCGGTGCGGGACAGCTCCATCTCGACCAGCGGGACCACGGCGTCGAGCGCCTTCGGGTCGTCGGAGAACCCGCGCCCGGACACCGTCGGGGTGCTCACCGCGCGCCCCGTGGTCGGGTCGACCGCCACGTTGATCGCGATGAAGCCCCCCTCGCCGAGCACCAGGCGATCGGACAGGGTCGACTCGCCGACATCACCCACGGACAGGCCGTCGACGTAGACGTGCCCGACCTCGACGCGACCGGTGGTGCGCGCCCGGCCGTCGACCAGGTCGACCACGACGCCGTTCTCGGCCAGCACCACGTTCTCCGGCGCCACGCCCGTGCGGATCGCCAGCGCCGCGTTGGCGCGCAGGTGGCGCCACTCGCCGTGCACCGGCATCACGTTGCTCGGCCGGATCGCGTTGTAGAGGAACAGCAGCTCCCCCGCCGACGCGTGACCGGACACGTGCACCTTCGCGTTGCCCTGGTGCACCACGTTGGCGCCGAGCCGGACCAGGCCGTTGACCACGCCGAACACCGCGGTCTCATTGCCCGGGATCAGCGAACTGGCCAGCACGACCGTGTCGCCGGCGCGGATCGAGATCTGCCGGTGCTCACCGCGCGCCATGCGGGACAGCGCGGACAGCGGCTCGCCCTGCGAACCGGTGGACACGAACAGCACCCGCGTCTCGGGCAGATTGATGGCCTCGTCGAGGTTGATCAGCAGGCCGTCTGGGATGTTCAGCAGCCCCAGGTCGGCGGCGATGCCCATGTTGCGGACCATCGAGCGGCCCACGAACGCGACGCGCCTGCCGTGCCTGACCGCCGCGTCGAGCACCTGCTGCACGCGGTGCACGTGGCTGGCGAAGCAGGCGACGATGACCCGCTGCGTGACGCGCCCGATGACGTCGTCGAGCACCGGGCCGATGTCACGCTCCGGGGTGACGAACCCGGGCACCTCGGCGTTGGTGGAGTCGATGCACAGCAGGTCGACGCCCTCGTCGCCGAGCCGGGAGAACCCGGCCAGGTCGGTCAGCCGCGAGTCCAGCGGCAGCTGGTCGAGCTTGATGTCACCGGTGTGCAGCACGACCCCGGCCGGCGTGCGCAGTGCGACCGCGAGCGCGTCCGGGATCGAGTGGTTGACGGCGAAGAACTCCAGGTCGAACGGCCCGACCGTGCGCCGCTCGGACTCGGTGACCTCGATGAGCTTGGGCCGCTGCCGGTGCTCCTTGCACTTGGCCTCCAGCAGCGCGAGCGTGAACCGCGAGCCGTAGACCGGCAGGTCGGGCCGCATGCGCAGGAGGAACGGCACAGCGCCGATGTGGTCCTCGTGGCCGTGCGTGAGGACGAGCGCCTCGATGTCGGACAGCCGGTCCTCGATCGCCCGGAAATCGGGCAGGATCAGGTCGACTCCGGGCTGCTCGTCCTCGGGGAAGAGGACGCCGCAGTCGACGATCAGCAGCCTGCCGTCGAACTCGAAGACGGTCATGTTGCGGCCGACCTCGCCGATGCCGCCGAGGGCGACCGCGCGCAGCCCGCCCTCGGGCAGGGCGGGAGGGGTGTTGGTCGGTCCGGGTCCTGCCAAGGTCACCTGTGAATGGTCCCAACGCTGGTGTGAGTGGTGGGTGCGACGTAGGCCGCCGCGGAGTCGGTCTGCGCCACCCGAGAAGAGTGCCAGTCCGGCGTGGGCGAGTCCTCCAGGGGGACCCCCGCCTGGGCGAGATCGGTGGCGATGGCGTCGGTCTGCTCCGGCGTGGCGGGCACGATCGGCAGCCGGGGGGCGCCGACCGGGTGGCCGCGCAGCGCGAGCGCGGTCTTGGCGAACACGACCCCGCCGACCCGCGACATGGCGCGGAAGACGGGCAGCATGCCGCGGTGGTTGGTGCGGGCCGTGGAGGTGTCACCGTTTTCGTACGCCTCGATCATCCCGCGGATGCGCCCCGCCACGACGTGGCCGATCACGCTGACCACACCGGTGGCACCGACCGACAGCCACGGCAGGTTCAGCGCGTCGTCGCCGGAGTAGTAGGCCAGGTGGGTGTTGGCGATGACCTCGCTGCCGGCGAGCAGGTCGCCCTTGGCGTCCTTGACCGCGAGGATGCGCGGGTGCTCGGCCAGCCTGCGCAACGTGTCGACCTCGATCGGCACGATCGAGCGCGGCGGGATGTCGTAGAGCATCACGGGCAGCTCGGTGGCGTCGGCGACCGTGGTGAAGTGCGCGTACAGGCCGGCCTGCGACGGGCGCGAGTAGTACGGCGTGACGAGCAGGACGCCGTGGGCCCCGGCCTTTTCGGCCTGCTGCACCAGCTCGACGCTGTGCGCGGTGTTGTAGGTGCCCGCGCCGGCGACGACGGTGGCCCGGTCACCGACCGCCTCCACGACGGCGCGGATGAGGTCGGCCTTCTCCGCGTCGGTCGTGGTGGGGCTCTCGCCGGTGGTGCCGTTGAGGACCAGTCCGTCGTTGCCCAGCTCCACGAGGTGCTCGGCGAGCTCCTGGGCCCGCTTGACGTCCAGCGCGCCGTCCGCGTCGAAGGGGGTGACCATCGCGGTGAGCACGCGCCCGAAGGGCCGTCCGGGCGCTGCGGTAGGTGGAGTGGACATGCTCTGACGGTACCTCGTGACACCGACGATATTCGTGTCGACCTGCCGAAACGGCATGATCCTCAGCAAACCGCAGTGGGGTGCCGGAGAAACGCTCGACCGGGTGAGGTCTGGCCGTAACCTTTCGCGTTCAGCGCACCTTCCGGGTCACCTGGTCGGTGAGCTGGCCGCCGCCCTGTTTGGACAGCACGCAGTAGACCGTGCGGGCCGGGTCGCCGTAGGACTCCTCCGGGATTGTCGCCCAGTGGGCCTGGGACGGCACGAGCGCGCGGTAGTTCAGGTTGACCCGCTGGGCCGGGGTCACCGTGTCCGAGTGGAAGCTCAGCGAGCAGAACGACTCCGCGAACCGGGTGAGCGCCCCGGCGCCGGGGTAGGCGGCGAACTCCTCCGACTCGCTGGAGCTCGCGTTGCCCAGGCTGCCGGTCTGGTCGTAGACCTCCAGCTCGTGCACCTCGTCGCAGTCCACGGCGTTGTTCGACCCGAGGCGGTAGCCGGGTTGCAGGCGGCCGTTGTAGCAGTCGTAGGAACTGCTCGCGGAGAAGGTCATGTCCCCGCCCTCGCCGTAGGACAGCGTGGGCAGCATCGCGGGGTCGTCCGGGTCGGTCGCCCACCACTGGCCGGCCAGGAAGCCACCCGCCAGCAGCAGCACGCCGAGCACGGCGCCCGCGGTGATCCACAGCCCGCGACGGCGGGGCCGGGCGGGCGGGGCGGGTGCCATCCGCGTCAGCGGAGGGCCGCTGTAGACCGCGGTGCCCGGCCCGCCGGGCGGGGTGTTCTGCGCGGCGATGCCCAGCAGGTGGCCGGCCTGGTCGTAGGAAATCCGGCCCTCCGGGTTGGCCACCAGCAGACCCATGATCGCCGAGGCGAGCGGGCCCTGCACCCGGGTCAGGTAGGGCACCTCGTTGAGGATCGCGTTCATGGTCGCCGCGGTGGTGGGCCGGTCGAAGGCCATCTTGCCCTCGACGGCGAGGAACAGGGTGGCGCCGAGCGACCACAGGTCGGAGGCGGGCAGCGCCTCGTGGCCGTTGAGCCGTTCCGGGGCCATGAACGCGGGTGAGCCGACGATCATCCCGCTCGAGGTGAGCCTGGGGTCGTCGATGGCGGTCGCGATGCCGAAGTCGGTGAGCTTCACCCGCCCGTTGGCGCCGACCATGATGTTGCCCGGCTTGACGTCGCGGTGCACGATGCCGGCGTCGTGGGCCGCGCGCAGCGCCGAGAGCACCTGTTGCCCGATCGAGGCGGCCTGCTGCGGCGGCAGCGCGCCCCGCGTGCGCACCAGCTCGCCCAGCGTGGGGGCCTCGACCAGTTCCATCACGATGAACGTGGCACCGCCCTCGGAGATCACGTCGAACACGGTGACGATCGCGGGATCGTTGAGCCGTCCCGCGGTGCGCACCTCGCGCAGCACCCGCTCGGTGAACACGGTCTCCTCGGCGCCGTCGGGCAGCCGCAGCTCCTTCACCGCCACCTGGCGGCCGATCACCTGGTCCTGCGCCCGCCACACGACGCCCATCCCGCCGCGACCGAGCTCGGCCAGGAGCGCGTACCGTCCCGCGACGATGCGCGAGGCCGCCGCGTGCGGGGTCGCCTGCTGCTGGGTCTGCTCTTCGGTCACCGTGGCTCCGGGGGATCAGCGCGGTCTGGACAGCTCGGATGCTAGTCCGACCACCTCCGGCACCGTGCGGTTCCGGTCAGGTCGCGAACGTGAGGTAGACGAGTGCGACGTTGAGCACGATGATGACGCCCGCGATCACCCACGCCAGCGCGGTGGTGATCCGG
>Ga0164243_10008555_pt1 | contig 15065 bp, 12 predicted proteins | sample OricompcompostOP_FD_108781 | JGI IMG/M metagenome (GOLD analysis project Ga0164243, IMG submission 108781) | Organic Plus compost microbial communities from Emeryville, California, USA - Original compost - Organic plus compost (OP) | ecosystem: Engineered > Solid waste > Mixed feedstock >... | reverse complement strand
TTGGCGATCATCATGCGCTGTGTGGCGAGATCCCGAAGGTCGTCTCGAACGCGATCTGGATGGTTACGGAGCGCGAATTCCCGCCTGAGAGTCGCAATATCGGTTTCTGAAAAGTTAGAATTGAGGCCGAGCTCCAGTAAGATTTTGTTAGGATCGAGCAGGGGCTCCGCGCCGACGGTGACATCATCATCCGAAATGTATGGATTTTTCGGGCGGGGCGGCCCTTCCACCGATCGCCCTCGGCTATTGCCAGCCAGCGCCCATGCTGCCTCTAAGCTGTCAATCGTGAAGCGATTGGGCTTCGGCGCATCGACATGCCCATTTTCTCGATCGAACAATTCGTCGATGAGCGCTTCAAAACTGGATGGAAGGGGTATCCGCGGTTGCATCGGATGTTGACAAGCGTGAGAGAAGATCGAGCAGCACGACGTTATGATCTTCAGCTTGCAGAGCGCTGACCACTCTTGCCCGTTTCGTCGCTCAGGATCGCCGCGTCGATTTTTGCAGCGTAACGGCCTTGCCGAAATAATCGCGACCGAGATTTTCGAAATCGAGCCGCTCATCGACGTCGGGCACGGGCTGTAAAAATTCGATGCCGATATGTCGATCTCGCAGCCAGGATACACGACCCTCGATCATGGTCCCGTCGAAGAGCGTAAGAGTTGCGCGCTCGTCGACATTCGGAACGATGCCATCGAGTACGCTTATCTTCGCGCCCGATTCCGATAGATCTACGAGATCGCAAATGAGGTGCAGACCACGGAATTGAATGGCGATGTGCTGACGCGCCATATGCCGAAGAGCGTTGCGTCTCTCATCGTTCGAATTCATCTCTTCCGGGATAACGACTCGCTGTCGAAAGCCGCGCGTGAACCTCCGAAATCTGATTCCCTTCATGGACGCACCGGCATGGATTTCGCACTTATTGCGGCTCGAACGAGTGCTCGATCGCCGCGTAGAATTGATCAATTTTCTTTCCGCTCTTCGCGAGCAATCTCCAATTAAAGCACCAATTGATTTATGCACGCGGTAGGAAATCTCGCCGAATTAGCGCTCAATAGTAAGAACTCGGAAACGAATGCCGAAAATTCCGGACGGATTATTCCGATCGAGGAAAGAACTCGGTGGAAGCAACGTTGTCGGAGCGCCGCCCTTACAAATACGACAGCGATGTACCAACAACGAGGTGTGTCTTCGGATTGATTTGCAGTGGCATTTTCGACCCAGGCAATTCTCAAATAATTGTTAATAAGATGTGTGAATCACTGTATTTCCTTACGTGCCAATGATTTGCGGGGCTTGGGGGAAATCATGTTCGTGGTGCTTGACGACCGTGCAACGGTCGGAGGGGGATACGTCGCGTGCTTTGAACGCGAAGGTGTGGCTGCAACAGCAGTGGATCCGTCGGAGTTTTCCGAGTGGTTCGAGCTGATCAACGACTCCGATGTCTCGGTCATCGAGGGGTTTCTGCTCGGCGCAGTATCGAACAGACGGCAAATCTCGGCACGGATTCGGTCGCGCTGCCGTGCTCCGCTTATTGGGTTGATCGAAACAAGAGCCTTAAGCGAGACGCTTGAATTATTCTCCCTCGGCTTCGACGACGTGTTGGCGAAGCCATTCCACGTGCGGGAAATACTGGCGCGCAGCGGCGCAATTCGCCGTCGAATGCAGATGACCGACGAATGTATCGACATCGGCGGCATCCGAATATTCTTCGATGGCCGCGATCCGATCGTCCGCGGCGAGGTTCTTCCCTTGCCGCGCCGGGAACGCAGGATCCTCGAATGCCTGGTTCTGAGCCGCAACACGCGCATCACCAAAACTCAGATCTTCAACCGGGTGTATGGTATCTTCAACGATGAGATTCACGAGAACGTCATCGAAAGCCATATCAGCAGGCTGCGTAAACGGCTGAAGCAGCGGCTCGGACATGATCCAATCGATTCCCAGCGGTTCCTTGGATACCGCCTGAAAGACTTCTCCAGCGAGGACGCATCGCAGCTCAATTCAGAGGCAGCAACCAGTCTCACGCAAGCCCCGGATGTTTCAATTCCTCCAAGCATCATTCGCGACGAGGAGAATGTCGATGGGTCTCTACGGAGTAATGACTACCAGCGTCTCGGGCATGTCTGTCCAGTCTGACCGGATGGGGACGGTCGCCGATAATATCGCCAACATCAACACGACAGGTTACAAGGCAGCATCGACCGAGTTTGCGACGCTCATAGCGGAAGGCAGCGTCGCGGAATATGTGCCCGGCTCCGTATCGACCATTCCGCGTCGCTCGGTCTCCCAGCAGGGCGACTTCACCTACACGAAGTCGGCGACGGACCTCGCGGTCAGTGGCAACGGTTTTTTTATGGTGGAAAGCGCCGACGGTACGCCCTACCTCACGCGCGCTGGGAACTTCGTGCCCGACGCAAACGGTGATCTCGTCAACGCGGCGGGTTTCAAGCTGCTTGGCTACAATCTCCTCGATGGCAGCTCGAGCTCAGTCATGAACAGCGCCGCCGGCCTCCAAGTTGTGAGCAGCGCATCGTTGGGTATGAAGGCAACCGCGTCGACGAGTGGCGTTTTCAACGCGATCCTGCCAGCTGATGCCGATGTTACGGCTGCCGCTGATCTGCCCTCGGCGAACGGCGCCAGCGCCGAATACGCTGGCAAGACATCCATCGTCGCCTATGACAACCTCGGCCATCAGGTGACCCTCGACGTCTATTCCGCGAAGACGGCGGACAACACCTGGGAAGTCACCGTTTACAACGCCGATGGCGCGTCGGCCTCCGGCGGTTTTCCCTATGCCGCTGGTTCACAATTGACGACCGCGACGCTGACATTTGATCCCACCAACGGAAACCTGACGTCGACAAGCCCGCAGTCGCTCAGTGTCGCCATCCCGAACGGCGCAACGGTGTCGCTGGACATCAGCAAGATGACGCAGCTTGCATCCGACTACACGCCACAGGAAGGGAGCGCGAATGGCAGCCCTCCGACGGCCGTAGATCGGCTCGAGATCAGCAAGGACGGTACTGTCACAGCCGTTTATAAAGACGGGTCCCGCGTCGACGCTTTCAAAATTCCGCTCGCCAAGGTCGCGAGCCCAGACAATCTGACAGCAATTTCCGGCAACGTTTACGCCACCAACAAGGAATCCGGCGATCTGCAATTAGGCACCGCGAATAGCGGCGGCCTCGGTGCAGTTATCTCGGGCGCACTTGAAAGCAGCACCGTGGACCTTGCTTCGGAGCTGACAACAATGGTTCAGGCCCAACGCAACTACACGGCCAATTCGAAAGTGTTCCAGACGGGCACCGAACTTTTGGACGTGCTCGTCAACCTCGTCCGCTGACGAGGCCTTAAAGGATAAAAGGCCCGCCTGATGACGCTTACGCAGAGTACAGCCAACGCGAGTTCAAGTCTCTCGACGATTTCCGAGCAGATTTCGATTGTCTCACAGAACATCGCGCGCGTGAACAATGCGGACGCGACCCGCAAGGTCGCAAACGTCGTCAGCGGGCCGGGTGGCGGCGTCAGCGTCGCCGGCATCAGCCGTACCGCGAACAAGCTCCTCCTCGATACGTACCTCACTGCCAATTCGAGCAGTCAGACGCAGTCGGTCATCAATTCGGCGCTCGACCAGCTGCAGAATACGGTCGGCGATACCGACTCGGAGACCTCCCCCGCATCGCTGATTGCGAAACTGACGTCATCGCTACAGGATTATTCGGCATCGCCGCAGAACGATGCTGTCGGCGCGACGGTCGTGACTGCTGCTCAGGAACTCGTGAATTCGCTGAATGGCGCAACACAGGCCGTAACTGATGTGCGCAATCAGGCGGATTCCGATATCGCGGCTTCCGTTAATGACATCAACAATCTCCTCGCGCAATTTCAAACACTGAACCAGCAGGTCGTCACCGGAACGAGTAGCGGCACTGACGTAACCGATGCGCTCGACGCCCGCGATGCCGTTCTGAAGCAATTGTCGACGGAAGTCGGCATCCGGGCCGTTTCCCGCGAAAACGGGGACATGGCGATCTACACCGACAGCGGTGTCACGCTTTTCGATAAGACTGCCCGCAAGGTCACTTTCCAGCAATCCTCCAATCTTTCCCCGAGCGCCGTCGGAAATCCTGTTTACGCGGACGGCGTTCCGATTGCCGGCACCTCGCACGTCATGTCGATCAGCTCCGGAAAGCTCGCGGGGCTCGTGGAAATTCGCGATAGCATCGCGCCGACCTACCAAAGCCAGCTCGACGAGGTCGCCCGCGGCCTGATCGAGACTTTCGCCGAAAGCGATCAATCCGCGACGCCGACGCTGCCTGATGCGGCTGGCCTTTTTACTTATGGCGGCGGCCCCACCATTCCGACGTCTGGGACCGTTGTGCCGGGTCTCGCGGGCTCCATCAAAGTCAATCCGAATGTCGATCCTTCTCAAGGTGGCGACGCCTCGCTAGTAAGAGATGGTGGCATCTCCGATCCGGGAAATCCCGCCTATACTTACAATACAACAAGCGGCTCATCGTACACCGACCGCATTCAGCAGCTTATAACGGGCCTTGATACGTCGCGCACGTTTGATCCGTCGTCGCAGATCCAACAATCCGGGTCCGTCGCCGATTACGCCAAGTCCTCGGTATCCTGGCTAGAGGCTTTGAGGCAGTCGGCAAGCAATGAGGCAGAGTCCCGTCAAGCAACGGCGGATCGTGCCACGTCCTCGCTCTCGCAGGCAACGGGCGTCAATCTCGATGAGGAAATGACCAATCTTCTCTCGCTGGAGAGAACGTTTCAGGCGTCGTCTCGTCTTATCAACACCGTTGACAGCATGCTGTCGACGCTTCTCCAGGCGTCAGGCTGATACTCATGATTTCTTCTTCTTTCATTTCCTCAGCCTCCATCACCGACGAGACGCGCCGCTCGATGGCGCGACTGCAGTCTCAACTCGTCGACGCTCAAAAGGAGCTGTCGACCGGAAGGCACGCGGACGTCGGCGTGACGCTTGGCGCGACGACGGGTGTTAGTGTCTCGATGCGCCAGGACATGGATCAGATCCAGGCCATCCAGAATTCGAATAACCTCGTTCTCAATCGGCTCACCGCATCGCAGGACGCGCTGTCAACAATTTCCTCGAGCACCTCGACTTTTCTGTCGGCGCTCATCACGGGCCAGACAGCGGGAACGTCGCAAGATACGCTCGTCCAGGCTGCAACCGCGAGCATGCAGACGCTGCAGGATCAGCTCAACGCGTCGCTCGACGGTCAATATCTTTTTGCTGGCATCAATTCCGACGTCCAGCCGATGGACGACTATTTTGGTTCACCGCCCTCTGCCGGTCAGCAGGCGGTGACGAACGCATTTGTCGTCAAGTTCGGAATCACACCGGATGACCCGGCCGTCGCAAATATCTCGCCGAGCGACATGCAGGACTTTCTGGATAACGAATTCGCAAATCTCTTTTCAGGGTCGAACTGGTCGGGCACATGGTCGGCGGCGTCCGACAAGCCCGTGAGCAATCGCATTTCGCGAACCGAAGTCGTCAATACATCCGTCACTGCGAACGACAGTACCTTCAGCAATCTGACCGAAGCCTTGACCATGGTGGCGGGGTTGGGGTTGGCGAATATGAGCAGTGGAACGCAGCAGGTGATCATCGCAAAGGCGCGAGAGCTGACGGCGAATGTCACAGGCAGCCTTACGCAGGTTCAATCGGCTCTCGGCGTTACGCAGCAGCGCATTTCGGATTCGAACGATCAGATCGATACCCAAGTCGATTTCCTTACCAAATCGATCGACAACCTCGAGCAGATAGATCCTGCTGCGGTCACGACACAGCTTTCACAGATTTCCACGGCTCTGCAGGCGGCGTACTCGCTGACGAACCAGCTGAACAACCTCAGCATCCTCAATTATCTCAGCAACTCGTAACAGGCGGCATCCAAAAGAGAATGTCCGGAAGGCAAAAATGTATAAGTTCTCATACGAAGAAACGCTAAGCGATTCCGGCAGCCGGCAGCGCGAGAACGAGCGTCAGGCCATCGAGCAGTCGGTTACACTTCTGAGATCCGCCGAGAGGGCGGGGCCGAACTCGCGGGAAGCCGTCGACGCCATCATTTTCCTGAACCGGCTATGGAGCTTTTTCCTGGAGGACTTGGCAAAGCCCGAGAATGGCTTGCCCGACGACGTCCGTGCGAAGCTCATCTCGATCGGTATCTGGATGCTGAAGGAGGCCGAAGCGATCAGCCATGGGAAGTCACGGAATTTTGCGGGTCTGATCGACATTTCGAACGTTATCGCGGAAGGGCTCTGATGGCCGGCGGACTGAAAATAACCCTGCGCGCCGGAGAGCGAATTTTTATCAACGGCGGCGTTCTCCGTGTCGATCGGAAGGTCAGCATGGAACTGATGAACGACGTGATATTTCTCCTTGAGCAGCACGTGATGAAGCCCGAGGAGACAACGACGCCCCTTCGGCAGCTTTATTTCATGATTCAGATGATGCTGATGGATCCCTCATTGCATCTGAAGGCTCGGACAATGGCGCGAGAGTCTGTCGCCAATCTGCTGGAGAGCATCAGCGATCCGCATCTTATCAAGGGTCTGATCGAAACGGGAGAGTTGCTCGACAATGACCGCCCGTTCGATGCGTTGAAAAAAGTCAGAGCGCTGCTTCCGCTTGAGTCTGCGGGAACTGCAGAGGAACGAAGCAAGGAGGTCGCATGACCACGGTTCCAGCTACGGGTTCGAGCACGGACACACCGGGCACATCATCGTCGCAAGCCGCACCCACACTCGATTACAACGATTTTCTTCAGCTGATGATTGCGCAGCTGCAGAACCAAGATCCTTTAAACCCGACCGACTCGTCGGAGTTCATGTCGCAGATTGCCGAGTTTTCCAACGTTGAGCAGGGCATCAACGCCAACTCCAAGCTCGACCAGTTGCTTGTCAATTCGAATATCTCTCAGGCAAGCACAATGATCGGTCTGCAAATCACGGGGACCGATGGCACCACGGGCATTGTTCAATCCGTGCGGATCGATTCTTCCGGCTCGACCGCGGTACTCACCAATGGTCAGGAAGTGCCCATCGATGCTGGCGTAACGATAGGATATCCAGTGTCGTGACCGAAGGGGACGCTCTGCAACTCGTTCAGCAAGCCATTTGGCTGACGATGGTGCTCGCCGGACCAGTCGTTGGAGCGGCGATGGTGATCGGCGTGGGCGTGGCCTTCATTCAGGCACTGACACAAATACAGGAAATGACCCTCACATTCGTGCCGAAGATAATAGCAGGGTTTGTTATTCTCCTGTTGACGGGCAGCTATAGCGGCAGCCTACTCAAAGTATTCACAGAGCAATTGTTCACGCGTATCGCATTGGGATTTAGATAGTTCGCGTTAGATCGCAGGCACCCGCAACTTTCCGAGCTGCGGCTATTCCCGATCTCAACTGGTGAAATGTGCAAGAAGAGCATTGTGCCGTCAGCCGACTCATGGTGGGGCTGCACTGGGACTTCGCCTGAATAAAGTTCTGATTCGAAGCGCTGCAGAATACCGGAATTGCGTTTCCACAGGCGCCGGTAGCTGCAAGCATGATCGTGATGTCGCCTGACGTGATTTCTCTCTGCCTTTGAGGTCCCTGCTCATACGCGTGTGGGGACGACAAGATCTGAGCCGAGCAGGACGATGAGCACATTCGCACTCAAACAGCTGCCGACCTCCGCCATGACCATGTTCGTGAGCGTCGTTGTTATTTGCCTCGCTTTCCTGGTGTGGACGTTATTCATGCGCGCGGATCTCGATCTCCCCGCCCTAGCGAATTGGTCCGACATTACCTGGCAGATAGCCGAGGTCGATTCTCGTGGACGTCTGGTCCGTCTTGGCGCGCATCCGTTTTCTCTCGCTTTATTGTTCGGCGTCGTCAGCGCAGGGTGCCTGAGTTTCGCTTGGGGAGCTTGGCACTTCTTCAATGCCGCCGCTCAAACGCAGAAAGCAGCTGACGAAAAGCTGTCCGCCCAATTGGAAAAGGTCGGCCAGGAATTGGACGAGGAAGTCCTCCTGGTCATGCGGTTGCTCAAACAGCATCTCGATCTGAGCGGTTCCCACTCGGAATCCTTGGAGAAGGTGAGTGACAGCCTATTGGGGACAACTTCGCCTGAGCGAATTCGGGCGATCGTCCAGTTTCTGATTGATGAAAACAACAAAGTGAAAAATGAGGTCAACGAACTGAATATCCGCCTGCAGCAGTCACAGCAGCAAATCGAGAAATTGAGGGTCAGCCTCAGTGACAGCCATCGTTTGGGAATGCTCGATGCCGTAACCTCTTTGAAGAACCGTCATTGGCTCGAGGTCAATCTTCCCAAGGAGGTCCAAGCGGCAACGGATGCGAACGATCCACTTAGCATCATCATGGCAGATGTCGATCATTTCAAACGGATTAACGACACGTTCGGTCATGCCGTCGGGGACGAGATTTTGCGGCGTTTTGCAGAGCTGCTTTCAAAAAACATTAAGGGCCGGGATATGGCCGCGCGATATGGCGGGGAAGAATTTGTCGTCATTCTACCTCAGACAAAACTCGCCGGAGCAAAGAACCTCGGAGAACAAATCCGTAGCGAGCTAGAGTGCAAGAAATGGATGCACCATCGAACCGGACAGCCGATCGGCAAGGTCACCGCCTCGTTCGGAGTTGCTGAACTGCGTAGTGGCGAAGACTGCGACGATTTTTTGGATCGCGCCGATGCCAAGCTCTACGAAGCGAAGGCCAACGGAAGAAATTGCGTGATCATCGACGAATAGCGATAGTGTGTGCAATCCGCACTCAGAGAACAAACAATGGATCGTCGGCGGCGAGCGGCTCTTCGAATTGAACGTTGACTTGATCGTCCTTTGCCCAGACGACCGTTCCTTTCATCTTGCGCCCATTACGGAGCTCCACAATCAACCGCTCCTTGAGATGGAGGCTTTGGTCGCAGGTGAGGCCGATACCGTTTCGTGAGATATCGCGCGCAAATGCTATGGCATTGCCGTTTTTCGCTCTGACGAGGCAGGGCTGCAGCAAAGCGTAGCGCTGGGTTTTCTTCCGTTGTGGGAGCACGGGAATTGCAACTTCGCCCACCTGGTTGACGCAATCATGCGAGCCTGCAATCGCCTCTCGCAGGAACCGGCCGAGAACAAGCGAATTCCCGGTGTAAAGCCCGCTGAGGCGCCAACGCGCCTCCGGTTCCAGGCTCTGAACGGCCGCCTCGCATTCTTCCGACAGCTTCCGCCAGAGAGCCGCGATCTGCTGAAGTTTTGCGAGCGATATCGTTGGGCCGGTGAAAGTACCTGCATTCCGGATGATCGGGAGTGTTTGGCGCTTCGCTTCGAAGAGATCGAGATAGACTTTGCGCAGGGAACTCGCGAGTTCCGACGCAAGACCGATTTCCTGCCATGTGTGGAGAGCGGCCCTGATGACGGGGGTCTCGACGGGAATGAAGTTGCTGCAAGATCGAAGCATCCAGGCGCGATTTTGGGCGACGCTCGCATTCATGCAACTCGCGATCGCCGCGACATGAAGCACGGTCCAATGAAACTCACAAACGAGCGCCTCGAATAACGCATTGCCATGGTCGGGCTCCGCAGAAATCGTGCCGCCGGAGCCGCGCCCCGACTGTTGTGAAGATCTTCGAATTCCCTTCAGCATCGAGCGGCCCCCAACCGATCTCAACTCAAAGCGGACTAGAAAAGAGAGTTCTAAGTTTCGCAGCGGGCACCGCGCGAGAGAATAGAAACCCTTGAGCTTCAACGCAGCCTTCGGCGCGCAGCCGATCAAGCTGCTGCTCGGTTTCGACGCCTTCCGCGACGCTCGTCATGCCGAGATTGTACCCGAGCTGTATGATGGAGCGTCGCAAGGTGGAAGAGCGCTTGACGTTCGAGACGGCCGAGACAAACGACCTATCGATTTTGATTTTGTCGAAGGGAAAGCTCTGCAGATAACTCAAAGAAGAGAAGCCGGTACCGAAATCGTCAATCGAAAACCGGATGCCCATTCTCCGAAGCTGCTCGAGTGTCTGGAATACGGCGTCCTGATCTTTCATCAGCAGCGTTTCCGTGATTTCCAGGATCAGTCGGGAAAGCGGAAGGGTCTTCGCTGCATTCGTAATTTTTTCGACGAGATCCTGATCGCGGAATTGGGCGGGCGAGACGTTGACGGCAACCCAAATATCGTCGGGCCATAGGCTGGCTTCCGCACATGCACGCTTTAGAACCCACTCGCCGATCTGGCCGATCAACCCACACTCTTCCGCAATGGGAATGAATTCGGAAGCTGGGATTAAGCCGCGGACGGGATGCGACCAGCGGATGAGGGCTTCGCAGCCGACGATTCTTCGCGTGTTGACGTTTACGATCGGCTGATAATGCAGTTCGAATTTGCTGTTCGCGATCGCCTCGTGCAGCCCCATGATGATCTGATGGCGCTTCTGCAAACGCTCGTGCATGGACTGTTCGAAAAAGCCGAATGTTCCGCGTCCGACTGACTTGGTTCGATAAAGCGCCATATCGGCGTTCATCAGAAGTTGCTCGGCATCATTGCCATCAGACGGTCCAACCGCGATCCCAATGCTGGTGCCGATCGAGACCGTGTCCTTGTCGAGTTCGAACGGTTCCGACAGCGCAAAAAGAATTCGCTTTGCGAAAGCCTCGATTTCTTCGATCGACTGCGGTGCCATCTGAATGACGGCAAATTCGTCTCCGCCGATTCTTGCGACCGTATCGGTGTCCCTGATTTCTGACCGCAGTCGCTCGCCGACAGCGATGAGCAAAGCGTCGCCGACCTGCGGACCCAGCGTCTCGTTGATCGATTTGAAGCGGTCGATGCCCAGGCAATGTAAGGCAAGCGACATGCCATTCTTCACCTGCAACAATCCGTGCCTGATACGCTCCTGGAACAGCGCGCGATTGGGAAGCCCCGTTAAAGCATCGTGATTTTCGAGGCGGCCAATCGTCTCCTGGTCGCGTTTGCGGTCTGTGATGTCGAGGTGGGCCGTGACGAAACCGCCGCCCTGCAAGGGTGTGCCGCGGATTTCGAGATATGTCCCATTCGGACGGCGTCTCTCGAAGATATGCGTCTCGCCCTTTCGTGCGAGTTCGATACGCGCACGAACCTGCTCCTCCGGATCTCCCGGCCCATATTCGCCTCGGTTGGCATTGAAGCGATAGAGTTCTTCGAGGGTCGGCAAACCACCTTCGAAAAGCTCGTCCGGGTATTCGAGCAGTTGCCGCTGCTTCTCGTTGATGAGCTTGATGCGAAGATCGCGGTCGAAGACCGTAAGGCCGCCGGGAAAACTGTCGACGATTGCCTGCAAGAGTGCATTCCGTTCCTGCAACGCGATGTGGAGATTGACGGCGGCCGTGATATCTATCTGGAACGAGAGGTATCCGGTAATCTGTTTCCGGCGCCCTTTAAGCGGCAGGATCAGCGCGTCAACCCAATATAGCGTTCCGTCCTTCGCGCGATTTTTGACTGGCGCGCGCCAGGTCTGACCTTTGCTCAGCGCCTGATAGGCCGCCGCCCAAAATTCCGACGGATGATAGCCCGAATTCAATATGGCGTGGCTTTTACCGATGACTTCCTTCCGACGGAATTGGCATATTTGAAGAAATGCATCGTTCGCGTGAACGATGTTGCCTTTGTCATCGGTAATCGACACGATGCCGAGCTGATCGAGCGCCGATGCAAGCGCTTTCGCGTTCGCCCCTGCGCTGAACCGGGGCGCGACGGCCTTCTTGCGAGCCTTTTTGAGGTCCGGTGCACGATCGGCAAGACTGTCAAGATTGAAAGCCATGGCGCGTTTTGCTGCTGAGTTCCGCATCGGTTCGCCCGCCTACCTCTTTGCCGAAGTATGAACGAGACCGCATGATTGCAGATCTCGAGCGGACCGGAAATTCGAATCGAACATGCCAAATTCGCCTTTGGCGCCATAAGCTGGCATCATGCCTCCGCCCCCGGTCGATAGATGGGAACAGCCTATGTATTGCAACAATTAGTCGTAAATATCTTAAGGCGAGATTATCCGGTCCTGCTGCGAATCAGTTAAGGGATAACTAATCTGTATACGGAATGGCAGTGGTAGCCCACTGCGACTCATTCAGACAATCGAATAAGCGTCACATTTCGTTAAGCCGCACCGGATTAGCAGCGCATGAGCGGACAAGAAATATCGAGAGTGACTTGGCAATAGAGAAATCACGAGAACAGCGAAAATTCGGCCGGCGCTCTGTCTTCAAGGCAGCCGTCATCGCACTGGACGATGGACCGAGGCTTCCATGTACGATTCTCGATCTCTCGGACGGCGGCGCCAAAGTCAAACTTGCGAACTCGGAATCTTTAAAGGGCGAGTTCTATTTGGAGGTGCCGAGCGACGATCTCGTGATTCGGTGCCGAGTCGCTTATGTTGATGGCGATGTGGCAGGTTTAAAATATGTAAAGCCACCGCGACGGATATCCTGGTTAAAACGATAATTATTTTTTCCTCGTTGGCCGAAATCAAAGCGCGAAATAAAGCAATTTTGCATTCACGAATTCGAGGCGAATTCAAAAATGAGCCGATAATTGTGGATCCGGAGAAAAGACCGACTTAACAAAAGATGAATCGGCAGCGTAAACGAATTCGATATAATTGACGGATAATTTGGCCTCACGGCGGCTTGATTTCAAATCATAGGCATGATGCCGCGCAGCCGTGTCGGCTATGATCCGACATGTTCCAGGCTATCCGAAGCGGGAACATGCAATGGGCCACTATAAATCGTGTCCGGCAATCGCTGGCCGTTTCTCCAGGTCTGACGATCATCGGAGTTGGCCTCGAGCGGCAATATTGCCGTCGTCAAAAGAATCCCGCCCGCGCGCCACGCGCAACCTGGCTGCCTATCAAATTGGTTTCGAATGAAAAGAAATCGCGTCGCTCACGTCGCGACGATGAGCGATAGAACCCGCAAACAAGATCACGTGCCACGAGGAAACAGGTAAAGCCATGGTCATAGGATATATCAATAGGAAATGGTCGATGCCCCGCAGGCTTGCATTGATCGCTGCTGCCTTTCTGATCCCCTCGCTTGTTCAGCTATATCTCTATGCAGACCACACGCTTCAGCAGATTGGCGTGATCGACCGGGAGGTCGATGGAGCCAAAATGGCCGTGGCCGTCTGGACGACAATGCCTGCGATGGCGGGAAGCAGGACCGCCAGCAACGACCTCGAATCGTATTCGGATTTCGCAAAGAGCCTGGGCATTCAATCTGCGTTGTCGGCTTATGAAAACGCGAAAAAGCCGGACGAGCAAATCCATAAAGGTCTCGATCTGTTAGGCAAGATCTCCACCGCCTCAGGTATGGCGGTCGATTCGTCGACTGACGGCTTCTATGCGCAGGATGTCCTCATCCAACGTCTAGCTGGCGTGAAGCAAGCTCTCGCTGCTCTCGAAAATACGATGGCGTCACCCTCGGCTACAGAAGATGACGTCCAGTTGGCGATGAATTACGCCGTTCTGCAGCGCACATCGGACAAGCTGGGCAATTCGGCGAGCGCGCTTCTGGCTTCTGATATTTCAGGTGACGCCAAGAATGCACTTGCAGGTGCGAACATGGCGCTCCTGTCCAAGCTGGACGACATCGAATCCAAGATCAAAGGAGCAAACTATCACCGCGGCGGAGTTGGCGCCGAATTTCAGGCATCTCTCGCCGAAGCCAACAATTTGATCGCCGCAATGGCGGCGCGCGCAGGCGACGTCTTCCAGCAAGCGGCGGAAAAGCACGGCGCATCCGCGAAAGATTCGCTTCATTGGACTCTCGGATTGCTGATCGCGGCGACCATCCTCGCACTGGTGATGGTCACTCTTCTCTCAAGGGGGATATCGCAGCGGCTCTCTGATCTGGTGCAGGCGATGGACGCGTTGAGCCGCAAGGATTTGAGTGTGGCGATCCCGTGCCTCTCTGACGCCAATGAGAATGGCATGATCGCAAACGCCCTCGCGCGTTTCAAAGAAGCGATGGCCGAGAATAAAGCGATGACGGACGGCGCCGTCGAAGCTGCCAAACAGCAGCAGGAGCAGAGCGAGCACTACGCGCGCGAGCACGAGCGCTTCATGGATGCCTTTACGGCCGCGGCGGAGCGTATTGCAAGGGGAGACTTCTCACACCGCATCACCGAGCCGGTGATCCAGGAGTACGAGGCGATTATCAGCCAGATGAATCTGATGATGGGCCAGCTGGAAAGCGCTCAGGCCGGCAAGCTCGAGGCCGAGAACCAGATTACCACCGTCGTGGCGTCGCTCGGGACCGCGTTGTCGGAGCTCGCGCAAGGAAATCTCGAGACGACTGTATATGCGGAGTTCGCGCCGGAGTTTGCAAAGCTGAAGACCGATTTCAACTCTGCAGCGTCGCAGCTGAAGAGCACAATAGAGCTTGTGAAAAAGGGTGCGGGCAGCATCAAACTCGGCACCGAGGAAATTTCGCAGGCGTCCGACGACCTGTCGCGGCGTACGGAGAACCAAGCCGCAAGTCTCGAAGAAACGGCTGCCGCCGTTAAGGAGATCACCGATACCGTCAATAAGACGGCACGCGGCGCAACGCATGCTCGCGAAACAGTGTCGGTCGCCAAGACCGATGCTGAGAAGAGCGGCGAGGTCGTCCGCAAAGCGATCGCCGCAATGAACGGTATTGAAAACTCATCAAAGCAGATCAGCCAGATCATCGGCGTGATCGACGAGATCGCCTTCCAGACGAACCTTCTCGCGCTCAACGCAGGCGTTGAAGCAGCGCGCGCCGGTGATGCTGGCCGGGGCTTCGCGGTCGTCGCGTCCGAAGTTCGCGCTCTGGCGCAACGGTCGGCCGAAGCGGCGAAAGAGATCAAAGGACTGATATCTGCATCGACGGGGCAGGTCGCTCAAGGCGTCCAACTCGTTGGCGAAACGGGCGCGGCACTGACACGGATTGTTTCGCAGGTTGCTGAAATCAACACTATCGTCACCGACATCGCCGCAAGCGCCAACGAGCAGGCACACGGTCTCGAGCAGGTCAACACTGC
>Ga0164243_10008554_pt1 | contig 15066 bp, 15 predicted proteins | sample OricompcompostOP_FD_108781 | JGI IMG/M metagenome (GOLD analysis project Ga0164243, IMG submission 108781) | Organic Plus compost microbial communities from Emeryville, California, USA - Original compost - Organic plus compost (OP) | ecosystem: Engineered > Solid waste > Mixed feedstock >... | reverse complement strand
TCCTGAGGCGTCTCCTTCGCCACCGTGGTGCGCAGGTCCGTGCGCGGCATCAACCAGATCGCAGCGAAGGTGACCGCGGCGAAGACGGCGGCGATCACGAAGATGATGCCGGTGTCGTCGCCGTAGGCGTGCCGGATCGCGGTCGCCGCCGCGGCCGGCATGTTCTCGAGGTCGAGGCCTCCACCCTGGGCGATCTTCGCCGCCTCCTCCGGGCTCAGGCGGCCGCTCGCCACGAGGTCCTTGATGGATGCGGCAGAGGTGTCCTCGACCCGAATGCTCAAGATCGCACCGAGCACCGCGATGCCGATCGTTCCGCCCAGAGACCGGAAGAAACTCACCACGCCGCTCGCCGCGCCGATGTCGGTGACGTCGACGGTGTTCTGCACCACGAGCACCAGGTTCTGCATCAACGCACCCTGGCCCAGGCCCATCAGCACCATGTAGACGCTCAGGTGCCAGACCGGGGTCGTGTGATCCGTCGGCCCCATCAGGGCCAGACCGGCGATCAGCGCGACGGCACCGGTGAGCATGACAGGCTTCCACTTGCCCGTCCGGGTGATGAACTGGCCGGAGGCCGTCGCCCCCACCATGCTGCCCAGGATCAGCGGCAGCATGAGGAGCCCCGCCTGGGTCGGCGAGTAGGACTGGGCGGTCTGGAAGAACTGGCTCAAGAAGACCGAGCTGCCGAACTGCGCGATGCCGACAGCGATGCTCGCCACGATCGCGAGCATCGTCGTGGTCTCGAAGAGGATCCGCGGCGGCACCAGCGGCTCGGGGTGCTTGCGCTCGACCGCGACGGCGGCCGCCAGCGCGACGAGTGTGCCGGCCAGGAAGAGCCAGGTCTCACGGGAGATCCAGTCGTACTCCTTGCCCGCGAAGGACACCCAGATCAACGGCAGCGACGCGGCGATCGAGATGAAGACCGCGCCCCACCAGTCGATCCGCGCGGGGCGACGTACCACCTCGAGGTGGAGGAACCTCTGCAGCACCGCCAGCCCGGCGATCGAGATCGGGACGGCGACGAAGAAGCACCAGCGCCAGCCGGCGAGATCGACGATCACGCCGCCGAGCAGTGGCCCGGAGACCGTGGCCACCGCCATCACCGCGGCCATGTAGCCCGAGTAGCGGCCCCGCTCCCTGGGGGCGATGATCGTGCCCAGGATCGCCTGGCTCAACGCCATCAGGCCGCCGACGCCGAGGCCCTGCAGGGCCCGGGCCGCCAGCAGCTGGGGAACGTTCTGCACGAGGCCAGCCGCGAGCGAGCCGAGGAGGAACAGGAGACCGGAGAGCTGCACCAACAGCTTCTTGTCGAAGAGGTCGGCGAGCTTGGACCAGATCGGGCTCGAGACGGTCATCGCGAGCAGCGTCGCGGTGACCACCCAGGTGTACTGCGTCTGGTTGCCGTCGAGGTCGGCGATGATCGTAGGCAGCGCGGTGCTCACGATCGTGGCGCTCACCATGGCGACGAAGAGCATCGCCAGGAGGCCGGCGAGGACCTCGAGCACTTCCTTGTGGCTCAGGGCGCGGGGGGTGTGGGTGTGGCTTGTCGTCATCTGGTGCCTTCCAGCTCGGTGCCGGGGATGCAGGGGTTCAGGGAATGGTTGAGGTCGCGCAGGAGGCGGACCAGCGTGGCGAGATCGACGTCGTCCCACTCGGCCACCCGGCCGGCAAGGAACTCGACGAAGCCCGACCACAGCTCGCCCATCCGGGCGCGTCCGTGCGCGGTGATGTCGATCAGGTCGGCGCGTGCATCGGCCGGGTCGCTGCGTCGAGTGACCAGCCCCTCGGCGACCAGCGGGGTCAACTGCCTGCTCACGACCGACGGACCCACGCCGAGCCGCTCGGCCAGAGCGCCTGGGCGCAACGGCCCGTGGTCGGCGAGCTGGCGTAGCAGCGGGACGTCGGACCTGCGTAGTCCCGCCACGCTGATCACCTCTCGGTGCCCGAGCGAACGGAGCGAGCGGGTCAGGGCGAAGAGCGCGGTGGTCAGCTCCTCGGTGACGTCCTCACGCACCACAACTTCATTGACCATGCCAATTATTTCACCACGCAACCTTTGGGTACGTCAAATGAATGCGACCACCGTCACCCGACGGTGGTCGCAGATCGGCGAGCGCGGCTCAGTGGGCCAGGCCCAGATCCGCCATCCGAGCCGCGTGCTTCTCCGTCAGCCGGCTGAACATCCGCCCGAGGGCGGCCAGATCCATGCTCGGGCGGTCGACGCCTCCGGCCAACAGCGCCGAGAGGGCGTCGCGCTCGGCCGCCACACCCTGCGCCTGCGTGAGCGCCTCCCCCATGAGGCGGCGTCCCCAAAGCGCCAGCCGCCCGGCGACCCGCGGGTCGTCCTCGATGGCAGCCCGCACCTTCTCCACGACGAAGGCGCTGTGCTGCGTGCGCTCCAGCGAGGAGAGGATCAGCTCCCGGGTGTCGACATCGACGAACGCCGCGATCTCCCGATAGAAGTCGCGCGCCAGCCCGTCGCCGACGTACGCCTTGATCAAGGACTCCAGCCAGTTCGACGGGGCCGTGTGGGCGTGGAACCGGTCGAGCGGCTCGCGGAACGGCGTCATCGCCTCGAACGGATCGGCGCCGAGCTCGACGAGGCGATCACGGAGGCGAAGGACGTCGGCGAACTCGGCGGTGGCCATCGTCGCGAGCGCCACCTTGTCGGCCAGGCTCGGCGCCATGCGCGAATCCTCGGCGAGCCGCTCGAAGGCGGAGAGCTCGCCGTACGCGATGACCGCCAGCAGGTCGACCACGGCCGCCCGGTAGCCCGGGTCCGAGAACGCGATGGGGCCCTGGGCCGGTGCCTCGTCGGGCGACGATTCAGTCATGCGTGCAGGGTACCGATAGACTGACGTCGTGCGTGCCACGTGGTGGCACCCCGGCGACGCCCCGGCGTCACGTCTCGGCCGTCGCCCAGTGCATGTGCGCGGTCGCTCCTGAGTCGGCCGCACAGTCCTACTCACGGAAGCGAATTGAACAGCGTGACCACCTTCAGAGAACTCGGGGTACTCCCCGAGATCGCCGACGCACTCGAACGCGCCGGCATCACCACTCCCTTCCCGATCCAGGAGATGACCCTGTCGGTCGCCCTCATGGGCACAGACCTCATCGGCCAGGCCCGGACCGGCACCGGCAAGACCCTCGCGTTCGGCATCCCCGTGCTGCAGCGCACCGTCGTCCAGCACGACGCCGACTACGTCGAGCTCGCGGAGGGCAAGCCGCAGGCACTCGTCGTGGCCCCCACCCGCGAGCTGGCCCTGCAAGTCTCCTCCGACCTCGAGATGGCCGGCAAGGACCGGGGCGTCCGGGTGCTCACCGTCTACGGCGGCGTGGGCTACGAGCCCCAGCTCGAGGCACTCGAGACCGGCGTCGATGTCGTCGTCGGCACACCGGGCCGCCTCATCGACCTGTCGAACCGCAAGGCCCTCGACCTCTCCCACGTGAAGTGCGTCGTGCTCGACGAGGCCGACGAGATGCTCGACCTGGGCTTCCTCCCCGATGTGGAGAAGCTGCTGTCGAAGACGCCGGAGACCCGGCAGACGATGCTCTTCTCGGCAACCATGCCGGCGGCAATCATCGCGTTGGCCCGCACCCACATGCGCCACCCGATGAACATCCGCGCCGAGTCGCAGAAAGACAACCAGACGGTCCCGGCGACGGCGCAGTTCATCTACCAGGCGCACGATCTCGACAAGCCGGAGATCATCGGCCGGATCCTGCAGGCCGACGACGCCGAGAAGGTCATCGTCTTCACGCGCACCAAGCGCCAGGCACAGCGGGTCGCCGACGACCTCCTCGAGCGCGGCTTCAAGGCGGCGCCGCTGCACGGCGACATGGCGCAGGTCGCCCGTGAGAAGGCGCTGACCAAGTTCCGCGACGACAAGCTCAAGGTGCTGGTCGCCACCGACGTCGCCGCACGCGGCATCGACGTCGCCGGCGTCTCCCACGTCGTCAACTACACCTGCCCCGAGGACGACAAGACCTACGTGCACCGCATCGGCCGCACCGGCCGCGCCGGCGCGAGTGGAGTCGCGGTCACCTTCGTCGACTGGGCCGACGTCACCCGCTGGAAGGTCATCAACAAGGCGCTCGACCTGCCGTTCGAGGAGCCGCAGGAGACCTACTCCACCTCCGAGCACCTCTACACCGATCTCGGCATCGCGCCCGGCACGAAGGGACGCATCGCCGAGCCGCCCGCACGCGAGCGGGAGCCGCGACCCGAGCGACGCGAGCGCCCCCAACGCAACCGCACGCGTACCCGCACCCGGAACGGGAGGCCGGTGGCCGACGGCGACTCCGGCGCCGAGGCGCCCGCCGCGGGCGACCAGTCGGCAGCCGACTCGACCGCGACCGATGGGGACGGCACCGCTCCCAAGCGTCGTCGGCGGCGTCGTCGCAAGCCCAGCGCCTCCGGAGCCGCTTCGCAGCAGGCCTCCGCGCCGACCGCAGACACTCCGTCCGCCTGACCAACCAACGCTCCGCGCCCCGAAGAGGGGATAGTCCCTGACGTTTTGGCCCTCGACACGCCGGTGAAGAGGGCCACAACGTCAGGGACTAACTCGTATGGGCGGTATGAGGTAGGTGTGGGGAGTTGTCCGGATTTGCGGGGAAGGCGCGGATCTGGGCGGCGGGGTCAGGCGATGACGACGACGGGGGTGCCCAGGGGGGCGAACTCCCAGAGGGCCAGGGCGTCCTCGGTGCGCTGCCGGATGCAGCCGTGGGAGAGCGGGGTGCCCAGCTGGGCCTCGGTCTGCAGCGGCACGCCGTCGTCGACCGGGATGTCATGGAAGCCGATCGCCGCGCGTGGCCCGTGGGCGAAGCGCACGAACCAGCGCATGGTGCCCGAGTCGTCGATGCCCCAGGCCTGCTCCGAGCGCGACCAGACCTCGTAGCTGCCCGGCTGGAGGTTGTCGTAGACGCTGCCGGAGACCAGGTAGGTGCGCGCCACAGTGCCGTCGTGCTCGACGAGCCACACCCGCTGCCGCGCCTGGCTGAAGACCACCCGACGACCCTCGCCCGAGCCGGCGGGGACCACGTCGGGAAGCGGCTCCAGCACCGTCTCCGGCGCGCGCTCGCGCGGTCGGCTCGCAGCGGGCGGATCGGTCGGCTCGACCAGCTTGTTTTGTCCGGCGCGCTGGGCCAGCTTGCCTTGCCCGGCGTGCTCGGCCACGGCGGCCGTGCCGGCCGGCGTCGCCTGGGGCGGCACGAGGCCGATCCCGGCGCTCACCAGGGCGCCGGTCGCGAGCACGGACGCGAGGGCCATCCAGCCACGGGAACGCCGCCGTGGTGCGCGGTGTCTGCCCACGGCTCAGATCGCCCCGCTCCGGCGCCGGACCAGCGCCGCCGCTACCTCACGGTAGGCGTTCGCGCCCTTGCTGCTGCGGCTCATCGCGAGGATCGAGCGGCCGGCTGCCGGCGCCTCCGCGAACTTGATGGTCTTGGGGATCGGCGGCTCGAGCACCGCGAGGTCGTAGGTCTCGGCGATGGTGTCGAGGACCCGGCGAGCGTGGAGCGTGCGGCCGTCGAAGAGGGTGGGCAGCACGCCCCACACCTCGAGCGACCGGTTGGTGAAGCGCCGTACGTCGTGGACCGTGTCGAGCAGCTGGCCCACGCCACGGTGGGACAGCGTCTCGCACTGCAGCGGGATGAGTACGCCGTCAGCCGCGGTGAGCGCTGCCACGGTGAGCACGCCCAGCGAGGGAGGACAGTCCAGGAGCACCCAGTCGTAGCGCTCCCCCACCTCGGCCAAGCCCTCGAGGGCCGCGGTGATGACGTGCTCGCGACCGGTGCGGGTGAGCAGGTCGGCCTCGGCCCGGGCAAGCTCGATGGTGGCCGGAAGCAGGTCGACGCCGTCGTCGGTGCCCAGGCGCACCTCCCGTGCGTCGAGGCCCTTGGTCAGCACGTGGTGCACCGAGAGCTCGAGGTCCTCGGGGTCGATCCCGAGTGAGAACGTCAGGCATGCCTGCGGGTCGAGGTCGACCAGCAGCACCCGCTGCCCCAGCTCCGCGAGCGCAGCGCCGAGCGAGGCAACGGTCGTCGTCTTGGCGACGCCGCCCTTCTGGTTGGCGATCGCGAGCGTTGTGCCAGTCATCGGGTCCATCATGCCCGAACCGGTTGCCATCCGGCGACGGACACCTGAATGCTGGTCACATGACCACCTCCTCCCCTGCTCAGGTCCGCGGCACCGCTCTGGTCACGGGCGCCACGGCCGGCATCGGCCACGAGTTCGCCGTCCAGCTGGCCCGTCGTGGCCAGCACCTCGTGCTCGTCGCGCGAGACGACGTACGGCTGGAGATCGTGGCCGCCGAGCTCCGCAAGGAGCACGGCGTCGAGGTGGAGGTGATGCCGGCAGACCTGCTCGACCGTGCCCAGTTGAACCGGGTCGCCGAGCGGCTCCGCGATCCAGAGCGGCCCGTCGACCTGTTGGTCAACAACGCGGGGTTCGGCCTCAAGCACCGCTTCCTCGACAACGACGTCGAGGCCGAGCAGGAGATGCTCGACCTCCTGGTCACCGCGGTGCTGCGACTCTCCCACGCCGCGCTCAAGGCCATGGTCGCCCGGAGGCACGGCGCGGTCGTCAACGTCTCCAGCGTCGCCGCCTTCCTGCCCCGGGGCACCTACAGCGCCGCCAAGGCCTGGGTGAACAGCTTCAGCGAATGGGCGCACCACGAGTACGCCGGCCAGGGCGTCCAGGTCATGGCACTGTGTCCCGGGTTCGTGCGCACGGAGTTCCACCAGCGGATGGAGGTGAGTCGCGACTCCGCGCCGCGCTTTCTCTGGCTCGATGCCGAGCGCCTGGTGCGCGAGGCCCTCTCCGACCTCGATCGTGGGCGCACCTTCTCGGTGCCCACCAAGCGCTACAAGGCGATCGTCACCGCCACCCGGGCGATCCCCCGCGGGCTGTTGCAACGCGCCCAGGCGCTCGGCCGCGGCTGAGCCCCGGCGGGTCCGCCTCAGCCCTCCCCGGAGATGAAGGCGCGCACGGCATCGGCCACCATCTGCACCGCGATCGCCGAGAGCAGCAGGCCGGCGATCTTGGTGATCAGCATGACGCCGCCCTCGCGGATGAGCTTGAGGATCCGCAGCGAGAAGCGCATGGTGAGCCACAGCACGACGTGCACCGCGACGATGCCCACGACCAGCGCCAGCACCTCGGGCCCGGTGTCGGCCGACTGCACGAAGAGCATCGTGGCCACGATCGCTCCGGGACCGGCCAGCAATGGCGTGCCCAGCGGCACCAGCGCCACATTGGTCTCCCCGGCGCTCATCGGGTCCTTGTCGTAGCCCATCAGCAGCTCGAGGGCCACCAACAGGAGCAGCAGCCCGCCCGCCGCCTGCAAGGCGGGGATGGAGATGTGCATGTAGCGCAGGATCCCGTGCCCGAAGAGGGCGAACAGCGTGATCACCAGGAAGGAGACCACGACCGCCTGCCAGGCGGCGCGCTTCACCGTCGCCGGCGCCCGGCCGGCGGTCAGCGAGAGGAAGACCGGGATCGTCCCGGGCGGGTCCATGATGACGAACAGGGTCACGAAGACCTCGGTCAGCATGACGACACTGATCACCGCGTCCACGACCACTCCTCCGGCAGCTCGCGGCCGCTGCCCAGCCGGGCCGTCGCGGCCCGGTCCATGAGTCGAGCGAACTCCTCCGGATCGGTCATGTTGCAGCCCAACGCGTGGCCGGTCTTTCCAGTGCCGTGATGGTCACTGGAGCCGGTGACCACGAGGTCGAGCTGCACGGCGATCCCCCGCAGCGCCCGGCGCGCGGCCGGGTCATGGTCCTCGTGATCGACCTCGATGCCGGCCAGGCCAGCGGCCGCCAGCGCGGCGATCCGCTCTGCGGTCAGGTACGGCGCCTGCGTGCGCCCCCAGGGGTGCGCGAGTACGGCGACACCACCGGCCCTGCTCACCACCCCGATCATCGTGGTGAGGTCGGCGGCATAGCGCTCGAGGTGGCCGGGGCGTCCCGGCGCCAGCCACCGGCGGAAGGCCTCCGACCGGTCCTGGGCGGCTCCCGCGGCGACCAGGGCGTCGGCGACGTGCGGGCGGCCGACCACCTCGGGGTTCGCCGCGTGGCGCAGGACCGCGTCGACGTCGATGGCGATCCCTGCCGCACGGAGGCGGGCCACCATCGCCGGGACCCGCTGCCGGCGTCCATCGAGCACCCGACGCAGCTCGTCGCACAGCTCCTCGGCGGTCGGGTCGGGGTAATAGGCGAGGAGGTGGACGCTGTGCCCGTCGGCGCGGGTGCTGATCTCGATTCCGGGCACCACGCGCACGCCGACCTCGGCACCGGCGGCCTGCGCCTCGCTCCAGCCATCGGTGGTGTCGTGGTCGGTCAGCGCGAGGACATCGAGCCCCGCGCGGGCAGCGGCGCGCACCAGTGCGGCCGGGGCGTCTGTGCCGTCACTGACCGCAGAATGTGCATGCAGATCAATTCTCACCATCGGATATTACGGCGCTATCGCCCATCGCCGGAACTCCTTCGCCCTCGCTACCACGTCGGCGGTGGCCCGCCGAAGGGCAGCTCCAGCAGGCTCGGCCCCCGGCCGGAGAGATCGGCCAACTGGAACTAGCCCCCGAGCAGGAGCAGCGCCGACGCGGGCCGCAGCACCAGCCACATCCAGCGGCCGTAGACCTCGCCTGCCACGATGCTGCGGTCCCCCGCACCGGCCGGCGTGCTCACCGGCCAGAAGGAGTGGAGGCGGGTCTCCACCCGGACCCGCAGCCTCTCCTCGGCCAGCTGCGCACCGGGATCGTCGTGGACCACGCCTGCGAGCCGGGCGCCGAACCCGGTGCCCGGCTCCTCGCAGACCACGAGCACGTCGACCGGCCCGTCGTGCGGGGTGCTCCCCGCCACGGCAGCCATCGTCGCCATCGCCCGATCACCGTCGCGCACGGCCGCGAAGTCGGTGATCCGCCAGCCGTCGGCCAACGGCCACGGCACGAAGGTGGGCAGCCCCTTGGCTCGGAGCAGGTGCTGGCTGAAGGAGTCGTAGTCGCTGCGCTCGGCGCGCCAGAGCGCGGGCACCGATCCGTGCACGGCGCAGCGCCAGCCGCCGCCGTGCTCGTCGACACCCGCGCCACATCGGGGACAACCGACCCGCAGGGACATGCCCCCACGGTCGGCGCTGGCGCTCACCTCGTCAAGAGCCGCCGCCTCCCGCCTTGCGGCGGTGCACCCGCGGTCCGCCGCCGACCACTTCCGAGCCATGCGCCTTCTCGCGCATCGGGCCGTCCTTGTGCACGCCGTGCTCGTGGTCGTTCTTGCGTTGCAGCGCCTCCCGCATCTTCGCCTTGAGATCGTCGTTGGCACCGGAGTCGGTCATGTCACGTTCCCTTCGAAGCTCGGCCAGGTCTCCCACCATGGCACCGCTCGAACGCCGTCGCCACCCCATTTGCAGCGCCCGCATGGCCAAAGCCGGTACCTTGCCCGCATGAGCCGTATCCGAACCACCGGCGTCGCGCTTGTCGGCCTCGTCCTCCCCCTCGCCCTCCTCACCGCGTGTGGTGACGGCGGGGACGACACGACGGATGCGGACCCGAGCCCCTCGGCGAGCCCCACGCCTTCAGCCACGCCGACCGCGTCGGAGTCCCCGACCGCGAAGGAGGTCGACTTCGGCAAGCCGGCCAAGGGCCCCAAGATCGGGGGCAGCACCTACAGCTACCGGGTGCCCGTGGGGTGGATCGACAACACCGCGTCGGCCCGCGAGGTCAACAGCGAGATCGACACCTCGGGCGCCGAGGCCGACGGGAGCGACGGCTTCCGCAACAACGTGACGGTCACCAGCATCGTGGCCACGGGCGGCAACCTGGACGACCTGGAAGCCGATATCACCATCCAACTGCAGGACGTTGCGAAGGAGATCGAGCAGCGCGACCGCATCATCTTGGACGGCCAGCCGATGGCACGTCATGTGGGCCTGATCAAGGCGAAGCCGGTCAACTACCTGCTCGACCAGCTCTCGGGCATCGACGAGGACGGCCGGGTCACCGTGATCGCCTTCTCCTACGCGCGCGACGTGCCCGCCAAGGAGCGGACGCGGCTGACCAACGCGGTGCTCGCCAGCTGGCGGTGGTGAGACGGCACGACGCCGGCGGGTCCGCGCGGACCCACCGGCGTCGCCGTACGTCGGCCGGTGCGGTGAGGCTCAGCCCTTGAGCTGGTAGTCCTTGAGGAGGGCCCGGCCGATGATCATCTTCTGGATGTCGCTGGTGCCCTCACCGATCAGCATGAACTTCACCTCACGCATGATCCGCTCGATCTCGTACTCCTTGGAGTAGCCGTAGCCGCCGTGGATGCGGAACGAGTCCTCCACCACCTCGTTGGCATACTCCGAGGCCACCATCTTCGCCATCCCGGCCTCGACATCCATCCGCTGTCCGGTGTCCTTCAACCGCGCGGCCCGCACCATCATGTTGTGCGCGGTCTCCACCTTCGTGGCCATCTCGGCCAGGCGGAACAGGACCGCCTGGTGCTCGGCGATCGGCTTGCCGAAGGTGTGCCGCTGCTGGGCGTAGGCGATGCCCAACTCGAAGCCACGCCACGCCAGGCCACACGCCCGGGCCGCCACGTTGACGCGGCCGACCTCGACACCGTCCATCATCTGGAAGAAGCCCTTGCCCGGCTCACCGCCGAGGATCTGCTCCGCAGCGATCTGGTGACCTTCGAAGATCATCTCGGTGGTGTCGATGCCCTTGTAGCCCATCTTGTCGATCTTGCCCGGCACCGTGATGCCCTGCGCGACCTCGCCGAAGCCCGGGGTCTTCTCGACCAGGAACGTGGTCATGTTCTTGTAGACCGACTCCGCACCCTCGTCGGTCTTGGTCAGCACCGCCACCAGCGTGGAGGAACCACCATTGGTCAGCCACATCTTCTGGCCCGTGATGGCGTAGGACCCATCTGCGTTCTTGACCGCCTTGGTCGACACCGCCGAGACGTCCGAGCCCAGACCCGGCTCCGACATCGAGAACGCGCCCCGCACCTCGCCGGTCGCCATCCGCGGCAGGTACTTCTGCTTCTGCTCCTCCGTGCCGTGCTTCATCAGCATGTAGGCCACGATGAAGTGGGTGTTGATCACCCCCGACACGCTCATCCAGCCACGAGCGATCTCCTCGACGCACAGCGCGTAGGTCAGCAGCGACTCCCCCAGGCCGCCGTACTCCTCCGGGATCATGATCCCGAAGATGCCCAGCTCCTTGAGCCCCTCGACGATCTCGGTGGGGTACTCGTCGTTGTGCTCGAGCTCCTGCGCCACCGGGATGATCTTCTCGTCCACGAACTGACGCACCGTCTTCAGGATCTCCTCCTGGACGTCGGTCAGCCCCTCGGTCTGGCACAAACGACTCATCTGTCCACCTTCCACTCGCGGCGCGCCGGGGGCGCCGACCAGCGCCGATGTTAATGACCTTTCACCGTGGGCAGAACCCCAGAACGGCCGTGACCCCGACCACAGCGGTGGTCGGGGTCACGCGACGATCAGTCGTTCTCCCACGCGGGGCCGCCAGGCTTCGGCGGCGGCGCCAGGCGGGGCGAGACCCCTCGGCCGTAGTCGATGTACTTCGCCAGGTGCGACCCGTTTCGCCACATGTAGTTGAAGTTGGAGTTGTAGCGCCGCATCACGGTGTTGCCCTTGATCCGGAGGATGACCTCGTCGCCGCGGAGTCCGGAGTTGCCCCAGTTGCTCGAGCCGGTCCAGGTGTAGCGGGCCGAACGGTCCTTGCCCCAGTGGCCACCGATGGTGAGCACCTTGAGGTGGCCGTAGAGGTCGATGAGGCCGTCGTAGTTGGTGTCGTAGCCGTCGACGTGCACGGGCAGTGCGCCACGCGGCGTCTTCTTCGCGAACTCGTCACGGACCAGCTTGCTGGCGGTGCCGTACATGACCTTCACGTCGCAGCCCTGGGCGTAGAGCTGGCGCACCTTGCGGGCCAGCCACGCGCCCCGCTTGGTGTTCCACGCGTGCATGTTGACCCGCACCATGGTGCGCCCCTTGACGCCGCTCGGCGCGCCCTTGGCGGTCTTGCACTTGACCTTGTTGAGGTTGTCCATCATCGGGTCGTTCTTGGCGCTGAAGTTGGGGTAGGGCAGCACCTCGAGCTGGTACTTCTTCGTCAGCTTCCGCTTGTAGTACTGCGGCTTGGCCTTCCGGTCCTTGCGCATCTCGTTGAAGAGCTCGACGAACGGGTCGTAGACCTTGGGCTTGTCGCGGATGACGTAGAGGTCGTTCCACTGGTTGATCGCCGCATTGGCGGTGAGGTTGTGCGAGCCCACCATGACGACGTCGCGAGCCGCGCCCGTCTTGGAGAACAGGTAGAACTTCGTGTGCAGGTTCTCGAACGTCGACCGGCAGCCCTTGGTGCAGCGATAGGCGAAGCTCTTGTTCTTCTTCGGCTTGCGGCCCAGCGCCTTGTAGAGGCGATACATCGCGGAGTTCTGCTGGTGGTCGTTGAGCAGGATCTGCACGCGCACGCCGCGTCGCTTGGCGGCGATCAGCGCGTCGGCCATGGGGTGCCGGTCGAAGGAGAAGATCGCCATCCGGATCTGCTGGCCCTTCTTGGTGTTGTTGATCGCCTTGAGCACCTGCCTCTCGACGATCCACTGGTCGGCCGGCTGGGCCGCGCGAGGGCGGTTGAAGAAGGCGCCCTGCTTGGGCCTCCACTTCTTCTTCGCCGCCTTCTTCGCAGCGACCTGGGCGGTGGACGCCACCACGGACGACTGGCTGGACGCCGGTCCCGCGGCATCCACCGGCGCTGCGGCCAGCCCGAGCACGAGGGCGATGGTTCCCCCCCACGCAGCAATGAGTCTCACGAACGCACCTTCCCCCAGCGTGACAATTTCCCCGCGAACCCTACACGCGGCGACGGCTTCGCCACGATTCTTAGCTCCCGCCTGAGCGCTTCGTTCGCATCGTGGCGAGAACGCACATCTGCGAGCATTGCGGCGATCGTCCCGACCGCCACGTCGAGCAGCTCGGCGTCGGTCACCTCGGCGGGGTGGCGTACGTCGGGCAGCTCGTCCGGCGGCCGCAGCGCGGCGAGGTCACCGCGGACGTCGAAGCCCTCGGTCTCCAGCAGCCGGATCGCCTCACGGGCGCGCCGCACCAGCTGCTCCCAGCAGGACTCGCCGGGCCGGAACCGTTCGCGGCCAGGCGGCATGACGCCGCCGTGGGCGAGGTAGCTGCGGATCCAGTGGCTGCGGTCGCCCGCGGTGTTGAAGTCGACGAGCTCGGAGTTGATCCGCCGCAGGCTCTCCACCTGCACCACTCCGAGGCTGACGTTGGCGGCCTCGTCGGGGGGCACGAGTCCGGTGCCGTCGATGCCGAGCGTGCCGAGGAACCGCTCCCAGATCTCGGAGCGCCTGCCATGATCGACGCGCATGGGCAGCACGTGGATCCGCTCGTGCGGCACGACGGCGCCCCACCGGTGCAGCACATCGGCCAGGTCGAAGGCACTCCACCCCCACTCGTCGTGGGGATCCGGCGGCGCCGGGGCGAGGTAGGAGTCGATGTCGCGCTTGCCGCCGTTCTTCACCCACTCCTGCCAGAGTGAGGGCGCGAGCTCGGTCAACACCCGGGCGGTGATGACGACGTGGACCTCGACGCCATGGAGGGAGTCGACGGCGCGTCGGATGTGCTCCTCCGCCGCCGGAGCGAAGAACTCGTGGCTGATCACGGCCGCGGGCCCCGGCCAGGCCAGGATCTCGTCGACGAGGTCCTGCCACGGATGCGCGACGTCACCGGAGCGGCGGGCCAGCTTGGGATCGGCTCGGAGGTCCAGTGAGGCGATCAGATGGCGCCGGCGGTGCCGGCCGGGCAGCAGCAGCCCGCGCTCTCCCAGGTCCGCCTTGTGCAGCCACAGCGCGTCCTGCAGGAAGGTGGTCGCGGTCTTCAGCAGGCCGACGTGGAGATAGACGCGCTCGGTCATCGCCTCCTCACCCCCAGCCGTGTTTCGCCCTCAAGCGCTGGGCCACCTCGGCGACGGCGTCGTCGGTGCGGGCCGGCAACGATTCCGCGTCCAGGCACCGGCCCAGCGACTCGACGGCTCGCCGGACCTCGGCCGCGCCGGGATCGGGACTGGTGCGCGGCACTGCTCCGTCGAACGTGGTCGGGAGCTCTTCGAGGTCGCCGACGACGCGGTGCCCCCGCTCCCGGGCCAGCTCCCGGATCCGGCCGTTGTGCTCGGCGGCGAACTGCGCCGTACGCCGGTCGAGCTGCGGCTTGCTCTCGTCGTCGCGCAGCGGGCCCAACGCCTCGTTGATGAGCGGGCGCATCACCTTCCGGTAGGCGCGTGGACGCACGTCGTCGAGGTGGGCGTTGAGCCGGCGGAGTACGTCGCAGCTCCCGTAGCCCACGGAGGCGTTGTCGCGCGCGCCCTCGAGTGAGACCCCGACCGCGGGCAGCCTCGCGGCCTCGACGAACCGGTGCCACAGCAGGTCGCGCGGAGCCCCGGGCGCCGGGACGGTGACCAGGGCGAGGCGGTCGGCGGGGACGGCGGCAGACCAGGTGTCGAGGATGCGCTCGATGCCCTGCGCCCGCTCGAAGGTGTGTCGAGCGCGGTTGCGCCGGGCCACCGGCCCGCGCGAGCGGATATGGGACTGGTAGTCGGCCCAGGAGTCGGTGCCGAAGTTGCGGGCGTAGGTCTGCCACTGCGCCGGGATCACACGGTGCATGTCGCGCACGGTCAACACGATGTCGAGCTCGATGCCCTCCAGCGGCTGGAGGAATGCCTCCAGGTGGCGCGGCCCGGCGAAGCTCAGGAACTCCATCGACACCAGGCCGGTGTGGTCGGGATGGGCGCGCAGCTCCTTGGCCAACCGCCGCCAACCGCGCCGGTTGCGCTTGGGGTTGCGTGGCAGCTCCAGCACGTCGCGCACGGCCCGCGACTGCACGCCGAACTTCCCGCCGAGGAAGCGCACCCCCTCTGCGTCGAGGGCCTCGACGTTGCGGCCGAGGAGGGACTGGAGGAAGCTCGTGCCGGTCTTCATCGCGCCGATGTGCAGCACCAGACGCTGACCCATCTCCACCTCTGCTCGTCCGACTGGTTCGCGCGAGCCCACCGGGGC
>Ga0164243_10008553_pt1 | contig 15068 bp, 10 predicted proteins | sample OricompcompostOP_FD_108781 | JGI IMG/M metagenome (GOLD analysis project Ga0164243, IMG submission 108781) | Organic Plus compost microbial communities from Emeryville, California, USA - Original compost - Organic plus compost (OP) | ecosystem: Engineered > Solid waste > Mixed feedstock >... | reverse complement strand
CGTCCAGGTCGTACAGGCCGATCGCGATGCGGTGCGGGCGCAGCGTCGGCTCGCCCTTCGCGCCGGCGGGGAGCGCCGGGGCCTCCTGGCGGACGGCGAAGGAGGTGATGACGCCGGCGTCGTCCGTCTCGATCTCGGGACGCAGGACGTTGATGCCGGCCGTCTCCAGCCACTTCTTCGACCAGGTCTTGAGGTCGCGCCCTGAGGTCTCCTCCAGGGCGCCCAGCAGGTCGGACAGGCGCGTGTTGCCGTACGCGTGACGCTTGAAGTACGCCTGCACGCCCCGGAAGAACTCGTCCTCACCCACGTAGGCGACGAGCTGCTTCAGCACGGAGGCGCCCTTGGCGTACGTGATGCCGTCGAAGTTGACGAGCACGTCGTCCAGGTCGCGGATGTCCGCCATGATCGGGTGCGTGGACGGCAGCTGGTCCTGGCGGTAGGCCCAGGTCTTCATCTGGTTCGCGAACGTCGTCCACGAGTGCGGCCACTTGGAGCCGGGCGCGTCGGCCTGGCAGGCGGCCTCCGCGAAGGTGGCGAACGACTCGTTCAGCCACAGGTCGTTCCACCACTCCATGGTGACCAGGTCGCCGAACCACATGTGCGCCAGCTCGTGCAGGATCGTGGCCGCGCGCACCTCGTACGCCGCGTCCGTCACCTTCGAACGGAACACGTACTGGTCGCGGATGGTGACCGCGCCCGCGTTCTCCATGGCGCCCGCGTTGAACTCGGGCACGAACAGCTGGTCGTACTTCTCGAACGGGTAGGCGTAGTCGAACTTCTCCTGGAACCAGTCGAAGCCCTGCCGGGTCACGTCGAAGATGGCGTCCGCGTCGAGGTACTCGGCGAGCGAGGGCCGGCAGTAGATGCCGAGCGGCACCGAGCGGCCGTCCTTCTCGTACACGCTGTGCACCGAGTGGTACGGGCCCGCGATCAGCGCCGTGACGTACGTCGACAGGCGCGGGGTGGGCGCGAACTCCCACACGTTGTCCTTCGGTTCCGGCGTGGGGGAGTTGGAGATGACCGTCCAGCCCTCCGGCGCCTTCACCGTGAACTGGAACGTCGCCTTGAGGTCCGGCTGCTCGAAGCTCGCGAACACCCGGCGGGCGTCCGGCACCTCGAACTGCGTGTACAGGTACGCCTGGTCGTCCACCGGGTCGACGAAGCGGTGCAGGCCCTCACCCGTGTTGGTGTACGCGCAGTCGGCGCTCACCCGCAGCACGTTGCGGCCCTTCAGCAGGCCGGGCAGGGCGATGCGCGAGTCGGCGAAGACCTCGGCGGGGTCCAGCGCGTCACCGTTCAGGGTGACCTCGTGGACGGCCGGGGCCACCAGGTCGATGAAGGACTCCGCGCCGTCCTCGGCGACGTCGAAGCGCACCGTGGTCACGGAACGGTAGGTGCCCCCCTCCTGCGCGCCGGAGAGATCGAGCTCGATCTCGTACGAGTCAACGGTCAGCAGCTTCGCCCGCTGCTGCGCCTCTTCGCGAGTCAGGTTTGTGCCAGGCACGCGGTCATCTCCTCGATATGTGTGGGTTGCGCCATCCTTCCACGCGAGATCGCCCTCACGCGATGACGAAACCGCAGGCATGGGGATACCCCTGTGTCGAAAGGGGGACGCGTCGCCTCTACGAGGTCCGGCGGGGCTGACCGCCCCCCGCCACCCACGCGGCGGAACGGGAAGAGGCGGGCGCCCCCTCGGGGACGCCCGCCTCTCCTCCGTACCGGTGTGCCGTCAGGCGCTCAGTTCCTGCGCCACCAGCTCCGCGATCTGCACCGCGTTCAGGGCCGCGCCCTTGCGGAGGTTGTCGTTGGAGACGAACAGCGCCAGGCCGTTCTCCACCGTCTCGTCGCTCCGGATGCGGCCGACGTACGACGGGTCCTGGCCGGCGGCCTGCAGCGGGGTCGGGATGTCCGTGAGGACCACGCCGGGCGCCTCGGCCAGCAGCTCGGTCGCGCGCTCCGGGCTGATCGGGCGGGCGAACCGGGCGTTGATCTGCAGCGAGTGGCCGGAGAAGACCGGGACGCGCACACAGGTGCCCGAGACCTTCAGCTCAGGGATGTCCAGGATCTTGCGCGACTCGTTGCGCAGCTTCTGCTCCTCGTCGGTCTCGTTCAGACCGTCGTCGACGAGGTTGCCCGCGAAGGGCAGCACGTTGAAGGCGATGGGGCGCTTGTAGACGCCGGGCTCGGGGAAGTCGACCGCCGCGCCGTCGTGCGTCAGCTTGTCGGCCTCGTCGACGACCTTCTGCGTCTGACCGTGCAGCTCCGCCACGCCCGCGAGACCGGAACCGGACACCGCCTGGTACGTGGCGACGACCAGCGCCTCCAGGCCCGCCTCGGCGTGCAGCGGACGCAGCACCGGCATCGCGGCCATGGTCGTGCAGTTCGGGTTGGCGATGATGCCCTTGGGACGGTTCGCGATCGCGTGCGGGTTGACCTCGGAGACGACGAGGGGGACCTCGGGGTCCTTGCGCCAGGCGGACGAGTTGTCGATCACCACGGCGCCCTGCGAGGCGACCTTCTCGGCCAGCGCCTTGGAGGTCGCGCCGCCCGCGGAGAACAGCACGATGTCCAGGCCGCTGTAGTCGGCGGTGGAGGCGTCCTCGACCGTCACGCCGTCCAGCTCCGTGCCCGCGCTGCGGGCCGAGGCGAACAGGCGCAGCTCCGTGACCGGGAAGTTCCGCTCCGTGAGGATCCTGCGCATGACCGTGCCCACCTGACCGGTGGCTCCGACGATTCCGACCCTCACGGCGACTCCCTACTGCGTCTCTCGCGTACCTGATGTGCCTGGACGGGGCGCTTCCATCATGCGGCCGACCACGCCCCGGCTGTCCAATTCTTTGCCACGACTGCCCGCACAGTGGGACGAACCGGAGCCGGGCGCCGGTTGCGGACCTTCGGCGTCAACCCCTCTGAGCTGCAGAAATTCCCTGCGCGGGGGCCGTCGGCCGCAAGGACCCCTGCCCAGGCCCACCCCGTCCACACGAAGGTGTGACGTACGCCGCAGCGGGCCCCGCGGATCCGTCCGAACGTTCCGGGCGCCCGTCGCGTCGTAGAGGAAACAGCGTGAGGGGGGGTGAGCGGTGCTGCGCGGAAGAACCCGGCGCGGCCGTGGGCCGTACGTCGCCGACGACGATCCGCTGGACGCGGCGCAGGAGCGCCGGGTGCGGGCGGTGCTCGCACTCGGGGGAGTGCCGCAGGCGGACCTGCCGGACGGGGTGCAGCAGGTCCGTCTGCGGCTGCTGGAGCGTGCCGCGAGCGGTAGGGAGGCGCCCCGGGACGTCTCGGCGTGGGCGGCGGTCGTGGCCTCCAACCTCGCCATGGACTGGCACCGGGCCAAGCGGCGGCAGGAACGGCTGGGGGAGCGGCTGGCCGCGCTGCGGCCGTCCCAGGCGCCGTCCGGCGAGGAGACCAGCGTGCTGTCGCTGGCCGTCGCACGCGGCCTGGACGCGCTGCCCGACGCGCAGCGCCAGGTCGTCGTGCTGCGTTTCTACGCCGACCTGCCGGTGCGCTCCATAGCCGAACAGCTCGGCGTCCCGGAGGGCACGGTCAAGAGCAGGCTGCACACGGCGGTACGGGCCCTGCGCGCCCGCCTGCACGAGGACGAGGTGGTGTGACGTGACCGCCCACGACAAGGACCCGTTCCGGAAGGACACCGGGCATGAGGGCCACGGGCACGACGCGCTCGCCGCGGCCCTGTTCGACGAGGCGCCGCCCGAGGGGGAGGACGCCGGGTTCCTCGCGGCGCGGGACGCCGCGCTCGCCGACCTCGCGCTGCTCCAGGAGCAGCTGACGCTGATCGGGGACACCCTGGCGGGGCGAGAAGAGGCCGCTCCGGCCGGGGAGCGGCCGGCCGAGGACACCGGGGCGGCCGGGCCGCGCCCCGCACGGACCGCGCCCGCCACGCCGCTCCGGCGACGGCCCCGGTACCGGCCGCTGAGGCTGGCGTTCGGCGGGCTCGCCGCCGCTGCCGCCGCGTCCCTCGTCCTCGGTCTGAGCTGGCTCGTGTCGCAGAACGGCGTGACGGCCGACTCGGCGGACCGGGGCGTCGCCTCGGACGCCAAGGAGGCACCGGGCGCCAAGGAGGACGCGGGCGCCCACGCCTTCGGCAGCCCCGACTACCTGGCGTGCGCGCGTCTGGTCGCCGAGGGGGTGGTGACGGCGGTGCAGGTGGTGCCGGAGACCGACGGCACGTACCGGGTCACGGTGCGGCCGACCCGGTACTTCAAGGGCGGCGGCCCGGTGACGTTCCTCCGGGACGCCGGTGACTCCCCGCTGCGGCCGGGCGACCTCGTGCTGGTCGGCATGACCGACGAGGGCCCGTACCCGGACACGGTGGTGGCCGGTGCGGAGCCGGTCGCCCGCCAGAGGGCCGGGCTCACCGTCGCCGTGGCGGAGTCGCGGGGCATGACCTGCGAATAGCACCGGTCCAGGCACGGCGAGGGGCGGGCGCCCGTACGGACGCCCGCCCCTTTTCTGCCCTGTGTGAACCGTCGGCTACGGGACGACCTTCTCGATCGCCACGTTGCCGATGCCCGCGACCGTGCCGCGCGCGTTCACCAGCTGCACACGGCCGAAGAACGCGCGTCCCTCGGGAGCCGCGGCGGCGACGGTGACGGTGCCGGAGACGCCGGCCTTGGCGCCCGTGCCCAGCTTCACCGGCGCGGACTCGTCGACGGTGACGGTGCCGAGCGTGGCGGAGAAGAACACGTCCAGGTAGTCGTACTCCGTGGTGCCGGCCGGGACCGAGTAGCCGTCCACCTCGATGGTGTACGTGCCGGCCTTCGGGGAGGCGATGGACACGGACTCCTCCGAGTCGCCGTCCGCGGACTGGGCGACCCGGGTGCCGGACGCGTCGTACACGGACAGGTCCAGGTCGGCGGCGGTGTCGGAGACGTTGCCGATCGCCACGTCAAGGGACGCGGCGCCCTCGGGCACCTCGACGGTGGTGGTGTGCACGTCACCCGTGCTGATGGACGGGCGGGCCGTCTTCGACGAGCCGAGCGGGCCGCCGACCAGCTTGCCGTCGATCGCGGCGGCCTCGTTGGTCACCGTCCAGTCGACGGCGGCCGGGGTGCCGACCTTCGCCTCGGGCACGGTGACGGTCTCCGGGTCGAAGGCCGCGCCGAGCACGGCGACGTCGAGCTTGTACGGGTTGTCGAGCAGCGGCGAGGTGCGGCGCGCCTCGACCTCGATCTCCCACACGCCCGGCTGCGGGGCCGCGTACGACCGCACGTCGGGGCGGCAGGTGTTCGCCGGGTTGCTGTAGTTCGGGTAGCAGTTGACGGTCGACGTCGGGTCGGCCGGCACACCGTACGGGTGGATGGAGATGAACCGGGTCTGGCTCCCCGTCTTCAGCCCGCTCATCGCGACCTCCAGCGTCTTCGCGCCCTCGGGCACGGTGACGAAGTAGGAGGTGGTGCTGTTGCGCTGGGCGGTGCCCTTCACCGAGTAGGTGTACTTCAGCGGGGTGGAGACCACCACGGTGGTGAGGATCTGCCGGTCCACGCCCTCGGTGCGCGGGTCGTCGACCTCGAGGATCGCGCTCTTGACGCCGGCCGTGCGGGACTGGGCCTGGACCTTGACGGTCACCGGCTTGTCCAGCGGCAGCGAGACCTTGTCGCCGCCGACGACGCGGAAGGTGCCGTCCGCGTTGTTCGCCAGGTTCAGCTTGTGGCTCACGGCGCGGTCCGGGCCGGACGTACGGGTGATGGTGATGTCGTACGTCTTCTTCTGGCCGGCCTTCAGGCCGCCCTCACGGTCGTACAGACCCGTGCCGAAGCCGGGGGTCTTCAGGAACTGGTCGATCGCGGTGTCGACCGGCGCCTTCACCGTGTACTCGTGCGCGGTGGCGCCCTTGCGGATCGCCTTCCAGGCGTCCACGACGTCGATCAGGCCCGCGCCCTCCTCGTAGGCCTGCACACCCTTGATGTGCTTGGCGGTGGAGGTGAGGGCGGTGCGCAGCGTCGCCGGGGTGAGCTCGACGTGCTTCTGCTTCGCGGCGGACAGCAGCAGCGCGGAGGCGCCGGCGGCCTGCGGGGACGCCATCGAGGTGCCCTGCAGCATGCCGTAGCCGGCCGGCAGGGAGTAGCCCGCCTCGGCGACCGGGGCGCCCGGCAGCCAGGTCTGGATGGTGTTGATCGCCGCACCGGGCGCGGTCAGGGTCGGCGTGAAGCCGCCGTCCTCACGCGGGCCGCGCGAGGAGAACGGCATCATCGCGTACTTGGTCTTCACCTCGGAGCCGTAGTTGGCGGCCCACGTCTCCTTGGAGACGGACGCGCCGACCGAGATGACCTTGTCGGCCAGGGCGGGGTCGCCGATGGTGTTGACGCCGGGGCCGGAGTTGCCCGCGGAGATCACCAGCTGGACGCCGTAGGTGTCGATCAGCCGGTTGTAGAGCTCGGCGCGGGCGTTGTTGCCGTCGTTCAGCGCCGGCAGACCGCCGATGGACATGTTGACGATGTCGACGCCGCGCTTGGTGACGAGGTCGATCATGCCCTCGGTCAGGGCGACGCTGGTGCAGCCGCCGGACCAGGTGCAGGCGCGGGAGGAGACCAGCTTGGCGCCGGGCGCGGCGCCGTTCATCGCGCCGCCGAACAGGCCGTTGGCGGCGGTGATGCCGGCGACGTGCGTGCCGTGCTCGGACTCGATGACGCCGATGTTGACGAAGTCGGCCTTCTTGCCGATCCAGTCGCCGCCGTAGGGGTCCATCGGGACGTCCTTGCGGATCTCCACGACGAACGGCTGGCGCTCGGCGACGTCGGTCTTCGGGTCGTCGGTGCCGAACCACCCGATCTGGAAGCCGTCCTTGTAGGGCTTCATCGGGGTGTCGTCCGAGAAGTCCTGGTTGTTGTTCAGGTCGACGCGGACCGTGCCGGCGGCCGGGTCGTAGAGCACGCCCCAGACGTCGGTGGTGTCGCCGTCACGGTTGGCGTCACCGGCCGCGTCGCCGCCCGCGGTGTACGACTCGCGGAAGAGGCTGACCTGGTAGGAGCCCTGCGGGGCCTTCCAGGTGGCGCCGCCGTAGGTGAACGTCGGACCGGAGACCGCGTTGACCATGGGGCGCCAGGTCTGGTCGCCGTCCACGATCGGGTCGGTCGCCGTGACCCAGTCGACGATCTTGCGCTCGCCGGTGGTGGTCTTCTGCAGCGCGGGGTGGCTGAGGTCGACACCGGAGTCGAGGATGCCGATGGTGACGCCGCGGCCGTCCGCCTTGGGGTTCTGCTTCACGAAGTCCACGGCGCCCGTCTCGAAGGACGGGTTGTACGGGTTCTTCGCGGGAGTCTTCTTACCGGGCGCCGGGTAGGACGCGGCGCTCTTGCCCTTGCCCTTGGCGGCCTTCGTGGTGTCGGCGGCCGGGGTCGGGTCGTCGAGCAGGATCTCCTCGCGCAGGTCGACGCCGTGCACGGAGGAGAGCTTGGTGGCGGCGGCGATGGCCGCGTCCGCCTTGCCGGTGGGGACGGTGGCGCGGACGTAGCCGAGCTCGTCGTCCGAGCGGCCGACCGAGGCGCCCTTGAGGGACTCGATCTCCTCGGTGACCTGGGCGGTCTTCCCGGGGGCCGTCGCGATCATCATCGTGACGTTCTTGGCGCCTTCGGCCTTGGCCTCGGCGAGCAGTTCCGCGTCGTGCGAGCCGAGCTTGTCGTGGGCGGACTTGACGTCCGCGTCGGCCGGGGCGGCCGCCGGGTTGTCGGCGGCGAGCGCCATCGGGACCGGCCCGGCCGCGGAGAGCGCGGCGACGAGACCGGCGGCGACGGCTATGCGGGCCGCGCGTCTGGTGCCCGATATGGGGGCGCGCTGCGGGGAGTTGGTCATCGGCATCCCTTGCAAGGAGCGAACGATCGGGAGCGGCCAGGGGTGATCGGTCCTGGTCGCGGGGGTCCGGAAATGCACTACCGGACGATCGATGAGCTTTGCGTAAAGGGCCGATGTTTGGCGAGGGTTGGCCGGAAGGCCGGGAGAGGTGTGGGGAAAACCCCCGGTGCCCGTATGGGGAGATCACGCCTGAAGCGGGCAAGTCCGTCATGGTCGTGCAGGGTGGGTGTCCACAGTGCGGACCCGTCCGGACATCCCCCTGCGCACTCCCGGCGTTCCGGGTTACCGTCCCGCGATGCGACGGACGTTGAGGGTGGCGGCCTACGCCGTGGTGGTGCGCGACGGACAGCTCCTGCTCGCCCGGTCCCGGGACGACGACGGGAACCCCGAGTGGGTGCTGCCGGGCGGCGGCATGGAACACGGCGAGGACCCCTGTGACACCGTGCGGCGCGAACTGGAGGAGGAGACCGGCTACCTCGTCGAGGTCACCGGCTTCCTCGGGATCGACTCCGGCCGCCGCACCCTGCCGCGCCGCTTCCGCCGCCCCGTCGACCACCACGGACTGCGGCTGGTCTACGAGGCCCGGATCGCCGGCGGGGAACTGCGCGACGAGGTGGACGGCTCCACCGAACTCGCCGCCTGGCAGCCCCTCGACGCCGTCCCCGGCCTGCCCCGCGTCGGCCTGATCGACACCGCCCTGCGGCTGTGGCGCGAACGGCCTCCGGGGGGACATCTGGAGGCCGGCAGGGGATGACATACGCCCGCCCGCGCGGAACGGCCGAAACACGGTCAACCACCACGAGCCATGGCAACCCCGCCGCCCCCCGGCGCGGTCCCTCCCCGCGACCACGCACGACGGACAGGGGAGGCACGAGCATGCGCGAGCGGATGCGGACGACGGCGGTGGCAGCGGTGGCGGTGGCCCTCTCGACGGCCCTGGCGGCCCCCGCGGTCGCGGCGGGACCCGGCGGCGGCCGCACGGGGGACACCGACGGCCACCGGGCCACCGCCCGGGCCGTCAAGGCCGCGGTCGAGGGCGGGGTGCCCGGGGTGACGCTGCGGGCGGAGGACCGGCGCGGCGTGTGGACGACCACCGCCGGGGTGGGGAACCTGCGCACGGAGCGTCCGCGCTCCCCGCACGACCGCTACCGGGTCGGCAGCATCACCAAGACCTTCGTGGCGACGGTGCTGCTCCAGCTGGAGGCCGAGGGCAGGCTGTCGCTCGACGACACCGTGGACTCCTGGCTGCCCGGCCTGGTCACGGGCAACGGCCACGACGGCACCCGGATCACCCTGCGCCAGCTGCTCAACCACACCAGCGGAATCTTCAACTACACGGCCGACGAGGACTTCGGCCGCACCTACTTCCTCAAGGACGGCTTCCTCCAGCACCGTTACGACACCCTCGGCCCCGAGGAACTCGTGCGCGTCGCGATGTCCCACAAGCCGGACTTCGCGCCCGGCGCCGGATGGAACTACTCCAACACCAACTACGTACTGGCGGGCATGGTGATCGAGAAGGCCACCGGCCGTCCCTACGGCGAGGAGATCCGCCGCCGCGTCATCACGCCGCTGCACCTCACCGGCACCTCGGTCCCCGGCACCCGCACCGGCGTACCCGGACCCAGCAGCCGCGCCTACGGCAAGCTCACCGAGGACGGCAGCGGTCCCGTCCACGACGTCACCCGGCTCAACCCGTCCATGGCCTCGTCGGCCGGCGAGATGATCTCGGACTCCCAGGACCTCAACCGCTTCTACCGCGCCCTGCTCACCGGCCGGCTGCTGCCGAGGAAGCAGCTGGAGAAGATGACCGACACGGTGGCCGTGGACGACAGGAACGGCTACGGACTGGGCCTGATGAGCACCGAGCTGAGCTGCGGGGTGACCGTCTGGGGCCACGGCGGCGGCATCCACGGCTCCACCTCCGACGCCGTCACCACCCGCGACGGGCGCCACTCCGTGGCGTTCAACTTCAACGGCGACTGGACCGGGGACCCCGGGGCGGTGATCGAGGCGGAGTACTGCGGCGACTGACGTGACGGCGGACCGCCGGGCAGGTCCTGGCGGTCCGCCCTGCCTCTCCCCTGCGCGCCGTGCGCCGCACTAGCGGGGCAGCACGACGACGTACGCCGCCGGGTCGCGGTCCGCCGACGCCATCAGCGCCGTGCGGACCACCGCCGCCTGCTGCTCCGCCGCGTCCCGCAGCTTGCGCGGGGTGATGTGCACGACCGTGATGCCGAGGCGCTCCAGGTGCTCGCGCTTGCGGGCGTGCTCCTCCCACTCGGCGTCGTCCTCGGGCCGCGCGCCCGGCCGGGGCGCGCGGGTGTCCAGCTCCACGGCCACCGCCTGGTCGGGCCAGTACGCGTCCAGGCCGCCCAGGTGCGGGCCGCCGGGCAGCCGCAGGTCCACGTTCCAGCACGGGTCCGGCAGACCGTACTCGCGGACCATCCGGTACAGCCGCGACTCCGCGAGCGCCCGCCCCTCGGCCAGCAGCGAGTCCACCGCGTCCACCACGTGCGGGCGGTTCAGCAGCTTCGCCGCCGTCAGCTCCCGTACGACGGCCGCCGGTTCGCAGTGGCCGCCGCGCACCGCCTCCGTCAGCAGCCGGCGCACCACGACCGCGTCCTTGAGGCCCGCCACCGCGTCCGCCAGCGCGCGCGGCACCGGGGCCACCGGCAGGCCCGTCACCTGCTCCGGGACCGGCAGCGCGGCGGCCCGCACGATCCGGGCGCAGCCCGTGGACCGCAGCCGGCGCAGACGCGGCACCAGCACGTCGAACGTCTCCTGGTTCGGCAGCGGGGGAGCGGACGTGAAGCCGTGCAGGGTCAGCGCGGCCAGACCGGTGATCATCGCCTCGCCGTAGGGGGAGGCGGGCGGCTCGTCCCGGCCCGGCTGCACGGGCACGCTCACGGTCCGCTCCCGGGCCGCGTACAGCAGCACCGCGTGCAGCCGCTCCTCGCTGGTCGGCGGTCCCGGGTGCAGCAGGACGACACCGGGCAGCAGTTGCTGCCAGGGCCCGCCGGGACGGCACTGCTCCCCGGCCTCCGCGGCGGAGACGCCGTGCGCCCGCAGTTGCGTGTGGGTCAGCACACGGCGTCCGGTGCCGGTGGCGAGGTGGTGCAGGGGGCGCGGGGAGAGGTGGGTGTTCTGGTTCATGACCGGCAATTTCCCGCCTCCGGCCGCCTTCCGAACCCCTGTTACAGGCCCGTCGCCGAACCCGGACAACCCCGCACTAAAGGACACGTGTTCGGATGCCGAAAGCCGCTGGTCCGTTCGGGTGAGGGGGCGGGTTACGGGGGCGAATGCCCGCGTTCGGTAACGGTGGTTGCGCGGAGGGGCTGACATGTCAGCCCCTCCGGCGTTCGAGGAGCGGGGTCAGGGGCGGCGCCCCGGGACGGGAGGTCAGCCCGCCGCGGCGTCACACTCCTGGCCCCGCAGGGCACGGGCCAAGTCGTCCCGCGCCTCGAGGACGAGACGCCGCAGCGCAGGCGCCGCGTCCTCGTGGGAGGCGAGCCACGCGTCCGTCGCGTCCAGCGTCTCCCGCGAGTCCTCGTAGGACGGGAACAACCCCCGCACCACGTCCATCGCGATCTGGATCGACCGCTCCGTCCACACCCGCTCGATCACCGCGAAGTACTTCTCCGCGTACGGCGCGAGCAACTCCCGCTGGGACGGCTGGACGAAGCCCGCGATCGTCGCCTCCACCAGCGCGTTGGACAGCGCGTCCGACTCCACGACCTGCGCCCAGCACTGCGCCTTGACCGCCTCCGACGGGCGGGCCGCCAGACAGCGGACGTGGTGACGGCGGCCGGAGGCGGTGTCGTCCCGCGCCAGCTCCTCGTCCAGCCGCTTCTCGTCGGCCAGACCGTGCGCGGCCAGCGGCTCCAGGAACGCCCAGCGCAGCTCCTGGTCCACCTCGAGACCCGGCAGGGTCACCGTGCCGTCCAGCAGCGAGCCCAGCAGCTCGAAGTCGGCGTCGGTGCACGCCACGCGGGCGAAGAACCGCGCCCACGCCAGCTGCTGCTCGCTGCCCTCGCCGGCCGCCCGCAGCTGCTCCGCCGCGCCCTCGGCGAGCCGCCGTCCGGCCTCCTCGCGCCGCTCGGGCGCGGTGTAGTGCACGGCCGCCGACTCCGCCCAGGCGTGCAGCATCTGCAGCACGCCGATGTCGGTCTCCCGGCCCGCGAACCGCAGTACCAGGGCGATGAAGTCCCGGGCCGGCAGCAGCGCGTCGCGCGTCATGTTCCACAGGGCGGACCAGCACAGCGCGCGGGCCAGCGGGTCGGTGAGGTCGCCGAGGGCCTCACGGAGCGTGGCGAGCGAGGTGGCGTCGAAGCGCGTCTTGCAGTACGTCAGGTCGTCGTCGTTGACCAGCACCAGCTCCGGCGCCTGCGCGCCCGCCAGCTCCGCCACGACCGTGCGCGGCCCCTCGACGTCCGTCCCGGCCTGCGCGTACCGCTCGAGGGTGCCCTCGCCGGTGCGCCGGTACAGGCCCACCGCGACCCGGTGCGGGCGCAGTTGAGGGTGTGACTCGGCGGCTTCCTGCACCACGGCCAGCTCGTCCACCGTGCCGTCAGCGCGCAGCAGCACCTGCGGGGTGAGGGAGTTGACCCCGGCCGTCTCCAGCCACGCCCGGGACCAGGTGGCCATGTCCCGCCCGCTGGTCTCCTCCAGCACCGACAGCAGGTCGCCGAGGCGGGTGTTGCCGTAGGCGTGCCGCTTGAAGTAGCGGCGGGCGCCCTCCAGGAACGCGTCCTGGCCGACGTATGCCACCAGCTGCTTGAGCACGGAGGCGCCCTTGGCGTAGGTGATGCCGTCGAAGTTGAGCTTGGCGTCCTGCAGGTCGCGGATGTCGGCGGTGATGGGGTGCGTGGAGGGCAGCTGGTCCGCGCGGTACGCCCACGCCTTGCGGCGGTTGGCGAAGGTGATCCAGCCGTCGGTGAAGCGGGTCGCGCCGACCAGGGAGAACGCGCCCATGAAGTCGGCGAAGGACTCCTTCAGCCACAGGTCGTCCCACCACTCCATGGTGACCAGGTCGCCGAACCACATGTGGGCCATCTCGTGCAGGATCACGTTGGCCCGGCCCTCGTACGAGGCCCGCGTCACCTTGCCGCGGAAGATGAACTCCTCGCGGAAGGTCACCATCCCCGGGTTCTCCATCGCGCCGAGGTTGTACTCGGGCACGAACGCCTGGTCGTACTTCCCGAACGGGTACGGGTAGTCGAAGTGGTCGTGGAAGAAGTCCAGGCCCTGCTTGGTGACCAGGAAGACGTCGTCGGCGTCGAAGTGCGGCGCGAGACCCTTGCGGCACATCGCGCCCAGCGGGATCTCCAGCCGGGTGCCGTCCTCGAAGACCCGCTCGTAGCGGTCGGTCACGTAGTGGTACGGGCCCGCGACCACGCAGGTGATGTACGTCGAGATCGGCTTGGTCTCCGCGAACCGCCAGACGCCGTCGGTCAGTTCGCCCGCGCCGTTGCTCCACACCGTCCAGCCCTCGGGCGCCCGCACCTCGAAGCGGTACGGGGCCTTGAGGTCGGGCTGCTCGAAGTTGGCGAAGACCCGCCGGGCGTCGGCCGGCTCGTACTGGGTGTACAGGTACACCTCGCCGTCCTCGGGGTCGACGAAGCGGTGCATGCCCTCGCCGGTGCGGGAGTAGGCGCACTGCGCGTCCACGACGAGCTCGTTCTCGGCGGCCAGGTCCTCCAGGAGGATGCGGCTGCCGTCGAAGACCTGGCCCGGGTCGAGGTCCCGGCCGTTCAGGGACACCGCAGTCACGCTCGGCGCGATCAGGTCGGCGAAGCTGCTCGCCCCCGGCTCGGCGCAGCGGAACCGCACGGTGGTGACCGAACGGAAGGTGCGCGGTCCTTCGCCCTCGGGCCCGCCCACGGCGGACCGCAGGTCCAGGGACACCTCGTACCCGTCGACGGACAGCAGCGCTGCCCGCTCCCGGGCCTCGTCACGGGTCAGGTTCTCACCGGGCACGGGCGGACTCCTCAGCGTCGTCGACAGGGATGGACAGCACCGATCCTGCCATGCGCCCCTGACGCGGGTCAGCCGGGAATGGCCGGGGCGGGCCACGGCGTTGACGCGAGGGAACACTGCCTTCACGAGGAGCGACATGTCGGACAAGTCTCCCGCCACGCCCGTCGACTTCTGGTTCGACCCGCTGTGCCCCTGGGCCTGGATGACCTCCCGGTGGGTGCTGGAGGTGCAGAAGCAGCGGGACCTGGACGTGCGCTGGCACCTGATGAGCCTCGCCGTCCTCAACGAGGACAAGCTGGACGAGCTGCCCGCCGAGTACCGCGAGATGCTCGAGGTGAAGGCGTGGGGCCCGGTCCGCGTGGTCATCGCCGCGCAGGAGGAGCACGGGCCGCAGGTGCTCGGCGACCTCTACACCGCGCTCGGCACCCGCATCCACAACAAGGGCGAAGGCCCGGGCAAGGAGACGGTCGCGGCGGCGCTGAAGGACGTCGGCCTGCCCGACTCCCTCATGGAGCACTGGGACTCCACCCCGTACGAGCCGCAGCTGCGCGCCTCCCACAAGGAGGGCATCGACAAGGTCGGCCAGGAGGTCGGCACCCCGGTGATCGCGGTCCCCGGCCCCGACGGCGAGGAGATCGCCTTCTTCGGCCCGGTCGTCACCCCCGCCCCGCAGGGCGAGGAGGCCGTCCGCCTCTGGGACGGCACCCTCGCGGTCGCCTCGGTCCCCGGCTTCTACGAGATCAAGCGCACGCGCACGAAGGGGCCGGACTTCAGCAATCTGTGACGGATCAGTCCAGCACGGGAGCCTTGATCGGCTCGGCGAACGGCTTCTTGTTGAATCCCGTGCGCAGGTTGCGGCACTGCTTCCCGGTGTCGGGGTCCAGGACGTTCACGCAGAGCCAGAACTCGCCGACCCCGTTGCGGCCGAGCCGCTTCTTGAGCCAGTCCTCCTCCTTCCTGGTCAGCTGGCGGTGCTGCTGGTCGCTGCCGCAGGTCCAGCAGTAGTCGTTCATCGTCCGCTGTGTCGCCATTGCGCAACGATGACCCGGAATGCCGCATACCGGAAGCCCCCGCGAGCCTGAGCCTCGCGGGGGCTTCTCTGTTTCCGCCTGCCGGGTGAACGCTGAGAAGACGATCCCGGGTCGGACTCTTGTTGCAAGAGACTTGCAACAACACGCTAGCAACAGAAAGGGCTGTCCGGTGAGCCCTGCACACGCGAGGGCCCCCGCGTGTCCTCGCGGGTCGCGGGGGCCCTCGGTGAAGGTGCGGGTCAGCGG
>Ga0164243_10008552_pt1 | contig 15069 bp, 10 predicted proteins | sample OricompcompostOP_FD_108781 | JGI IMG/M metagenome (GOLD analysis project Ga0164243, IMG submission 108781) | Organic Plus compost microbial communities from Emeryville, California, USA - Original compost - Organic plus compost (OP) | ecosystem: Engineered > Solid waste > Mixed feedstock >... | reverse complement strand
TTCATCCCCAATGTGGTCGATCAACCTTTCAGCTTCGACTAAGAGAATTAAGGCTTGTTAAGCCATTACCTTAACAACTACCTATCCCTGTGATTTTAATTTTCCCCCTAAAGCGGGGCAATTGATTTTCCCCTTTTTTTATATAAAGGATTTCACTTTTCTTTAGGATTGGCCAAAAAATCTAATACTCACCTGTACACCACTTTTAATTTAAGCTTTAGACTAAATCTAAAACTCCATTCAATAAATTAAACGTACGATTAGCATGTGTCAAGTACTTGGACAGCGTTCAATCAGAGCCATCACCAAACTCTTTTAGTTTTTTCTATTGATGTAATAATTTTTTTATTACATCACTTATTAAATTATAATTTTTAAGTTTTATAAAACTTTGATCCGGATTAAAATAAGCTATATCATGTTACATATAATAACTAAAAAAAAGAAAGTTTTCTAGCTTGTAGGTCCGCAACTTAAAGTTAACGACTTAATATTAAATTATTTATCTCTCATTTATTTTTTCTATAAAATACTTAAAAATTTTTTTTTTAATATATTAAACATATAACTTTCCATTTAATCACTAGATAATCTATTAATTTTTAATAAAAAAAATAAAAAAAAAGAAACTACAAAATATAGAAATAAGACTTATTTCTATATCTTTTAATTTTATAAATTATATTTAACAATTTCACTATATTTGTCTTTTAATGCTCCCTTAACATCCGCTTAAGACCTTATTTACGTTATTGATTGTTATAAAGCTTAAACTGTGTTACCGTTATCGTCAACAGGGTATAAATCACGAGAAAATCTGGAGTCTAACTGACGAAGTTGATTTATGGCTTCATTAGCCATAACCTTTTGTTGATGACTTAATTTAGTCACAAGGTCAACATATGTTTCCATTAAAGGTTTAGCTTCATTAGGGTAGAATTTCTCTGTCCCATTTTGGATACTAGACAATACTTCATTAAATTTAATGAATTGTGAATCATATAATTTTACAGCTTCATCGGCTCCATCTAAAGCTTTATGAAGTTCAGTAAATTTCCCTATACTTATATTATTTGGTATTTCAATATACATTCCAGGTAAATTTCTAGATTCTAATAAAGAAGAAGGTTTAAAAATAACTAATTTATTTCCATACATAGGAACATTTTCTGGTACTATAGGCATGTTATTTTTTTGAAAATAGCTTGGAAAATGAGATTTATCTGCAAATAACAAACGTTTATGTATGTCATTCAAAGGATTTAAATTTTCTAATTTATATTCATTTTTACTATTATCAACAGAAGCTATTTTTGTCTCAAAAAGATTTGGGACAACCTTCTCCTGCTGTATTTGTACTAAATCTATATTTTCTTTACCTTGATCTATTTGCAAAATAATTTTTTTATTACCTATATCCGTAACACTACTATTAATTATACTGTTAAGTATGTCTGTTTCAAATATACCAATATATACTATATTAACAAACGTATTAATAGTTATTATTCCTAAATAAATATAAATAAAATTAGTCGCATATTTAACAGCTACTATTTCATAAAATAGAATAATTCTATAATATAATAAAAGTATAAATATTATCATTTATGTTAAATTAATGTAAATCTAAACCATCTTTTATATAAGAAGAAGTTAATACCACAAAAACTTGTGCTTGAATTACAGCAATAGCTAATTCTAAACCTGAAAAGGCAACAATAAAGCTTAAAGGTATTAAACCTAATACAAAGAAGATAAATCCTGAACTCATTATAGCATAAGTAAAACCACTTAAAATGCTTAATAACATATGACCTGCAGTTATATTAGCTGCTAATCTTAACCCAAGAGATACATTACGTGCAAGATAAGATATAAATTCAATTAAAACTAATAAAGGTAATAAACCTAATGGACAACCAGCTGGAACTAATAAAGAAAAGAATTTTAATCCATGTTTTTGGAAACCTAAAATAGTTGCACCTAAAACTATAGTAAAACTAAGAGCAAATGTTAAAACGAAGTGGCTTGTTGATGCAAAGCTATAAGGAACCATTCCAATTAAATTATTTACTAAAATAAAAATAAATAAAGTATAAATGAAAGGAAAGTACACTTGACCATTTCTAGGGTTTATTTGATTAGTAACTATACTATGAATAGTTGCATATAAAGATTCTTGACTTATAGATCAGTTATCACTCACTAATTTATTATAATTTGTACTTAAAAGATTTATTACTAATATAAATATAGCACCTATTGTTAAATAAAACCCAATATTAGTCATAGATATATGTAAATTACCTAAAATAGGTGTATCAAGACTGATTAAATCTCTTATTTCAAATTGACTTAAAGGACTTAAATTGTCTCTTCAATTACTGTAATTAAAATTTACCATTTTTTAATCTTAGACTAAATATATCTTAAAAATCCTTTAACCTAGGTAGAGTATTACTTTTCTGTACTCACCTACACATACATATAGCCTATACTACATATATTTATTTAGCTTAGACTCAATCACCCTAGGTATACCTAGGGAAAAAAGATATTTCGTATGATACCTTGTACTCCATATTATTACTTGCTTATAGAATTATCTAAAAGTTTAGATATAAAAGTACGAGATAAAAATAAACGAACAAATCTAGGTAAAACATATTTAGATAAAATATAAACAGTTAAACCGATTATAACAAAAGCAAAAGTTATTTCATTTACAAAAAAAAATGGAACTAATTGAGGCATTATTTTACTAGCTATTAAAAGAAAATAGAATCTTTCAGATTAACGTTAATTTAATAACGAAAGGGCATATAATTAATAACAGATACCTAATTGGTATATTAATATTCCATTAGTAACCATAACTAATGGAATGTCTATACTCATTACCTATTTAATAGTAACATTTACTATATTATATATATAATTACTCTTTTCATTTATATCAATAGGCTATTGCAGTAACATCACTTTATTCTTTTAGAATAACTTAGTATATTACTTAATGGCGAACCGTTATCATTACCTATATCATATATACGTATAATATACTAATATTGATACATAATAAATTACAATTTAAAAAAATTTTTTTTGAGTTTTGTTCTATTGATTGAAAATTTAAAATAGGAAAGGAATGGTAGTATAAGAAAATAGTTTAATTTTTATAATTATTAAACATTATACAATAAACCTGATACGTAATAGTGTAAACCATCTAAAATAAAAGAAGGATAAATTCCAAAAAGTACAGTAAAGACGATCAAAGTAAATAGTAAAAAGAATTCTCTTTTACTTACATCAGTTATATTTTCTTCAAAGAATTTACTGAAAGATCCACCAAATGAAATTCTATTATACATATATATTGTATAAGCTGCAGAGAATACAATAGAAGAACTAGCTAATATACCTAATAAAGGTAATCTTTCAAATGTACCATAAAGAGACATAAACTCCCCAACAAAATTTAAAGTTAAAGGTGCCCCACAATTACCTAAAGATAATATGAAAAATAGTAAAGAAAATAAAGGCATTACTTGAGCAGCTCCTTTATAAAAATAAATTAATCTAGTACCTGATCTATCATAAAGTACTCCTCCAGCACATATAAATAATCCACTTGAGACAAATCCGTGAGCTAAACCTAAAACTATACCACCTTCAATTCCTTGGATTACATTACTGAATACCCCTATTAAATAAACCGCAGCATGAGATACTGAACTATACGCTATCAGTTCTTTTACATCTATAGTTCTTAATGTACTAAAACTAGCATATATTATAGTAATAACACCTATAGTAAATACAATATAAGTATAATTTAAAGACACTTTAGGTAATAATGGTAAAATTAATCTAAATATACCGTATAGACTTAATTTTAAAACAATACCTGCAAGTACAATACTTCCACCTAAAGGTGATTCTACATGAGCTTTTAACAATCAACTATTTAAAAAAATAGTAGGAGTTTTTACTGCAAAAGCAATAAATATACCACAGAATAAAAATATTTGAGTAGTATATTCAAAATTACTTTTGAATAAAACATCAAAATATGTTGTACCCATTATCGAAGACATAGTTAGTATAGCTAATAATAAAAATAAAGATCCTAATAATGTATATAAAAATATATAAAAACTAGCTCTTACTTTATTACTTGATCCAAATAAACCAATTAATATAAATAATGGAGGTAATATACTTTCAAAAAAAATATAAAATAATAATACATCTAATACTAAGAAAACAGCTAATAATAAAGTTTCTAAAAGCAACATGATGATTAAATAAGCTTTTACATTATTTGTTATTGAGTTTCAATTAGATACTAAGGCTATAGGCATTATTATTGTTGTTAATAATACAAAGTATATTGAAAGACCATCTACTCCTAAATATATATCATAAAAGCTTAAATCCAAATTTTCTTGTATAAATTGAAATTGATTATTACTAAAATCAAATGACATATATATTACTAATGATACTATTAAATTTAATATAGTAGTTATTAAAGCTATTTTTTTATAATAGCTTACATCAAAAAAAGAAGATTCTTTATTATCTTCTACATTCAAAACATCCCCTTTTGAAAGATGAGTTGTAGGCAGATGAGCCCCTTTGTTTATAGATTTTACCTCCGATACTGCTACAGGATAAAAACTATGTATAGTAGATATTAAAAATATCCCTATTATAGGAATAACTAGCAAAACATATAATAAAGACACCCCCACAATACAGATACCTTACTTGTACACCAATTAACCACAATAAAACATCACACCAGAGATAGATTGCTGAATATATTGAAAAAAGATCTGATATCTAAGAATGTTCATATTTAATAGTACAATAAACCCTTATAACAATGCTTTGTATTTCGTACATCCTAAATTACTATACGTAGTATACCATATTTTATTAGTTTCACAAATTATGGTATTAATTTATTCCTTATTAATAACATATTTTGTGTATATGTATGTATAGTATATAATATATATATATATAATATACTTGAAAAGTATAACAACATATGAGTACTTAGTACTATAACTAATAGTATACTATTATAATTGACCCAATAATATGGGTAATACATAATAAACAATTGTTTATGTATAATGCTAAAACTGCTATAAAATTAACATTTTATAACTATACCCTACTTAAAGTAAAGACTCATTATATAATGAATTATTATTTTTATTATAACTTCATAATGTAATATATTGTTTTTATAAAAATAAAGGCATATATTTATTATAATAAATATATATTAGCAGGGAATATATTATAGCTATATAATATACAAGGCATTAAAACTATTAAAGCGAATAGTATAGGTAATAAAACTGTTCAACAGAAAGCCATTAATTGATCAAAACGTATTCTAGGGAAAGAAGCTCTTACTCATATAAATACGAATATCAATACAGAACTTTTTAACCCTAAGCTTAACCCATAAAATAATCCATCTACAATAGAATTATTTGAAAAATATTCTGTATAGATATAATAATATTTTCAATATAAATCGAAATCTGCCACAAATAATGGATTATAAACCATCATTAGATGAATAATATCAAATATATTTATATTAAATATCTCTAAAACATTAAATAATAAATAACCACCTAAAAATAAAATACTTGTAAGTATACACATTAAAACTATACTTCCATATTCCGCTAAGAAAAAGAATACGAAAACTACTGCAGCGTGTTCTGTCATAAAACCACTAACAAGCTCTGACTCAGCTTCAGCTAAATCAAAAGGAGCTCTATTAGTTTCAGCTACAGACCCTATAAAAAATATAATAAATATTGGTAATAAAGGTAATACATATCAAATAGCTCTTTGAGATTCAGTATTTACAGTAAGATTTAAGCTACCAGTTAACATAATAACTAAAAGTATAGCTGAACTTAATACCAATTCATAACTAATCAATTGAGCTGTACTTCTTAAAGAACCTAAAAAAGCATATTTACTATTAGCACTTCACCCAGCCAATAATATACCATATGTAGCTAAAGAAGATACAGCTAACATATAATATATACCTAAACTGAAATCATTAACTGTTAACCCAGGACCATAAGGAATAACTGCATATCCTAATAGGGCGAAAATTAATGTAATAACAGGACCTAAAAAGAATAGTATTATATTAGCTTGTGTAGGTGCTACGTATTCTTTTAATAAAAGTTTTAACGCATCCGCAAATGCTTGTAGTAAACCATAATATCCTACAACATTAGGACCCAATCTTCTTTGCATACTTGCCATAGTTTTTCTTTCTGCAATTGTTACATAAGCAACACCAACCAAGGCTGGAACTAAAACCAAAACAACTTCAATTAATGAAATGATCGTAGGAGAATAATACATAGGAAATTTTAAATTAAAAAGAAAAAATTAAGAGAGGAGTGGAGAGTAAAAGATATTAACTCTTTTAAATATTAAAAGGAATAATAAATATTCAATATTTTAATATTAATAAATTTAAAAGAAAATTAAGTAAAATCTCTTAAACGATAATGATAAAAATTTATTTCCCCACTATCTTTGTTTTTTAAAATTAAATTATATATATCTTAAAAAATCCTTTATACTAATAGAGTATTACCTTATTGTAATCTCACTTTTACACATATGTAAACTATACTACATATATTTATTTAACTAGGTATACCTGAGTAGGATTTAGATATAGACTAAATTACACAATCTTTCAAATAACCAGGTAGACAGGTTTAAGGTAATAAAAAAAAATTTTTTGTAGATATATATAGATAAACCTATCTATTGTTTAATTAAATGTTTTTTTAACTATTTAACAGCTTACTTTACTTTGTAAAGGTAAACTTACGAAAGCGTGAGGTTTAGGTGGGCTATGTAAAGCTCATTCTAAACTATCAGCACCTTTATATAAATCACCTTGTACATAATCAGTAAAATATGGTATTCTAAATCAAGGATTTTTACCTACAGCTTCACCGTTAACTAATTGGTTATATACAATGTATAAGAATAATCCTGCTGATACTACACTTACGATAGATCCAATACTACTTATCAAGTTTCACCCTGCAAATGCGTCAGGATAATCACTTATTCTTCTAGGCATTCCTTGTAAACCTAAGAAATGTTGAGGGAAGAATGTAAGATTAACTCCTATGAATAAAAGTCAGAATTGAACTTTAGATAGTAATATGTTGTAATTTAAACCTAATATTTTAGGTATTCAGAAATATCATCCACTAAACATTGCAAATACAGCTCCCAGACTTAAAACGTAGTGGAAATGAGCAACCACGTAATAAGTGTCATGGAATGCAATATCAAGAGATGCATTAGCTAAAACAACACCACTTAGCCCTCCAATTGTAAACATAAATACAAAACCTAAAGCAAATAACATAGAAGGTGTTAATTTAATAGAACCTCCGTAACATGTAGCTAATCATGAGAATATTTTAATTCCTGTAGGAACTGCAATTATTAATGTGGCAGCTGTGAAATAAGCTCTTGTATCTACGTCTAGACCAACTGTGTACATGTGATGAGATCATACAATAAATCCTAATATTCCAATAGACATCATAGCGTAAACCATACCTATGTATCCAAACACAGATTTATTAGAATAAGCTGATATTGTTGTACTTATTATACCAAAAGCAGGTATAATTAAAATATAAACTTCAGGATGTCCGAAGAATCAGAAAAGATGTTGGAATAAAATAGGATCACCACCTCCTGCTGTTTCAAAGAATGATGTGTTAAAATTTCTATCTGTTAAAAGCATAGTAATAGCACCGGCTAAAACAGGTAAAGATAATAATAATAACACTGCTGTTATAACTACAGCTCATCCAAATAAAGCTAATTTGTGTAATCTTATACCTGGAGTTCTCATATTCATTATTGTAGTTATAAAATTCATTGCACCTAATAAACTACTTATACCAGATAAGTGTAAGGCAAAGATAGCTAAGTCTACACTAGGTCCACTATGACTTTGTATACTACTTAAAGGAGGATAAAGAGTTCAACCTGTACCTGCACCTCCTTCTATACATGCAGAGAATAATAATAATAATAAACTAGGAGGTAATAGTCAGAAACTTATATTATTTAGTCTTGGGAATGCCATATCAGGACCACCTACTAATAATGGTAATAAGAAATTCCCGAAACCACCTATTAAAGCTGGCATAACCATAAAGAAAATCATTAATATAGCATGAGCTGTAATAATACTATTATATAATTGGTTATCAGCTATATATTGAACACCAGGTCCACTTAATTCCATTCTAATTAAAACAGAAAAAGCTGTTCCTAGTAACCCCGAAAATAGTGAAAAGATTAAGTATAATGTACCTATATCTTTAGCATTAGTTGATAAAAATCATCTTTCAACTCAACTAGAAATAACTCTAGGTTGAGATGAGTATGATCAATAACTCTCGGCTTCTTCCGATTCACTAACCTTTTTCGAAGGTATATATGTCAATATAGATATATCTTATATATTATATGTTCTATATTTTTAAGATAATTAAAAAATTCAATTAGGATTATGTAGGAATCGAACCTATTACTTAAGATTTGCAATCAAAGTGTAAACCATCTACTTCATAATCCATATATAATATATATTATATACTCTTATTTATGGTTAAAATAAGATTATTATTTTTTTATTATGAATTATAATAGTTAGTAAAACTATAATAGCCTGCATTAGTGGAACTAATAAGCAGCCACTAAATATACAAAATATCAAAAAATTTTTTTTTATCTTAAAAAGATATGAATTACATACTATGTATATATGGATCGTCCACTAAAAAGCTTAATTTAGTGTCAGTGAGTATATTATTACTCCTATAATTATATATATAGATAAATATTTTCTATTAAGCTAATTTTTTTGAATTTGCTAAAGATAGATCTATTAAAGTATTCTCAATTAAACTAATTGTAGGCACAATTAACACAAAATAACTAAAGTATAAAACTGTACTTAATTGTCCTAATTCTATAAATGGAGTTTCCACATGACAAGCCCCTAATTTCATTAAAATTAAGAAATTTACCACAAAAACTCAGAAAGCAAATTTACTTAAAGGTCTAAATTGTAAACCTTTAGATCTACCTAAATCTGTTACAGGTAATAACATTATAGCTAATATAGCACTAAACATAGCAATAACTCCTAATAATTTATTAGGGATAGATCTTAATATAGCATAGAAAGGTAAAAGATATCATTCAGGCACAATAGCCGCAGGTGTTTGCATAGGATTTGCCATTATATAATTATCACTATCTCCTAACACATTAGGCATGAAGAAAACAAATGAGCTTAAAACGAAAATAAATATGAAAATAGTTATTAAATCTTTAAATAAGTAATAAGGAGCAAATGTTATTCTATCATAATTACCTGAAACACCTAAAGGATTACTTGAACCAGCTGTATCATGAAGTGCTATTAAATGCATTAATACTAAAGCTGCTAATATAAAAGGTAAAAGGTAATGTAATGCAAAAAATCTATTTAAAGTTGCATTATTTACAGAGAAACCTCCTCAAATGAACTCAACAATATCTTGTCCAATTCATGGTATAGCACTTATAAGGTTAGTAATAACTGTTGCACCTCATAAAGACATTTGACCATAAGGTAAAACATAACCTAAAAAGGCTGTTCCCATCATAAGTATAAGTATTACTGTACCTATAGCTCAAACTAATGTTCTTGGTGCTCTATATGATCCATAGTATATACCTCTTCCTATGTGTAAGTACACTAAAAAGAAGAAAGCTGAAGCTGTATTACTATGTAAATAACGTACTAATCATCCGTTATTAACGTCACGCATAATATGCTCTATAGAATTAAAAGCTTCTAATACATTAGGACTATAATGCATAGCTAAAGTCACACCTGTTACAATTTGTATAATTAAACAAACTGCTAATAAAGAACCAAAGTTTCATAAATAACTTATGTTACTTGGTTGTGATGCATCAATAAGATACGAATTAACTAATTTTAATAAAGGATGACTTTTTAATATTCTCATATGTTTTTTTAATAAAATAAGATGAAAATGAATAAAGATCATTAAACCAAACCACAACATCCTACAGTACGTACACCATATAATATATACTTTATAATATATTATTATATTTAAAAATAATTTTATTTTAGTATTAATATACTAAACAGTAAGCGTATAACCATATTATAATTTATTATACATAATTTTTTACAAAATAGCATATGATTTATTTAATTATGTTTAGATACCCACCTCTTACCCGTATATTATTTCAAAAAACAATTAATGTTTAGATTATATTAATATACACTTTCAATTAACTTATTTAACTACCTTACCTTACTATATATTACATTAGCTAATGTAATATATAACAAGCAGGAACAACTAATAACAGATATAACTATAATTAGTTAAGGAGCAACCTCCAACCCTACTTGTAGTGCAAGTTTTATTAAATAATAATTGCCATTATTATTACTATAAATATTATAATTATAATATTTTATAATATTTTTTTTTATACACTCTCAACAGGAGTCATTATATATATATACACAATATATATAATGATGGCTAACCATTACCTAAAGCTATAAGCTTTTAACTAAAATTTTTCATTAGTTATTTACTATTAGTATTTATACCACTAGATAAAGTATTTACACTTTTACTTTCATAAGTAAAATTTCCTATTAATAAAAGCATAAGTGCTATAACTAACACTATATTTAATGGCATAATACCAAATAATATAAATCCTACAAAACCAATTAGAATATATAATGCATAATCTGTCACATGGCTTGTATTTAAAGATGATATATTTTTACTTAATCCTACTAAACCTACTTCGAACCCGTAAGGTCCAAACATCTCTATACTACCTTTATCTAAAACCTTAGTTAGTTGCCCTCCTAAATTCAGAACTAAATTTGTAATATATTTATTATAAAAGAATTCAATTAAAAATCTTTGATTAAAGAAACCAAAAATATTATAACCTAATCTAGATAATTTAAAATAAACAACCAATTCAGATAATAATTCTGATAAACTTAAGGCTATAACAGTAAAAGATATAGTAAATATAAAGGGTAATAATTTGAATAATACAGGTACGGCAAATTCAGTATCTATCATTATTTCATGGATAGGGTGAATAAATAAACTATTATCTACAAATAAGTTAGAACCCAACCCTATAAATATATCTTTAGTAATGAAACCGAAGAATATAGAAAATAAGGCTAATATAACTAAAGGTAAAGTTAAGAAAAAGTCTCCCTCATGAGCAGGTTTATAACTATTAGAATTACTAAATAAGTTATCAATAGCAACTCTGTAATAAGCTCTAGTACCATTAGGGTTAGCTAAGAAAGTTAAATATAAAACTTTAACAGAATATAAAGTTGTAAATGCAGCACCAATAGTAGCTATTATATAAGCTGCTGTCCCGGAAAAAGTAAATTGCCCATAAGCAGATTCTAGAATAAAATCTTTACTATAAAAACCTGTCATGAAAGGGAAAGCTACTAAACTTAAACTTGCTATAAGCATAACTGAATATGTTAACGGTAAATAATTAACTAACCCACCGTATTTACGCAAGTCTTGATTATCAGCTACAGCATGAATAACACTACCCGCACCTAAAAACAGTAATGCTTTATAAAAAGCATGATTTATTAAATGGAATAAAGCTATGTTATAAGAAGATAATCCGATTCCTACAACCATCATACCCAATTGCCGGTCATAATAATTATAATACTTATAACTTATAATAAATTTAATAGTATTAAATACTAAGTGAGTGAGTAAGTAACCATTATAATATTATCATATATAATAGTATCAAGAAAGGTAAAAAGAATTATTTTTTACCAGGATCTTTAAGAGGGAAAGGAGCAGGATTAGGTCCTGACGGTTTTACCGGTGGTTCCATCGGTTTAGGTTTAGGGCTATCTTTTCAATGATGTGGTAGACCATGATAAGGGCCAGGCATTACAGGCTGACCATTAACTTTTCACCATGGTACCATACATAGAATTAAAGGTATAGTTATAATTGTTATTACACATGATAATATCATTATTAAGGGGATTGAACCTGCAGTAGTAGTACTTATATATTCGATTATTATATCCAAAATATATCGATTATTTTCGTATAAATGTTGTAACTGCAGATTTTTAGAAAAAAAATTATTTACATCCATTCCTATTTTATTCATAGATTCTATGTTGAATCCGCTGAATTTAAAATAGTTAAAATTTTGGACATCATTTTCTTGATTATCCTTATATGTTAAATATGGAGAAGAGTAGCAACAACAATATTCAGGTTTTTTAAAAAAACCAAAACCATTTAATATTCTTACCACTACATAAGTATCTACCATATACCTAATAATTTGAATTAGGGTTTTAATTTTTTTTTTAATACAAAAAATATGTATTATTTTATTCGTAAGCAGGTTATAATATTAATTATTATAACCTGGGCCATTTCTTTGTTAGTCTTTGAAATTATCTCATTTATCTTTAAATTTAGCTCATTCATTTATATTTTTAGGTAAGTCCTTTGTATTTTTATCAGTTAATTTCACTAAATAAAATTTTTTTATTAAATTAATTCTTTTCATTTTTGCTGTTTTTAGAGGGTATCGGCTAAAATATTCATCTATTAACTTAAATAATTGTTTCCTTTTAGAAATAGAATATTGAAATGCATCTTTTCTAGTACTGCAAACATCCACCCTTCCTCCATAGGTTGGAACTAAAAGATCTAATAAGAATTTATTTTTTTGAGTTATACTGATAAAAACTTGTCCTGTAGACTCCTTATAATATATTGAACCTTCACTATCAAGAAACCCACTAAACCATCCATTTTCAAATTTAATTCTCGGTTTAAATTCCTTTAATTCCATATTAAATTTTCTGCATAATTTAGACATTTGTAATAATCGCGCAGGGTTTCTAATTAACCCATTTATATCTTCCAATAATGCCTTTATACCCTGTCGATTAATTAATTTATATTTAACTGAATAGCCATTTGAAATTTCTTTTATAAGTCCACGATATTTACTACGTAATAAATTTAAAACATTTTTATCCCTAGCATTCATAGTTAGTTGAAATCTAGCATTTTGTCCTCGTTTATTTATTGTAAAACGACCATTTCCATCTATTAATCCTGCTAGTCATTCCTTAAATGCAATATCTTCATTTACTGGTTTTAATTTATCTTTATTTTTTTTTTGAGTTTTTTTTTTTACAGTAGATATAGTTACGTCTAAATTATCAGTAGTCATTTTAGTAGACATTTTTCTACTAAATACTAAGAAAAAAGGTGATTTAGATAAAGGTTTATTCATATTAAACAGCGAAAGGTTCTGTTGCGGAGCAGCGTATGTAACGCGTGTATCATCGATAAATAATTTTGATATTAAATTAATTAAATTTAATTCAAAAAAGACTAACATCGAACGTATGGTCTCTGAGATTCCTACTAACTTAATAATAATTTCAAATTTTCATCGTATTAACCCATACATAATGTATAGACGTAATCATTTAATGATAGATGAATTAAAAAACCTGAAATTACAGTGATTATCCTTGCTATATATAGATAGCTTAGATAAATAATCACTAGCTTTGGTTATCTGCGAATTTATAGTAGTAAACTTTTTCTCTTTGAAAAACAAAGAGAAATTACTACCACGAATAATTAATCAACGCATATAGTTCGATGCAACCAGTATATTATATAATAAATATACTCTGCGAGCCTCGGTACTCATCGTAGAATAAGCTACTATTTTTTTTATATCTTGTTGGAATAAACCTACAAGAGAGCTAAATACAGTTGTTATTGCCCCTAATCATAAGCATAATAATAATACAGTACTACTATATTCAATCAGAGGTGAACTACGCATTAGTAAATATACACCTGCTGTAACCATAGTAGCTGCATGTATTAAAGCTGATACGGGAGTAGGACCCTCCATGGCCATAGGTAATCAAACGTGAAGACCAACTTGAGAACTTTTAGCCATTGCACCTATTAATAGGCATATACCAATAATAATAACCACGTTAGTATTGATATAAGGGGCTAATGAGAATACTGTAGCGTAATCTAAATTACCTAAAGATCATAGTATAGCAAACATACCTATTGTTAAAAAACAATCCCCTACTCTATTAGTTAAAAAAGCTGAAATAGAGCTTTGATTTGCCGCTATTCTGGTAAATCAAAAACTAACTAATAGATATGAGCAAACTCCTACACCTTCTCATCCTACAAACATTAATAAGTAATTATTGGCTGTTACAAGTATGATCATCATAAAAGTAAATAAGCTTAAATAGCTAAAAAATCTTTGATTATGAGGATCATGACTCATATAACTTATTGAATATATGTGAACTAAAGAACTAATTATCAATACAGGTATTAACATTGATACTGTTAAACTATCATATTGAAAACCTCAAACGATATCAAATAATTCACTATCTATTCATCTAAATAAATTTATTGTAACAGGTATATTATTCAAACCTACTTCAACAAAACCTAAAATTGCTAACATTGTAGTAATTATTACACATGAACATGTAATTAATTGCGCACCAGTCACTCCAACTTTTCTACCAAAAAAGCCAGACACTATACTTCCTAATAATGGTAAGATTATTAAACTTAAATACATTATTTGTAATCTATTGCAATACTTCCTCTTAATCTATAGAAAGCAACTAGAATAGCTAAACCTATTGCAGATTCTGCACCTGCTACAACTATTATGTAAATAGCATAAGTTTGGCCAATTATATCATCCATATTAAGTGAACTTAACAATATTAAGAATGTTATAGATAATAGCATTATTTCAATTGAAATAAGCATTAATATAATATTTTTTCTATTT
>Ga0164243_10008550_pt1 | contig 15072 bp, 13 predicted proteins | sample OricompcompostOP_FD_108781 | JGI IMG/M metagenome (GOLD analysis project Ga0164243, IMG submission 108781) | Organic Plus compost microbial communities from Emeryville, California, USA - Original compost - Organic plus compost (OP) | ecosystem: Engineered > Solid waste > Mixed feedstock >... | reverse complement strand
CGGCGCAGGGCGGCTTCGAGCAGGCTGATGCGGTCCAGCAGGTCCAGCACCAGGCCGATGGATGCGTAGTTGAGGCAGAGTCCGGAGCGCAGCCGCTGGATGCGGGCGAGGACCGCCGGGGCCATGGGTTCGAACACCAAGTGCCCCGCGGCGTCGCGCTCGGCGTCGACCAGGCCGAGGGCGACGAACCGGCGGACCAGGTCGGGGTGGAGGCCCGAGCGACGGGCCACGGCGTTCAGCGAGAGCCTGGGGACAGGCACGAGCGCGTACCGGACAGCCGTCGAGGCGGTGACGTCGGCGCTCGTCCGAACCGGACGGTTGCCCACGCCGGCCCGGCCGATGCCGGCTGCTCCCGCGGGTCGGTCGTTCATCGCGTCCTCCTGGGGTCGAACGAGGAGGTGGCGGCGAGCTCCTCGAACAGTTCACGCTCCCGGTCGCCGAGGGCGGGCGGCACCACGACACGGAGTTCGGCGTACAGGTCGCCGTTCGCGCCTCGCGGGTTCGGCATGCCCTCGCCGCGCAGCCGCAGCCGCCGGCCGCTGGACGAGCCCGCGGGCACCGTGACCTTGGCCGTGCCGCCGGCGGGGGTGGGCACCGGCACGGTCGCACCCAGGGCCGCCTCCCAGGGGGCGACGGGGACCTGTACGTACACGTCTCGGCCGTCCAGCCGGAACCGGGGGTGGGGTTGGATGCGCACCCGCAGGTACAGGTGGCCCGCGGGGGCGCCACCACTGCCCCGGCCGCCCTCACCCGCCAGCCGGATGCGCTGCCCGTCGGTGATACCCGGCGGCACGTCGACCTCGTACCGCCGCGGCTGCCCCGTGGGACCGGCGAGCGTGACGGTGCGACGGCCGCCTCGGTACGCCTCCTCGACGGTGAGCGGCAGTTCGGCCTCCTGGTCGGCTCCGGGGACGCCGCCTCGGGCGGCGCCGGCCCCGAACATGGAGCCGAGCAGGTCCTCGATGTCGATGCCCTCCGCTCCGAAGCCGCCGCCGAAGCCGGTGGAGTACCGGACACGGGGGCCGCCCGCGCCCGCGGTCCTCCGAGCGCGGAAGCCGCCGCCCGCTCCGGCCGCGACCCGTTCGTCGAAGTCCTCGGGGATCTTGCGGAAGTCCTCGCCGAAGCGGTCGTAACGGGCCCGGGTCTTCGGGTCCGACAGGACGCTGTATGCCTCGTTGACGTCCTTGAAGCGTTCCTCCGCCCCGGGGTCCTTGTTGACATCGGGGTGGTACCTGCGGGCGAGCTTGCGATACGCCTGCTGGATCTCGTCCTGGCTCGCGGTCCGCGACACGCCCAGCACCTCGTAGAAGTCCCGTGCCATGACCGGTCACTCCCGCTTCGCGACCGTCACGGCGGCGGGCCTGAGCTGCCGTTCGCCGTCACCGTAGCCGGGGCGCAGCACCTCGACGACGGTGCCCGGTGAGGCGTCGGGGTCCTGGACGACGCCGACCACCTCGTGCCGGGCCGGGTCGAAGGCGACGCCGGTCTCCGCGTGCCGCGGGTAGCCGAGCAGTTCGAGGACGTTCACCGCCTGGTCGCGGACCGCCCGGACGCCTTCCACGATCGCACCCGGATCGGCACCGGCATGGGTCAGGGCGAGCTCGAGATTGTCGAGGACGGGCAGGAAGGCGGCCGCCGTGCGGGAACGCTCGACCGTCCGCTCCCGCTCCAGTTCCCTGGCGTGGCGCTTGCGAAGGTTGTCGAGGTCGGCGAGCGCGCGCCGCCAGCGGTCCTCCAGTTCCTGGATCGCGGTCGTGTACTCGTCCTCGGCAGGCGCGGGGCCGGCGGCGTCGGGTCCCGGTTCGTCGTTCGCCGCTTCCGGCCCGGGCGGCGGACCCGGTTGCGGCAAATCCTCACGAGGAGGGCGTACGGAGCCTTCCGGGACGGGTTCGACCGGCTCCGACGCGGTCCGGTCGGGTTCCTCGGGGCGGCTGGACATGGCGTGCCTCAGCCCTTGTCGAACTCGGCATCGATGACGTCGTCGTCACCGCCACCGCCGTCCGGGCCACCGGTCGCGCCGCCCCCGGTGGTGTCCTGGCCGGGACCGCCTGTGGCAGCGGCGCCCTGATGAGCCGCCAGCCCGGCGAGCACCTGCTGGAGTTCGGAGGTCAGGGGCCGTACGCGCTCCACACCCGCCTCTTCCTTGACCGCCGCCCGGGCGTCGGACACGAGCATCTCGGCGCGTGCCTTCTCGTGCGCGGGTGCTGCGTCGCCCAGTTCGGAGAGGCGCTTCTCGACCTGGTAGGCCACGGCGTCGAGCTCGTTGCGGGCGTCGACGGCCTCGCGGAGTGCCTGGTCCTGGCCCCGGTTGCGCTCGGCCTCCTGGACCATGCGTTCGACCTCACTGCGGTCCAGGTTGGAGCTCTCGCTGATGGTGATGCCCTGTTCCTTGCCGGTGTCCCGGTCACGTGCCTTGACGTTGAGGATGCCGTTGGCGTCGATGTCGAAGGTGACCTCGATCTGCGGTTCGCCCCGCGGGGCCGGGCGGATGTCGGTGAGCTGGAACCGGCCGAGCACCCGGTTGTCGGCCGCCCGTTCGCGCTCGCCCTGGAGGACGACGATGTCGACGGCGGGCTGGTTGTCCTCGGCGGTGGAGAAGGTTTCGGTGCGACGGACGGGGATGGTGGTGTTCCGCTCGATGATCTTCGTCATTACGCCACCGCGTGTCTCGACACCCAGCGACAGGGGTGTGACGTCGAGCAGCAGGACGTCCTTGACCTCGCCCTTGAGCACCCCGGCCTGGATCGCGGCGCCGAGGGCGACGACCTCGTCGGGGTTGACGCTCATGTTGGGTTCCTTGCCGCCGGTCAGCCGACGCACGAGGGCCTGGACCGCCGGGATACGTGTGGAACCGCCGACGAGAATGACCTCGTCGATGTCGCTCTCGCCGACCTTGCCGTCGGCCATGGCCTGCTGGACCGGTCCCAGGCACCGTTCCACCAGGTCGCCGGTGATCTGCTCGAACGTGGACCGCATGATCGAGTCGGTGAGATGTTTGGGGCCCGAGGCGTCGGCGGTGATGAACGGCAGGCTCACCTGCGTCTGCGTCACCGAACTGAGCTCGGTTTTGGCCTTCTCCGCCGCCTCGAAGAGGCGTTGCAGCGCCTGCGGGTCCTTGCGCAGGTCGATGCCGTTCTCCTTCTGGAAGTCGTCCGCGAGGTAATCCACCAGACGCCGGTCGAAGTCGTCGCCGCCCAGGTGGCTGTCGCCGGCGGTGGAGCGCACCTCCACAACGCCGTCGCCGACGTCGAGGATGCTCACGTCGAAGGTGCCGCCGCCCAGGTCGAAGACGAGGACGGTCTCGTGCTGCTTCTTGTCCATGCCGTACGCGAGGGCAGCCGCCGTCGGCTCGTTGATGATCCGCAGCACCTCCAGTCCCGCGATCCGTCCGGCGTCCTTGGTGGCGGTGCGCTGAGCGTCATTGAAGTAGGCGGGCACCGTGATGACCGCCTCGGTGACCCGCTCCCCCAGCTGCCTGGAAGCGTCGTCGGCGAGTTTCCGCAGCACCTGGGCGCTGATCTCCTCAGGCGCGTACAGCTTGTCGCGCACCTTGAAACGGGCCGCCCCGCCGTCGCCCTCGACGACGTCGTACGCCACCGCCTTGGCCTCGTCGGAGATCTCGTCGAAATGCCGGCCGATGAACCGCTTGGCCGAGTAGATGGTGCCCTTCGGGTTGAGGATCGCCTGGCGCCGGGCCAGCTGGCCCACCAGACGTTCCCCGGTGTCGGTGAAAGCCACTACGGACGGTGTCGTGCGGTTGCCCTCGCTGTTGGGCACGACGGACGGCTCGCCGCCCTCCCACACGGCGATCACCGAGTTGGTGGTACCCAGGTCGATGCCCACTGCCTTCGCCATGAGGTACTCCTTCCGGCCGGCGCCTGCGCCGGCTCTCCGGATCATGTTCGTTCGGGTACGGGTGGAACCTCCGCCGGTGGTCTGCAGCCCGCCGATCAGCCGTACACCCTCGTCGGCGACCGCCTCGTCCACCACGACCTCGTACCGGCTCGGGCTGCACCGAGCGGAGCGAGGCGAAGTCCCAGCGACCGCCCTGCAGGGCCTGCAGGGCTGCAGCAGCATGCCGAACAGCGCGCCGCCGACCACTCAGAAGATCAGCCCGTACAGGGCGGGGAGCAGGGCGGACAGGACGGTGTCGAGCCAGTCCACGAGGCCGAACAGCCAGCCGATCGGGACACCGGAGAGCGCACCGCTCGCCCGCGGCCCTGCCGTGGTCCGTCCGGCCGATCACGTGCTCGGTCATGCGCACGTCCTGGCCGGTGATCGCCACCGTCTCCACGGGAAACCCATGGTCGGAGGGTGGTCAACGGTGTGTTCGGCTTCGCGGTACGTCTTGTACGGGGCATCCGGCCTGCGATGCTGCTCGGTCATCGCTCAGCCCTTCCTGCTGGCGCGCACGGAGACTTTCGAACACTCCCCAGGCTGGCGAGCCGAGTGGCTCCACGCATGCGCCTGGCGAGTCAGAAATACACGGGTCCAGTTCCCCCACGAGGACGAAGGAAACCATTCGGGCATTTCGAATAGGCCGGCCCGTAAGCGGGTACGCGAAGCACCGCTCGCGTCCCTGCAGGTTCCAAGAGAACGGAGTGATCCCATGGTCGGCGGCCGGGGGCACAGCCTGTACCACCGCTACTCCGGCCGGGAGGGCAGCCTTCCGGGGGCGGGCGCCGCGCGGCACCCCAGGGCCGCCCGCAGAGAGCCTCGCTCACCCGCTCCGACCCCAGCCGACCATGCCCCTCCGGAACTGATGGCGCTCTCCCGCGTCCTGTTCGGCACTCCGGACGAGGGAGAGATCCTGCGCCTGGTCATGGAGCACGTGGCCGCCGCGGGGCCGTACAGAGCCGAGGCGGGATACCTGAAGGTGGACGGCGGCCTGGTCCCAGCCCGGGGAACGGGCAGGTCCATGCCCGGGCCGTGGACCGCAGGGTGCGGGAGCTGGCCGGGCAGGACGGCCCGGTGGCCGTGCCCGGCCGGCCCTGGGGCCGGGCCCTGGGGCTGCGCGGACCCGACAGGCTCCACGGCTACCTGGTGGTGACCTCCCGCTCCCGGCCCACCGAGGCCGAGTACTGCCTGCTCCTCATGCTCGTCCGGCACGCCGCCGCCGCACTGTCGGTCGCCTTCGCGCACCGCCGCCAACGCCAGGACGCGCTGGAACTGCACCGGCTGAGGGAGCAACGCACAACACTCCAGCGGCAGCTGATCCACGTCACGGCTGAGCTGGGGTACCAGCGGGCCGTTCACGCGCTCATGGCCGACGTCGCTGCCTCGGGCGGCGGCGAGGAAGCCATCACCCGCGCACTGCACGGGCTCACTGGACTCCCCGCGCTGGTCGAGGACCGCTTCGGCCGGCTGAGGTCCTGGACCGGCCCCAGCCGACCCGACCCCTATCCGGAACCGGACCCCGTGCGCCAGGACGAAATGCTGCACGCGGTCGCCCGGGAGGTCGGGCCGGTGCGGGTGAAGGACCGGCTGATCACCCTGGTCCGCCCGCACGGCGAGATCCTGGGCGTGCTGGCCCTGGTCGATGCCCGGGACGAGGCCGACGAGCACACCGTGCTCGCCCTGGAACACGCCGCCACGTCGCTCGCCCTGGAACTGGCGCACCTGCGCGATCTGGCCGAAGTGGAGCTGAGGCTGCACCGCGATCTGGTCGACGACCTCCTGGCAGGGACTGACGAAGCGAGCGCCTACGCCCGGTCCGGGGCAGTCGGACACGACCTGCACCGCAGCCACTACGTCGTCGTGGTGCAGCGGTCGGACCGGACTGCGGACGACTCTTTCGCGCAGACCGTCGGCCGGGCGGCCTCTGCCGTGGGCATACGCTCGCTGCTGACCCGACGGGCCGACCACGTCGTCCTTATCGCCGACGACAGGCCGCACGCCCGCGCGCTGTACGAGGCGCTCGCCCGGGAGACCGGGACACGGTCCGCGACGATCGGGGTGAGCGCCCGTTGCGACTCCCTGGACGACATCCCCCACCGCTACCAGGAGGCGCAGCGCGCCCTGGAGGTGCGCCGCCAGTCCCGCGAGCGCTACGGCACGACGTTCTTCGACGAGCTCGGCCTCTACCGCATTCTGGGACCCGGCAACGATTACCGGGAACTGGAGACGTTCGTCCACGAGTGGCTCGGGCAGCTCATCGACTACGACTCCCGGCATCACGCGGCCATGGTGGAGACCCTGTCCCGGTACTTCGACTGCGGCGGCAACTACGACGAGACCGCCGAATCCCTCGCGATCCACCGCAGCACGCTGCGCTATCGGCTCCAGCGCATCCGCGACATCAGCGGCAACGACCTCGCGAACGTCGAGGACCGGCTGAACCTCCAGGTGGCGACCCGAGTGTGGAAGATCGTGATGGGCGGACACGGCTGACGCCTCGCTGGAACTCCTGTGGGAGTGGTGTCAGCAGCGCCGCAGTGGGTGGGCCGGGCGGCGGAGGCTGGGCCGCTCTGCGGATGCCGGGACGGCCGACGGCGACGCCTCCCTGGAGTCGGGTCACCTCGGGTTTCCACGCCCGGACCCGCTCACACATGCTGATTCGCCCCATGCACGGCAAGCCGTGGCACCCGGGCCGTCTGTGGTTCACGTCGAATGCGCAGAGTCGCCACCCGATTTCGGCTGCGTCGGCGCTCTCACGGTGTGGCTCTTGGCCTGTGTGCAGCACGACGAGCTCAACCTGGCCGGCGAGGCCCTGCAACACCACGGTGCACGGAGGCGTCAAGCCGTGGGTGGTCGTAGTCACCGCCGTCCGTGGGCGGGCGCGGGCCGGATCGGCGTGGCAGGCTTGCAGGGGATCCGCGCCGTTCGTCGCAACACAGCAGCGAAGGAGGACGACGCATGGATGAGCAGGAATTCGTCCGTACCGTCGCCGAGCGCACCGGACTGAGCGGGCAGGAGGCGGCGGACCTGACCTGGGCCACGCTCGAGACGCTGGCCCACAGACTGAGCCCGGGGAGGCCAGGGACCTGATCACCGAGCTCCCCGAGGGCCTCGCGGAGGCGGTGCGCCGGGGAACCACGGACCGCATCGAGCGCTTCGGCCACTACGACAGCGTGCGGCGTGTGGCCGAACGCACCATGCTCAAGGAGGAGGAAGCCGACCGGGGTGTGCGAACCGTACTGGCCGTGCTCCGCGAGGCGATCAGCGAGAAGGAGTTCAACGACCTGATGTCGCAGCTCGGAACTGACTTCTCCCAGGCCCTCGAATCCGCCGGGTGATCCGGGGCCTTCGGTACGGCGCCCGTGTCACGGCGCCGGCGGCCCGGATGCTGCGTGTGCGCCGGGGCACGGTGGGTGACACTCGCGGATCGCCGGTCCCTCGCGGCCGCCATGGCGCGAGGCGCACGAAGGTGTGGTCATGACGGCTGACGTGCCCGAGACCTCCTCGGCAGATCCGTGCGTGTCGTGCTGTTGGCCGACCCCGCTCTGCCCTCGGAGATCGCGCGGGCTCTCGCCTCCCGGTTGGCCGATCATCTCCGCCGGGCAGTGCGTGCTCGGGGCGGATGGCAGGTCGACACGATGACCGCCCCGCTCAGCGTGAGTGAGTAGGCCGATGTGTGCGACATCGCCGATGTCGTCGGAAACCACCTGGACGGTGCCGAGTGGGACGTGGCGATCTTTCTCGCGACCTTCCGCGGCGGGCCCGGCTCTACCCGATCAGCGTCGAGGCCGACACCGCGCTCCGTGCCGCGCTCGTCCTCCTTCCCGCCCTTGTGGTTCGCCGCCTTCGGCGTCGGGTGCGGCAGGCCGTCGCGGATGTCGTCCGAGAGCCGGTCGCGCACGAGGAGACGTCCGGGCGCCTGGAGGTGATCGGCCGCCCGCGCGAACCGGTACCGGACACCCGTCCCGGCCCCGAGCAGCCCCGGCGCTACGTCGTGCCCGGCCTGCGCGGCCGCGCCCGACTCGTCGCCGGCACGGTGTACGCCAACGGCCCCTGGCGGCTGTTCGCTCCCTCTCCCGGGCCCTGGCGGGCGTGTTCGCCACGGCTACGATGGTCCTGTTCATCACCAGCGCCACCTGGAACCTCGCCGCCGCACTCGGCGCCGTGCAGCATGCCGTCATCACCGCCCTCGGGATGATCGGCGGGGCCTTCGGCACAAGCCTCGAAGGGGATGAGGCCTACCAGGCGGCAGGACAAGGGTTATGAGGCAGCCCGACGCGGACACGAACGGCAGGAACCTGCGGCCCGTCCTGGCGCCGACCCGGGGTCTGCCACGTCGGCACCCGCCTGGAGGACGGCGACTGGGACATCAGCGTCTTCTTCACCGACGTGCCGAGCCGGGCGGAGCACAACCCGGTCCGCACCGAGTGCGACCCTGAGCGCAGGGTCGCACTCCGGGGCGGGCGCACCGTGCCGGAGGACGCGAGTGCACTGGAGGTGTGTGATGAGTGCTGACCGCTCCCACGAAAGCCGTGATGGTCACGTACTGGTCCTCGATGCCGGCTCTTCGAGCCTTCACATCGCTCTGTTCGCGGCGGACGGTGAACGGGTGGCGGATCGAGACTCCTCGGAGCCCCCGGGGCCTGCCGCGGCGGTGGAACTGCGGAACTTCCTCAGCGAGGTGCCCGCTCCTGCGGCGGTTGGTCACCGCCTCGTCCACAGCGGTCCGCACCTGACTGGTCATACGCTGATCGACGCACGCGTACGGGCTCTGCTGGCGGACGTCGCCGATCTCGCGCCGTTGCACGTGACCCCTGCCTTGCATGTGGTCGATGCCGCACGAGAACTCCTGCCCGACGTTCCTCACGTCGCCTGCTTCGACACTGTCTTCCACAAGGATTTGCCGGCACAGGCGCGCACGTACGCCGTGCCGGAGCGATGGCGAGCCGAATACGAGCTGCGCCGGTACGGCTTCCACGGGCTTTCCTACTCGTGGGCACTGCAGAGGACGGCGCAGGCCCTGGGCCGACCCGTCGACAACCTCGAGGTCGTGCTCGTGCACATGGGCGGCGGCTGCTCGGCCTGCGCCGTCCGGAACGGACGCAGCGTGGACACCACCATGGGCCTCACTCCGCTGGAAGGCCTGGTGATGAGTCGGCGCAGCGGCAGCCTCGACCCCGGCGCGCTGCTGTGGCTGCAGCGGCGGCACGGTCTGAGCACGGACGAATTGGATGACACACTCCACCGGCATTCCGGTCTGCTCGGCCTCTCCGGTACCTCGGGAGACACCCGGGACCTGGTGCGCGCCCGCGCGGAGGGTGATGCCGCGGCCGCGTTGGCGCTGGCGACGTTCACACTCAGCTGCCGCAGGGGCATCGCCTCGATGGCCGCCTCGCTGGACCGGCTGGACGCCTTGGTCTTCACCGGGGAGATCGGCGAAGACCAACCCGAGGTACGTGAGGAGATCTGCTCGGCCCTGACTGTTCTCGGTGTACGAGGCGGGCTGCTCGTCCCCGAACTGGAAGATTTGATGCGGGAAGGCCACCGACGCATCGATCAGGCGGTGAGAGGTGTCCCGGTCCTCGTGGTCGCAACCGGCGAGACGCAGCAGATCGCCGCCGAGACCCGACGGGTGCTCGGCGACATGTGACTGGCCAAGGCAACTGCCGGCACATCCACACTCACCTGGCCCGCGCAAAGTGAGTCACGAACCACCGCCCCCATGATAGGGCGTCAGCAGACTCGAAACCGACGCGCTGACCAGCACAAATGAAGAAACGCGGCTGGAGTACCAGTACCCCAGCCGCTGTTTGTACCAAGCGCGCAGTGCCTGACTGCTTGGACCCCCGGCCTTCCGCTCAACCATCCACCTGCTGTCTTCGTGGCCTCCTCGGGCGTCGTCGGCAGAGAGAACGGCCGCTCGCCCCCAGGGCCATGTGCCCCTGGATCCGCTCGGGATCGGAGGCAACCGCACACACCGTCACCGGAACTTCCCGGCTGCCCGGCTGCCCGCGGTGCGTCACCGGTGCAGGGACTCGGCGACGGCCAAGTCCTCGAGCACGGTGACGCACCAGGCGAAGTGCTCGTCACCGCCGCCCGGCGCGAAGGCGTCGCTCGTGGCCATCGCATAGGCGGCCCGGTACAGCAGGAGGTCGTCGACCGCGTAGCCGAACTCGTCGGCGAACCGCGTGGTGAGCTGCCGGGTGATCTCCGGGGCGTGCTCGGTGCCCGCCGGGAAGATGGCCGCGGCCACGGCGGCGTCGAACCGCGGGTCCCCGCCCGTGGACAGGAAGCCGTAGTCCACGAGGGCGAGCGGCCGCAGGTCGTCGTCCACCAGCACGGTCTCCGGGAAGACGTCACCGTGGACGACCGCCTCGTCGCTACGGGGCAGCGAGCGCAGCTTCCGAAGCAGCCGGGCGCGCGTGTCGTCGAAGTCACGGACATGCGTGGAGAGCCGGTCCGCGCACCGGCTGACCCGCCGGTCCACCAGGCCCGCCAGGGCGGATCCGAAAGTGGTGTGGCCTTCCCACAGCGGGCGTTCCTCGTCCAGCACAGGAAGGTGCTTGACCTCGTCGACGTCGTGGGCGTCCGCGAGGGCGCGCAGCACGCCGACCAGGCAGTCGACCGCTTCGGGCAGCACCTCGTCCGGGTCGTCGGTGCGGATCCTGCCTGCCAAGGGCTCGCCGGTCAGCTCCCGCTCCACGGTCATCGGGACACCGTCGATGTCCTCGACGGCGAGGATCTCCGGGGAGGCGAACGGCAGGTGCGCCGCGGCATCGGCGTAGAAACGCTGCATCCGCCGCAGTTCGGATCCCCGTCGGCGCTCCCACACCTTGGCCACCGTTCCGTCCCCGAGTCGGTAGACAGCTCCCTCCACCGCCGCCTCGACGGGCCCGGCGTCGGGATATCCGGCGTCGACGAAATGTCGTACGCGCCGGGCCGTGGTGTCCCGTATCGCATCGGACATCTCGTGCCTCCTTCCGCCCCGGCGTGAACGACCGGCCGGTCGGCGGGGCTGACGCCGGGACCATCTCCCACGGTAGGCTCCTCGCCCGCGCGACACCCGGTGACGGAGCGCTGCCGGGCGCCGTGCGGTCCCCCACGCGTATACGGCGGAACAGTGCCGGCGGATCCTGCGTATCCGGAGCCGACAGTGGCTGTTCCTTCGTACACTTGCGGCCGTCGCCCGCCCACGGGCACCAAGCACTGCGGCGGCCGTCGGCCGCAGCCCCTACCGCTAATCCGGCCGGGCCCGGGACGCAGGCCGAACTCAACCTTGGATCGGCCTGGAGCGCCGGCGCACCGCCGTGTACGCGCCCCCCTGGCTGCGGCTGGTCCAGCCTGGTGCGTGCCCTGCTGGTGCTGCGTGTGGCGCGCCGGCAGCTGCTCCGCCTGGAGGCCGAGGAGAACCTCGCCCCGGCCGGGCCGCTCGGAGCCGGCGGCGACGCCGACCGCGCGGCCCGGCTGTCAGCTGTCCAGCTCCTCCTCGATCGGCGGTTTCGGCACATCGCGCAGATGCTGGGACTGTCCCGGCCTGCCGCCTTCGCGGGCCGGCCTCTTGCATGACGAGGCCGGACCCGCCGCGTGCCAGGGAACCGAGATGGACCAGATGCCAGTCCTGCGGATAGCCGTCGACCGAGCTGTACTGGCACATGGGGGCCACCCAGGCCCGATTCGGAAAGGTCGTGCCGCGGAGGGTGAGCGGCGAGAAGAGACGGCTCATCGAAGGCCTCTCAGGGGGGACGTAGTACGCCGGGTGCCCCGCAGCCGTCGAGCCGTGACGGCCTGGGCTCCTGCGGGTGCCCCTCACGGTGGCTGCACCCGAGTACCCGGCCGCTCGTGGCAAAACCACGGCCAGGGGTGCTCACCCACGCGGATGTCCCGGTACGTGGCAGTCCCGGGCCGTGGCCGGGTCAGGCGGCATACCGCCGACGACGTCGACGCGCGCCGACATCGCCGCGATCGTTCGGGAAGAGAGTCCGTCATCGGTGCGGTCACCGGGCCGCTTGCCGCGCCCCGCACTTCTGATGAGCGTGGGCCGGCAGAGCAGCCTGGGACAGCGGGACGCTCAGCCTGGCCCCATAGACGGCGCACACGAGAACGAAAAGCGTCCCCCGTAAGGAAGCAGGGCATCGCCGCAGCTCAGCGGTCGACCGGCCACCGTGCTTTTCATCCGCCGTACGAGACCGTGCAACGCCTCGGTGTGTACCCTCACCGTTCGAATTCTCGGTACGCCGGGTGCCTCCCGAAGTGGTGAACGCCTGCTGCCCGTTCAGGGTTCTGGTCCAACTTCGTGGTGCGCTACTCCCTGTGACTGTTGCTCTTGCTGGTAGGTCTCTTGAGATCGTCCGGAGACAACCGGTGCCGACCGCCTTCGGGCTGATGGTTCTGGCCTGTGCGCGAGGTACTGCTCCGGCTGCAAGAGCTGCCCTTCCTGGCGGATCCGGGGATCAGGGTGGAGTCGGTGCAGGACGATGGCGAGGTGATCCGAGTGGGTGTCGCGATCATCGGTTTTCTGCCAAGGGTGTCGAACAGTCTGCCGAGAAGGAGTGGGCCGAGGAAGTTGGCGATCGCGAAGAGGACAAGGAAGTAGGGGATCGAGCCGGAGCCGATGTCGAAGAAGCCGTTCAGGATCGTGCCCAGGTCGAAGACGATCGCGTTGTACAGGAACGCCTGTCCGACGAAGAGCGCCAGACCGAGAACGGCGCGACGTGGATACCGCCGCAGAGCCACGCCGGCGATCTCCGTGAACGGGATGACGTCGCGCTGCCGTACGGTGACCGCCTCGCCCGGTTCCGGCAGCTCACGGCCGGTCTCCTCGTGCACCTCGGCCTCGATCCGGTCGACGATGCGTTCGGCCTCGTCTTCATGCCCGTGGATGAACAGCCAGCGCGGACTCTCCGGCACATGGCGGCGTACCAGCATGATGCCCAGGCCCAGAACGCCGCCGAGGCCGAAGGCCAGCCGCCAGCCAAGGCCGGCTGCCAGCAGACTCTCGTTGAGAAGCAGCACGGCGACCAGGCTGCCGAGCGCCGCACCGACCCAGTAGCTGCCGTTGATGGCCAGATCCACCTGCCCGCGGTTGCGGGCCGGAATCAGCTCGTCGATGGCCGAGTTGATCGCGGCATACTCTCCGCCGATGCCCATACCGGTGATGAAGCGGGCGAGGTAGAGGTACCAGGCGTCGTGGGCGAACGCGGTCGCGACGGTGGCGAGTATGTAGATGCCGAGCGTGATCATGAACAGCTTCTTGCGCCCGTAGCGGTCGGTGAGCCTCCCGAACAGGAGAGCGCCCGCACATGCACCCGCCACATAGACGGCTGCGGCAGTGCCTATGTCGGCGCTGGTCACGTTGATGCCACTGCCCGGCTCGGTCATGCGGGCGGCAACCGCCCCGACGATCGTCACTTCGAGCCCGTCCAGAATCCAGACGGCTCCGCCTGAGGGTTGGAGCTCGGTGCCCAGGCTGCGGAAGCTGGTCCGGGCGGGTGCACGGCTCTTACCTGCGTTTTCCAGCTGGCCTCCTCATGCCAGGACGGCAGGTCCCTTCGATGCCTGCCCCGGCGGGCTGCGGCCGCCGGTCACCTCGCCTGCCCGGTCAGCAGAATCGGGCCGGGCCGCACAGATAGTCGTGCCGCGGCGCCCACACCTCGATGGGCAGCAGGTCACCGGCCGCGGGCAGCACGATCCGGGAGAACTCGAAAGGGATCGGCGCGTCCAGCCGGCCCGGCCCGATCTTGACGTGCTCGCCCGCGCCCTCCGGATTGTCCACGACATAGGTCTGGTGGGCGGAGAGATTGCTGAGCAGCCAGAACGCCCCCTGGGCGGTGATCTCCCCGGCCCGCCGCGAAACCCCGTCGTGCGCGATCACCAGATCGTTGCCGGTGCTGCGCCCGAAGGCCAGGCGCTCGCCGGGGGCCAGTTCGAAGCGCTCGCCGGGCCGCTCGTCCTCCGTGGTCGGCGGAGGTATCACGATGATGCTGTACAAGGTGCGTCTCCCCGTGCCTGACGGCTGCCTTCGCCAGAGTAGGGGGACACGACGGGGCCGTGTCCCCCCTGGACGGGTGAGACACGGCCCTGTCGTGTCGAATGGCCTGAACTGTTCCGTCCGGGGCGCAGCGTCCGGGCGGAAGCAGCCGGCTGTCAGTTCATGACCACCATGGTGCCGGCGGCCTTGTCGTGCCAGCCCTGCTGGCGGCCCGACTTGTCCCAGAACGGGGACAGGTAGACCAGCAGCGTGATGATGCCGCACGCCACGCTGCCGATCATCGTGACGATCCAGCGTATGAAGGACTTGCCGAGGCCCGGCTTGGCCCCCGTCTCGGCGTTCACCACGTGCAGCCCGACGGCCATCTTGCCCAGGGTGCGGCCCACCAGACCGATCATCAGCCACTCGTACAGCAGGGTCAGGACCCACACGCCGCCGAGGATGGCACCGAACTGCTGCGCGAAGTCGGAACCCGCGTCGTTGATGCAGGCGTCGTAGCCGATGCTGCCCGGGTCACCGCAGTCGCTCGCGGCGGAGAAGGCGCCGACGAGGCCGATGAACACCAGGATGGTGTAGACGACGGCCAGGATGAGGCCGTCGATCAGACGGGCACCCAGGCGGCGGCCCATCGAGGCGATCCGGGGGTTGGGGCCGCCCGCACCGCCCGGGTAGCCGGTCTGCTGCGGGTAGCCGTATCCGGGCTGAGGCTGCCCGTACCCGGGCTGCGGCTGACCGTACCCGGGCTGCCCCTGGGGGTAGCCGTAGCTCTGCTGCGGATTCTGCGGCGCCCCGTAGGGATTCTGGGGCGAGCCGAAACTCATGGCCGGATTCCTCCGTCGACGTCTGTGGGGACGGTGCGGAACATGCGGAGGAGCGACACATCTGAGCGGATTCGCCCCCCCGAAACGAACCGCGCTTTTGCGCAATGCATCGTTCTAGACACGGCAAGATCTTGTCCAGTCCGGACAGCGAGGCGTTGTGCACCTGCAATCCCGCCCGCCACGGCACGGCGACAGCGGCGCCCCTGATTGGAACCCGGGCCCCTCCATCCGGGAGGATGGAGCCATGACCGCCCAGATTCTCGATGGCAAGGCCACCGCAGCCGCGATCAAGTCCGATCTGACCGCCCGCGTGGCGGCGCTGAAGGAGAAGGGGGTCACGCCCGGTCTCGGCACGATCCTCGTCGG
>Ga0164243_10008548_pt1 | contig 15074 bp, 9 predicted proteins | sample OricompcompostOP_FD_108781 | JGI IMG/M metagenome (GOLD analysis project Ga0164243, IMG submission 108781) | Organic Plus compost microbial communities from Emeryville, California, USA - Original compost - Organic plus compost (OP) | ecosystem: Engineered > Solid waste > Mixed feedstock >... | reverse complement strand
TCGGCGCGGCGCGCTGGCGCTCGATCTCCGCGCGCAACCAGCACACCTGCGGGATCCAGGACGACGGCTCGCTGTGGTGCTGGGGCGACAACGGGCAGGGGCAGCTCGGCACCGGCGACCGGATGGACCGGCTCGAGCCCGCGCTCGTCGATCTCGGGCCGTGGTCGCGGGTCGACGTCGGCTGGTACCACACGTGCGCGCTGCGCGACGACACGAGCCTGTGGTGCTGGGGGCTCAACGATCGCGGCCAGCTCGGCGACGGCACGACCGAGGACCGGCTCCTCCCCGCGCTGATCGCCGGCCCGGGGTGGACGCGCGTCTCGGGCCACCGCACCGTGACGTGCGGCGTGAAGTCGGATCTGACGCTGTGGTGCTGGGGCACGTCCGACACCGGCCAGCTCGTCGATCCGAACACCGCGGTCGAGCTCGCTCCGCACCGCGCGCCCGGCGCGTGGAGCGACGTCGCGCTCGGCGAGAGCTTCACGTGCGCGCGCAGCCACGAGGGGCGCTCGCGCTGCTGGGGCCACAACGACAAGGGCCAGCTCGGCAACGGCACGACGTCCACGTCGCGCCTCGGCGTCGCGGTCGGCGGCGACGAGACCGGCTGGGTGCAGATCTTCGCTGGCGACGGGCACACGTGCGGCCTGCGCGACGACGGCACGCTGCGCTGCTGGGGCGACAACACGCGCGGCGAGGTGCCGAGCCCGGCCGTCGGCGTGGTCGCGTCGCTGCCGACGACGATCTCGGCCGAGGACGACACGACACTGTGGCGGCGCGTCGCGCTCGGAGGCCGTCACACCTGCGCGATCGATCACGCGCGGCGCCTGTGGTGCGCGGGCGCCGACGGGGCCGGGCAGCTCGGCCGCGGCGCGCCGGATCGTCGCGAGCCCGGGCGCGTCCCGGGGACATGGCTCGACGTCGCCGCGGGCGCCGCGTTCACGTGCGCGCTCGACGAGGCCCGCGAGGCGTACTGCTGGGGGATCAACGCCCAGGGCCAGCTCGGCGACGGATCGGGCGAGACCCACCAGGTGCCGGTGCGCATCGCGGAGGACGGCCCGTGGGACGCGCTCACCGTCGGCGATCGCCACGCGTGCGTGCGCCGCGACGGCGAGCGCGTGTGCTGGGGAGACAACCGGCACGGCCAGCTCGGGACCGGCGCCACGGGCACGCTGTTCCTCCCGAGCTCGATCGTCGATGGGCACTGGCCGCTCAGCTCGACCGAGCACACCTGCTCGATCGACGATGGCGCCGTCGCCGCGCAGCTGTGGTGCTGGGGCCGCAACGATCAAGGCCAGGTCGGCGTCGGGACCCTCGCCGCGAGCTATGTCGATCCGATCCCGCCGCCGATCGCGGGGCCGTGGAGCGCGATCGCGACCGGCGCGCAGCACACGTGCGGCGTGACCACGAGTGGCCTGCACTGCTGGGGCCGCAACCAGCACGGCCAGCTCGGCGACGGCACGACGAACGCCCATCTCTCCCCGTTCCTCGTCGATCCGCAGGGCGCGGACGCGATCACGCTCGGCGACAGCTCGACCTGCGTGCGGCGCGGTGAGGCCGCGTGGTGCGTCGGGTACAACGGCGATGGCCGCCTCGGCCTGGGCGAGGTCCCGCTCGCGATGGAGCCGACGCAGCTCCCCGGCAGCTGGCGCGAGCTCTCGCTGTCCGATCACCACGGCTGCGGCGTCGCGTCGGACGGCTCGCTGTGGTGCTGGGGCGACAACCCCTACGGCGAGCTCGGGGACGGCACGCTCGACCGGCGCGTCGTGCCGACGCCCGTGGGGAGGGCCACCGCCTGGGCCCGCGTCGTCACCGCGAGCGCGCACACCTGTGGTCTGCGCGGCGACGGCTCGCTGTGGTGCTGGGGCAAGAACGACGACGGCGAGCTCGGCACGGGGACCTCGTGGTCGAGCACCCTCGAGCTCGTTCCATGAGGTGATGGGCGACGCGACGGGCGGGTCACCCCGGGCAGAGCCACGCGGGGCCAGGGCCGTGGTCGACGCACTCGCATCGCACGAGGCGCCCATGCGTTCTGCACTCCGGCAAGGTCAGCTTGCACCGTCAGCTTGCACCCCACCGGGGAGCGCTCGTCGCGTGCGAGATCGCGACCGATGGCTGCAGGAGGACGGACCCGCGCAGTTCTGCCCGACATTGCCATCTGTCGCGAGCGACCCACCGAGCGTGCCCGCTGGAGCCATGCGCGGATCGGTCGGGGGGATCTCCAGAAATTTCGACATCCAACATGTCCCCTGCTGCGAGCTCGGAGACACTCCTGCTGGTGGAGAGGTTGTCGTTCGTAGCGCGGTTCGCGCTGGTGCTTCCGAGGCTGGTCGGCTGTGGTGATGGCGGCGAGAGCCCGCTGGCCGATGCGGCGGTGTTCCCCGACGCCCGCACGTGCAGCGCGCTGCCGTCGTACACGACCGTGGTCGAGGCCCGCGCGAGCGAGCGCCCCACGGAGGGACCGAGCGGCATGCGGCGCATCGTCTCGTTCATCGAGGTCCCGTCGCCGGGGTTCCGGGACTACGTCATCCTCGATCTCTACGCCGATCGGGGCGTGTTCGCGGGGCGCGACATCGAGCCGGGCACCTACACCCCTCGAAGGCGACGAGACCAGGTACTCGACGTGTGGTGCCTGGGTGCTCGTCGCGACGAACGAGCACCCGTTCGGGTCCAACGGCATCGACTACCAGGAGTTCTACTTCGCGGAGGCGGGCACGCTCACGCTGACCGAGACCACCGAGGGGCTGGCCGGGAGCCTCTCGAACGTCTCGCTGACGCACGTCGTCCACGAGCGCGGCAGGTTGCCGACGGACGAGATCGCGGACAGCTGCACGACCACGGTCCCGGACCTCGCGTTCGATATCTCACTCTGATAGCTCCCTGGTGTCGGCGGCCTGCTGGCCGCTCCATCCGTCCGTCTCAGGAGGTACACGGTCCATGTCTCGCAAGTTGATGATGTCATTCGTCGCGCGTCTCGGTGTGATGCTGCCGATGCTGGTCGGCTGTGGCGACGGCGGAGAGAGCCCGCTGGTCGACGCGGGTCCCCCGCCCGACGCACCCAACTGCACGGCAGAGCCCTCGTACGAGTCGGGCGTCGTCGACTTCGCGAGCGACTCGCCGACGGGTGGCCCGGCAGGGATGCGCCGCATCCTCGTGATGCTCGACGTGCCGTCTCCGGGGCTCCAGGACCGCGTGATCCTCGAGCTCCATGCGGGCCGGGGCGTGTTCGCCGGGGGTGACATCGTGCCCGGCACCTACGCGCTGGGCGGCGCCGAGGGCACGTACTCCACGTGCGGAACCTGTGTCGTCGTCGGGACGAACTATCACCCGGTCGGCACGAACGGCCTCGACTACGAAGAGTACTACCTCGCGCAGTCCGGCACCATCACGCTGACGCAGACCTCCGGACGCCTGACCGGATCCCTCTCGGACGTCACGCTGGAACACGTCCTCCACGAGCCGGGCATGCTCCCCAGCGACGTGCCTGCCAACGACGGCTGCACGACCACGATCCCGAGCTTCTCGTTCGACGCCGCGCTGTGACAGCTCAGTCGAGGCGGCGGGCGCCGACGGCGGAGACGGCCTCGCGGAACACGCGGCCGCGGTGGCCGAAGTTGTCGAACATGTCGTAGCTCGCGCACGCCGGAGACAGCACGACGGCGTCGCCCGAGGTGCAGAGCGCGGTGGCCTGGCGCACGGCCTCGTGCATGTCGGCCACGTCGATCACGGGGTACGTGACGCCGTGGCGTGCGGCGGCCTCGCGGATCAGCGGCGCGGCCTTGCCGATCAGGACGATGCCCTTGCACGCGCCGTCGAGCGCCTCGAGCATCGGCGCGTACGAGCCGCCCTTGTCGACGCCGCCGGCGATCAGCACGAGCGGGCGAGGGAAGCCGCGCACGGACGCGGCGACCGAGGCGACGTTGGTGCCCTTGCTGTCGTCGTAGAAGTAGATGTCGCCTCCGTCGACGAGTAGCTCGCCGACGAGCTCCATGCGGTGCGGCAGCGGGCGGTACGCGCGAGCGCCGGCGCGCACGACCTCGGGTGGCAGGCCGAGGCCGCGCGCCGCGAGGTACGCGCACATCGCGTTCTCCATGTTGTGGTTGCCGACGATCACGAGATCGCTCGTCGGGTAGCGCTCCTCGTCGCCGGGGCCCGCGAGCCCGCGCAGCACGAGCTCGCGGCGATCGGCGGACAGGAACGCGCCGCGCTCGGACACCGCGCCGGGGCGCGAGTCGAACGTGAACAGCCGCGACGGGATGTCCGCGGTCTCCTTCATCGTCCACGGATCGGCGGCGTTGCCGATCGCGAGATCGTCGGGGCGCTGGAAGTCCCAGATCCGGCCCTTCATCTCGGCGTAGCGCTCCATCGTGCCGAACCGGTCGAGGTGGTCCTCGGTGACGTTCGTGAGCACGCCGGCGTGGGCGCGGAACGAGGTGCAGTTCTCGAGCATGAACGCCGCGACCTCGGCGACGACGAGGCCGCCGGCGACGTTCGCCGGGTGCTCGATCGCGTCGATCAGCGGCATGTTGCCGAGGTTGCCGCCGCAGAACGTCGGCCGTCCGGAGGCCTCGCACAGCGTCCCGGTGAGCGCGGTGGTCGTCGACTTGCCGTTGGTGCCGGTGATCGCGACGAGCGTCGCCTCGGGGTGGAGGAACCGGTACGCGAGCTCGATCTCCGCGATCACCTCGATGCCCGCGGCGCGGGCGGCCCGCGTCTCGGGGAGGCTCGGCACGCCCGGTGACATCACGACGAGCTCCGCCGCGAGATACGTGGTCAGATCGTGGCCGCCGAGCTCCAGCCGCACCGGCACGCCGTCGAGCGCGCGGATCCCCGCCTCGAGCAGCGACGCCGGCTTGCCGTCGGTGACGATCACGCGCGCGCCGCGCTTGGCGCAGAACTTCGCGACCGCGATCCCGGTCTGCGCGAGCCCGACCACGACGACGGTCTTGCCGTCGAGGTAGGGAGGCTGAGCCCGGCCGCTCATCGGAGCTTCAGCGTCCCGAGCGCGAGCAGCGCGAGCAGCGCCGAGATCAGCCAGAACCGCACGATGATCTTCGGCTCGTCCCAGCCCTTGAGCTCGTAGTGGTGGTGGATCGGCGCCATGCGGAACACGCGCTTGCCGACGACCTTGCCGTCGGCGCCGACGCGCTTGGTCGCCTTGAACACGCTGGTCTGGATGATGACGCTGAGCGCCTCGACGACGAAGAGCCCGCCCACGATCAGGAGGACGATCTCGTTCTTCGTCAGCACGGCGAGCATGCCGATCGCGCCGCCGAGGCTGAGCGAGCCGACGTCGCCCATGAACACCTGCGCGGGGTACGTGTTGTACCAGAGGAAGCCGATCCCCGCGCCGAACAGCGCGGCGGCGAACACCGCGAGCTCCTCGATGCCCTTGATGTGCGCGACGTGGAGGTACTGCGCGAACGTCACCTCCTGACCGCCGTGGACGACGAGCGTGGTGCCGGCGCCGGCGATGTACGCGAACACGAGGAACGTGCCGGCGTTCATGATCGACGGCCCGATCGCGAGCCCGTCGAGGCCGTCGGTGAGGTTGACCGCGTTCGCGGTGCCGACGACGACGAACGCGCCGAACGCGACGTACAGCGGCGCCGGCAGCTCGAGGCCTTGCTCGTAGAAGTTGGTGAACGGCAGCTGGAGGTGCAGCCGCACCGTCTCGGGCATGAGGTCCGAGTAAAATAGATATGCCATCGCGGCGCCGGTGATCGCGAACTCGAGCAACAGGCGCAGCTTCCCGGAGATGCCGTCCTTGTTCTTCTTCGCGACCTTCGCGTAGTCGTCGGCGAAGCCGATCGCGCCGAACGCGACGGTGACGGTGAGCGCGAGCCACACGAAGCCGTTGCGCAGGTCGCACCACAGGAGCGTCGAGACCGCGAGGCAGAACAAGATCAGCGAGCCGCCCATCGTCGGCGTGCCGGCCTTCTTCTTGTGCGTCTGCGGGCCGTCGGTGCGGATCGTCTCGCCGATCTGGCGGGCCCTGAGCCGCTCGATGAACCACGGTCCGATCACGAACGACATCAGCAGCGCGGTGATCGCCGCCGCGAGGATGCGCGTCGACGGGTAGCGGAAGACCCGGAGGAACCCGAGGTCGTCGCCGAACACTCCGAACAGGAGATGGAACAGCACGTTAGCGGCTCGCTTCCTTCATCGCCTCGAGCACGCGCTCGAGGCGCATCCCTCGTGAGGCCTTGAGCAGGATCCAGTCGCCAGCTTGCGTGCGACCGAGCGCACGGCGCGCCGCGGCGGCCGGATCGTCGGCGATCTCGGCCTCGCTCCGACCTCCGGTGCCGGCACCGTCGACGACCGCGCGCGCGTGCTCGCCGAGCGCGATCACCCCGAGGCCGAGCTCGCGGACGAGCGCGCCGGTGTCGCGGTGCGCGGCCGGTGCATGGTCGCCGAGCTCGAGCATGTCGCCCACGATCGCGAGCCCGGGCCGGCCCTTGTCCCGCGCGTGCGCGCGCTCGGCGAGGGCCCGCAGCGCCGCGGCCATCGACGCCGGGTTCGCGTTGTAGCAGTCGACGATCACCTTGCGACCGGCGACATCGACGATCTCGCCGCGCATCGACGGGGGCCGCGCGCGAGCGAGCCCGGAGAGCGCCTGGTCGATCGACGCACCGGCGGCGTGGGCGGCGGCGAGCGCGGCGCACGCATCGATCGCGGCGTGACGCCCGACGAGCCGCAGCTCGAGCTCGCGGCGCACGCCGAACACGTCGAGCACGAGGTGGCCACCAGGTGTCAGCTCGTCCCGATCGACGAGCGGCGTGTACTCGACGAGCCGCACGTCGACGATCCCATCGTCTCCCTCGCCGAACGTCACGTGGCGAGCGTCGGGGCGGTGCGCGCGCGCGAGCTGCTCGAGGCGGGGATCGCCCGCCGGACGGACGATGGTGCCGCCGTCGCGCAGCCCGAGCCAGATCTCGGCCTTCGCCGCGGCGATCGCGTCCGTGGAGCCGAGCAGCTCGATGTGCGCGGTGCCCGCGTTGACGACGACGGCGACATCGGGCTCGGCGATCCTCGTCAGGTACTCGATCTGCCCCGCGCCGCGCATGCCCATCTCGACGACGCCATGATCGTGGAACAGGCGCAGCCCGAGCAGCGTGAGCGGCAGGCCGGTCTCGTTGTTGAGCGAGCCCTCGGCCGCGTGCGTCGGGCCCACCATCGCGAGCGCCGCGCGCGTCAGCTCCTTCGTCGTGGTCTTGCCCGCCGAGCCCGTGATCGCGACGAGCTTGCCGGGCCACGCGCGGCGGTGGGCGCGGGCGAGCTTGCCGAGCGCGATCCGGCTGTCCTCGACGACGATCTGCGGGACCGCCACGTCGACCTCGCGCTCGACGAGGACCGCCGCGGCCCCCGCGTCGACGGCGGCCTGGCAGAACGCGTGGCCGTCGTGCTGCTCGCCGCGGATCGCGACGTAGAGCGCGCCGGGGAGCGCCTTGCGGCTGTCGATCACGACGCGCCCGATCTGGACGTCCGCGGTGCCCGTCACGTGGCCGCCGGCGTCGCGCGCGAGCCCCGCGACGAGCCGCACCTCGCGCATCCCCGCGGCCTGGGCCGCCTGCTCGCGATCGTCGAAGTGGTGCTTCGTCGTGCCGAGGATCTGGTAGTCCTCGTGGCCCTTGCCGGCGATCAGCACGACGTCGCCGGGGACCGCCTCCGCGATCGCGGCGCGGATCGCGACCGCGCGATCGACCTCGACGAGGAACGGCCGCGGGACGCCGGGCAGGATCTGATCGATGATCGCGCGAGGATCCTCGGTGCGCGGGTTGTCGCTGGTCACGACCGCGAGGTCGGCGAGCTCGGCGACCGCGGCGCCCATCTTCGGCCGCTTCGTCGGATCGCGATCACCGCCGCAGCCGAACACGCAGATCAGTCGCCGCTTCGTCAGCGGGCACAGCGCCGAGAGCACGTTGCGGAGCGCGTCGGGTGTGTGCGCGTAGTCGACGAGGATGTCGAGATCCATCGCGTTCTCGACGCGCTGCACGCGCCCGGGCACGCCGGGCACGGCCGCGATGCCACGCGCGATCACCTCGTGCGAGAGCCCGAGCGCCTCGCCGATGCCGACGGCGAGCGCGGCGTTCGCGACGTTGTACTGCCCGACGAGCGGCGTCGACGCGATGGCGAGCTCGCCGCGCGGCGTGGCGATCCGCGCGTCGATGCCGCGGACGGTCGAGTGTTGCTCGACGACACGCACCTCGGAGTCCTTGCCATCGCTGCTGACGCGCAGCACGGGACCGCTTGTCGCACCCGACATTCCGGCGCCCTCCGGATCGTCGACGTTGACGACCGCGGTGCCGCGCAGGTGCCTCGAGAACAGGAGGCGCTTCGCGTCGCGGTACGCCTCCATCGAGCCGTGCAGATCGAGGTGATCCTGGGTCAGGTTCGTGAACCCGGCGACCGCGAACTCGACGCCAGCGAGCCGATCCATCGCGAGCGCCGCCGACGACACCTCCATCACGACGTGCGTCACGCCCGCGTCGCGCATCGTCGCGAACGTCTCGTGCAGGACCTGCGGCGTCGGCGTGGTGTACGGCGCGTCCACGCTGTGCCCCGGCCAGCGATACGTGACCGTGCCGATCACGCCGACGGTGAACCCGGCGGCGGCGAGGATGCTCTCGACGAGGTACGTCGTCGTGGTCTTGCCGTTGGTGCCGGTGATGCCGACGAGCGTCAGCGACTTCGCCGGATCTCCGAGCGCACGCCCGACGAGCACACCGAGCGCGACCGCGCCCGAGGGCACGACGATCACGGGCACGAGCGCGCCGGCCGCGGCCTCCTCTCGCTCGACGACCACCGCGGCGGCGCCCTGGTCGAGCGCGGTCTGCACGAACGAGTGCCCGTCGGAGCGCAGGCCCCGGACGGCGACGAACACGTCGCCACGTCGCACCTCACGCGAGTCGCTGCGGATCGCTCCGACGTCGCAGCTCGCGTCTCCGATCACGCGGGCACCGAACGGGATCAGGGCATCGACGAGGTCGCGAAGGTTCATACCGATCGGGGGGAGAGGCGTTGGAGGGTGGGCGGAGCGAGGGTCGCGGACCCTGCGTCGGGGAAACGCCCGCGCAGCCTCACCGATTTCATGCAGCGTGGCAAGGTTCAGCGCGGCCGCGTACGCGCGCTCGCCATCGGAGTTTTCCCGTCGGAGAGAGTGAGGTGGATGCGGGTGGTCGCGGGGGCGAGCCCGGGAGGTGGATCTTGCGCGACGACCTCGCCGGAGCCCGCGAGATCGATCGCGACCTGGTGGCTGCGCGCCAGATCGAGCGCTCGCGCGACGCCGAGGCCGGTGAAGTCCGGAACCAGGATCTCGTCGGGGCCGGGCTCGGGCAGGGCCGAGAGCTCGGCGGTCTCCGAGCCGGCCTCGGGCTCCGGAGGCGGCGCAGGGCGCGCGTCCCGCGTCGCGGTCTCCGGAGCCGGCTTCGGCGCGGGGATCGTGCAGGTCTTCGGGCGCGTGTCGATCACGCCACGCACCGGCGGCGGGCACACGAGCGACCTGCCGGGCACGCCGAGGTAGCGCAGCGACTCGCTCGCGACCGTCGCGAACACCGGACCGGCGACCTTGCCGCCGTAGTACGCGCCTCCCGTCGGCTCGTCGATCAACACGACGATCGCCAGCCGCGGGTTCTCGATCGGCGCGAGCCCCGCGAACGAGGACAGGTACTTGTCGCTCGAGTACCGGCGGATCGCCGGATCGTACTTGTGCGCGGTGCCGGTCTTGCCGCCGGCGAGGAACCCGGGGACGACGATGCTCGCCGCGGTGCCGCCGTCTTCCTTGCCGCCCTCGAACACGCTCGCGAGCATCTCGCGCATGGCCTCGGCCGTCGCTGGCTTCACCATCTGGCGCGGCTCGGTGCTCGCCTCGTACAGCACGGTCCCGCTGCGATCCGTGATCCGCTCGACGATGCGCGGCGCGCGGTACTCGCCGCGGTTGCCGATCGCGGCCAGCGCCGCGGCGATCTGGAGCGGCGTGACCGTGATGCCGTACCCGTACGAGATCGTCGCGAGCTCGATCTCGCGCCACTTGCCGCCGCGCAGGTTGCCGGACTGCTCGCCGGGTAGCTCGATCCGGGTCTTCTGCCCGAACCCGTACTTCTGGAGCGCCGCGTACAGCTTCTCGCGGCCGAGCTTCATCGCGATCTTCACCGCGCCGACGTTGGACGACCGCTTGATGATCCCGCCGACGGTGAGCCACTTGTCGTCGTGCGTGTCGCGGATCGTCGTGGGGCCGACCTGCATCACGCCGCCCGGGATGTCGAACCCGGTGGCCGGACGCACCGCTCCGTCGTCGAGCGCCGCAGCGACCGTGAACACCTTCATCACCGAGCCCGCCTCGAACGAGTCGGTGATCGGCTTGTTGCGCGCGTGCCCGCCGGACGCGTTCGGGTCGTACGAGGGCGAGCTCGACATCGCGAGCACGCGGCTGGTCGCCACGTCGAGCACCACGACCACGCCGCCCTTGGCCTGGTTCTTCGCGACGGCCTCCTCGAGCGCGCGGTCGGCGATCGCCTGGATGCTGCGATCGAGCGACAGCTGCACCGTCGCGCCGGGCTCGGGCTGCTCCATGCCGTTGGCGAACATCTTGCGGCCGCGCGCGTCGCGCACCGCCTGGCCCGTGCCGCGCTGACCTTGCAGCACCGCGTCCATCGACAGCTCGATGCCCTCGACGCCGCGGCTGTCGATGTCGGCGCGCCCGATCACCGGCCCGGCGAGCGTCTTGCCCGGGTACCAGCGGCGCGGCTCCTTGGTGACGTGGATCCCGGGGAGCTTGGCCGCGCGGACCGCCTGCGCGAGCTCGGGCGCGACGTGGCGCCCGATCCACACGAACTTGCGGTCGCCACCGAGCTTGTCCTCGAGCGTGGCCGCGTCGCCGCCGATCAGCGTCGCGAGCCGATCGGCGGTCTCGGTGACGTCCTGGATGTCGCGCGGGTTGGCCCAGATCGACTCCGCGTCGGCGCTGATCGCGAGCGGGCGTCCGAGGCGATCGATCACGTCGCCGCGCGGCGCGGGGATGTCGACGTTCGTCGCGTGCTGGCGCGCCGCGATCTCGCGGTAGCGATCGCCCTCCTCCACCTGCAGCGCCCACGCGCGCCACGCGACGCCGCACAGCGCCGCGGTCACGATCGCGCCGCTCAGGTACGCGCGCAGCCGCGCGCCCTGCGGGATGCCCGGCGTCATCGGCCGGAACCGCACGGTCATCGCGTCGCCACCTTGCGCGAACCGACGACGCGGATCCGATCCGGCGCCACGGGCTCCATGCCGAGCTGGGTCGCCAGCCGGCGGATCCGCTCCGGCGAGGACAGCGTCGCGTGCTCGAGCTCGAGCTGGCGACGGACCTCCCGCAGCTTGCGCACCTCCTCGGACGCCTTCGACAGCCGGAGCCCGAGCCGCAGCACCTCGTGCTGGCGCGTCACGCGGATCACGCCGATCGCGGTCACGAGGAGCGCCGCGAGGACCATCACGATCACGACGAGACGCACCGACGGTGCCGGTCCGTCGGCCCGCTGGAAGATCCGGTACACGGACGCGGGGGCCCTCATGCGCGCTCCTCACTAAGCCTGCCCGCAGCCCGCGAGGCAATTTTTTCGCAGGGTCCGGCACTCCGTGACTCCGCCCCCCGTGATCGGTCGCGCGGGGCGGATCACGCTCGTCCATCCGGCCATCCCGCGGCGCCACGTCACGCGCGCGTGGCCGGATCCATGCTCGTCCATTCGGCCATCCCGCGGCGCCCGGGTTCGGTCCTCGTGCGCGCGTGGCCGTCTCACGCTGGAGCATTCCGGCCATCCCGCGGCGCCCGGGTTCGGCCCTCACGCGCGCGGGGCCCACGCGATGATCCCGGCGGCCGTTCCTCAACGCGGGGTTCGGCCCTCGTGCGCGCGGGGCCCACGCGGTGATCGCGGCGGCCGTTCCGCAACGGACGGTTCGGTCCTCACGCGCGCGCGGCCCACGCGGTCGATCGCTCCCGATCACACTGGTACATGCTGGCCCGGACCACGTCCCTGGTCGTCTGCTTCGCGCTCGGCGCCGTGCTGCTGTCGGCGTGCGGTCCGCGCCACGCGCGCCCCGCCCGGCGCGTTGGACAGGTGATGGCGCTCGCCGGCGTGGCGGGCCTGGTCGCGGCGGTGTCCGTCTCGCCCTACATCGACAACGAGGATCCGTTCGTCTCCGGGTTCTCGGTGATGTCGGGCGCCGGCATCGTGACCTTCGCGATCGGCGAGCTCTCCGATCCGCAGTCGGCCGCGCCGACCGAGACCGAGGAGCAGAAGCTCAGCCGGTGGGCCCGCGAGCTCACCACGAAAGCCGCCGGCGCGGCCCGCGCCAGCCGGTGCGACCGCGTCCGTAGCCTCGAGAAGCGCGTGCACCTCTACGATCGCAACGTCCACGACTTCGTGTTCATGCGCGACCCCGCGATCGTGCGCTGCCTCGCCTCCAGCCCCGCCGAGCCCGCGCTCGCCGCAGACTAGGGACGCTTTCAAGTTAGGCAAGTTACAGTCTGTAACCCCCGGGAATCACTTCGGGTGCTGGGACGCTTTCAAGTTACGGCCCGCGGCTGCCTCCGTCCGCGTGCACCGGATCGAGGGACGCTTTCAAGTCAGGCACGCTACTTTCAAGTTACGGCCCGCGTGCATCGAGCGAGGGACGCTTTCAAGGTCTCAGGCACGTCAGGCATGTAACCCCCCGGGAGCCGCAGCGGGTGCTGGGACGCCCGCACGTTGCGGCACGCCGATCGGCGCTCCGCCTTCGCGGCCGTCATGCTCGCGGATCAGCAACAACGCGCGAATGGAGCGAGGGACGCTTCGAGTCTCAGGCACGTCAGGCATGTAACCCCCGGGAGTCGCGGCGGGTGCTGGGACGCCCGCACGTTGCGGCACGCCGATCGGGCGCTCCGCCTCCGAGCCGTCATGCTCGCGTCGCGGATCAGCAACAACGCGCGAATGGAGCGAGGGACGCTTTCAAGTCAGGCACGAAAGGCTCCGAGCCGTCATGCTCGCGTCGCGGATCAGCAACAACGCGCGAATGGAGCGAGGGACGCTTTCGAAGTCAGGCACGTCAGGCATGTAACCCCTGGGAGTCCCAGCGGGTTCTGGGACGCTCGCACGTCGCGGCACGCCGATCGGCGCTCCGCCTCCGAGCCGTCATGCTCGCGTCGCGGATTATTCACGTGCCCATGGCAGGTAAAACCTGACGTGCGCGCCACTCCGAGCCCGGCTCTGACTCCCTCCATCCGGCCCGCCCGCGTGCATCACCGGCCCACGGGGAAGCTGGTCGCCACGCCGGTCGACATGCGGGTCGACCCCTCGGCCCGAGCTCGTTCTCCCGACGGGAACGCAGCGTCGGTTCGCGCCAACGAGACGCGCCGGAGCGACGACGCGACGTTCACGTCGCCCGCGGTCCGCGCGTCCCGAGCGCGGTCGCCGAGGGGCCGGCGCTAGTCGTCGTGGCGCGACCGGCCGACCGGGGACAGCCCGCTCGCCGTCGCGGGCACGTTCGGGTGCTCGGTCCGCTCGCACACGCGCAGGCGCGCCGAGCGTGCGCGCGGGTTCCGTGCGACCTCCTCGTCGGTCGCGATCACCGCCTTGCGAGTCACCAGCTCGACGACGGGCCACGCTCGCTCGCCTTCCTGCGCCGCGAGCTGCGGAGGTAGCGACGACGACCACGCGAGATCGCGGAACCGGTTCTTGACCAGGCGGTCCTCGAGCGAGTGGAAGCTGATGATCGCGCAGCGGCCACCCGGCGCGAGCAGGTCCGGGAACACCGCGAGCAAGCGCTCGAGCTGATCGAGCTCGGCGTTGACCGCGATCCTGAGCGCCTGGAACGTCCGCGTCGCCGGGTGGATCTTGGACCGGCGCTGCTCGTGCGTCGGGATCGCCTGCGCGACGATCGCGGCGAGGTCGGTCGTGGTCGCGATCCGGTCCTCGTGCAGCGCCTCCTTGATCAAGCGCGCGATCTTCTTGCCGTGGCGCTCCTCGCCGAGGTCGCGGATCAGCGCGCCGAGCTCGTCCTGCGGCAGGTCCTGGATCAGCTCGAGCGCGGTCCGCCCCCGCGTGGGATCCATGCGCATGTCGAGCGGCCCCGGGCGCGAGAACGAGAACCCACGCTCGGCGTGATCGAGCTGCGGGGACGACACCCCGAGGTCGAGCAGGATCCCGTCAACCCGCGCGATCCCGAGGTCGGCGAGGACCCGTGGCAGGTCGGCGTACGCGCCGTGGACGAGCCGCGCGCGCTCACCGAACGGGGCCAGTCGCGCCGAGGCGGCTTCGAGGGCGGCCGGGTCTCGGTCGATCCCGATCAGCGTCACTCCCGGTGCGGCCTCGAGGACCGCGGATGCGTGGCCCGCCCCGCCGAGCGTTCCATCCACATAAATCCCCTGATCTCGCGGAGATAGAAGCTCCAGCACCTCCGCGGCGAGGACGGACGTGTGGTCGAACCCGGGCACGCGGTGTCGTTACCACGCCGGGGCGCAACGTTGCAGAAATCTTGCGATCTGCTCGCAATCGGGATGCAATAGGATGTAGGCATCCGGCCCACGTTTTCTTGACGATCCGGATGGTACCCCGTAGACTTCACCGGTTCGCGAGCCGGTCACAGTGACAGGAAAAACAGGTGCTTAGGTACAAAGAAACCGAAGACATCGATGCTCGGTTCAGCGAGGTCGAGCGCGTCGTCAGTGCATGGCGTACCCGCGTGGCCTCGGCAAATCCTGTCGCGCGGACCGAGTTCAACAACCGGCTACGCATCTCGCTCATCCACCACGACGCCGCGCTCGAGGGCGAGGTGCTCTCGTACAGCGAGATCAAGGCCGCGGTCGATCCGAGCATCATCAGCGATCCGTCGCTGATCCCCTCGTACGAGGAGATCCGCCGGTTCGACGACGCGTGCAACTTCGCCGCGGAGCAGGCCGCGAACAAGAAGAAGCCGTTCAAGCTCGAGACGATCCGCGAGATCTACGCGATCCTCGCGCCCGACGAGAAGGCGAAGGGTCTCCCGTTCCGCAAGGAGAACCCGCTCCATCGTCTCTACTATCACGACATCCAGCCGCCCGAGAAGATCGTCCCGGCGGTGCGCAAGCT
>Ga0164243_10008547_pt1 | contig 15075 bp, 9 predicted proteins | sample OricompcompostOP_FD_108781 | JGI IMG/M metagenome (GOLD analysis project Ga0164243, IMG submission 108781) | Organic Plus compost microbial communities from Emeryville, California, USA - Original compost - Organic plus compost (OP) | ecosystem: Engineered > Solid waste > Mixed feedstock >... | reverse complement strand
GGCTGATTGACGACCTGCTCGACGTCTCCCGGGTTTCCCGCGGGAAGATCCAACTCCGCACCGAGGTCGTTGACCTCCGTACGGTGCTCGATGCCGCCGTCGGGACGGTCCGGCCGCTCGCCGACGAGCGCGGGCACGTGCTCGACGTGAAGGCCCAGGATGCCGCGTTGTGGGTCAAAGGGGACCCGATGAGGCTCGAACAGGTCGTCGTGAACCTGTTGACCAACGCGGTGAAATACACCGAGCCCGGCGGCCGGATCTCACTCGTGGCCGGCCGCCAAGGCGGTACCGTCGTCATTTCCGTGAGCGACACCGGGGTCGGCATTCCGCCCGACCAACTCCCGCGGATGTTTGACCTGTTCGCCCAGGGGGACCGTTCCCTCGCCCGCTCCGAGGGGGGGCTTGGCATCGGCCTGACCCTCGTCCGCACCCTAACGGAAATGCACGGCGGGCACGTCACCGCCCGGAGCGAGGGCCGGGGCCGTGGCAGCGAATTCACGGTCCACCTCCCCGCGGCGGCCGCGCCCCAAGGCCGCCCGGAGCCGCCCCCGAAACCGCAGGAGCCGCACGACCTGAGGCTCGACGAGTCGTCCCGCCGGATCCTCGTCGTCGACGATAACGTCGACACGGCCCGGGGCATGGACCGGCTGCTCAAACGGCTCGGTCACGACGTGCGCACCGCCCATGACGGTCCGTCGGCGGTCGAAACGGCCGGGGAGCAACGGCCCGAGTTCGTGCTACTCGACATCGGCCTACCCGGCATGGACGGGTACGAGGTGGCCCGGCGGCTCCGCGACGAGGGCCTGGACGAGGCGGTCATTATCGCCGTCTCGGGCTACGGCCGGCCGGAAGACCGCCGCCTGTCGCGGAGCGCCGGGATCGACTACCACCTGGTCAAGCCCGTCGACTACGACGTCCTTTTACGGCTGATCGGCCTCGGCGTCCAAAGGCCCTCCGCGAGCGAATCGGCCTAACGTGGGCCTTTCCTCGACGCCCTCCCCATGTCACCGCCAGTCCGGCATCGTCGAGTCCCGCGCTTCCGGTAGGGGCGACTCGACGTTGTCACCGCCGTCGAGGTCGACCACGACGAGCCGGCAGGCCGGTACGTCTTGACCGCCGTCGGGCCGATCGGTGACGACCGCGGCGATCCGCTTCCCGTCGGGCGACCAGCACGCCGAGGCGTGCGCCCCGCCGGTCGCGAGGACGCGGCGGGGGTCTTTGCCGTCGAACCCGACGACCCAAATGCCGCGCCGCTCATCGGTCGTCCCGTCGGTATACAGCAGGCGGCGGCCGTCGGGCGAGAATCGGGCGAAGAACGGGTTGCCCCCTTCGGTGACCTGGCGCTGGTCGGACCCGTCGGGCCTCATGACGTACAACTGCCAGCCGATTTTGGCGTTGCGGCTGGACGCGGTCAGGAGCCACTTCCCGTCCGACGACCAATCCAGGACGACGTCCTCGTGGGGGATCGGGAGTTCGGTCCGTTCCGAGCCGTCGACGTTCACACGGACGGTCTCGAAGACCCACGGGCCCTGATCCTGGGGCTCTTTTTTCTCAGCCAGGCTGATCACGATCTGTCGTCCGGCGGGCGACCAGACCGGGGGGGTGCCCCCCGTCGACCCCTTAAGGTCGAGGATCTTCTTGGGCTCGTCGCCGCCGGCCAGGCTTCGAACCCAGAGCGCATCGTCCCGGGAGTAGGCGACGGTCCGGCCGTTGGGAGAAACCCGGGGGCGGACTTGGCAGCCGTCGAGCACCGTCGTCTGTTCCCTGGTCTCCGGGTCGATTCCGACGACCGAATAGGAGTTTTTCGCCCCACCCACGGTTCCCGCCGTGAAATAAATTTTCCCCGCCGGTTTTCGGGACGGGGCGGCCGCGACCACCTTCTCTTGCGGCACGGCGGCGGGGGCCGGCCTCACGGCCCCCCAGGTCAGGGCCAGCGACGCGCCCGCCAGTGCCGCGACGAGCGCGGCCGACCTGAACTTGGAAAAGACCATGACCTTCAAGGCTCCGTTTTTGAGCGCGGTCACGCGGGCGGAAACCACCCCGGATTCCGACCCGAACCGCAACGCGGCTTGAACCGTGGAACCCGCCGTGGCGGGCGGGACGGCCGCACGGGCCGCCCCCGACGTAAGGGCCGACACCAACCCGGCCGGGGTCGCCAGGCCGCGGCGCGTGAGCCGTTGTCGGAGGCGCGCCCGCCCCCGGGCCTGCCGGCTCTTGACCGTGCCGACAGGCCAACCCAACGCCCGCGACGCCTGTTGGTGCGAGCGCCCCTCCAGGTCGCAGAGCACGACCGGGATGCGGTAGCGCTCGGGGAGGCGGCGGATCTCCTCGTGCAAGATCCGGCCGAGGTCTTCATCAACCCCGGCCGGTGTGCCGTCGGACCACCCCGGGGCCTTCCCCGCGAAGTTCGCCTCGTGCCTCCGCCGCCGGGCCGCGGCCGACCTCGCGCACGAAGCGACGCGGACCGCGACGGCGTGCAGCCAAGGGCCTAACGTCTCCCGCACCCGGAGCGAACCGGCCTTGTGGACGAGGACCAGGAACGTCGCCTGAAAGGCGTCGTGCGCGTCGTTCTCGTCGCGCAAAACCGTCCGACAGACGGACAGCACCATCGGGCCGTGGCGCTCGACCAGTGCGGCGAAGGCGAGTTCGGCGGCCCCGTCGCGGCGGGCGACGAAGCGCCCCAGGAGCTCGCCGTCCGTCTGCCCCCCGACCGCGCCGACGTTGAAAAGGGTGCCGAGCGTCCGCAGGGCGCCACTGTTCTGTTTGATCGCCACGACCCCGTCCCCCCGATCCGTCGTCTTCGTCGCCACGGATCAATGTAACGGGCCGGGGGATCGGTTCCGCATTTTTTGGAACGGCGGACCGATCGGCGCGTCGGCCCGCGGCGCGAGGGGGTTGCGCCGCCAATAAAAAACCCGGCGTCGGGGTGACGCCGGGTCGCGTAGGAAGTCGGCCGCCAGGCAGGTCAACGGGCCGGGCCGGTTTACCAGTAGATCCATTCGTAGGCCGGTTCGGCGAGCGTGATCTCTTTCTCGTTGAGGTTGCGCTCGTCCCCCCGGCGGATCAGGTCGATCCGGAGGGTCTTGTACTTGGTCACGGTCTTCCCGTCGGGCGTCTTGACGTCCTGGTAGCCGTCGGAGAGGCCGCGGACGTAGATCGAGAGCCGGTCGGCCCTGGGGTCGACGTCGTCCCACAGGGCGACGCCGAAGACGGCGTCGTCGATCGTCGGCTTGGTGCTCGGGGGGAGCACGCCGGCGACGTCGACCGCGCCGAGGAGGCGGACCGAGGGGTCTTCCCGGGCCTGAATGATCGGCACGGCCTTGGGGAGCACGGCCTCCTCGTACCGCTTCCCGGTGTCGGTCAGGAGCGTGAACTGGGGGACGAACTCGCGGGGCTGGCCGGTCCGGTTCACGACCCGGTAGTACAGGTAATGGATCTGTTTACGCCCCTTGCCCGGCACCTCGACGGTCCGCATCCGGAGGGGCTTGAACGCGAAGTCGAGCACCCAGATCGTCTGCTTATCGCGGGGCAGGAGGGAGGCGTCGACCATCATCACGTTGAACCCGGGCGACCCGCGGCGGACCGGGACGGTGGTGAGGGTCGGGAGCAGCGTCGGGGTTTCGACTTTCTCGGGACCCGGCAGGGCGGGAGTCGCCGGAGCGTCGTCGCCCTTCGGCGCGGGCTTTTCAACGTCCTGGGCCGCCGCCACGGCCGGGCCGGCCGCGAGCAAACCCAGGGCAAGGGCCGAGAACTCCCTCCGGGTCGTTCGGTCACGCACGAGACACTCTCCCCCGGCGTCGGTGGTTCGGAGACGGGCGACGAGAGGACGGAAACGGGTTCGTAGTCGGTTTCAGAATCAGAGAGGGAGATCCTTCGAGGTTCTTCCAATTTAACCGCCTCTACCGACCCTCGTCAAGAAAAGGTCAGCCAAAGAGGGAGGCCTGGGTAATATGGGGAGCTTTGGGTGTCAAAATCCGCGGAATCGCACGGAAACCGAGACTATGTCCGTCCGGATGATCGGGTTGAATCCTGCGGGCGGGTTCTTACAATGGGGGTCGCTCGGGGGTTACCGCGTACGGATTGCGCCTCGAACCGTGAAGGGACACCGGATGACGCGCAGGGACAGGCGGCCGTTCCGTACGGGTCTTGGGATCGCGTTTCTCCTGGCGTCGGCGGGCTGGTCGGCCCCCGAGGTGATCCACCTGAAGGACGGCCACCAGGTCACCGGCGAGGTGCTCGCGGAGAAGCCGAACGCCCTTTACGTCGACCTCGGGTTCGACGTGTTGAAGGTGCCGCGCGAGCAGGTCGTGGGCCGGGGTCAACCGGGGGCGGCGGCCGCCACGGCCGCGGCGCCGGGCCGGGCCGAAGACTCGGACCCTTCGGGGTTCTTCGAGAGCCGCCCTTTAAAGGCGGCCCCGGTCAAGGAACAGGTGCAGACCTACGGCGAGGCGGTGATCTCGATCGAGACCCCTTCGGCGAAGGGGTCGGGCTTCATCATTAACCCGGACGGCTACGCGATCACCAACGACCACGTCATCCAGGGGGAGACGCGGATCGCGGCGGTCCTGTACCAGAACGTCCCGGGGGGCCTCGCGCGGCGGCGGGTCGAGAACGTCGAGATCGTCGCGCTCAACCCGTTCTTCGACCTGGCGCTGATCAAACTGCCGCCGCAAAAAGGGTTGAAACTCAAGCACGTCGTGTTGGGTAACCTGGAAGACGTTAATGCCGGCGAAGGGGTCTTCGCCGTGGGCAACCCGCTCGGGTTGGAGCGGAGCGTCTCGCAGGGGATCGTCAGCAACCGGAACCGGAACATCGAGGGTCAGATCTACCTGCAGACCGACGCGGCGATCAACCCGGGGAACTCGGGGGGGCCGCTGTTCAACCTGCGGGGCGAGGTGATCGGCGTCACGAGCCGGGGTGCGCGGGCCGACCTGGCCGACAACCTCGGGTTCGCGATCCCGGTCAACTACGTGAAAGACTTCCTCCGCAACCGCGAAGCCTTCTCGTACGACAAGGAGAACCCGAACACCGGCTACCGCTACCTCGACCCGCCGCGGCGGCTCCGCGCGGGGTCGCCCCCTTGGCCGGGGCCGGGCGGCGAGTCGTCGGGGCGGGCGCCTGCGGGCGGGCCGGGCGCCGGCAAGACGTCATAGCGTGTTTTGACGTGACCGATCGGATCGGAAACGGAATTCACACCGCGCGCCGGTCACCGCCGGCGGCGGGCCAGGCGCGGTGCCTGGCGTGGTGGTAAGGTCCTGCGGCACGGGCCGGGACCGCCGAGGTCGGGCCGCGACGCGCGGCGCCCCCGGGCGCCGGGCATTGCCGCCCCCCGAGGCGGGGCGCACCGTGCCGGGGCGTCCGGCAGGCCCCCCCGCCGGTGAGCCGGGGGGTGGAGTCCAAACGGAGTGAGATCGATGCGAACCCCGAAGCGGGCGGCCCTCCGCCTCGCCCTCACCGGCTGGCTCGGATTGGCCGGCCTGTCGCTCGCGGCGGCCCAGGGTCGGGCCGCGGCCCCCCCCGAGAAGGTCCTCCCCGACTCGACCGTCTTCTTCGTCAAGGTCAACAACGCCGCCGGGCTCCGCGAAGCCTTCCGCCAGAGCCAGTTCGGTCAGCTCTGGGCCGACCCGGCCCTGAAGCCGTTCCGCGAGGACCTGTCCGGGCGGCTCGACGAGGGCAGCAAGGCCATGAAGGAGAAGCTGGGGGTCTCCCTCCGCGAACTCCTCGAACTCCCCCAGGGGGCCGCGTCCCTGGCCGTGCTGCCCAAGGACGACGGCGACCAGCCCGTCGCCGTCGTGATCTCCGCCGACGCCGGGCTCAACGCCCAGAAGCTCGCCGACGTCCTGACCAAGGCGACCAAGAGCGGCGAAGAACAGGGCGCCAAGGTCTCCAAGGACGAGTTCAAGGGGCTGACGATCACCGTCATCCAGCCCCCGAAACCGAAGGAAGAGAAGGAAGGGGACGTCCCGCCGCCGCCGGTCGTCTGGACCCACGACGGGGCCCAGTTCACGATCGGCACCGACGTGGCCGCGGTGAAGGACCTGGTCGCCAACGCCGCCGGCCGGGGTGACCACGCCCTGGCGTCGAGCGAGTCGTACACCGCCGCCGTCAAGAAGCTCGGGGCCGACGCCCAGATCGTCTGGTTCGCCGACGTGCCGAAGGCGCTCGCCCTCGTCGCCAAGGCCGGGGCCAAGGGGAAGAACGCGGCGAACGTCGAGCAGTTCAAGGCGATGACCCAGGTGCTCGGCATCGGCGGGATGAAGGCGGCGGCCGGGACCGTCACCCTCAACGCGGGCCCGTTCGACAGCGTGACCAAGACCTTCCTGGTCGCCCCCGCCCCGCTCCAGGGGGTGCTCAAGCTGCTCGTCCTGCCCCGGGTGAACCTCAAGCCCGAGCCGTGGGTGCCCGCCTCGGTGGCGAGCTACCAGTCGTGGAGCTGGGACCTCGACGCCGCCTTCGCCGCGCTGAACGACCTGGCCAACATGTTCCAGCCGGGCGTGCTGAACGTGCTGGAGCAGCAGCTCGTCGGCCCCAACGGCGGCGAGCCCCTGAACTTCAAGAAGGACATCTTCGGCCCGCTCGGCAACCGGATCACCCTGATCAGCGACTTCAAGAAGCCGATCACCGAGGAGAGCCAGCGGCTCGTCCTGGCGGTCGCCCTCGACGACGCCTCGGCGTTCCAGGGGACGCTCACCAAGCTGATCGGCCTGGCCAACGGGGCGCCCAAGAAGCGGGAGTTCCAGGGGGCCACGATCTATGACTTCGACGTCCCCGAGATCCCGAACGCGAACGCCGCCGGGAACAACCCGCTGAAGGGCCCGATCAGCGTGACGATCGCCAAGAACACGCTGTTCGTGGCGACCGAGCCGACCCTCCTCGAACAGGTGCTCCGCGGCGGCGGCCCCGCCCTGGCCGACAACCCCGGCTACCAGGCGGTCGCCAAGGAGATCCCCGAGAAGGTCTCGGCGATCACCTACGTCAAGCCCGACGAGTCGGCCCGGATCACCTACGACTCGATCAAGAGCGGCCAGTTCGAGAAGCAACTCCAGGGCGCGGCCGTCGCCGGCGGCCCGGACGTCTCGAAGGTCGGCAAGCTGTTCGACAAGGACAAGCTGCCCGACTTCTCCGTCTTCGCCAAGTACCTGGCGCAAGGGGGCGGGTTCACCGTGATGGAAGACGACGGCATCACCATCACCAACTTCACCCTGCGGAAAGCCAACCCCTGACCCGGCTGTAAGCGGGACGATCGGAGCGGTTTTCCACGCGACGACGGCGGCCCCCACGGGCCGCCGTCGTTTTTTTGCGCGTACGGCTCAAGTCGAATAACCCTCACGCCCGATCAAAAGAGCAAAGACGGAGTCTCCGGTGCCGGGCGCGCGCGTCCGGCCCGGCCTGACCGTTCGGTCGAGGCGCAGCAGGAGGTGTTTGATGTTGGACCGCGCTTGGGGCGGGGCATTCCGCTGGAGCCGCGAGGGGCGTCTTCCCGAAACCCGCAGGACGAACCGGGCCGGACGCCGGCCCCAGGTCGAAAGCCTGGAGGGTCGGCAGCTTCTGGCCGCGTCGCTCGCGACGATCCCGAACGTGACCGTCCCGTCCCAGGAAGGGTATCAGGTCAGCCTCGACGGCAGCGGGGGTGGGGCGTCCGCGATCAACTTCGCCGCCAAGTCCGATAACCCCGACATCAAGGTGAGCGTGGCCACCGGCCCGTTCCTGACGTACGACATCTCGCACTCCCCGGCGAGCGGGGTCAACGACGTCACGATCGACCACGGCAAGATCACGTTCCAACTGTTCCAAGACCTGACCCCGAACACGACCGCCCTGTTCGAGCAGTTCGTCAACTCCGGGTACTACACCAACAAGACGATCCACCGGATCAACACGAAGTTCTCCGGGGTCGGCGGGGCGGGCGACGTCGTCATCCAGGGCGGGTCCCCCAACGGCGACGGCACCGGCAACAGCGGCCAACCCGGCACCCCGTACGGCCTGGAGCTAAACCAGCAGCTCGCCTTCACCCAGGGCGGCTCGCTGGCCGTCGCGCACTCGGCCGCGGCCAACTCGAACGACACCCAGTTCTTCTACACGACCGGCCCCCAGCCGGGGCTCAACTACCAGTACACCATCTTCGGGCAGTTCGTCGCCGGCAAGGAGACCACCGACCTCCTCTCGAAGGTCGCCACGACGACCAACCCGAGCCTGGGCGAGCAGTCGCAGCCGATCAGCCCGGTGATCATCAACTCAGCGAGCCTCTCCACCACGAGCCCCTACGGCGTCCTCCACATCGACGCCACCGGCGCCTCCCCGGGTGAGACGGCCAACATCACCGTCCAGGCCCTCGACCCGGCCACCAACACGTCGACCATGCAGACCTTTAAGGTGACCGTGTCCCCGCTCACGACGCCGCCGCCGGCCTCGTTCACCTTCACGCCGCTGGCCTCCCCCGTCACCCAGACGATCGCCGGCAACACGCCCGGGCCGACGTCCATCCAGCTCCAGGTGACGAACAACAACACGAAGGCGAGCCCGGCGCTCACCACCTCGTACGCCATCGCCAGCCAGCCGACCCACGGCACCCTCTCGAACTTCGACCCGGCCAAGGGGACGGTCACCTACACCCCCAACCCCGGCTTCTTCGGGATCGACCAGTTCACCTACCAGGGGGTGTTGAACGGCGGCACGGTCTCGAACCTGAAGGGGAACGTCGGGGTGGTGACCCTGAACGTCATCCCGCAGGCCCCGGTCCCCACGGGGGCCGTGCGCGTCGTCGGCAACGTGCTGGTCGTCACGCCGAACCCGTCGCCGCCGAAGGGGCCCGCCAACACGATCCTCATCTCGGAGACGCAGAACCCCCAGAGCCCGGCCAACCAGAAGCTGAACGTCACGGTCAACGGCTTCACGGACACGCTCCAGCCGCTGGCCAGCAGCATCGACCGGATCGTCGTGTACGGCTCGAAGGCGGGGGACCACGTCACGGTCGACCCGAGCGTCGACCCGAGCATCAACGTCACGCTCAACGGCGGCCCGGGGGGCAAGAACACCCTCCAGGCGGGCCGGGGGGCGACCCGCCTGCACGGCTGGTACGGGCAGAACGCCCTGGCCGGCGGGACCGGCCCCAACCAGCTGATCGGCCGGGCCGGGCACGTCCGGTTCTTCGCGACCCCCACCACGGACACGATCTTCGCCGGCGACCCCCACCCGGGTTATAGCAACTTCCACAAATATAAGAACAGGGCCCGGGTCACCCTGACCCCGCCGGGCGGTACGTTCTACAAGCTGGTGAACAACAGGCTCGTCCCGGTCCCGACCCCGCCGGCCATCAAGGGCAGGATCCTTCAGCGGACCGCGAACTCCCCCAACAACGGCGGGCCGCAGACGCCCGGCACGACGGTCACGAACGGCAACGCCGGCGTGGCCGGCTGACGGAACGCCTCGACCGGTTCCGAAAAACCGATGAGCCCGGGGGAACCCCCCCGGGCTCACGCCGTTTCGAACTCGGCCCCCAAGAATTTCAACGCCACACGTCACACGTCTCTGGATCGGACCGTATCATTACGGTGGCTCCTACGGGCATCATTTCCGCCCCGACCCCGGACGCCCTCTCCCGACCGGGTCCTTCGGGCGATGCGTTTTTGGACCCGTTTGTCGCGGGAAAACGACCCGGCTGCCGCGACGACCCCGCCGGACTCAACCTAGGGTTGAGCATGGGCGATAAGGGCATACGAATTGCCGTAAGGGTGGTGACTCGGGAGGGCCCCGTCGGGCCTTCCGCCCCGCCGGGCGTGCTGTCGGAAGGAGGGCGCGATGAAGGCCGTTGTGGGATGGCTGTGTGACCCTTATGTCCACATGCTCGTGGTCGGCTTGGTCCTGCTCCTACTGGCGATGGGCGGCGGGGGGGACGAGGCGGGTGAGGGGAGGGGGGCGACGGGCCGCTGTCACACGTGCTTACACATCCACGCCAGCGACGCCGCGTGTCGGACGGTTTTGGCCACGACCCCTCATGCCGACTGACCGTTCGACTCCGTCGGCGTAGCGACGCGCGGCCGGGCGGGCCCCGAAGGTTCGCGCGGCGCCGTCCGGACCGTTTCCGACGCCCCGGCGCCCGGCCGGCTGTCGTCCCGCCCGGGGGGGATTACCCGAAAATCTTGTGGAACTCGTCGGCCACGGACCGGCCGAACGCGGAGAACTTGTCGCCGAGCTTTTTGACGGCAGGGGAATGGGTCAGGCGGGTGAAGTTCTGGCCCACCCGTTTGACCGCCCGGGTATTGCCCAGCGCTTTCAGGGTGTCAGTGTCGCCTTTGAGAGCGGCCTTGATGTACGCGGCGCCGACCTTGCGCGTGTCGTGCGAGACCGACGTCTTGGCGTAGTCGAGGCCGACCTTGGCGACGTCCTTCGAGTGCACCAACCAGTAGCCGTCCCACGCCGTTTTCACCGCGAGCTTTCCGGCCTCGCCGGCGCTCTCGCCCGGGGAACTGCTCCCCTGGACGATCGGGCCTTGCGGGGGGACGGCCAGTCCGGCCCGGCGGTCGGCGAGGGCCTGCCGTCGGGCGTCGACGAAGGGGTGCTTTGAGGTCGTGGCCCGCGCCGCGACGGGGAACACGTCCAGGGCGGTCTCGGCCGTGAGCGGCTCGTCGGTCGGCCCCGCGGCGATGGGAATGGGTCGGCTGACGACCGTAGGGGGGGCCGCGGTCGAGAGCAACGTCCGGCCTTCCATCACCTCGACGCCCGGGGGGCGAGAACTAGGCCGGCGTTCGCCGGCCCGCTGGCGCGTCCAGAACCCCATTCAACGCCCCCCTTGATCGGCGCGCGGGCCGCACGAGACGATCTCCCGTGCTGTCGCCCGGCATGGCGAAAGAACGCGGCCCGTAGACGCGCGTCCTACCGTCTCATCGGCGTCGGGGTTGCTCCGTCTTTAACCGTTGCGACGGGGATGTCGGCCAAGACGATCGTAGCTACGACGACCGGCGGCCCCCCTTCGACTCGGCGCGGGCGCTAAGCGGGTCGTCGGGCCAGGAGTGGCGCGGGTAGCGGGCGCGGAGGTCTTTGCGGACCTGGAAATAGGTGGTCGCCCAGAAGCTTTTGAGGTCGTCGGTCACCTGCACGGGGCGGTAGTTCGGGCCGAGCAGGTGGAGCAAGACCGGCACCCGCCCCCCGGCCACCCGGGGCGTCTCCGCCAGGCCGAAAAGTTCCTGGAGTCGGACGGCCAACACCGGGGGGCGGTCGGCCTCGTACGTCAGGCGGATCCGGTTACCGCTCGGTACGGCCAGGGCCTCGGGGGCGAACTCGTCCAGGGCGCGGGCCAACGGGTGGGGGAGTCGCGAGCGGAGCAGGGGGACGAGAGGGACGCCGCGGACGTCGTCGACCGATCGTTTGCCGGCACAGGCGTCGGCGACGACCCCGGCGAGCGCCTCGTCGTCCTCGTCGAGCGCGGGCCAACCGGCCTCGGGCTGGGCCCGGCGGAGGAACGCGAGCCGCGCGAGCCAGGCGGCGGCCTGCTCGTCTTCCCGGACGAACTCCGCGGCCCGGGGCGTGAGCGCGGCGGCCAGAGCTTCGGACGCTTCCGACGGCTCGACCTTGGCGTTGCGGTCTTCCCGTAAGAGGAGGTCGCGGTACCAGAGCGACGTGACCGCGACGGGCCTCTGCCGCTCGTCGTCGAACCGGACCGTGCGGTCGCGGCGGACAGCCTCGGGGAAAAGCTCTTCGAGCCATTCGACCCGCACCGCGCTGGCGAGCCGCACCTTGGCCTCCAGCGCAGCGCCGGCGCCGCGACGGTCTTCGCGGGGGTCGAGCGCGAGGAAGAATTCGTCGTCGCGGACGACCGATTCGGGGGCCAGCCGCACCCCCCGGCCGCCGACCATCACGCCCGTTGCCTCGCCCCCGCGGCGGCGGACGACCCGGTCGGGGTACGCGAGCAGGACCCAGCGGAGCATCGTCGCGTCGTCGGGGCCGTCCGCGTCGGGCGGGGCGCCAGGCCCGTGCAGGCGTCGGGCGAGGCGGGCGAAGTCGTCTCGCGCCTTCGCGACCCGGCGGGCCGCGTGCGGGTCGACCCCTTGGTCGCGCAGGCCCGGGGCGAACCGGCGCGACTCGGCTTCGTGCAGGAGGTCGAGGCGTTCCAAGAGGTCGGACGAGCCACGCCCTTTCGCCCGCGGCCCGCTCGCGGCGCCGGGGCCGGAGGAACGCTCCGTCAACGCGATGTCTTTTTCCGAGAGCAGGGCGGCCATCGCCGCCCCTTCACGGGGGTAACCCGCCTCGGCGGCGGCCAGCAAAAGGCGGGCGATCCGCGGGTGCGCGGGGACGGACAAAAGCCGGCGGCCCAGCGGGGTTATTTTCTTGTCCGCGTCGAGTGCCCCGAGCAGGCCGAGGAGCCGCTCGGCGGCGTCGAGCCGGTCGGACGGCGGCGCTTCGAACCAGCCGAACCGGGCGGGGTCGGTCGCGCCCCAGGCGTGGAGCGTGAGGACGGTCGACGCGAGGTCCACGCGGGCGACCTCGGCGGGGTCCGACTCGGCCATACCCCTCTGCTCACGCTCCGACCAAAGGCGGACGCACCTCCCCGGCGCGGTCCGCCCGGCACGGCCGGCGCGCTGGGCGGCCGAGGCCCGGCTGATCCGGCCCAGTTCGAGGCGGTCGAGACCGCGCGCCGGGTCGTCGCTCGCGAACCGGGCGAGGCCGGTGTCGATCACGGTCGTCACGCCGTCGATCGTCAGCGACGTCTCGGCGATGTTCGTGGCGAGGATGACCTTGCGCCGGTCGGTCGGCTTCAACGCGCGGTCCTGCTCGTCGCCCGAGAGCGAGCCGTGGAGGGGAAGGACCAGAAGCCCTTCGCGGTGGGCAAGCGGTTCGAGCCGGGCGGCCGCGCGGCGGATCTCCTCGACCCCGGGCAAGAAGACGAGGACGTGCCCCGAACCGTCCGACCCCCGCAACGCCTCTTCCACCGCCGCCGCCACCGTCTCGGCCGCGCCCGGCTTGACCGCCGGCCGGTAGGTCACGTCCACCGGGTACGTCCGCCCTTCCGCCGTGACGACCGGGCAGTCGCCGAGAAAGCGGGCGACCGGGCCGGCGTCGAGCGTGGCCGACATGACGACGACGAGCAGGTCGTCGCGCACCGTCTCGCGCACCTCGCGCAGCAGGGCGATGGCGAGGTCCGTATGGAGGCTCCGCTCGTGGAACTCGTCGAGGATCACGGCGCCGACGCCTTCGAGGAACGGGTCGGCGACGAGTTGGCGGTTCAAGACCCCTTCGGTCTCGACCTTGAGCACGGTCTTCGGCCCGACGCGCTTCTCGAACCGGATCTGGTAGCCGACCTCCTCGCCGAGCCTCCAGCCGTTCTCCTCGGCGATCCGGTGCGCCGCCGCGCGGGCCGCGACCCGCCGGGGTTGCAGGAGGACCACGGCGGGGTTCTCGCGCGAGAGGAGCCCCGCGCGGAGGAGTGCCGGCGGAACCCGCGTCGTCTTGCCCGAGCCCGGGGGGGCGACGAGCACGAGTGAACGTGCCCGGCGCAAGGTTTCGGTGATCTCGGGCAGGGCCGGGTCGATCGGCAAAGGGTTCATCGGCGTCGTCCGGTGACGACCTTCGGCGGGGCAGGGGGCGGTCCGACCGGCTCCGGGCGTAGCGCTTAGCTGAACGACACCCTCGGCGCCTGGCGTTCCTTCTCCGAGTCGAGTTCAAACAGCCGGGCCTCGGTGAAGCCGAGCATGCCGGCGAAAAGGACGTCGGGGAAGAGTTCGCGGCGGGTGTTGTACTGCGTCACGGCGTCGTTGTACGTCTGCCGGGCGGAGGCGACCTTACTTTCGGTCGAACTCAACTCTTCCTGAAGGGCCAGCATGTTCTGGTTGGCCTTGAGGTCGGGGTACGCCTCGGCGACGGCGAAGAGCCGGCCGAGCGCGCCGTTGAGCGCCCCTTCGGCCGAGGCCAAACTCGCCACGGATGAGGCGTCGCCGGGGTTCGCGGCGGCGGCCTTCAACGCGCCGGCGGCCTGGTTCCGGGCCTCGACCACGGCTTCGAGCGTCCCCCGCTCGTGGCTCATGTACCCCCTGACCGTCTCGACCAGGTTCGGGATCAGGTCGTAGCGCCGCTTGAGTTGGACGTCGACCTGGCTGAACGCGTTCTTGTAACGGTTCCGCAAAGCGACCAGGCGGTTGTAGACCCCGGCCACGAACAGGCCGACGACGACCACCAAGGCCACGAGCCCGAGCAAAACGGCCAAGATAGCCCCCGAGCCCCCGAGATTCGAAAACATGCGGGCGACCCTCGCACCCCGAACGTACCCGTCCCGCCCGCCTCCGCCGCCTGCGGCGGCGACCGGCGGCCGATCCCGGCCCGACGCCACAGTAGGCTACCTTGCCCGCCCCGTGGCTGCAACGACGCGGTCCCCGTCGCGCCGCCCGTCAGGCCGCGTCTCCGTCTCAGGCCGCGCCGACGGAACCGATCGCGTCGGGCTCGGGGAGCCAGACGCAGAGCACGCTCGACACGAGCGAGGCGACGGCAAAGGCGGCGAAGGCGAGGTCGGGCCGGTGGACCGCGTTCAGGGCCGCAACGAGGGCGGCGACGGCCATCCCGCCGACGCCCCAGGTCACGCCCATCGTCAGCGAACTGGCCACGCGGGGGCCGTCGTGGAGTAGCCGCTGGCCGTAGCCGACCAGGATGGGCATGACGGCGCCGATCAAAACCCCGACGGCCGCCACGCAGGCGACCATCCCGGCGTACCCGACGATCGGGCAGGCCGCCAGCAGCGGGACGGCCAACACCGGCAACAGCCAGAACACGGTGCGCTCCCGCGCCCGACGGACGAACAGCGCGCAGGCGAGGCTGCCGGCCCCGACCCCGCCGAGAAAGACCGACTGCACGAACCCGATCCCCGCGTTCGACTCGCCCCTCTGCTTCAACACGTACGCCAGGGCGAGCGGGACGCCCGTCGCCGGGAGTACCCGGAGAACCCCGACGGCCATCATCACCCCCGCGACGCGCCTCTTGCCGCGCAACAGCACGGCCAGCGTCACGGGGGGCGTGTAGGCCGCCCCGATGCGCCGCACCGGGACGACCCGATCGGTCGAGTCGCGCCGCATCGCCAGCGCGAGCAGTGCG
>Ga0164243_10008546_pt1 | contig 15076 bp, 14 predicted proteins | sample OricompcompostOP_FD_108781 | JGI IMG/M metagenome (GOLD analysis project Ga0164243, IMG submission 108781) | Organic Plus compost microbial communities from Emeryville, California, USA - Original compost - Organic plus compost (OP) | ecosystem: Engineered > Solid waste > Mixed feedstock >... | reverse complement strand
GCTTGCCTCCATCCATGCGAGATTGCGCTGAACGGCGGCGCGGCTGGCTCCGGTCATGGCCTCAGCCATCGGGGCGGAGACCAAGGGCCATTCCGTGAAAACCTTTCGCAAGGCAACCGGCGTGCGGCCAGATAATTGCGCCATGACGTTTTCTGCCCGCCCGATCCACACTTCAATATCATCAAGTGTTCGCATCGCCGTTAGAATTGCGCTGTTCATCCCATCCAACCAGCGGGCCAAACGCTCGGGTGGCAAGCCCGAAACGCGCAGCCCCCCGGCCCCGGCCATAGCGAGCGGCGCGAAGATGGCACCGCTTCCATCGCTGGTCGCGATCCTAGACGCGGTGACGGCAGCTTCGATCTGGTCGCCGTGGCGTCCGAGGCCCGCCAAGCTCCACAGGTGATACCCCATGCACGCCCGCGTGATCGGGTGGAGACCCTTTGCGGCTGCCATGACGTCCAGCCACCCACCCGCGCGATCCTCGAAACGCTCAGCGCTGTCTTCAATGTTCTCGGGGTCGCGGCGATCCAGAAAAGCGGCCAGGTCAGCCATCGGTCCGGGACCGCCTGTCAAGCGCCGAACAGCCCATCCAACGCGTGCCAAGGCATTTGGGTCATCCTGTGCACCTGACAGCCGCATGGATACCCAGAGCGCCAGACGATCAGTACTCACCCGATCTCCTGCGACCCAGCTGAGGGCCGCTGCCTCGACAAGAGCGAGGCGATGCCGCCAGCCTTCCGGGCCGCGCAGCAGCCGGTCATCCAGAGCTCCCAGGCGTCCAGCCACCTTTGCTAGCCGCGCAGCGTGAACGCCTTCTGCCTTTGCCCAGTCTTCGATGACGGCAGTGTCCGGCGGTTCTGCACGCGGCCCGGGAGGCAAATCATCTGGTTCTTCTTCGAATGGTCCCGGCAGAAACCAGAGATCCTTTTCGTGAGCCTCTGCATCCTCCTCGGTAGTGATGAGGGGGTCGTCGTAACCATCAGTCAAAATAGAGGCTCTCGTATTCATATGTGCAAAATACTTATTTTTTGCACATTACCCAAGTGATTTTGTGGCGGTTGCCTACGCCCTTTATATAGCACGCTCGCGCGACTGCCGGCGGAACCTCTCAGATCGCGCTCAGCGCTAGGGAACCAAGGGTCTTAGGATGAACGCGACGAGAGAGCACCTACTTGCATTCGTTTACAAACGGTCGTTTATTAGCGATATCTTAAATTGCAAACGGCTCTTTTCCATGCCCCTGATAGGCTATGCGCGCGTATCCACAGAGGATCAAACCCCCCTGCCCCAGTCCGAGGCCCTTCAATCTGCGGGTTGCGCAGAGATCTTTGAAGAGCACGCCTCAGGTGGCAATCGGGCGCGGCCGGTGCTTGCACGTGTGCTGGAGCGGATTGGCAAGGGCGACACGCTGGTCGTCGTGCGGATCGACCGGCTTGCGCGGTCTCTGTCGCACTTGCTTGAGGTGATCGAAAGACTGGAGGGCAAGGGGGCGTTCTTCCGCTCGCTCCAGGACCCGATCGACACTGCCTCGCCCCAGGGCAAGTTCACGTTGCAGGTTCTGGGCGCTGCGGCTGAGTTCGAACGCGCTCTGATCCGCGAGCGTACCAAAGCCGGACTTGCCTCGGCACGCTCAAAGGGCCGCGTCGGCGGCAACCCAGGTCTTCGCGCCAAGGACCCTGAAGCGCTGCGCAAGGTACGGCTGGCGCGGCAGGATGGCTACATGGAGCGCCTCAACGAGACCGCGCAGGATTGGGTGCCCCATGTGCGCCGCCTGCGCCCCGATATGGCTTGGGAAGACGTGCTGCGGATCATCAATGGCCCCCTGCCCCATGATCGGCGCTGGACGCAAAGCCGCCTGCTCCGCGCCGTGAAGGCATACGTGGCGGACGGATTCCTGCCGGCTGAAGTGCTTGGGCGCGCCGGTCGTCGCGAAACCGACGATCGCCTGCCTGCGATTGTCGCCGCAATCAAAGGTGCTGACCCCGAGATCACCTTGCAGGCAATCTGCGACCGACTGGAATCCATGCGTGAGCGCACCCCTCGCGGTCGCACCAGCTGGCAGCCTTCCTCAGTCAGAATGCTGCTGGAGCGGGCAGAGCGTCTCGGCCTTTTGTAGGCGGCGATGGTCGGCAAACTACTCCTGTCACTCGGCCAAAATCTTACAGAATCATCGCCTCAACTGGACGAAAACCACGTAAATATCCAACAAAGCCTTGGGGTTAGTTCGCGCGAGCAGAAAATATCTCGAAGGGTATCGGCTTCGCCAGACGCGGCCTTTATCGTTAGGAATCAATGCGTTATATAGCGCGGGCCCCGCGCGGCCAAATTGATGCTGTGGATAACTTTTGCACTACATCTAGATTCTTCTTGCCGGACTCAGATGTTCGTGGCATTTCCATTCTGACGGCAAAACGCGTCAGACGTGGCTTTAACCGTCAGAACGACAAAGAGCCTTAGCAAAGGCCATGAGAGGCGGCAGAACATGGATGATCGAAATACGGGCTACGCGCAAGGCATAGGCTCTTCTGACATCGGAGCATTCGCAGACAGTCTTGCTGAGTCGCTTGACCGGCAGATGAAAGTTGCGTTCGAGCCAGAAGAACGCAAGTCCTTGCGCCGCTTCAGCTCGACCGAGGTCGCCGAGTTGCTGCGCGTTAGTACGTCGAACCTGCGCAACCGCCACAAAGATGGCAGCTTCCCAGAAGTTCACACTGACGGTCGCGGTCATAGGTTCTACACGGCCGAAGAAGTTGACGACCTCCGCAACATTTTGGCGCGGACAGGCAAAAATGCTGACGCGTACAGACCTGGCCGCCGAGACGGTGACCGTCTTCAGGTCATTTCGGTCGTGAATTTCAAAGGCGGCAGCTCGAAGACAACAGCGACAATCCATTTGGCACACAGGTATGCCCTGCGTGGCTACCGCGTGCTTGTTCTGGACCTCGACCCGCAGGCCAGTTTGACGACATTTTTCGGCTTCCGGCCTGAGCTCGAATTCGCCGAAGGCGGCACAATCTACGACGCATTGAGATACGATGATCAGGTTCCGCTCTCGGAGGTCATCCAGAAAACATACTTCCACAAGCTCGACATGGTCCCGGCTGGCTTGATGTTGTCCGAGTACGAAACCGAGACAGCGAATGCCCTTGCGCGCAGGGTTCAGCCGATTTTTGCAGAGCGTCTTGCTCTGGCGCTAGAGGAAGTCGACTCAGACTATGACATCGTGCTGATCGATTGCCCTCCGCAGTTGGGCTTCCTGACATTGACAGCATTGGCAGCGTCCACGGGCTTACTTGTGACGGTCGTCCCCGGCATGCTCGACATCGCTTCGATGAGCCAGTTCCTCAAACTTGCTTCGGAAACGGTCAAAGCCGTCGAAGAGGCGATTGGACGACATGTCACTTGGGACTTCGTAAAGTTCCTGATCACACGCTACGAGCCGTCGGACGGACCACAAACGCAAATGGCCGGGTACCTACGTTCAATCCTTGCGGGCCAAGTCATGACTGAACCGATGCTGAAGTCGACAGCCATTTCTGACGCCGGCATGACTCAGCAAACCATCTATGAGGTAGACCCGAGCCAGCTCATTCGGAAGACCATTGATCGGGCTTTGACCAGCGTGAACAGCGTTGCCGATGAGCTGGAGCAGACAATCCAAATGGCATGGGGGCGTCGCTGATGGCTCGAAATATCTTCAACCAGCCACCGAAAGACGAGAAAGAGTCGGCAGCCCCCTCCCCTGCCCCGGTCAAATCCTCGAAGCTACCTGGCTCGGTTGGCGGATTGCGGGACTCTCTCCGGGAAATCACTGCCAACTCAATCCGAGATATCGAACCCGACCGGATCGATATGGATGGCCTCCGGGATCGCCTGATCCTGGAAGATAGTAGCATTGAAGATCTCGCCGAAAGCATTCGCAAGCATGGTCAGCAAGTGCCGATCATGGTTCGCCCCTCTGACCAACCGGATCGATACCGCATCATCTACGGGCGTCGCAGACTTGCAGCCATTCGAAGAGTTGGTGGAACCGTCAAAGCGATCGTTCGAAGGCTCGATGATGATGCTTCTCTGATCGCGCAAGGTCAGGAAAACAACCTGCGGCTGGATCCGTCCTTCATTGAAAAATCTCTTTTTATCAAAGAGATGCAGGAGGCCGGTTACAAGCCTGGCGTCATTCAGGACGCCCTAGGCCTCACCCGGCAAGGTGTGTCGAACCATCGTGTAGTCATCGAGCAGCTGCCTGACGAACTTGTCCGGCTTATCGGCCCGGCTCATGGCGTAGGTCGACGCCAATGGGGTGATCTTGCTGCACTTTCAGAGAAGGTTCCGCTTGTCGACATTGCGCGTGAGACACTTGCCTCTCTGCCTGACACCACTCCAAGCTCGGACAAGTTTCAAGCCGTCTATGTTGCTTGCTCCAGCAAGGCGCGTGGCGCAGCCGACCAAAGCGCCCGTGGCCAAACGACCGTGGTAAAGGACAATAGTGGTAGCCCTGTCGGCACACTTTCAGTCGATGGCAAGTCGATCGCTATCAAGATCACCCGCAAGGACAACCCGGAATTCGGCCAATGGCTCGAAGAGCGCGCGGAAACCACGCTGCGACAGCTTTTTGAACAATGGCAGAATGAGAGAGGCTCGGGGAGCTGATCCCCGGTCATAACCAAAAACACGAGCAGAGGAGAAAGGCGAAGACCAAAAAGAAAAGAGCCCCCCAAGGTTTCCCCCGGAGAGCCCTCATCATCTGATTAGCACCTGTGATGTAGCAATCTCCGACATACCGGTCAAGAGTCACCGATTCGGTGGACGTCTTTTTGTTGCCTTTTCTCGCCAAAAACAGCGGGAAGAGCCGGGGAAGTTGTGGGCCGCAACGGTCGTCGTTCAACAAACATGGCATTCACAAAGCTTTCCGTTCAGACCTTTGGCGTCGGCAAGGGCACCCCCGCCACGTCAACACCTGAAACCGACATCTGGGCAGTCTTCCGCGCGCTCAGAGATACTCGCAGCCTGTTCGGTCTCCGTCCAGGACATGTTCAAACGCTCCAAGCGATGCTGAGCTTTCTCAAGCCTCGGCATGGAGACACAGTCTTCGCTTCCAACGACGAGATCTGCCGTCGAGTTGGCGGGATCGATGAACGAACCCTCCGTAGGCACATCGATCGCTTTGTTGAACTCGGTTTCATGAAGCGCCACGACAGCCCAAATCGCAAGAGATACCGAGTGAAGTCCTCCGAAGGTCAGTCCATTAGCTATGGGTTGTCGCTGGCTCCGTTGCTCGCGCGTGCCGGCGAACTACTTGCGACAGCCCAAGCGATGGAAAACGCTCGTCGGGATCGCGTGTTTTTGCGAAAGCAAATCCTAACCAAACTTGCTCAGATCGACGAAGCTGACCCCGAGAACGAACTCACTCATCAGGTACGCCGAGTTCTTCGGAGGAAGCTCTCGATCGCGGAGTATCGTACTTTGCTCGGCGAACTGGAGGCTCAATGCAAACAGATGTCCACCGCGGTGGACGCACCAGAAACAATGAAACTGCCCGCCAATGACGGGCAAACTGTCCGCCACCATTCTAAGTCTAAAAAAGAACAAAAAGATTTAGAAAGCGGGACCAACAGCCAAACACCTCCCCTGCAAACGCTCACAACCGTTTGTGACCAGGCTACATCGTTCGCAACGAACTCACTTAGGAACTGGCACGATGTCGAAAGCCACGCGAGAACGCTCGCTCCAATGATGGGAATCCACGAAAGCACCTTCGAAAAGGCTGCTAAGAAGATAGGCTCTCAAAAAGCATCATGCGCCATCTTCATAATTCTCCAGATGAGCAATCGCATCCGAGACTTTGGAGCGTATTTCCACAGCATCACGCTCGGTCGCAGAGAAACTGACTTCAACCCATCACTGTTGTTGGAAAGGCTTTCTCGTTCTGGGGCAGCAACTGCGTGATGTCCACCGCGGTGGACATGTCGAGAGGTAGAGATGGGCTGTGAAAGGGGTGACGGGAAGTGAGATCGGGAGAGTGGCTTCCGGCGCCCGTCGCGGAGAAGATCTGATGGCGAAATCTGCCCAGAAAGTCACCCTGTCCCCGTCCCGGGACATTCCCTTCGACAAACTCATGCTGAGCCAGTCCAACGTCCGGCGCATCAAGGCCGGCATCTCCATCGAGGAACTGGCCGAAGACATCGCCCGCCGCGGGTTGCTGCAGAGCCTGAGCGTTCGACCCGTTCTGGCGGATGATGGTTCCGAGACCGGCAAGTTCGAAATCCCCGCTGGCGGTCGGCGCTTCCAGGCCCTGTCTCTCCTGGTGAAGCAGAAACGCTTGGCCAAGACCACGCCCATTCCCTGCATCGTGCGGGATGCCACTTCCGCGATCCTCGCCGAAGACGACTCGCTCGCTGAGAACATGCAGCGCGCAGCCCTGCATCCGCTCGACCAGTTCCGCGCCTTCGTGGCGCTTCGGGAGAAGGGTCAAGGCGATGAAGAGATCGCAGCCGCCTTCTTCGTCACGCCGCAGGTGGTGAAACAGCGCCTGAAACTCGCCGCCGTGGCCCCTGCCCTGCTCGAACTTTATGCCGAGGATGAAATGACGCTGGAGCAGCTGATGGCCTTCACCGTCAATCCGGATCACGAGCGTCAGGTTCAGGTCTGGGAGGCGATCCGGTCGTCGTGGAACAAGGAACCCTATCAGATCCGGCGGATGCTGACGGAAACCTCGGTGCGCGCCTCTGACCGTCGTGCCGTCTTTGTCGGCATCGAGGCGTACGAGATGGCTGGCGGCACCATGTTGCACGACCTTTTCCAGGGTGACGACGGCGGTTGGCTGGAAGACCCTGCCTTGCTTGATCGCCTGGTCAGCGAGAAGCTTCAGGCTGAAGCCGAAGCCATCGCGCCCGAGGGCTGGAAATGGATCGAGGTCTCGCTCGACCTGCCCTATGGCTACAGCCACGGTTTGCGGCGACTGAGCGGAGATCCAGCGCCGATGACGGATGACGAAGGCGCGGCCCATGCCAAGCTGCTTGCCGAGTACCGGGCGCTCGAGGAGGAATACGAGGGCCAGGATGAATTCCCCGAAGAGATCGACGCGCGCCTTGGCGCGTTGGAAGTCGCGATGGAGAAGCTCGAGGCCCGGCCGCTGATCTTCGACGATGTGGAGATCGCACGGGCAGGGGCTTTCGTGACGCTTGACCGCTTTGGCGAGCTTGCCGTCTATCGGGGCTTTGTGCGGCCCGAGGATGAGCCACGGGAAGACGCCGATGTCCACAGCGGTGAACCGGCAGCAGACGGGCAGGGCACTGAGCTTTCGGCTGCGAGCAGCGCGGATGGTGTCGGCCATGGCACGGTGATCACCTCTGCCGGTCAGGCGCTTGCCGCCAACGTGCCCGACGACGAGGACGATGGTGCGTTGAAGCCCTTGCCTGAGCGGCTGGTCATGGAGTTGACGGCGCACCGGACATTGGCACTGCGCGAAGCGGTCGGGCGCTCCCCTGACGTCGCGTTGACGCTGCTGCTCCTGAAGCTCGTCAATGACACATTCCGGACGTCCAGTTCGGCCGGCAGCTGCCTCGATGCCTCGGTGCGTCACGTCTACATGTCCGCGCAGGCGAGCGATCTGAAGGAAAGCGTCGTAGCCAAGCTGGTGGACGACCGACACGCGGAGTGGGAGGCCGACTTGCCGCTCGGCAACGATGCCGCGCTCTGGGACTACCTGGCCTCCCTTGATCAGCCGAGCCGGCTGTCCCTGCTCGCGCATTGCCTCAGCTTCGGGATCAACGCGCTCCACGAGAAGGTGAACCCTTATGGTGCCGGTATCTCCGCCGGCGGTTTGACCAGGCGGATGACCCAGTCCGACTTGGTCGCACAGGCGGTCGATCTCGACATGGTCGAGGCGGGTTGGCAGCCGACGGCCGATACCTACCTGAACCGCGTACCCAAGGCCCGGATCCTCGAGGCCGTGCGCGAGGCGAAAGGGGAGGGGACGGCGCAACTCCTCGATCACCTCAAGAAGGGCGAGATGGCGACCGAAGCCGAGCGTCTGCTGAAAGGCAGCGGCTGGTTGCCGGAGGTTCTTCGCCGTCACGATCTGGCAGCACTCGACGACGCGGAAGGGCAGGGGGCGTCTGAACCCGTTTCCGACGCCGACCAGAGCGAGGATGTCGACCTTCCTGCCTTCCTCACCGCTGACCTGCCGGGTGATGATGCATCGATGATGGCTGCGGAGTGATCCGCGCCATCCGAGGGCGGGTTTCCCCGCCCGCAATCACATAAAAGTCAACAATATCAACGAGATGAATGCAAAATGACGCATTCAGGATGAGGAATCATGTCTGCAACCACCATTCTCGACACCGCGCCCCTGGGCGCGCTCATTCGCTACACCGACAACAGTCCGAAACCGCCTGCGCGGTTCACGAAGAAGCTCGCGGCCTGGGAACGCTCCAACGGCGTTGGACGTCTCGTCAAGAAGGAGCCGCCGCGACCCTATCCGACCTGGACGGCGCCGGCGTCGTTCACGCTGCACGAGGGAAACTTCGCCTCGGACGGGGTCATTCTCGTCACCATCATGCGAACGCATTCGGCTGACAGTGCGTTGACCTTCGAGGTGGCTGAGGAGCCGAAGCCCGGACAGGTGCGCGTCCTGCTGGATTTCGGCGGTTGCACGGAACTGCTCCACCTGGCCGGGTCTGTCACGGCTGCCGAACTCTGGATCGCCAGGGAAGGCTATCGCAACGCGCGGCTCGAAATTGTCGGCGAAGAAGCCGCCGGTAGGGCAGGGGGCGCGGAGCTTGCCGCCTGAGCCCATGTAGAACCCGAAGGGCCCGCCGAAGCGCGGGCCTCTCACCCATCAGGACCCTGTCCCGCGAAATCGCGGAGCACCATAGGATCCAATCCATCACGGAACTAGGTCTTCTACCAAATGTCTGCCCGGGAGGCTGGCAGCGAAAGCATCAGCGGGACACCCGGCTCCTGTCAGCGGTCGCACCATCCCCCGCTCGCCATTCCCTTCCTTGCCCCGAATCCTGGCCTCAAAATCAACCCGCAAGGGGTCGGACTACGGGCGAACCCGTGCCGCCGGATGGATTCGGCCCCGTTTCACTTTTTCGGGCCGAACGCACCCGGTGATGTCAGGCAGTCTTCGGGCCTGCGAGGTCCTGTCGCGCGGGGGATGGTCCTCCGCCTCCAAGACAGGAGCCAAACAGATGTCCCGCAAAGATGCTCACGCCTTCGCCGCCTCTCTCGCCGCCACGCTCATGGTCTCGATCGTCGTCTTCCAGGCCGGTGATGGAACCTATGGCGCCGTCCCCGCTGATGAAATCGACGGAGACGAGGTCGTGATCGTCTCGGAATACGATCCCTTCGGGTGAGGCTTCGGCCTCACTTCCCGAGGGCCCAGGCGTGGCACAGGTGTGCACCTGGGCCTAGTAATGCCCCCGTGACCGGAGATAGTCAGTCGGCTAACAATCGCTTCCGACAGTCTGCTTCTACCATGTTCGGGAAGCCTTTTCGTCGACCATCCCTATATGCTGGAAACAGCGGTCACCCCCATGGTGAGCGCTGGTTACATGACGTTCATCAGCGCGGGGTCCATTCCGAACAGGCTGCTGGCGCTGTGCGCTGCCTTTCCGAGCGTGACGCTGCATAGCACGGTAACCGACGCGCCAGGCCAGGCCCTGATGATCTTGATCCCGAGGCTGCATTTGGCCCTTTGGGAACCAAAGTGGATGTCGCTGTCACTCGCTGTCGTCTATCGGCAACCTGAGTGATACTTGAAAACCTGTGGTCCGGCCCGGCCGCGGCGATTGAAGGACAAGGCGGCTGCTGATCCGCTCTGCGATTGCGGCGACGATGGCAAGACCCAGGCCGCTGCCGTCGGAGGTGGCAGAGGCCCGCTCGAAACGCGCTGTCAGCCGGTCGAGTGTTTCGCACGGCACGACGGGGCCGTCATTTGCTACGGTGAACTGGCCAGATGCGGTCAGCGTGACGTCGACCGGGGAAGCCTGTGCTCCGTGACGAAGAGCGTTTTCCACGAGGTTCCGGCACAGGATGGCGAAGGCGTCGGGATCAAGATCTGACATGACAGCCATGTCGGGAAGATTTAGCCTGATACGATCTGGCGTGCCCGTGCGGCCAATATCGTCCACCACAATTCTCGCAACGCCCCTCAGATCCGAGCTTTTGTCCATCCTCAATCGCCCGCCTTCTGCCCGCGCGAGTTGCATCATGCGTTCTGTGCGTCGCGTCAGCCTTTTCAGCGTCTCCTCGATGTCGGTCGCACGTTGTGCAGCCGCTCGGTCCTTGGTTTCCGACCTGAGCCTCTGCGCCTGCGCGATCGCTCCCGCGAGTGGTGTGCGCAACTCGTGAGCGGCGTTCGCGGCGAAGCTTCGCTCGGCCTCGAACGCCTCACGTAATCTGGCCAGCAGGCTGTTCAGCGTATCAGCCAACGGGCCGATTTCAGTTGGAAGCCCCTCGTGAGGAACCTGCGAAAGGTCGCGAGCGCCACGTGCTTCCAGCCGCGCGCGGAACCGGCGCAGAGGATCAAGGCTGAAGCGAACTGCCAGGATGATCGCGATCAAGGCCACTGGAAGCACGATCAGCAAGGGCAGGCCGAGACCCATCTGGATTTCGCGAGCCACCGACATGCGGTGGGCCAGCGGCTCGGCCACTGTGATGCGGATCGTGTCCTGAAGCGCCGCGTCGCTGTAGAGACGGTGCGTCGCGGTCTGGCGAAACCCGGGCCCGTCATAGGAGGGGAACACGGTGGGGTCCGCCGCATGCGATTGCAGCAGGATGCGGCCTTCGGCATCGCGCACGAGATAGGTGAAGAACTCGTCGTGCGCACGGATCGGGGCGAGCCGCTGGGTCACACCCTGATCTTCCCGCCCGACGATGTCGGTTACTGCCAGCGGCAGGATCCGCTCCGCTGTCTCACGGAGCGCGCTGTCGAAGACCTCGTCCATTTCGGCCCGGACGATCACGGCCGTCACCGTCGCAGCCAGCAGCCACAGCACCGTCAGCACCAGCCCCACGGATAGGCCGAGCCGCGCCTGAAGGCTTGCGGGCCACCTCATGGCCTGCCCAGGCGGTAGCCCATGCCGCGCTCGGTTTCGATGATTGCGCTCCCCAGTTTCTTCCGCAGGCGGCTGACATGGACCTCGATGGTGTTGCTCTCGACCTCGGCGTCGAAGGCGTAGAGCTTCTCCTCCAACTGCGCCTTGGACAGGAGCTGCCCGGGGCGCGCGAGGAAGGCTTCGAAGAGCGCCCATTCCCGCGCCGTCAGCGGCACATGTCTGCCATCCCGATGGACGCTGCGCGCAGCAAGGTCGATGTCGAGCGGTCCGTGGGTCAGGATCGGGTTGGGGTTGCCGCTGTAGCGCCGCGCGACCGATCCGATCCGCGCCGACAGTTCCGACAGGTCGAAAGGCTTCACAAGGTAGTCGTCTGCGCCCGCGTTGAGGCCTTCGATGCGGTCCGACACTTGGTCGAGTGCGGTAAGAATGATGACCGGCGTCACGTCGCCCCGCGTGCGCAAAACCTTGAGGAACCCGATGCCACGCCCGTCCGGCAGCATCAGGTCGAGCAGGATTAAGTCGTAGGACGTAGCAGCCATGGCATCGCTTGCCGCATCCAACCGCGTAACCCAATCCACTGACTGGCCATCGGCTGCGATCTGGTCGCGCACGGCAGCGCCGAGGGTCGTGTCGTCTTCGATCAGCAATATGCGCATGGTCGTACCCGTTCTTGTCTGATGTCCCTGCATGATCCGTCTGGCTGACACGAAGCTGAAGCCTGTGGGTCGCGCCCGTTCAGGCTGTCGTCAGTTTCGCAGCGCATGAAGTGCATCAAGAGGCGAGCCACTAGGAGTGTGCCCCATGAAGAAGACATTGACAATTATCGGCTTTCTCGCGGTCTTCCCGGCCGGCGCGGCGCTGGCTGACGACGACTGCTTCGTTCCGATGGCTGATTGGCAGCCGCGCGACGCGGTTGCCCGTCTTGCCGAGGAAAATGGCTGGGCGGTGCGCCGCATCAAGATCGACGATGGCTGCTACGAAATTGACGGCCGGGATGCCCAAGGGCGTGCGATCGAGGTGACGGTCCACCCGGCGACGTTGGAAGTAATCGAGTTCGAGTTTGAGGACGACGATGATGATCGTCGCGACCGCGATCACGAGAGACGCGACGATGACTGATACGGCGCATCGTGATGGTAATGTCTCTGCGCCGGGCCTTCCCACACTCCCTCGGCTTTCCCTCAACTCTCCTCTGGCCCTGACGGGCCCGGTGCTGGTGGCGCTGCCATGCCTGCTGGCGGCTCTGTTCGGGATGAACACCTATGCGCCTTATGGTGCGGATGCAGCATTTGGTATTGCCGTCGGGGCCGCGGCAGTTGTCGCGATGGCACAGACCTTGATCCTCGCCGCACGGCCGCCACTGGTGGAACCATTGTTCGGCGGTCTCGATCGAATGTACCGGGTCCACAAATGGCTCGGCATTTCCGCGATGGTCCTGATGATACTGCACCAGCAGATAGAGCCGGATTTCGAGCGTTTGGTGCGTGAAACCTCCCTTGGGGACCTAGGTGAAGAGGCGGGCGAACTTGCCTTCAACGCACTTCTCGCCCTAGTCGCTGTCAGCTGGTTCCGGAGATTGCCCTTCATCGGGCTCGAGATTCCCTATCAGCTCTGGCGGTTCAGCCATCGTTTCATGGGAGCCCTTTTTGCAATCGTGGTGTTTCACCAGTTTTTTGTCGACATGCCTGCTGGGGTAGACCCGACATTCATGTTGGTGCTGAATGCTTTCGGCATCGCCGGAGTGGTCGCCTGGATCTTCACCGAGTTGCTCGCTCCGCACCTACGGCGTAGAGACTTCACCGTCAGCCAGATCAGGCAGACCGGTGACACGACCACCTTGACCCTCCGCCCCGAGGGGCGGGCCATGCGGTGGCGGCCGGGGCAATTCGCCTTCTTCCGCGCGCCAGAGGCGGGACTGTCCGAGCCGCACCCCTTCACGATCGCCAGCGCCCCGCGCCCTGACGGCACCCTGACGTTCTCCATCCGGGGCTTGGGTGGCTGGACACGAAGCCTGCCCGCCATCTTGCGGACCGGAACGCGTGTGCAGGTCGAAGGGCCATATGGACGGTTCAATTTCCGCAAGGGCGGTGCGCGCCAAATATGGCTTGCCGGCGGCATCGGTATCACGCCGTTCCTCGCCTGGGCGGAAAGCCTGACAGAGGCGGAGAGTCGCGACATTCACCTCATCTACTGCGTTCCGACACAAGATGAAGCGATTGGCGTAGAGACGCTGCGCGCTGCGGTTGCCCGCAACCCGAGGTTCAGTTTCGAGGTGTTCGTCACGGCGCGCGATGGCAGGCTCACGGCTGAGCGGCTGATCAGCGCCACCCCTTTCGCAGTCCGGCAAGCCGATCTGTGGTTCTGTGGCCCAACCGGCCTGAAGGACGGGGTCCTGAAGGGCTTGAAGGCGCAAGGCCAAACGCCTCGCCGTGTCCGTTTCGAGCAGTTCGAATTCGCTTAACCGCGGGGCAGGGCGCATCGCCATGTCAGCCCTGTGGCCTGCGCTCGCACCTTTTTGGCCCCGCCCTCATCGGCGGGGCCATTTTCCTGACGGCAAGCTGAAGCGGGAATCGCCGACGCGTCAGGAAGGCCTCAGGTCCTGTCTCCAGATTGTCCTCAGCATATGACAAGGAGACCCTGCCATGAAGAAGACCCTGACCGCCTTCGCCCTGATCGCCCTGTTGCCCGCTGGCGCCGCCCTGGCCGACGACGACGAGTGCCGCGTGCCCCGTGACCAGTGGCAGCCGCGCGAGGCCGTGATGCAGCTGGCTGAGCAAAACGGCTGGACCGTGCGCGACTTCGAGATCGACGATGGCTGCTACGAGATCGAGGGCCGAGATCAGGATGGCCGGGAGATCGAGGTGAAGCTCGATCCGGCGACGTTGCAGATCGTCGAGATGGATTACGAGGATGAGGACGACGACCGTGGCGGCGCCCGCAATCCCGCGCCCGCCGGCACGGTCGCCCCTCCGCAGAACGGCCTCTTCGGGAACGGCACCCCGCCGCAGGTTCAGGTGAACTGAACCGCTCTCAAGCTCCTCTCCGAACAAGGATCAACCCGATGAAATCGCTTCTCGCAACGCTCGCGCTCACCACCGCGCTGACGCTCCCCGGCCTCGCCATGGCGCGGCCGGTGACGCTCACCACGACCCTCAACAATTACGGCGGCGACGGGGCCTATCTCGCGCTCTACGTCACCGACACCTCGGGCGCCTATGTCGGCAGTCTCTGGATGGCTGGCGGCAAGTCCAAGTACTACGAGCACCTCAGCGATTGGTACCGCGCCACCGGCGGCGACACCGCGCAGGTGAACGGAATCACCGGCGCCAGCGTCGGCGCGGGCCGAACGCTCGAGATCACGCTCGACCTCGCCGACGCGCTCTTTGATGCGGGCTACACGCTCCACATCGACGCGGCCGTCGAGGACATGCGCGACAGTCCGAACGAGGTGGCCGTACCGCTCACGACCGACGGCGCGGGCACGCCGGTGCGCGGGCGCCGGTACATCGCCAGCTTCGCCTACGACATGTGAAGGGTGGGGCCATGATCCGTGCACTCCATCGCTGGCCGGGTCTTCTGGCCCTTGCGCTCGTCACCATCCTGGGCCTGAGCGGCGCGGCACTGTCGGTCTTCCCTGCGGCCGAGCGCATCGCCGCGCCGCAGGCGGAAGCCGGACTGACCGTAGCCGCTCTCGCGGACCGCATCCAGGCCGTCTATCCGGGCGTCGAGCAGATCCGCCGGTCGCCCTCCGGTCGGATCACTGCCTACTGGTTCGATCAGGGCGCGCCGGGTGCCGCCGTAATCAACCCGGCGACGGGTGAGGGCGTAGCCTCGGCCGACCCGAACCAGGCCGAACGCTGGCTCACCAACCTGCACCGGTCGCTGTTCCTCGGGGATGGAGGCCGCATCGCAATGGCTGCAGGGGCTGCCGCCATGCTGGTCCTCTCGCTCTCCGGCGCCGCGCTTGTCGTGCGGCGGGCGGGCGGCTGGCGGCACTGGTTCGCGCGCTT
>Ga0164243_10008544_pt1 | contig 15076 bp, 16 predicted proteins | sample OricompcompostOP_FD_108781 | JGI IMG/M metagenome (GOLD analysis project Ga0164243, IMG submission 108781) | Organic Plus compost microbial communities from Emeryville, California, USA - Original compost - Organic plus compost (OP) | ecosystem: Engineered > Solid waste > Mixed feedstock >... | reverse complement strand
TCGGAGGGTTGACGCCCATCGAGTTCGAAGCCAAGCTAACCGAGCCGCTCACACTCGCGGCCTAAACCGAACCTGTCACCAATTCGTTCCTCACGCCCTCATCAGGGATTTGCCTGCTAACAGTGGGTTCAGGGTTCAAGTCCCTGGGGGCGCACCGGATAAGAAGAGGCCTGGTCAGGATGAGAATCCCGACCAGGTCTCTTCTTCTGTTCCCCTCACGAACCCTCTCGGGGCCTTGCTTTCTCTCCGCGCGCTCCTCCCGCCGCGCGCCGCGGGCTCGAGGAGAGGAACGCGGCTCCGCCAGGTGGGCTTTCGCGACCGGCTCCTCCTCCTCTGCCAGGACGGTGGGAAGGTGTCTGACGGTGCGCCCTGCGTCACCGGATCCCGATCGAATTCCCCGGGCGAGGAGCGCAGGTGGACCGAGAACAGAAGAGCGCCGGGACCGTCGCTCGCATCAGCGCGCTGGACGGCGTGCGTGGCACCGCGGCGGCAGTGGTCCTGCTGCACCACGCCCTGCTGACGATCCCGGTCCTCGCGTTGCCGTACTTCGATGCCCCGCGGTCACGGGCCACCGCGGGGTGGTTCGAGGGTCTCGTCGTCCACTCGCCGCTGCACATCCTGTGGGAGGGCACGTCGGCGGTATTCGTGTTCTTCGTCCTCAGCGGTTACGTGCTCTTCCTCCCTGCCCGAGAGCCCGCGACGTACGACTGGCTCGCCTATTACCCGAGCCGGATCGTGCGCCTGTATCTGCCGACCCTCGCCGCTCTCGTCCTCGCGGTCCTCCTCGTGACCCTCTTCGGACAGGCGGACGGCAACCAGATGGCCAGCCTCTGGATCCAGGATCGTCCCGACCAGGTCAGCCCGAGCGGGCTCCTGCAGGACGCGACGTTGCTGTTCGGCGCCGGCAACACCGCGTCGCCTCTGTGGTCGCTGCAGTGGGAGGTGTGGTTCTCCCTGCTCCTCCCTCTCTTCGTGTTCCTCGCGAACCCCCGCGCGAGACAGCAATGGCTCTGGGTCGGCGGGACCGCGCTCCTCGCGGTGTTCATGCTCGTGACCGTCAACGGCAGCAGGTTCATGCTCCTGTTCCTGCTCGGCGCCCTTCTCGCCAGCAACCACCACCGCCTCGCCGCAGCCGCGGACTGGGTGAACGCCCGCGCCCACCGCGCGGTCCCGATCTGGGGCGCCGCGATCGTCTTCGTGATCCTCTTCATTCCCGCGTCGTGGACCATCCCCGCCTTCCTCACCACGCAGAACGAGACCATCCGGCTCGCCGCCGAGATCGGTGCGGCGTCCGTGGCCGCGACGCTCCTCATCGCGCTGGCCCTGTACTGCCCGCCCGTGCGCGCGCTCTTCGAACGGCGCCCGCTCCGTTGGCTCGGCGCGATCTCCTTCAGCCTCTACCTCGTCCACGAACCGATCATCGTCGCCGTGTCGAAGATCGCCGGTGACGGCGCCCAATGGTGGGCCATCCCCGTGGGCATCGCCGTCTCGCTCCTCGTCGCGATCGGTTTCCACCGGTGGATCGAGGCGCCCTCGACCGCGCTCGCCCGGCGCATCCGCTCCGCGATCGGCAGCCGCCAGACCACCCGCACGTCCGGCCAGCGCCTCTCACGGCTCTGACACCCGAGGCGGCCCCGACGAGGCGACGACGCGAGCGTTCCCGTCGAGTCGTCCCCGCCGAACCTCGGCAGACGAATGTCCCCCGGGCCGGTCGGGTTTCTCTCCGGTATGCCGCCCGAGGCGCCGGGCGGCCGCAAAGTCCGACATCAATAGAAAGACCAAGCCCTCGCCAGGGTCCCCCATCCCCCATGGAAGGTCCTCTCGTCGTGGAGAAGAACACATCCCCCACCCCCGCCAACGACCCCGAGTCCGGAAACGGACGCATCGTCGGCCGTCGGACCATCGTGAAGGGCGTCGCCTGGTCGATCCCCGTGATCGCCTCGGCCGTCGCCGTCCCCACCGCCGTCGCATCGCCCGGCTGCGTGGGCTCCCCCATCTCGCTCACCAGCTACGAGCAGAGCACCACGGTCGCCATTCCCGCGTGTGCGACCACCGTCACCTTCGAGATCGCCGGCGGCGGAGGCGGCGCCTGCCTGGCCAGTCCCAACCCTCAGGCCGTCGGCGGATCCGCGTTCGTGCACAAAGGCGTCCTCGCCGGCGTCGCCGGACAGACACTCACTCTCACCGTCGGCAACGGCGGCGTCACCGGCACGCTCCTCGGCACCGCGAACCCTGGCGCGCCCGGCGGCGCCGGCGGCCGCGGCTACAGCAACGGCGGTATGGGCGGTCCCGGCCTCTCCAGCACGACGGCCGCCGCGGGCGGAGGCGGAGGCGGAGGCTCGTCGGCCATCCTCCTGGGCACGGTTCCCCTCATCGTCGCCGCGGGAGGCGGCGGGGCCGGAAGCTCCTGGAGCGGCTCGCCGCTGGCGGTCGGGAACGGAGGCTTCGCCGGAGCCGGCGGATCCGCCTCGATCGCAGGAACCGTCATCGCACGAGGCGGAGAGGCCGGCACGGCCACGGCCGGAGGCGCAGGCGGCATCGGCAACCAGGGCACCGGGCCGTCCGGATACTCCACCGCGAACGGCGGCCACGGCGCGTGGGGCCTGGGGTCGGGCGGCACGCACACCGTCGGCTCCGGAGGAGGAGGCGGCGGCTACACCGGCGGAGGCGCCGGCGGCATCTCCGCCGCCCCCGACGGCCGCGGAAGCTCGGGAGGAGGAGGCGGCGGGTACACCTACATCAACAGCACCTACATCCCCGGCGGTGTCAGCACCAACCTGGCCAACAACCACGCGATCCCGAGCGGCCCGCTGGACGTGCGAGCAGCAGGGAACGGCTGGATCAAGATCAGCTGGACCTGACGCAGGACAGACACCGAGGGGCTGCCGTCGGGAACATCCGGCGACAGCCCCTCTCCGTCCGTGTGCGTGCTAGCGCGTCACCGCGCGTTGGTGAAGATCGGGATCCGGATGAAAAGGTTCGGAAGTCCGATCAGATCCTTGACCAGCTGGAGAGCCGCGCTCACGGCGTGGATGACCGTGATGTCGAGGCCCACCGGCACGACCGCGGTGTTGTTGCCCAGGTCAAGGTCCTTCGACTGGATCTTGGCCGTCCCGGTGTAGTGGGTGGTGTGCTGGCTGCCGCTGTTGATGCTGATCGCGATCGGGTTGTACTTGAGCGGAAGCTCGGCCACGACCCCGCCAGGAGCCGCGCCGTTGACCGTCACCGGACCGTTGTTCATGATCCGGAGGACCTCGGGGATCGTCAGCTTGACGTTCACCACGTTGTCGCCGGCGAGGTTGATCGCGGCGATCAGCGCGTCGAACGCCACCTGCCCCAGTGCGCGGGTGAGGGGGCTGAGGTTCATGAACCAGTCCTGGAGGTCCTTGACCACGCCCACGAGGCCGCTCTTGAGGTTGAACTCGACCGCGTTGCCGAACACCGGCTGAAGGTCGGTCTTGTCACCGCAGTCCCAGCCGACGATGATCGGGATGGTGAAGGTCGTCTTCCCCGCGTTCGTCTGGATGATGTTGACACCGGCGACGGTGTCTTCGAGCCCGATCAGCTCGGTGTTCCATTCGATGGTGCCCCAGATCGGGTCGCACTTCCCCTGAGAAGCGCTCGCGGCCGGCGTGGTCGCGGCGAGAGCGATCGCAGGAACGGCCCACGCACCTGCCTTGGTCAGCGTGCGACGGCTGATCTCCCCGTCCTTGCGCTTCCCCGTGCTTTCGATATTCGTCATTTTCTATCCCCTTTGTCGCCCTTTCGGGCACGACGGGGAGCAGTGCGGCCGTCATCCCTTTCGGGGTCCGACGGTCGGCATGTCGTCAGCCGTGCGTCCCGGTGAGGCCCCCAGAGCCCGACCGGTCGGAGTCAGATCAACCCCCCAAAGGCAGATCTATCTCCTCGCAGCACTTTTCCCCGCAGACACCTTACTGGACCTCGCCCAGAAAGCGGGGCGGGGCGTGCTCCTGGGGAAGGACGGGGAGAGGCAGGGGCATACGCCACCGCGGTGACCGGCGACCCGCGAGGCGGCTGAAGCGGTGTTCCCCGTGCGAGGCCGACGGCGTTCAGATCGCGAACGGCGCGAGCTCGGCGGCGAGCCGTTCCGAGACGTGCGCATGGAGGACGGTGCCGTCGGCCTCGTGCTCCGCCGAAAGGAGCAGCCCGGTCTCGTGCACGGCCGAGACGAGGTCGCCGCGGTCGTAGGGCACGAGCGCGCGGATCTCGACCGCGGGCTTGGGCAGGGCGGCGTCGATCGCCGCGCGGAGCTCCGCGATCCCCTCGCCCGTTCGTGACGAGACGAAGTGCGCGCCAGGGACGAGGCCGCGAAGCACAAGACGTTCGTCCTCGCCGAGCAGGTCGGCCTTGTTGAACACCACGAGCTCCGGGACGTCGCGAGCCCCGACGTCGCCCATCACATCGCGGACGGTCTGAAGCTGACCCGCGGGATCGGGGTGCGCGCCGTCGACGACGTGGACGATGACATCCGCGTCGCCGACCTCCTCCAGCGTCGAGCGGAACGCCTCGACCAGCTGATGCGGCAGGTTGCGGACGAACCCGACCGTGTCGGTAAGGGTGTAGACGCGCCCGTCCGCGGTCTCCGATCGCCGTACCGTGGCGTCGAGCGTGGCGAACAGGGCGTTCTCCACCAGCACACCCGCGCTCGTCAGAGCGTTGAGCAGGCTGGACTTCCCGGCGTTCGTGTAGCCGGCGATGGCGACGGACGGAATCGTGTTGCGGCGCCGCTCCGCCCGCTTGGCCTCGCGCGCCGGGGCGAAGTCACGGATCTGCCGGCGCAGCATGGCCATCCGCGTGCGGATCCGGCGACGATCCAGCTCGATCTTCGTCTCGCCGGGCCCGCGGGATCCCATGCCCGCGCCGCCGGCGCCGACCTGGCCGCCCGCCTGGCGGCTCATCGACTCTCCCCAGCCGCGAAGGCGCGGGAGCAGGTACTCGAGCTGAGCGAGCTCGACCTGGGCCTTGCCCTCGCGGCTCTTGGCGTGCTGGCTGAAGATGTCGAGGATCACCGTCGTGCGGTCGATGACCTTGACCTTCACGACGTCCTCGAGAGCACGGCGCTGGCTCGGGGCGAGCTCCGTGTCGGCGATCACCGTGTCGGCGCCGACGGCTGCGACGATGTCCCTGAGCTCCTGCGCCTTTCCCCGGCCGAGATAGGTGGCAGGGTCGGGGTGCGGCCGGCGCTGCAGAACGCCGTCCCGCACGACCGCGCCCGCCGTCTCGGCGAGAGCGGCGAGCTCGCGCAGCGAGTTCTCCGCATCCTCCTGAGCGCCCTGCGGGTACACGCCGACGAGAACGACGTTCTCCAGCCGGAGCTGGCGATACTCGACCTCGGTGACGTCCTCGAGCTCGGTGGACAGCCCGGCGACCCGGCGGAGCGCGTGGCGTTCCTCAAGATCCCACTGCTCACCGTCGGCGGCCGTGTGCGCCGCCGTCGACTCGTCCTGCAGCGCCTGTGCCGCACCGAAGACACGGGGCTCGGTTCGCCGTTCGCCGGCCGCGAGGATACGTTCGACCGCGTCCTCGGGACCGTCGTGTGATGTGGACTGCGTCATCCGCGCCTTTCTGCTGTTGTACAGCGCCTTAACTTTAGCCGTGCCGCTCCGCTACGCTCGCACTATGGGGTCCGACCACTATTTCACCGCGGCCCCCGCAAGCCCTGAGAACCTCCGGCGGATCCGGGTCCTCCTTGCGGGCCGAGAGCTCGAGCTCACCACCGCCGCCGGCGTCTTCAGCCCAGATCACCTCGATGTCGGCACCTCCGTGCTGCTCGCCAACACGCCCCCTCCGCCCCCCGGAGGGCACCTGCTCGACCTCGGGTGCGGATGGGGACCGATCGCGCTGTCCCTCGCTCTCCGGTCTCCGCACGCCACCGTCTGGGCCGTCGACGTCAACGAACGAGCCCTCGACCTCGTCCGCCGGAACACAGAAGAGCTCGGCCTCGACAACGTCAACGCCGTCAGGCCGGAGGATGTTCCCGAGGATGTCGTCTTCCGCACCATCCGCTCGAACCCGCCGATCAGGGTCGGCAAGAACGAGCTCCACGGTCTGCTCGAGCGGTGGATCCCCCGGCTCGACGAGCGGAGCGACGGCTGGTTCGTCGTCAGCAGGAACCTCGGTGCCGACTCGCTCCAGCGATGGCTGGCGGCGACCTTCGCCGACGGCTACAGCGTGTATCGCACCGCGACGGGCCGGGGATTCCGCATCCTGAAGGTACGTCGCCACGGCACCCCCACCACCGAGACGATCGAGACCGTCTGACCGCGTCCCTCGCGCACCGGGCGTCGGGTCGTCAGGCGAGCTCGATGTCTCCGTGGAAGACCAGCTGCGCAGGCCCGGACAGCGCGACGTGCTCGCCGTCCTCGGCCGGGAACATGCGCACGCCGAGGGTCCCTCCCGGCACCTCGACCCGCCAGTGGTTCGGCGCGGACGGGCCGGCCCAGTAGCGCACGGCCAGCGCGGTCGCCGCGACCCCCGTGCCGCAGCTGAGCGTCTCTCCCACGCCCCGCTCGAACACACGCATGCGCACCTGGCCGACGCCGTCGCGCACGAGCGGGTCAGCCGGGACCACGAACTCCACGTTCGCGCCGTTCTCCGGTGCCGGCGCGAGCTCCGGCGCGTGGGACAGGTCGAGCCCGTCGAGCTCCTCCTCGGAGGCGAGGGCGACGACCACGTGCGGATTGCCCACGTCGATCCCCAGTCCCGGACGCGGCACGCCGAGGCCCACGGCCCGCGCGAGCGGCTCGCCCCCGGCAAGGCGCCAGCGGCCCAGGTCGACCTGATACCCGCTCTCGCTGCGCATCACGTCCCGAACCCCGGCCCGGGTGCCGATCGGCAGCGTCGTACCGGGCTCGAGGGTCGCAAGACCGCTGCGAAGCAGGTAGTGGGCGAACACGCGGATGCCGTTCCCGCACATCTCCGCCACGGAGCCGTCCGCGTTGCGATAGTCCATGAACCACTCCGCCGTCGGCTCCTCCGCGAGCGAGGCCGCCCCCTCGGGAACGGCCGAGGAGCGCACCACCCGGAGCAGGCCGTCGGCCCCGATGCCGAATCGCCGATCGCACAACGCGGCGACCCGATCGGCGGAGAGCTCCAGGGCGCCGTCCGGGTCGGCGATGATGACGAAGTCGTTCCCGGTGCCGTGTCCCTTGGCGAATGCGACCATGCGCCCCAGTCTAGGCGGGGCGCCGCTCACGGCGGATCCGCCCGGGGCAGAACCGGTCGCGGTGCCCGTCTGCACGGGCGCAGTCTGGATGCATGACCGAAGACATGCCCCGCAACCTCTTCGACGGCGAGACACGCCGGATGCTCTACGCCCGTCGCGTGCTCGTGCTCGACGGCGCCCTGGACGACGACAACGGCGTGCTGCTCATGACGCAGCTGCTGGCCCTCGCCGCCGAGGACCCGGAGGCGGACATCACCCTGTGGATCCACTCTCCCGGCGGCTCGGTGCCCGCCATGCTCGCGATCCGCGACCTCATGCGGACCGTCCCCTGCGACGTCGCCACGATCGCGTTCGGCCTCGCCTGCAGCGCCGGGCAGTTCCTCCTCTCCGCCGGAAGCCCCGGCAAGCGGCGCGCGCTCCCCCACAGCCGGATCCTGCTCCACCAGGGGTCCGCGGGCATCGGAGGCACCGCGGTCGACGTGGAGCTGCAGGCCGCCGACCTCCGGCAGACCCGCGACACCGTCCTCGCCCTCATCGCCGAGGACACCGGCCAACCGCTCGACCGCGTGTTCGAGGACTCCCTGCACGACCGGTGGTTCAGCGCCGAGGAGGCACGCGCCTACGGGTTCATCGACGAGATCACCACCGACTTCCCGTCCATCATGCCGCGCCCCGCCCGCCGACCCGTCGGGCTCGCCCCCATGCACGAAGGAGCCTGAGATGGCACAGTTCCTCATCCCGAACGTCATCGCCGAGACGCCGCGCGGCGACCGCGTGATGGACGTCTACTCTCATCTGCTCGCGGAGCGGGTCGTCTACCTCGGCACGCCGCTGGACGCCGACGTCGCCAACGCGCTGGTGGCACAGCTCCTGTACCTCGACGCCAAGGGCAGCGATCGCGACATCCAGTTCTACATCAACTGCGAGGGCGGGGATCCGAGCGCCATGCTCGCCGTCTACGACACCATGAGGTTCGTCCGCTCCGACATCGCGACCTTCTGCGTCGGGCAGGCCGTGGCGGTCGGCGCCGTGCTGCTGGCCGCCGGCACGAGGGGGAAGCGGGCGGCGCTGCCTCACGCCCGGGTGATCCTGCACCAGCCCGCGGCCCAGGGCCGTGGCGCGATCCCCGACCTGATCCTGCAGGCCGATGAGGTCGTGCGCGTGCGCGGCGACCTGGAGCGGATCCTCGTCGACCACACCGGTCAGAGCGCGGAGCGGCTCCGTGCCGACACCGACCGCGACCTCGTGCTCACCGCAGAGAGCGCGCGGGAGTATGGCGTGATCGACGAGGTGATCGCGGAGCGCGCGAAGACGGTCCTCTGACCCGTCTTCGCGCGTCCGGTCAGGCGGCGAGCGCGAACGCGGCGCGAACCCCGGTCGATGCCGAGGCGGCCGAGAGCGATGCCACCCTCTCGGCCACTCCCCTGGTCAGGTCGAGAAGGGTGAGGTCGAGCGCACCCGCGACAGCGGCGAGCATCTCGCTCGACGGCTCCTTGAGCCCGCGCTCCATCTCGGACAGGTACTGGGGCGAGACGCCGGCGCGGCGGGCCGTCTCGGCGAGGGTCTCGCCGCGGTCCGCGCGCTCCTCGCGAAGCAGCTCGCCGACGACCTCGCGCCACAGCGGCTCGGGCTCGTGACGGGCGGCGGACGCGGAACGGAGGGAGCTCTCGGCGAGGTCGGTCATGGCCACATGCTAGACGCGGCGGAACGGGCACGACGAGCCGATCCGCTCACAGCGGAACGTCAGGCAGAAACACCGTGCAAGGCCCGCGGATCGATCGCGGCGCTCCCGTCGAGCCATTCGACGCCGGCATAGCGCCGGAACCAGGAGACCTGGCGTCGCGCGTAGCGACGGGTGAGCGCCTGGGTCTGAGCGATCGCCTCCGCCTCGCTGACCTCGCCGTTCAGCTGGGCGAGCGCCTGCGCGTAGCCGATCGCGCGGCGGGCGGTCGTGCCCCGTTCGAGGCCGGCGTCGCGCAGACGGCTCACCTCGTCGACGAGCCCGTCCGACCACATGCGCTCTACCCGCCGGTCGAGACGTTCGACCAGCGCCGACCTGTCGACCTCGACGCCGAGGATCCGCGTGTCCCGCTGCCACAGCTCCGGGGTCTCGGGCAGCGCGGCACCGTGTGTGTGCCCGCCCTGTTCGAGGACCTCGAGCGCACGGACGATCCGGCGCCCGTTGCGCGGATCGATCCGCGCCGCCGTCTGTGGGTCGAGCTGCTCCAGGCGGGCAAACAGCGCCCCGGCCCCCTCCGCCTCGAGCTCCGCTTCAAGACGCGCACGGATGCCGGCGTCACGCGGGGGGAACCGGAAGTCGAAGAGCACGCTCGAGACGTACAGTCCTGAGCCGCCGACGAGGATCGCATCGGCCCCTCGGCTCTGGATCGCGGAGATCGCGGCGCGGGCCTCGGGCTGATACCAGGCGACCGCGGCCTCGTCGGTGACCTCACAGACGTCGAGAAGGTGGTGCGGAATCCCACGACGCTCCGCGATCGGGAGCTTCGCGGTGCCGATGTCCATGCCGCGGTAGAGCTGCATGGCGTCGGCGTTGACGATCTCCGCGGCCCTTCCCCGCTCCGCCAGCGCCGCAGCCAGCGCGAGCGAGAGATCGCTCTTGCCCGTTCCTGTGGCGCCGACGATCGCCCACAGGCGCGGAGAGCCCTGGAGACGGGATCGGCTCACCGGGACGTTCACCGCCCGGCCTCGTCAGACGCCGGTGCGGAGGGTCGGCAGCCCGAGCGAGACGGGTCGCGCGCCGGTCGCGGAGGCCGGTGCCGGCAGGCCGCACGACTCGGCCTGCGCCCGGTCCCAGGCGTCGCCACCGCGCGTCCGGCGGATCCGGAGCGGCGCCCCGTCCGGTGCGTCGGCGAGAAGATGGAACGGTGCGGCATGGGTGACCACGACGGTCACGACGTCTCCCGGCCGCGGGAGCTCAGAGCCCGCCGGGACCTCGAAGTGCACGAGACGGTTGTCCTCCGCCCGGCCCGTGAGGCGGTGGGTCTCCGCGTCCTTCTTGCCCTCGCCCACCGAGACGAGCACCTGCAGCTCACGGCCGAGCTGCTTCTGGTTCTCCTCCAGCGAGATGCGCTCCTGCAGCGCGATCAGACGGTCGTAGCGGGCCTGCACGACCTCCTTGGGCACCTGATCGGGCATGACCGCCGCAGGGGTGCCCTCGCGGATCGAGTACTGGAAGGTGAACGCGTTGGCGAACCGTGCCTGCTCGACCACCCGCATGGTCTCCTCGAAATCCTCCTCCGTCTCGCCGGGGAAGCCCACGATGATGTCGGTCGAGATCGCCGCGTGCGGAATGCGATCGCGCACCCGGTCGAGGATGCCGAGGAACCGCTCGCTGCGGTACGAGCGGCGCATGGCGCGGAGGATCCGGTCGCTCCCGGACTGCAGCGGCATGTGCAGCTGAGGCATCACCGCCGGCGTCTCGGCCATCGCGTCGATCACGTCGTCGGTGAACGCGGCAGGGTGAGGACTGGTGAACCGGATCCGCTCGAGTCCCTCGATCTCCCCCGCGGCGCGAAGGAGCTTGCCGAACGCCTGCCGGTCGCCGAACTCGACCCCGTAGGAGTTCACGTTCTGCCCGAGCAGGGTGACCTCGATCGCACCGTCCTCGACGAGGAGGCGGATCTCGTTCAGGATGTCGCCGGGACGGCGGTCCTTCTCCTTGCCGCGCAGGCTCGGGACGATGCAGAACGTGCACGTGTTGTTGCAGCCGACCGAGATCGACACCCATCCGCTGTGCGCGGAGTCCCGGCGCGTGGGGAGCGTGGACGGGAAGACCTCGAGGGACTCGAGGATCTCCAACTCCGCCTCGCCGTTGTGCCGCGCCCGCTCCAGAAGACCGGGCAGGGAGCCCATGTTGTGCGTGCCGAAGACCACGTCCACCCATGGCGCCTTGTCCAAGACGGCCTGCTTGTCCATCTGGGCGAGGCACCCGCCGACGGCGATCTGCATGCCCTCCCGCTTGTCTTTACGGGACTTCAGGTGCCCCAACGTCCCATAGAGCTTGCCCGCCGCGTTGTCGCGCACGGCACAGGTGTTGATGATGACCACGTCCGCCTCGTCGCCCTCGCCGGCACGCACGTAGCCGGCGCTCTCCAGAGATCCGGAGAGCCGTTCGGAGTCGTGGACGTTCATCTGACACCCGAAGGTGCGCACCTCGTAGGTTCGCGGACGCCCGGCGGCGTCCCGTGCCGCCGGAGAGGGCGCGATGATCGTCGGTTCGCTGGCAGGACTGGTCATGATGTCAGCCATTCTACGGCTCGCCCGCGGCACGAGGCCGGTAGGCGACGGCCCTCCCCCTCGCCCCGGCGGTATCAGCTCTCCTGGCGTCAGCTCTCGTCGGTGTCGGCGATGTCGTCGGTGTCCTCGAAGCGAACCCGTGACCGGGCACCCTGCATCCGTCCGGTCAGGGCCCGTCCGGTCACGGTTCCCCCGGTCACGGCACCGCCGGTCAAGCCGCCACCGCGTCGCGCCTCTCGCATCGCCGTCCGCGCCGCCCCCATGGCCACACTGCCGGCATACCCGCGACGCGCGAGCTGGCCGACAAGCCGCCGGAGCGCGGTGTCGTCGTCGAAGCGGACGAGGGAGGGCGCCTTCGTCCGTGCGAAGTCGAGCGCGCGTTCTGCGTCGTCGTCTTCCAGGGAGGCGAGTGCCGCATCGGCGATGTCGCGGGGCACCCCCCGCTGTGCGAGCGTCCGCCCGATCGCGACGCGCCCCTGGCCTTTGCGCTCCGACCCCGCGGTGACCAGATACTCGGCCAACGCCTGATCGTTGAGATAGCCGCGTTCCTCGAACTCGGCGATCACCTCGTCGACCTGCTCCCGCGGCACACCCTGACCACGCAGGAGATCACGCGCCTCGGCAGAGGACAGCTGCTTGGCGCGAAGCCGTCGCACGAGCAGCTCCCGCGCGTCCTCCTGAAACTGGCTCCGCCGGGGACCCTGGTCTTCGTGAGAGACGTGATCCTCTTGAGAGACGTGGCTCGGCCGAGGAAGCTGGTCCTGCCGATCACCAGGGCGCGCGTGCCTTCCGAGCGCGCGCAGACGGGCACGGTGCGCAGGATGGTCAGGGCCGGGAGCCCGGTCGTCCACGCGGGCGTCGCTCTGCGTGACGATGCGCGAAGGCCCGCCCTGACGAGAGCCGGAACGGCCGAAGAGAGGGATGACGGGGGCGAGCTGCTCCTGCTGCTCGCCCCCGTTCTCGATGCTCATCAGGCCGGGCGACGCTGCGCGAGCTCGTCGCCGAGGGACTCAGCCGGTGCTGCCGCACCGCCAACGCCCAGCTTCTGCTTGATCTGCGTCTCGATCGCGCCGGCGATGTCTGGATTGCTGATCAGGAAGTTGCGGGCGTTCTCCTTGCCCTGGCCCAGCTGATCACCGTCGTAGGTGTACCACGCGCCGGACTTCTTCACGATCCCGTGCTCCACGCCGAAGTCGATCAGGCTGCCTTCGCGGGAGATGCCGGTGCCGTACAGGATGTCGAACTCGGCCTGCTTGAACGGCGGGGCCATCTTGTTCTTGACGACCTTGACCCTGGTCCGGTTGCCGACGGCCTCGGCACCGTCCTTCAGCGTCTCGATCCGACGGATGTCGAGTCGCACCGACGCGTAGAACTTCAGCGCCTTACCACCGGCGGTGGTCTCGGGCGACCCGAAGAAGACGCCGATCTTCTCGCGCAGCTGGTTGATGAAGATCGCGGTCGTCTTGGTCTGGTTCAGGCCACCGGTCAGCTTCCGGAGAGCCTGAGACATCAGTCGCGCCTGGAGCCCCACGTGCGAGTCTCCCATCTCTCCCTCGATCTCGGCACGGGGCACGAGGGCAGCGACCGAGTCGATGACGACGAGGTCGATCGCGCCCGAGCGGATCAGCATGTCGGCGATCTCGAGCGCCTGCTCGCCGGTGTCGGGCTGGGACACGAGGAGCTGGTCGATGTCGACGCCGAGCTTCTTCGCATAGTCGGGGTCGAGCGCGTGCTCCGCGTCGACGAAGGCGGCGATGCCGCCCGCCCGCTGCACGTTGGCGATCGCGTGTAGGGTCAGCGTGGTCTTACCCGAGGACTCGGGTCCGTAGATCTCGATGATCCGGCCTCGCGGCAGGCCGCCGACGCCGAGCGCGACGTCGAGCGCGATGGAACCGGTGGGGATGACCTCGACGGGAGCGCGCTCGTCGCTGCCCAGTCGCATGACCGAGCCCTTTCCGAACTGCTTGTCGATCTGCGCGAGAGCCGATTCCAGGGCCCTTTCACGGTCTGCGGGAGATGGCATGGCGTGCTCCTTCGTGCTCGTTTCCTGCCGCCTGTAGGCTGTCGCGGCGCTCCCGGCTGGGTCTGCTCTCCGACAAGGCGTATGACACCTCGGTCATGTCGATCACGGTACGCGGGGCCTCCGACATCCGGAGGTCGCCCCGCGCGATCCGTGGACGACGGTCCTTCGACGTCATCTGTGCAGGAGCCTACGCCGAGATCGAACAGATTTTCGATGACACGCCGCCGGCCCCCGTCGACCGATCGAACACCCCGGAGCGCTCAGCGTCGACGCAGCTCCCGCCGACCGACGCCATAACGCCGGTCGGCGGGCACGTCCGTCTCCTCGCACAGGGCGAGCCAGATCTCGCGCGGAGGAACGCCGTCGGCCAACGCCTCAGAGGAGGTCCGCCCTCCCAGCGCGTTCAGCACGAGGTCATGGAGCAGCGAGGACGCCCGCGCCCCGAACTCGACGTCGACGGCGCGGAGGAACTCGCTGCGGCGCATCCGGTCAGCGGAGCGTCAGCTCGGGCTCGACCTCGGCGACCAGCTCGTCCGGCACGACGTCCGGGAAGACCTGGATGCCCTCGAGCACCGAGATCCGGTCGCCGACCTCTCGCATGATCGTCGAGATGGGGACGTCGAGCGCGTCCGCGACGGAGGCGAGGATCTCGCTGGAGGCCTCTTTCTGCCCGCGCTCCACCTCGCTGAGGTAACCGAGGGCGACCGAGGCCTTGCTCGCCACCTGACGCAGCGTACGACCCTTCTGCAGGCGGAAGTCCCGCAGCACGTCGCCGATCTCCTGTCGTACAAGGATCATCGGAACCCCCTCTCCTCATCGTCCGGCCGGGGCCTTCTGCCCGATCGGATGGTCAGTCTAACCCGACCTGCTGGCATCGAATCTAGTTTTTCATCCTGTGCTTTGAATGTGAGCACACTGGACTCAACTTCGGAACGGGGACGGTTATTCCCCACCCTCCGAGATCCACTCGCGCAGGTACGCCAGCGCGGCCGAGACGGTCGCCGCCCTGATCGCGGCGCGGTCTCCCTCGAACCGGAACGCCCTGCTCTCCTCTCGGCCGCCGCGGCTCACCCCGATGTGGACCGTCCCGACGGGCACTCCGTCCTGCATCGCGGGACCGGCGACGCCGGTCGTCGACACGCCGACCTCCGCCTGCCTGCCCTCGACCGCCAGGGCCACACGTGCGCCCCTGGCCATCTGGCGCGCCACCTCGCCGTCGACCGGCCCCCGTTCGGCGAGAAGACGCGCATCGACGCCTAGAACGGTGTGCTTGACCGGCGTGGCATAGGCGACCACGGCGCCGCGGAGCACGTCCGAGGCGCCGGGGACCTCGACCAACGCCGCGGAGAGCGCTCCCCCGGTCAGCGACTCGGCGACGGCGAGATGCAGCCCGCGACGACGGAGCGACGCGAGCAGCTCCTCCGCGTCGCCGGTCACGACGCGCGCCGGTCCTTCCGCGCCCCGCGCATCTGCGCCGCGACGTAGTCCACGCCGCTCGCGACGGTGAGCACCAGCACGACGATCATGAGGACGAGCGTCACGAGCGTCCACGGGCCGAGGCCGATCAGCACGTGCAGCGGCAGCAGGGCCCATCCCAGCGCCACGCCCTG
>Ga0164243_10008543_pt1 | contig 15076 bp, 17 predicted proteins | sample OricompcompostOP_FD_108781 | JGI IMG/M metagenome (GOLD analysis project Ga0164243, IMG submission 108781) | Organic Plus compost microbial communities from Emeryville, California, USA - Original compost - Organic plus compost (OP) | ecosystem: Engineered > Solid waste > Mixed feedstock >... | reverse complement strand
GGCCGCGCGGCGGCGTACGGGGACGCGGTGGACCTCGACCTGATCGACACGCGGCGCCGGGTGTGGGGGCGGCGCGTCGTCGAGAAATGGCCGGTGCGCTACCGCGAGGCGCTGGAGCCGGACCACGACTTCGACCTGATCGTGCTCAGCGTGCCGCATCACCGCCTTCCGGAGGCGACGGCCTTCCTGTCCGCGCGCCTCGGCCACGCCACGGTGCTGGTCTTGGGCAACGTCTGGACCGAGCCGCTCGCCGCGGTCGGCGCGCTCCCCGCCGACCGGGTCGCCTGGGGCTTTCCCCAGGCCGGCGGCGGTTTCGGCGCGGACGGCGTGCTCCGCGGTGCGCTGCTGCCGTCCATCATCTTCGGCACCCTCGGCCGGCCCCCGACCGCCCGGGAGCGGGCCGCGCGCCGGGCGTTCCGCGCGGCCGGGCTCCGGATCAAGGAGCGGCCCGACTTCCGCGGCTGGCTGTGGGTCCATTTCGTCTCCGATGCCGGCCTGTTCTCACAAGGCCTGCGGCGGGGCTCCCTGTCCAAGCTGGCCGGGGCGACGGGCGACCTGCGCGAGGGGCTGCTGGCCGGCCGCGAGCTGCTGCCGCTCCTCACGGCGCGCGGCGTCGACCTGAGACGCCACCGGGGCGGTGTGCTGCTGTTCCGGGCGCCCACCTGGCTGACCGCCCCCGTGCTCGCCTGGCTGACCGCGCACGTCGCGCTCGTGCGCGCGAGTTTCGCGGCGCACTCCGACCCCGACGCCGAGGAGCCCCGTGAGGTGTGCCGGGACACCCTGGCCGAAGCACGACGGCTGGGCGTCCCGGTACCGCGGCTGGAAGCGGCCGAACGCTACTTCGCCCGTGAGGGGACGGGCCGAGGCTGAATCCGGTCCGCCGGTTGCCTTGCGGGCGTGTGTCGCGCAGAGTCGCAGGGGCGGAGTGGATCACGAATGGAGCGGCGTATGGCGGCTGAGGAGGCAACGTCCACGACCGGGCATGACATTCTGCAGGCCGCCGCGCAGGCCGCCCGCAACCGGCTGGGCGGCCGGCTGGAGGCCGCGTACGCGATCGGCAGCCTCGCGCATGGCGGGTTCGCGCCCGCGGTGAGCGACGTGGACCTGGCGCTCGTGGTGGACCGGGCGGACGCGGACGCGGGCTTCGCGATCGAGCGCGCCCACCTCGACGCCCTCGCCAGGTACGCCGGCACGCCCCAGCAGGTCCTCGCCGAGCGGCTGTCGATCTTCTGGAGCGACTGGGCGCACCTGGCCGACGGTACGGAGAAGGGCCGCTTCCCCGCCACGGACCGGCTCGACCTGCTGGATTCCGGGGTTCCGCTGTTCGGCGCGGACCGGCGCGCGGAGTGCCGCCGTCCCGGGCGCGACGACCTGCTCCTGGACAGCGCGACGTTCGCGGTACGCCGGTTCGGCGACCCGGACCATCTGCGGACGCTGCGCGACCCCGACGGCCTGGCCGCCCACGGCGCCCGTACGGTCACCAAGACGGTGCTGTTCCCGGTACGGCTGCTGTACACGGCGACCACCGGCCGGCTCGGCCGCAACGACGCCGCCGCCGAGTGGTACACCGCGACCCCGCAGCCCGGCCGCATCCTGGTGGACACGGCGCTGCGCTGGCGTACCGAGGGCATCGACGATCCGTACGCCGCCGCCGGCCTGCTCCGCCGCGGCCTCCTCCCGCTGTACGCCCACGCCATCGAGCGCCTCGGCCACCACCCCGCCCAGGCCGGCCACCCGGAACTCGCCACCCGCCTCGCCCGCCTCCGTGCCGCCCTGGCCACGATGTCGCCCAGTCCCACCCCCAAGAGGTGAGCCATGGGACGTCCACGTCAGGGGAGGGGACCGCGGCGCAACCGGGTGACGCCGGCCGGGGAGATCGTCGCGATCCCGTTGCGCGGGGCGTGGACCGGTAACCGGGGGGTGCTGCATCGCGGGCACGAGATCGTCCGCGCGTACGCGAGCGACCTGTGGATCACCTGCCGTCTGGAGTTCCGGGGCCGCTGGCGCGAGCAGTGGCTTCCGCACCGCTACACCCACCTGTACTTCCACGACGAGGCCGTGTCGCTGGCGGCGGGCCATCGTCCGTGCGGCGAGTGCCGCCACGCCGACTACCGGGCGTACCAGGACGCCTGGGCCGCGGCCACCGGCGGGGAACGCCCGTCGGCGAAGGCGATGAACCGAGTGCTCCACACCGAACGGCTGGTCCGCCGTACGAGGTCCAAACGGCTACACCATATGGACTGGGCCCGCCTGCCCGACGGTACGTTCGTACTCCTCGACGAGACCCCTGCGGTCATCGTGGACGACCACTTGACCGAGTGGACGACCGAGGGCTACCGCACCCGGCACGCCCTGCCGCGTACCGGCACGGCGCTGGTCCTCACCCCGCCCTCCACCGTCGCCGCGCTGCGCGCCGGCTACCGCCCGCAGATCGACGACGCGGCCCGCTGAGTCCCCGGCGCGGTCAGGCCGGCGGGTGCTCGTCGAGCCAGGCGGTGCGGCGGCGGGCCGACGCGCGGGACAGCCAGGCGTCCTGGATGATCTCCGCCAGCTCGTCGCGGGCGAGCTCACCGATCCGGCTCGCCCGCAGCAGTACGGACGGGTGGCCGTCGAAGTGCGACGTGGTGAAGAACGGCGACGTCTCGTCCTGCACCAGCGCCTGCTTGTCCGCCTCGGACGCGACCCAGAAGACGATCACGTCCTGATAGCGCTCGCCGGTGTCGGGGTCGAACGCGTCCGGCCGCGGGTTGCGGAAGAAGACGAACGACTTCCCGCCCACCTGGTAAACCGGATTGTCGCCCGTCCCCGGATACACGGTGACATGCGGCATGCCCAGCGCGATCTCGTGCACATCCTCGACCCGGGCCGCCCGGCACTCCTCATCGGACATGGGCACAGCCTCCCGCACGAGGATCGGCGTCGGGGACGACAGTAGGGTTTCGGTGCGTTCGGCCGGGGTGCCGGAGAGGGGATGGGCGATGGCAGGCCGGGGTGGGCCGCGCCGCCGTGGCGCCGGTGAGCTGGAGTCGGACGTGCTCGGCGTGCTGTGGGCGGCCGCGGAGCCGCTGACCCCGCGCGAGGTACGCGACGAGCTGGGCCGCGGCCTGGCGTACAACACGGTGCACACGATCCTGACCCGCCTCCAGGGAAAGGGCCTGGTCGAGCGGGACGTGGACGGGCGCGGCGGGCGCTACCGGCCGGTCAAGGACGCCGCGCAGGTCACCGTCGAGCGGATGCACGCCGCGCTGGACGTCGGCGAGGACCGGGCGGAGGTCCTGCTGCGGTTCGCGTCGTCACTGGGCACGGAGGACGAGGCGTTGCTGCGGGCCCTCCTGGATGACCGGTGACCGGTCACGCCTGTACGAGGCCCGCGCCGAGCAGGCCGAACAGGGCCAGGCCGACGATGACCCGGTAGATGACGAACGCGTTGAAGTTGTGCTTGGCCACGAACCGCAGCAGCCACGCGATCGAGGCGTACGCGACGATGAACGACACGACCGTGCCGACCGCGAGCGGGGCGACCGACGTGCCGGTGCCGAGCGCGTCCTTCAGCTCGTAGATGCCCGCGCCGGTCAGCGCCGGGATGCCCAGCAGGAACGACAGCCGGGTGGCGGTGACCCGGTCCAGGCCGAGCATGAGCCCGGTGGAGATGCTCGCGCCGGACCGGGAGAAGCCGGGGAACAGCAGCGCCAGGATCTGCGACGTGCCGACCAGGAACGCGTCGCGGAACGACGCGTCGGCCTCGCCGCGCTTGTGCCGGCCCATCCGGTCCGCCGCCCACATCCAGCCGCTGCCGACCAGCAGCGACCCGGCGACCACCCACAGCGACGCGAGCGGGCCGTCGATCAGCGGCTTGGCCGCCAGCCCGACCGCGACGATCGGGACCGTCGCGGCGATCACCCACCACGCGAACTTGTAGTCGTGCCGCTGCCGCTCCTCCTTACGGAACAGGCCGCGGAACCACGCCGCGGTGATGCGCGCGATGTCGCCGAAGAAGTACACCAGCGCGGCCGCGATGGCGCCGACCTGGATCACCGCGGTGAACGCGACGACCGAGGCGTCGTTGACCGGGATGCCCATCAGCCCCTCGGTCATCTTCAGATGGCCGGTGGAGGAGACCGGCAGGAACTCCGTGAGGCCCTCGACGACGCCGAGGACGACGGCCTGCCCGATACCGATCACGCTCATGCGACCATCCCTGCGGGGGTTCGGAGAACGACGCCGCCCGAAACACTACAAGCGGTAGGTGGACCGTGGGCCGCCATCAGGAGAACAGCATGTAGAGCAGCAGGAGGACGAGGTAGAACAGGCCGGTGAGGGTGAGCCCGGCCAGGGTGACGCCGATGCCGTACGCGATCTTGCCGATGATGATCCGCGCCATGGAGCGGCGCGGGCGTTCCTCGCGCCGGGGGACGGGCGGAGAGCCGTACGGATACCCGGTGTCCGCCGCCCGTTCGGCACGCCGGCTCTGCTCGATCGGTTTCACCTGGTCAGCCTATACCTACAAGCCGTAGGTGACGTAGGTTGAGGCGGGAGCGAGGAGGTCGTGATGGGCCGGCGTGCCGCGGGCGAGCTGGAAGGCGACGTCCTGGCCGCGCTGTGGGCGCACGGCGGGCCGGCCACCCTCGGCGACCTGCTCACCGGGCTCGGCGGTGACCTCGCGGGCAACACCGTACAGACGATTCTGACGCGGCTCTGGCGCAAAGGCGTGGTGACGCGCCGGCGCTCCGGCCACGGCTACCTCTACGCGCCGAGCACCGCCCCCGCGCAGCTCCTGGCCGACCGGATGCGCGCGGAGCTGGAGTCCCGTACCGACCGGCATGCCGTCCTGCGCCGCTTCGTCACCGGCCTGTCCGCCACCGACGCCGACGCCCTCCGCGCCTTCCTGGCCGACGACCAGACCGGCCGGTGACGGCGGTGGTCATTCGGCCAGGTCGTCGGTGGCGTGCCGGCCGGCTTCGGTGGTGCGGCGCAGGAAGTCGGCGATGAGCTCGAGCTGGTCGTCGGTGTAGCCGGCGCAGATCTCATCCATCGAGGTGTTCATGCCGGAGTAGAGGCGGAAGATCTCGCCGGCCCGGTCGCGCAGGGGGCGGACGGTCACCGCGCGGCGGTCGGACGCGTCCGGGTCGCGCTCGCGGACGACCCAGCCGGCGCGCTGCAGCCGGTCGAGGATGCCGGTCAGGGTGGCCGGGTGCAGGCCCGCGCGTCCGGCCAGCACCTTGGGGCTGAGCGGGCCGTCGCGGTTGAGGAGCTCCAGGCACTCCAGGTCGACGTCCTTGAGATCCGCGCGCAGGCCGACCTGCCGGTTCAGCAGGGACAGCTGGTTGCTCAGCCCGCGCAGCGCGTCCTTGATCTGGTTGGTCAGCCGGCGCCGGGCCCTCTCCGTAGATGATACGGATCTCATACGGTATGAACCTCGAATCAGATGATATGGTTTCCATATCGTACGAGAGGCATCGTACCCGGCGAGCGGGTACGGCCACGGAAGGACGCTGTCATGATCTTGGTCACCGGCGCGACCGGCGTCGTCGGACGCCCGCTCCTCGACCTGCTCACCGCCGCGGGCGCCGAGGTCCGCGCGGTCACCCGCACCCCGTACGCCGCCGGCCTGCCCGCCGGGGTGGACGTCGTCCAGGGCGACCCGGCCCATCCCGCGACGCTCGCCCCGGCGCTGCGCGGCGTCACCGGCCTGTTCCTCAATCCCCGCGCGTTAGGCACCGCGGCCGGCGAGCTCCTGCGGCTCGCCCGTGACCAGGGCGTACGGCGGGTGGTGGCGCTGTCGGCGCTCAACGTCGACTTCGATCTCGCCCGGCAGCCGTCGCGGCTGCGCGGCGAGTACAACAAGGAGGTCGAGGCCGCCGCCGTGGCGTCGGGCCTGGAGTGGGTGGGCCTGCGCGCGGGGTACTTCGCGGTCAACACCATCGGCACGTGGGCCGGCCAGATCCGCGCCGGTGACGTGGTCCGCGGCCCGTACCCGGATGCCACGTGGGCGCCCGTGCACGAACGCGACCTGGCCGCGGTGGGCGCCCGGGCGCTGCTGGGCGACGAACTGGTCGGGCGCCTGCCGGTGCTGACCGGCCCGCGGTCGCTCACCCAGCCGGAGATGGTCGCCGCGATCGGCGCCGCGATCGGCCGGCCGCTGCGGTTCGAGGCGGTACCGCCCGAGGCCGCCGTGGAGGGCATGGTCCGGGCCGGCATGCCCGAGGCGCTCGCCGCGGGCTTCGTGGCGATGCAGGCCGAGTCGTACGGACAGCGCGGCCTCGTCACCGGCGAGGTCGAGAAGATCCTCGGCCGCCCCGGGCTCGGTTACGCCGAATGGGCCGCCGAGCACGCCGACGCGTTCAAGTGAGGCCGGCGGCCCGTACGGCTGGAGGAGTCCCGTGTTCACCGCGTACCTCGTCATCACCCTGCTGACCATCGCCGCCAACGCGTTCTCCGGCATCGCGGCGATCGCCCACTTCAAGCCGATCCTGCCCGCCATGGCCCGGGCCGGTGTGCCCGAGTCGTGGCTGACCTTCCCGATCGGCACGCTCAAGACCGCCGGCGCGGTCGGCCTGCTGGCCGGGCTCGCCGGGGTGCCGCTGATCGGGACGGCCGCCGCCATCGGCCTCATCCTGTTCTTCGTCTGCGCGCTGTACACCCACATCCGCGCGAGCGACTACTCGGCCCAGTTCGCCCTGGCCAACGCGTTCCTCCTGCTCGCCGTGGCCACCCTCACCCTGAACCTCGCCGTGTCGCGCTGAGCCGGGCTACCGTGCACCCATGGCTGACGCGTGGCTGTCCGAGACCCGGTCGTCCTACGACACCGACGCCTCCGGATACACCGAGAAGGTACGCGGACTGCTCGACGCGAACCCGTACCTGCGCATGAGCCTGGCGTTGTTCGCCGAGCTGGTGCGCGGTGCCGGAGGCGGGCCGGTCGCCGACGTCGGCTGCGGGCCGGGGTACGTCACCGCGCACCTCAACGACGCCGGCGTGGACGCGTTCGGCATCGACCTGTCACCCGAGATGATCACCATCGCCCGGCGCGACCATCCCGGCCTGCGCTTCGAGGTCGGGACGATGACCGCCCTCGACCTGGCGGACGCCTCCGTCGCCGGCATCGTCGCGTTCTGGTCGGTGATCCACGTGCCCGACCACGCCGTCCCGGGCGTGTTCGCGGAGTTCCGCCGGGTGCTGCGCCCGGACGGGCCGCTGCTGGTCGGCTTCCACGTCGGCGACGGCACGCGGCACACGTCCGAGGGCTACACGGGCCGCCCGGTCAACGTCGACAGCCACCGCCGCCGCCCGGGCCAGGTCGCGGGCTGGCTGCGCGACGCGGGGTTCACGATCGGCGGCGAACTGCTCATCCGGCCCGACGAGGACGTCCCGGGCGCCGTCATCTTCGCCCGCAACGGCGGCTGACCGGGCGCGCAGCCAGGTTCACCCGGTCGAGGGCGATCAGGGGGACGGCGGCCACCGCGAGCGCGGCCCCGACCAGGGCGACCGCGGTGAGCGGCAGGCCGCGGGTCAGCGCGGTCGCGGCGAGGACGGGGGTGAGGCTGATGCCCAGCTGGAAGGCCGACACGGTGGTGGCGCCGGCGAGGGTGGGCGCGTGGGCGGCGATGGTGAACACGCGTCCGTACAGCGCGGGGTTCAGCACGAACGCCGCGATCCCGAGCAGCAGGACGGTGGGCACCACCGCCCAGGCATGGTGGATGCCGACGACCAGCGCCCCGGACAGCAGGGCGGTCGCCGCCGCGCCGCCGAGCAGGGCGAGGTGCGGCCGCCCGTCCGCGATGCGGCCGCCGATGGACAGGCCGGCGAAGGCGCCCACTCCGAACAGCGCGAGGACCGCCGGGATCCAGACCGGCGCGACGCCAGTGACGCCCGCGAGCAGGGCGGCCAGATAGTTGTACGTGATCATGTACGCCGCCGTGGTCAGGATGGTGATCGCGTAGATGCCCCACAGCGCCGGCCGGCGCATCGCGGCCAGCTCGCGCCGGACCGGCGGCGTGGTCGCCGCGCCCGTGCCGCCGGGCAGGCCGAGGAGGCAGCCGATGATCCCGGCGGCGGTGAGCGCCACGACGGCGTAGAAGCCGCCGCGCCACTGGGTGAAGTGGCTGAGCAGCGTGCCCGCGGGGCCGCCGGCGACCATCGCCACGCTGAGGCCGCTGACCACGACGCCGGAGGCACGGGCGGTGCGGTCCGGCGGCACCAGGCCGATCGCGGTCACCGAGGCGACGGCGAAGAAACCCGCGTACGCGATCCCGACGACGGCCCGGGTGAGCAGCAGCACCGGGTAGTCGCCGATGAGGCCGACGAGCACCCCGGCCGCGAAGACCGCCTGGGTCACCACCAGCGCGGTACGGCGCGGCCAGCGCAGGCTCAGCACGGCGAACGGCGGCCCGCCGACCACCACGCCCAGCGCGAACGCGGTGATCAGGTACCCCGCCGAAGGAAGGCCGACGCCCAGGTCGGCGGCGACCGCGGGCAGTACTCCGGCCAGCAGGAACTCCGCGCTCCCCATCGCGAACAGGCTGAATCCCAGCAGGTACACGCCCGCGGGCAGCCGGCCCGCCCGCGATCCGGTTCGCGCGTCCGTCATCACGTCCATCTCGGGTCACCTCCGCCCGCAGGATCGGTACGGTCGACCGGTTCCGGCAACATTCGTTGCCATTTCCGGGACGCATCGGTTTGACTGCGTCGCATGGACGGGCAACCGAGCGTCGGCGCCGTGATCGAGCAGATCGCCCCGCGGCTGCGGCGCGTACGGAAGAAGAAGGGCGTCAGCCTGGCCGACCTCGAGCGGGCCACGGGCATCTCGACCAGCACGCTGTCCCGGCTGGAGTCGGCCCAGCGCAAGCCGAGCCTGGAGCTGCTGCTGCCGATCACCGCCGCGCTCGGCGTACCGCTGGACGAGATCGTCGCCGCGCCCCGCGTCGTCGACCCGCGCGTGCCGCAGGAGCCCGCCCGTAAGGACGGCCGGGTGCTGATCCCGCTGTCGCGGCAGCAGGGTGAGCCGCGCGCGTACAAGCTGATCATCCCGGCGCACGACGAGGATCCCCATCTGCGCACGCACGCGGGCTACGAGTGGCTGTACGTCCTGCGCGGCCGGCTGCGCGTGACGCTGGCCGACCGGGACTTCGTCATGGGCGCCGGCGAGGCCGCCGAGTTCGACTGCCAGATCCCGCACTGGTTCGGCGCCGCCGGGCGCGGACCCGTCGAGGTCCTCAGCCTGTTCGGCAAGCAGGGTGAGCGCATCCACCTGCGCACCCGGCGGCGCTGAGGGTCACCGCGCCCGTACGCGCTCCGCGATGGACGCCTTGACCCGGGGCCAGTCGCCGGCGGTGACGGCGAACATGGCGGAGTCGCGCAGCGCGCCGTCCTCGCCGGGCGCCCAGGAGACCGACCAGTTGCGCAGCACGCCCTCGAACGGGATCCCCAGGCGTTCCATGGCGCGGCGGGACCGCGCGTTGCGGGCGTCGGTCTTCAGGTCCGCGCGGGCCACGCCCAGCGTCTCGAAGGCGTGCGTGAGGAGCAGGAGCTTGGCCTCGGTGTTGATGCCGGTGCCCTGGGCGGAGGCGGCGAGCCAGGTGAAGCCGATCTCGATGGCGCGCAGCCCGCGCCCGTCCGGCCACGGCCGCGGGTCCCACAGCCCGGTGCAGCCGACGGCGCGCCGGTCGTCCAGCCGGACCTGCGCGTACGGGGTGAGGCCGGTACGGGCCCGCTGGGCGGCGACGTACGCGGCCACCTCGGTGCCGCGCGGGACCAGCGTGTAGCCGTAGGAGCGCCGGTCCTCCTCCGCGGCGCGGGCCAGGTCGGCGACGTGCTCGGGGCCGAGCGGTTCCAGCCGTACGAGGGAGCCCTGGAGCACCGGGGCGTCGAGTTCGGCCGGCGCGCGGTGCGGTTCCATGAACTCGAGGCGGTTGCCCAGCGGGTCGGCGGAGTAGAAGCGCTCGTGCCCGGGGAACTCGCCGTCCCAGATCACCGGCATGCCGGCCGCTTCCAGCCGGGCGGCCAGCGCCGGCAGGCCGTCGACGAGGATGCCCGGGTGCGCCTTGCGGGCGGGCGTGAAGTCCTCCTCCACGCCCAGGTGCACCTCCAGGCCGCCGCCGCGGAACCAGCAACCGCCGCGCGCCGCGAGCACGGGGGGCTTGTCCAGCTCGGTCAGCCCCAGCACGCCGCCCCAGTACCGGCGGCACTCCTCCTCGGCGCCCGGTGGGACCGCGAGCTGTACGTGATGCAGGCGGGCGAAGGCGAACGCGTCAGCTGATCGGTCGGTCATCGGCATCTCCGGTGGGTGTGGCGGCCAGGGCTTCGATCTCGTCGACGACGCGGTCCGGGGGCTCGATGGCCCGGGCCATCCGCCGCGCCGCCGCGCGGTAGGCGGGCTCGTCCAGTGCGTGGCGGATCGCCGTACGCAGGTCCGCGACGCCGGCGTCGGGGTCGGCGCGGACGCCGAGGCCGTGCCGTTCGACGCGGGCGGCGACGGCGGGCTGGTCGCGGCCGATCGGCACGCAGACCAGCGGCACGCCGGCGCTGACGGCGGTCAGCACGGTGCCGTGCCCGGCGTGGGTGACCACCAGGTCGGCGTACGGGAGCACGGCCGCGTGCGGGACGTACCGCTCCAGGACCGCGTTGGCGGGCGGCCGGAGGCGGCCGGCGGGGACGGACGGGCCGAGCGTGACCAGCGCCCGTACGGGCAGGCCGCCGAGCGCGGCGAGCAGCCGCTCCAGCAGGCCGAGCTGACCCTGGTCGCTGGTGCTCAGGCTCACCAGGACCAGCGGCCCGTCGCCCTCGGGCGGCCGGAACCCGGGCGGGTCCTGCGGCGTCCGGGGCGGCTGCGGGCCCACGTAGCGGGCGTGGTCCGGGGGCCGGACGTCCGGCAGCTCGAAGGCGCGGGCGGTGAGGACGAGCAGCCGGTCGGCGTCGAGGATCTGCTCGGCGAGCGACGCGACGGGCGGCAGCCCGAGCGCGCCGCGGGCCCGGTTGACCCCGGCCACCACCGCGGCCTGGTCGCCGAGCCCCGCGCTGGTGTACGTACGCGCGCCGAGGAGGTACACGGTCGGCATGACCGCCGCGGACGGGACCCCGGCGAGCCGCGCGGCCATCAGCGCGCCGAACGCGGTGCAGTCGGCGACGACCAGGTCGGTGCCCGCGCCGAGCCGCGGCGCCAGCCGCCGCGCCCAGGCCGCGCTCGCGCCGGTCATCCGCGGGATCAGGCTCTCGGGCAGGCCCGGCGGCCAGTCGAGCGGGTTCAGGCCGAACCCGGCGTCGTGCGCGTGCGCGCGCACCTCGGGCGGCCCGTACAGGGTGACGCGGTGGCCGCGGTCGCGGAGCTTGGCCGCGACGGTCAGCTCGACCGGCGCGGTGCCGCCGCCGTCGCGGATGATGTGGGCCACCCGTAACGGGCGGCCGGCTGACGTGATCGACATGACTCGACATCCTCGGACTTGATGTCGGCTTGAAGTCAAGCGGCGCGGAGGGGCCCGGTGGTCCTGACGGCGGTCAGCGCCGCCCAGGTCCGGACCTTCCGCTACCGTCCGGCCAGCTCGGCCACGACCGGGGCGAGGGTGTCGGCGAAGTCGGCGCCGAAGACGAAGTAGGAGAAGCCGATCTCCTCCCGGCGGCGCCGGATCTCCTCGGCGGCCGCCGCGGGGTCGGCCGGGAGGGCGGCCAGGGAGTCGACCGCGTGCAGGGCGGCGGGGTCGGTGTCGGGGGACGCCATGAACGGCGCGACGGCGTCGCCGACGACCGCCACGTGCTGCGCGAGCTCGACGTCCCGGACGGCGCGGAACTCCCGTACCAGCCCGGTGATCTCGGCCCGGTCGTCTCCCGGCATCAGCGCGAAGGTGACCGTGTCCGCGAGGTCGGCCGCCAGCGCCCGGGCCTTCGGGCCGCGTACGGCCATCACCACCGGCGTGTGCGCGTCGGGGCCGTCGAGGTCGCGCAGCGTCGTCACGGTCTCCCGCACCTGGGCCAGCCGCTCGCCCGGCGGTACGACCGGCAGCCCCAGGTCGCGGAGCTCGTCCTCGATGCCGGGCCGGCCGGTGCCGATGCCCATCTCGAAGCGGCCGCCGGTGAGCACCGACAGCGAGTGCGCCTCCCACGCGGTGCGCCATGCCTGGTGCAGCGGCGCGGCGGACACCCACGTGCCGACCCGCAGGTCGGCGAGGGTGGCCGCGACCGCCAGCGTGGGGGCGGGCGCCGGCTGCCAGCGCGGTACGTCGGGCATCAGCAGCGTGGAGTAGCCGCTGTCGGCGATCCGGCGTACCCGGTCCCGCCAGGTCGGCAGGTCGGTGGTGAGCGGGGCGACGACCCCGAATCGGAAGTGCCGGGTGCCGTCGGTCGCGGTCGCGTCGGTCATCGTTACCGTCCTGGTCAGAAGTAGGGATGGAGTCCGGGTCCCGCCGTGCCGGGCGGGCGTCCCACCCCTGCTACGAACGCGCCCGCCCCGATTCGACACCGCCACCGGAGAAATTTCTCAGTCCGGCATGGCCGCGATGATCCGGTCCGGGGTGAGCGGCAGGGCGCGGACCCGTACGCCGAGGGCGTCGTGGACCGCGTTGGCGATCGCGGCCACGGTCGGCCCCTGCGCGGCCTCGCCCGTACCGGTCGAGGGGTGGCCGGCGGCGGGGAGGAACTCGACGCGCACCTCGGGGACCTCGGAGAAGCGGAGGATGGGGTAGGTCTCCCAGGTGTCGCTGGTCACCCGGCGGCCGTCGAAGCGCACGCGTTCCTTCAGGGCCCAGCTCGTCGCCTGGATCGCGCCGCCCTCGATCTGGTTCTCGGCGCCGTCGGGGTTGATGATCAGCCCGGCGTCCACCGCGATGGTGAGCCGCCGGACGCGGACCTCGGTGGTCGCCTCGACCTCGGCGACCACCGCGCAGTAGGCGCCGGTGTTCTTGTACCGCGCGTAGCCGATGCCGTGGCCGGTGGACTCCGAGCCCGCGCGGTGCGGCCAGCCGGCGCGGCGCGCGGCCGCGGTGAGGACGGCGCGGGCCCGGGGGTCGGTGAGGTGGTCGAGGCGGTAGGCGAGCGGGTCGCGGCCGGCCGCGCGGGCGAGGTCGTCCATCAGCGACTCGATCGCGAAGACGTTCGCCGTGGCGCCCAGGGAGCGCAGGGCCGACGTGCGCAGCGGCATGACGGTCAGCCGGTGGTTCAGCACCCGGTACGCCGGGAACGCGTAGCCGGGCACGGCGTTGCGGCCCGCGCCGCCGCCGCGGTCCAGCGGCGGGTCCACGGACGGCGGGATCGGCGCGCCGCCGTCGAGGTCCGGCGCGGCGAGCAGGGACGGGGTGTCCAGTGAGCCCGGGCGGCTGCTGTGGCCGTTGCCCCAGATCTCGTGCCGCCAGGCCAGCACGTCGCCGCGGGCGTCCACGTCGGCCGCCACGCGGACCACGGCGGCGGGGCCGAACGGCGCCCAGCCCAGCTCGTCGGCGCGCGACCACACCACCTGGACCATCCGGCCGGGGACCGCCCGGGCGAGCAGCGCGGCGTCCAGCGCCACGTCGTCCGCGCCGTTGTGGCCGTAGCAGCCGGAGCCCTCGGCGTGCCGTACGGTGATCCGGTCCGTGCCGAGCACCCGGGCCAGCTCCCGGCGCAGCACGTGCGGGCCCTGGCTGTGCGTCCACACGTCGAGCGACCCGTCCGCGACGGCCATGGCGGTGGCGGTGGACGGGCCCATGGCGGCGTGCGCCAGGTACGGGCGGTGGAAGACGCCCTCGTACGTACGGGCCACCGGGCCGGGCGGCTCGCCGGCCTCGGCGAGGACGCCGGTCTCGGCCGGGGCGGCGGTCAGGTACGCGGGCAGGTCGTCCTCGTCGGGAAGGGTGGCGCGCTCGTGCCAGCGGGCGGCGTCGCGCAGCCGGTCGGCGGCCCGCAGCGCCACCTCCTCCCGCTCGGCGACCACGCCGAGGAAGCCGCCGTCCCGGACCACGGCCAGCACGCCGTCCATCCCGCGGACCGCGTCGGCGTCCACCGCGGCCAGCTCGGCGCCGCGCGAGGGCGGGCGCACGACCCGGCCGTGCAGCAACGCGCCGACCTCGCCGAGCGCGGGGGCCGGGCCGCTGGCCTGCCGGGTGACGTACGTACGGTCGCCGGTCGCGTCGAGCGGCAGGTCGTGGGCGAAGCGGGGGCGGGGCGCGAGCTTGTCGGGCAGGTCGAGGCGGGGCGTGCTGGTGCCGACGACGCGGTACGCCGACACCGGCTTGGGCGCCGCCTCGCCGGTGGCCGGGCGGTCCAGGAGGGGCGCGGCGTCCAGCGACCAGTACGTCGTGGACCGGCCGTCCGGGGCGGTGATCGTGCCGTCCGCGACGGTGAGCGCCGCCTCGGGTACGTCCCAGCGGGTCGCGGCCGCGCGCAGGAGGATGGCGCGGGCCTCGGCGGACACCTGGCGCAGGGCCGCGCCGGACTGCTGGACGGACAGGCTGCCGGCGGTGTAGCCCTCGTCCGGGGCGACGCTCGTCGAGACGGGCAGCATGGCGATCCGGTCGACGCCGACGTCCAGCTCCTCGGCGACGATCTGGGCCAGCGCGGTCAGCACGCCCTGGCCGAGCTCGACCTTCCCGGAGCGGACCGCGAGCCGCCCGTCCTCGCGGAACACCAGCCAGTCGGCGATCCGCGGGTTGGCGGCCAGCGACGGGGGCAGCGACGGGGGCGGCGGCGTGCTCACCGGCCGGCCTCCTTCCGCGCGGCGGCCCGTACGGCGCGCACGATCCGGTTGTGCGACCCGCAGCGGCACAGGTTGCGGTCCAGCGCCTCCCGGATCTCCTCCTCCGAGGGGTCGCCGTTCTCCGCCAGCAGCGCGGCCGCGCCGACCACGATGCCGGAGACGCAGTACCCGCACTGCGCGGCCTGCCCGTCCAGGATCGCCGCCGCCACCGGATGGGGCTTCTCCGGCGTGCCGAGCCCCTCGACCGTGGTGACCTCGACCCCGTCGACCGCCCACATCGGCGTGTCGCAGGAGTACGCGGGCCGCCCGTCCAGCAGCACCAGGCACGCGCCGCACAACCCCATCCCGCAACCGAACCGCGTACCGGTGAGCCCGAGATGGTTGCGCAGGACGTACAGCAGCGGGGTGTCCGGCTCAGTG
>Ga0164243_10008542_pt1 | contig 15077 bp, 13 predicted proteins | sample OricompcompostOP_FD_108781 | JGI IMG/M metagenome (GOLD analysis project Ga0164243, IMG submission 108781) | Organic Plus compost microbial communities from Emeryville, California, USA - Original compost - Organic plus compost (OP) | ecosystem: Engineered > Solid waste > Mixed feedstock >... | reverse complement strand
TGCGGTCCAGGACCGCATCGTCCGGCAGGCCGCCGTTCGCCACGATGATGACCCGGTTGCCGGAGCGCAGGTTGAAGCCGTCGCCGAACACGCTGGCATAGGTGGCCGATTCGCGGTCGTAGAAATCGCTGCTGGAAAACGTATTGGCGGCCAGCACGCCCCGCGGGGCCAGCAGCGCGCGCACCTGCCGCAGGAACTCGGCCGTGGTCAGGTGGCGGGGGATGTAGTCGGCGTCGAAGGCATCGAGCAGCACCAGGTCGTATTGCCGGCCGTCGCGCACCGCACGCTCGACGTATGCGCGCCCGTCCTCGTGGTACACGCGCAGCCGCGCCGACGGACGAAAGCCGAACCAGGCCTGCGCCACGCGGGTCACCGCCGGATCGATCTCCACCACGTCGACCCGCGCCTGCGGCAGCAGCTCGGCCAGCGCCGACGGCAGCGTGCCGCCGCCCAGCCCGATCACCAACACCCGCCCGGGCGCCGGCTGCGCCAGCAGCGCGGACATCATCATGCGGGTGTAGCCCAGCACCATGCGGGGCGAGCCGTCGGCCGGCACGCAAGTCTGGCGCCCGCCGTTGTCGGCCGAGCCGAACGTCAGGCAGCGCTCGCCGCCGTCTTCGTACACCACCACGGGCGCATACCGGGACGGCTCGGTGTGCAGCACCTGGCGCGCGGCGGCGGGCGCGCAGGCCAGCAGCAGGGCCAGGCAGGCGGCCGCGCATGCGCGAGCCGCCGCCCGCACACGCAAGGGCAGGCAGGCCGCCATCAGGGCCACGCCGCCGCACCCAGGTCCTGGTCGCTCCAGGCCGCGGGCGCGGCCAGGCCCTGCAGCGCGGTGCCCATCAATTCGCGCAGGACCAGCTCATCGTCCGCCAGGTCGATCATCGCGTCCGTCCCGGCCAGGGTCTGGAACTTGTGCGACAGCGGGTCGCAATTGGCCAGCAGGTGCATGGTCAGGCCGCGGATGAATTCATACCGCCAGATCAGTTCGGCGCGGCTGAAGCACGGCAGGCTCTCGGCCAGCGCATCGATGAACAGCTGCGCGTAGCCGTCCATCTGGTGCGCCATGAACTGGGCGTAGTCGCTGCCGGGGACCGCGCGCAGGTGATTCTGCGCGCGGATGATCAGGCGCCCGCCGTCGGCGCCCCGCTCGGCCACCACGATCGGCCGCAACATGGCGTCCAGGATGTCGGGCACGGGGATGGACGCGGGGCTGAAACGCAGCCTCGCCGCCTTCAGCCGTTCGCGGCGGTCGAGATTGACGGGCTCCAGGATGGACAGCAGCGCCGCGCGCACCAGGGCATCCTTGGAGCCAAAATAATAGTGCACCGCAGCAACATTGACGCTGGACGCCTCGCAGATATCGCGAATGGTTGTCGCAACCGGGCCTTTTCGCGCGATCAGCACTCTTGCCGCATGCAAGATACGCGTAGATACGTCCTGATCGGAGATTTTGGCATCTATTTCCGGTTTGCTGGATGACGCAGCCGAGTCTGACTCCAGCTCGCTCATGTTCCCTCCCGCTTAAATTGATCGTTTGGTTTTTCCATCCAAACAGGCAGGCAGTCCGCGCCGACTTTGTGACAAAAACGTCAAAACACAGGGTATTTCCTAATATTGCTGCCCTTTGATCGTTCTCAGAATAAAACAAATGTTTTACTCGTGCACGATGAACAAATCACAACGACAAGGGTAATGTGCGCTTGCAATATGGCACGCGACCCACATTCCAAGGGGTTTTAGCATGTCCGAAAGCACCGCAGCATCGGCGGGAAAACCGCCCGCCACGCCCGACCAGATCCTCGTCATGCTCCAGCAGGCCGACTTCGCCCTGCCCGAGCCCTACCTCTCCGAAATCATCAACGCCTACGGCTACGTGCAGCGCCTGGCCGCACGCGTGCAGCGCGGCTATCGGTTCGACGAGGAACCGGCCCACGTCTTCAATCCGCTGGTCTTCGGCCATGCGGGCGCCGCCGGCGAGGTGGCGAAATGAGCGACGACCTATCCTTCCTGACGCTGGCCGAGGCCAGCCAGCTGATCGCCGCCCGGAAACTCTCGCCCGTCGAGCTTGCCGAGGCCTGCCTGGCGCGCACCGAGGCCGTCGATGGCGCGCTGTGCAGCTTCATCACCCCCACGCCCGACCTGGCCCGCCAGCAGGCCAGGCAGGCCGAGGCCGACATCATGCGCAGCGGTCCGCGCAGCGCGATGCACGGCATCCCGTATTCGCTGAAGGACATCTACGAAACGGCTGGCATCCGCACCACGGGCCAGTCCCGCACCCTGGCCGACAACGTCCCGTCGGCCGACTGCCACATGCAGTCCATGCTGGCCAAGGCCGGCGGCGTACTGATGGGCAAGGCCACCACCTGGGAATTCGCCCACGGCGGCCCGGCCTGGGACGTGGTGGCGCCGCCCGCGCGCAATCCGTGGGACACCTCGCGCACGCCGGCCGGCTCGTCGTCGGGCTCGGGCGCCGGCGTGGCCGCCGGCCTGGTGCTGGGCTCCATGGGCTCGGACACCGGCGGCTCGATCCGCCAGCCGGCGGCGGCCTGCGGCATCGCGGGCATCAAGCCCACCTACGGCCGGCTCAGCCGCCGCGGCATCCTGCCCAACTGCTTCACGCACGACCACGCCGGCCCGCTGGCCTGGACCAGCGAAGACCTGGCCATCCTGATGAACGCGACGGCGGGCTACGACCCGCTGGACCCGGGCAGCGTCGACGTGCCCGTGCCCGACTTCCGGGCATCTCTCAACGGCGATGCCAAGGGACTGGTCATCGGCGTGCCCTGGAAGTGGATCGACGAGCAATACCCCGTCTCGCCGGCCAGCCGCAAGGCCCTGGCCGAGGCGCTGGAGGTGCTGGCCGGCCTGGGCGCCACCGTGCGCCCCATCGACCTGCCGCCCATCCTGGCGTTCAACGACAGCAAGCGCGTCATCGCGATGTCCGAGCTGTTCTCCATCCATGAACCCATGCTGCGCACGCGGCCCGACCTGTTCGGCCGCAGCCTGCGCTACCGCATCATGTGCGGCGCCCTGCTGCGCGCCGAGGACTACGTGCAGGCCACCCGCATGCGCGCCCGCCTGGCGGGCGCCGTGCAGGCCGTCCTGCGCGAGGTCGACGTGATCGTCCTGCCGTGCGCCGAGCCCGCCGGCAAGCTCGAGGCGACCAAGCCCGAGTCGATGTTCGACGATCCCAGCTACACCGTGCCCTTCAACGTATCGGGCAACCCGGCGCTGTCGGTCTGCAACGGCTTCACGGAAAGCGGCATGCCGTTCTCCATGCAGATCGCCGGCCGCCTGTTCGACGAGGCCACGGTACTGCGCGTGGGCGACGCCTATGAAAAGGCCACCGCCTGGCGCAAGCGCCGGCCCGATCTCGCCGACCTGGCACGGCAGTCCGCGCAGGCCCGGGCGGCATAGCCCGCGCCCACGCCTCGTTTTTCCGGCTTTCCGGGCAGGCCGCTCGCCGCGGCCTCCCCACCGTTTCTTCCCGCAGTCGATTAAAGCCGCACGGCTTGCGCTTTACTACTGGAGAAATATCTTGGCCATCAAACGATACGCGGCTGCGTTCTGCACCGCGCTCGCCCTTGCCTTCCCCACGCTCGACGCCCACGCGGAGAAAGTCCTGCGCGTGGCCTCGACCATGGCCGACATCCCCCTCACCACCGGGCAGTCCAGCCAGGGCGGCGAGGGCACGCGCTTCATCGGCATCACGCTGTACGACCAGCTCGTCCGCTGGGACCTGTCGCGCTCCGACGTGCTGGCCAAGCTGGTGCCGGGCCTGGCGCTGAGCTGGTCGGTGGACGAGGCCACCCACAAGGTCTGGACGCTGAAGCTGCGCCCGGGCGTGAAGTTCCACGACGGTTCGGACTTCAACGCCGACGCCGTGGTCTGGACCTTCGACAAGCTGCTCAACCGCAAGGCGCCGCAGTTCGACCAGTCGCAGGCGGCGCAGATCAGCCAGTACATCGCCAACTTCGACACCTACCGCGCCATCGACCCGATGACGGTCGAGATCACCACCAAGGTGCCCGACGCTACGTTCCCCTACATGCTGGCCGGCGTGAACATCGGCAGCAGCCCCGCCCGCTACAAGGAGCTGGGCGGCGACTGGAGCAAGATCGCCTTCAAGCCCTCGGGCACGGGCCCGTGGATGCTGGACAAGCTGGTCCCGCGCGAGCGCGCGGAGATGGTGCGCAACCCCAACTACTGGGATCCCGCGCGCGTGCCCAAGTCCGACCGCATGATCCTGTTCGCCATGCCCGATCCCAACACGCGCGTCGCGGCGCTGCTGTCGGGCCAGGTCGACTGGGTCGAGGCGCCGCCGCCCGACACCATTCCGCGCCTGAAGTCGGCGGGCATGCAGATCATCACCAACGTCTATCCGCACGTGTGGCCCTACATCCCCAACCTGGGCCCGGCCTCGGTGTTCCACGACATCCGCGTGCGCAAGGCGGCCAACCTGGCCATCGACCGCGTGGGCCTGTCGGAGTTCCTGGGCGGCACCGCCATGCCGGCCCAGGGCGCCATCGATCCCAAGCATCCGTGGTTCGGCAAACCGAACTTCAAGATCGAATACAACCCCGAGGAAGCCAAGCGCCTGATGAAGGAGGCGGGCTACGGCCCGGATCATCCCGCCAAGATCCGCATCGCCGTGTCGACCGCGGGCTCGGGCCAGATGCAGCCGCTGCCCATGAACGAGTTCATCCAGGAGAACCTGAAGGAAGTCGGCTTCGACGTCGAGCTGGTCGTCATGGAATGGGAAGAACTGCGCTCGCACCGCCGCGCCAGCGCCGACGAACCCACCAACAAGGGCATCGACGCGCTGAACAACAGCGTGTCGTACTGGGACCCCTACAACGGCCTGATCGGCGTGGCCGATTCGCAACTGCGCCCGCCCCGCGGCTACAACTGGGGCGGCTTCAACGACCCCGAGGCCGATCGGCTGGCGCGCGCCGCGGCGGTGGAGTTCGACCCCGCCAAACAAGATCAGCTGCTGGGCCAGCTGCACTCCCGCATCGTCGACCAGGCCATGTGGATCTGGGTGGTGCACGACCTCAACCCGCGCGCCCTCGGCCCCAAGGTCAAGGGCTTCGTGCAGGCGCAGAGCTGGTTCCAGGACCTGACCCCCGTCTACGTTGAGTAGGACTCGCCGCCATGCTGCGTTATGTGCTGCGTCGCATCCTGTATGCGATCCCGATCGCCCTCGGCGTGTCGCTGGTCTGCTTCTCGCTGGTCCACCTGGCACCGGGCGACCCGCTCAGCGCGGTACTGCCCGAGACCGCCACGCCGGAGCAGATCGCCGAAATCAAGGCCGACTACGGCTTCGACAAGCCCCTGCCCATCCAGTACCTGAAGTGGCTGGGCAGGGCGCTGGTCGGCGACCTGGGCTCGTCCATCAAGACGGGCCGGCCGGTGATGCAGGAGATCGCGCCGGCCATCGGCAACTCCATCCTGCTGGCGCTGGCGGCCATCGTGCTGGCCTTCTGCGTGGGCTGTGGACTGGGGGTGCTGGCCGGCTACGTGCGCAGCCGCGCGGCCGACAGCGTGGTGACGGCCGTGGCGATCACGGGGGTGTCGATTCCGCACTACTGGCTGGGCATGGTGCTGATCGTGATCTTCTCCGTGGAGATGAACCTGCTGCCCGCCTCGGGCATGGGCGCGCCGGACTGGCAGCACATGATCCTGCCCGCCATCACGCTGGCCTCCATTCCCATGGGGATCATCGCCCGCTCGATACGCGCGTCGGTCATCGAGACGCGCAAGCAGGAGTTCGTGCAGACGCTCTACGCCAAGGGCCTGCCGGCCAGGAAGGTGTTCCGCCACGTGGCCAAGAACGTGGCGCCCACCGTGATGGCCGTCATGGGGCTGCAGTTTGCCCAGATGCTGGGCGGGTCGATCCTGGTGGAGACCGTGTTCGCCTGGCCCGGCACGGGCTTCCTGATGAACTCGGCGATCTTCACGCGCGACCTGCCCATCCTGCAGGGGACGATCCTGGTGCTGGCGATGCTGTTCGTCGCCATGAACCTGGCCGTCGATATCCTGCAGATGATGATGGACCCGCGGATCAAGCGCAACTAGGGACGGGTACGCCATGAGCACCATCACAACTACCACCCCCGCACCGGGCGCCGCGGCAGCGCCGGTCGCGTTCCGCCGGGCCAGCAAGGGCTTCTGGCACACGGTCGGCCGGCGCCTGGCGCGAGACCCCATCACCATGATCTGCGCGGTCATCCTGCTGCTGATCGTGCTGGCCGCGCTGTTCGCGCCCTGGCTGGGGCTGGACGATCCGTTCAAGCAGAGCATGGCGCGCCGGCTCAAGCCGTTCGGCTACCAGGGCCACTGGCTGGGCACCGACGAGCTCGGGCGCGACATGCTGTCGCGCCTGGTGTTCGGCGCCCGCATGTCGCTGTTCACCGGCTTCGTGCCGGTGGCGCTGGCCACGCTGATCGGCGGCTCGCTGGGCGTGGTGGCCGGCTATGCCGGCGGACGCGTCAACATGATCATCATGCGCTGCATCGACGTGTTCTATGCGTTTCCGTCGGTGCTGCTGGCCGTGGCGATCTCGGGCTTCCTGGGCTCCGGCCAGGTCAACGGCCTGGTCTCGCTCACCCTGGTGTTCGTGCCGCCCATCGCCCGCATCTCGGAAAGCGTCACCACCCGCGTGCGCAACGAGGACTTCGTCGAGGCCGCCCGCGCCACGGGCGCCCCGACGCTGTCCATCCTGTTCACCCACGTGCTGTCCAACGTGCTGGGCCCCATCCTGGTCTACGCCTCCAGCCTGATCAGCGTCAGCATCGTGATTGCGTCGGGCCTGAGCTTCCTGGGCCTGGGGGTCACCCCGCCCAACGCCGAATGGGGCCTGATGCTGAGCACACTGCGCCAGGCCATCTACGTCGCCCCGCTGACCGCCATCCTGCCCGGCGCCATGATCTTCATCACCTCGATGTGCTTCAGCCTGATGAGCGACGGCTTGCGCAACGCCATGGACGTCAAGGTCTGAGAGAGAAGCCATGATGATTTCCCAAGAAACACAGCGCGCGCCGGCGAGCGCCCCGATCGGCCACGTGGCGCACAACGGCGAGTCCGACCCGAAGCGCGACCGGGGCGGCCCGGCGCAGCCGATGCTGATCGTGCGCGACCTGAAGAAGCATTTCGAGATCGGCGGTTCGGCGTTGGGCAAGAACAAGACCGTGGTGCGCGCCGTGGACGGGGTGAACTTCTCGGTGGCCAAGGGCGAGACGCTGGGCATCGTGGGGGAGTCGGGCTGCGGCAAGTCGACCACGGCGCGCCTGCTGATGCACCTGATCGTGCCGGACTCCGGCGACCTGATCTTCGACGGCGAAGAGGTCAACCGGGTGCGCGGCATCAACATCCGCGACCTGCGCCAGAACATGCAGATGGTGTTCCAGGACAGCTATGCCTCGCTGAACCCGCGCCTGACCATCCGCGACAGCATCGCCTACGGACCGCGCGTGACCGGCGTCGGCAAGGCCGAGGCCCTCGCCCGCGCCGAGAAGCTGCTCGGCATGGTGGGCCTGGAGCCCGGCATGTTCGCCCTGCGCTATCCGCACGAACTGTCGGGCGGGCAGCGCCAGCGCGTCAATATCGCCCGGGCCCTGGCCATGGAGCCGCGCATGCTGATCCTGGACGAATCGGTGTCGGCGCTGGACAAGTCGGTCGAGGCGCAGGTGCTGAACCTGCTGCGCCAGCTCAAGCGCGAGCTCAACCTGACCTACGTCTTCATTTCGCACGACCTGAACGTGGTGCAGTACGTCAGCGACCGCGTGCTGGTGATGTACCTGGGCCAGGTGGTCGAGTCGGGCCCGGTCGGCGCCATCTACGGCGGCGCCCGCCACCCCTACACGACGGCGCTGCTGTCCTCGCGCCCGTCCATGGACCCGCGCCGGCGCGTCAAGACGCCGCCGCTGTCCGGCGACCCGCCCAACCCGATCAACCCGCCCAGCGGCTGCCGCTTCCGCACGCGCTGCCCGCATGCGCAGGCGCGCTGCGCCGAAGAGGCGCCCGTCCTGGCGCCGTCGCCGCTCGATCCGGGCCACCTCGCAGCCTGTCATTTCCCCCAGGCCGCCCCCGCCAAAGCCGCCTGACCGGAGTGCCACCATGAGCAAAGTACGTTCCCAGGCGGCCGGGCCGCTGGTGCAAGTCGAGGACCTGTCGGTGCGCTTCGTGTCCCGCGACATGAACGTGCCCGTCGTCAACGGCGCGTCATTCACCCTGGACCAGGGCGAGGTGCTGTGCCTGCTGGGCGAGTCCGGCTCGGGCAAGAGCGTCACCATGCGCGCGCTGATGCGGCTGCTGCCGCCCACCGCGCAGCTGGGCGGCAAGATCCTCGTCGACGGCGTGGACGTGCCGGCCCTGCCGCGCAGCCGCCTGGGCGAGATCCGCGGCTCGCTGATCTCGATGATCTTCCAGGAGCCCCTGACCGCCCTGGACCCGGTCTACACCATCGGCCAGCAGATCGGCGAGGCCGTGCGCGAACACGAGGGCGTGAGCCAGCGCGACGCGATGCGCCGCGCGCTGGAACTGCTGGAACTGGTGCAGGTGCCTTCGGCCGCCCGCCGCCTGGCCGCCTATCCACACGAGCTGTCCGGCGGACTGCGCCAGCGCGCCATGATCGCCCTGGCCCTGTCGTGCCGCCCCAAGCTGCTGCTGGCCGACGAGCCGACCACGGCGCTGGACGCCACCGTGCAGATCCAGGTGCTGCTGCTGCTGCGCGAACTGCAGCGCGAGCTGGGCATGGCGACCATCTTCGTGACCCACGACCTGGGCGTGGCCTGCGAAGTGGCCGACAAGGTGGCGGTGATGTATGCCGGCCGCTTCGTCGAGACCGGCTCGATCGAGGACATCATGGACCGGCCCTCGCACCCGTATACCCAGGGCCTGCTGAATTCCACGGTGTCGGAAAGCGACCGCGACCACGACCTGGCCTCCATCCCCGGCGCGCCGCCCGACCTGACGGCCCTGCCGCCGGGCTGCAGCTTCGCGCCGCGCTGCGCCCAGCGCCGCCCCGAATGCGATACCCGGATGCCGACGCTCGCCGGCCCCGCCGGTCATCAATCCCGCTGCATCCTGCCCGCCATCCGCGCCGCCGCCTGAACCCGCGGCGCGGCCGCCCCCCCGTTGTGCGAGGAGCCACATGAGTACCGATGCGTTGCATTTCCTGACGGCAGGCGAAGCCGGCCGCCTGCTGCAGGCCCGCAAGCTTTCGCCCGTCGAGCTGCTGGATGCGTTTCTCAAGCGCATCGAGGCCGTCGACGGCAGGCTGAAGAGTTATCTGCTGGTGACCGCCGACACCGCCCGCGAGGCCGCCAGGAAGGCCGAGCGCGACATCATGGCCGGCCGCTGGAAAGGCCCGTTGCACGGCATTCCCTATGCCGTGAAAGACAACTACTACACCCATGGCGTGCGCACCTGCGTGGGCTCGCGCGTGCTGATGGACTTCGTGCCCGACCACAACGCCACGGCCGTCGACAGGCTGGATGCCGCCGGCGCCATCCTGCTGGGCAAGCTCAACACCTGGGAATACGGCACCGGCAACGGCGGCGTGTACTTCGACCTGCCCTTCGAGCCCGCCCGCAACCCGTGGGACCTGGACCGCTTCACCGGCGGCTCGTCCACCGGCTCGGGCGCCTCGGTCGCGGCCGGCACCGCCATGGCGGCGCTTGGCTCGGACACCGGCGGCTCGGTGCGCCTGCCCGCGGCGGCCTGCGGCCTGCAGGGCATGAAGCCCACCTATGGCCGCGTCAGCCGCCACGGCATCCTGCCCAACTGCTACACCCTGGACGCCGCCGGGCCGCTGACCTGGACGGTGGAGGACAACGCCCTGATGCTGCGCGCCATCTCGGGCTACGACCCGGCGGACCCGGGCTCGGTCAACGTCGCGGTGCCGGATTTCCTGGAAAACCTGGAAGCCGGCGTGCGCGGCATGACTCTTGGGGTGGTGCGCTACCTGGACGACGCCGACCCGCTGCTCGACGACAGCAACCGCGCGGCCATGGAAGAGATGATAAAGGTGCTGGCGCAGGAGGGCGCGCGCATCGTGGAGGTGAGGCTGCCGGTGCCGCTGGCGGAATATCGCAAGGTCACCTCCGTCATCAACTGGACCGAGTCGACCTCCATCCACGAGCAGGACTTCCTGGCGCACAACGAGCGGATGGGCCAGGCCCTGCGCGAGAAGATGATGTCCGGCTCGATGACGCGCGCGGTCGACTACCTGGCCGCGCAGCGCCGCCGGCGCGAGATCGCGGCCGCCACCAACGCCCTGGTCTGCAGCGTGGACGCCCTGGTGCTGCCCTGCGCCCTGCACGTCGCGCCGCCCTTCTCGGACGTGGACCGGGTCAAGGCCTACACCACCGAGACGGCCTGCCCGCCGTTCAACGCCTCGGGCCACCCCGGCATGTCGGTCTGCACCGGCTTCGACGCCGACGGCGTGCCGACCAATGCGCAGATCGTGGGCCGCTGGTTCGACGAGGCCACCGTCTACAAGGTGGCGCGCGCGTACGAACGGGCCACCGGCTGGCGCGCCACCCGCCCCCGGCTGTAGACGGGAGCCGACGCGATGTCCACCACCGAACTGTTACACCTGAGCGCGGGCGAGGCCGGGCGCCTGCTGCAGGCCCGCAAGCTCTCGCCCGTCGAGCTGGCCGAGGCGTTCCTGCAACGCATCGACGCCGTCGACACCCGCGTGAAAAGCTACCTGCTGGTCATGGCCGAGGCCGCGCGCACGGCCGCCCGGCAGGCCGAGCGCGACATCATGGCCGGCCGCTGGAAAGGCCCGCTGCACGGCATTCCGTATGCCGTGAAAGACAACTACTACACCCGCGGCGTGCGCACCTGCGCGGGCTCGCGCGTGCTGATGGACTTCGTGCCCGAGTACAACGCCACCGCCGTCGACAGGCTGGACGCCGCCGGCGCCATCCTGCTGGGCAAGCTCAACACCTGGGAGTACGGTACCGGCAACGGCGGCGTGTACTTCGACCTGCCCTTCGAGCCCGCCTGCAATCCGTGGGACCTGGCCCGCTTCACCGGCGGCTCGTCCACCGGCGCGGGCGCCTCGGTGGCCGCCGGCACCGCCATGGTGGCCATGGGCTCGGATACCACCGGCTCGGTGCGGCTGCCCGCGGCCTCCTGCGGCCTGCAGGGCATGAAGCCCACCTACGGCCTCATCAGCCGCCACGGCATCCTGCCCAACTGCTTCAGCATGGACACGCCCGGCCCCATGACCTGGACGGTGGAAGACAACGCCATCATGCTGCGCGCCGTGGCGGGCCACGACCCCGCCGACCCTGCCTCGGCCGGGCGGCCGGTGCCCGACTACCTGGCCAACCTGGAAGCCGGCGTGCGCGGCATGACCATCGGCGTCCTGCGCGAATTCGGCCCCGAGAGCCAATACCTGGACGACGCCAACCGCGCGCAGCTCGAGGACATGGCCGCCGTGCTGGCCCGCGAAGGCGCGCGCATCGTCGAGATCCAGCTGCCCGCGCAGATATCGGAGTACCGCCGCGTCACCACCGTGATCGGCCACAGCGAGTCCGCCACCATCCACGAGACCGACCTGCTGGCGCGCGGCGCCGAGATGGGCTTTGCGCTGCGCGACAAGCTGATGTCCGGCGCCATGATCCGCTCGCTGGACTACCTGGCCGCGCAGCGCCGCCGCCGCGAGCTGGCCGCCGCCACCGACGCCATGGTGTGCTCGGTCGACGCGCTGATCGCGCCATGCGCCTTCCACGTGGCGCCGCCCTTCGCCGACAACGACGTACTGCGCACCCTCACCAGCCAGAACTGCTGCCCGCCCTTCAACGTGTCCGGCCATCCCGCCATGACGGTCTGCACCGGCTTCGACGCCGATGGCCTGCCCACCAATGCCCAGGTCGTCGCGCGCTGGTTCGACGAAGCCACGGTCTACCGCGTGGCCCGCGCCTACGAGCGCGCCACGGCCTGGCGCGACAGGCGCCCCGCCCTTTGACACCCTTGCCCCCGATTCTTCAGGAGACGCGACACATGAGCACCGATGCCACTGGAAGCTGGACCTACGAAGAGATCGTGGCGCACTGCAGGCGCTACGGCATCGCCCTGCCCGAGCCCCAGGTCAGGCGCATGCACGAGCTGTCGGCCACCGTCTCGCAGACCGGCCTGGGCATCCCGCGCATGCCGTCGAAAGACTGCGAGCCGGCCCTGACCTTCGTCATGCCCACCGAATAACGCCCCCACTCTCCCCCGACCTCATTCCAGGAAACACCATGGAACCCTATGAGTTGACCGCCACCGCCGCCTCGAAGCTGATCGCCGAGAAGAAACTGTCGTGCGAAGAGCTCGCCCGCTCGACGCTGGCCCGCATCGAAGAACGCGAACCCATCGTCAAGGCCTGGAGCTACGTCGACCGCGACATGGTCATCCGCAAGGCGCGCGAGCTGGACAAGACGCCGCCGAAGACGCCGCTGCACGGCCTGACCTTCGGTGTGAAGGACGTGATCGAGACCTTCGACATGCCCACGCAGCAGAACTCGCCGCTGTACGTCGGCCACCAGAGCGGCCAGGACGCCGCCTGCGTGGCGGTGGTGCGCCACAGCGGCGCGCTCATCGTGGGCAAGACCGACACGGTGGAGTTCGCCTCGGGCGGCCGCATGGCCGCCACGCACAACCCGCACAACGGCGCGCACACGCCGGGCGGCTCGTCGTCGGGCTCGGGCGCGGCGGTGGGCGACCACCAGGTGCAGCTGGCCTTCGGCACGCAGACCGGCGGCTCGCACATCCGGCCGGCCGCCTTCAACGGCATCTACGGCATCAAGCCCACGCACGGCGCGGTCAGCCGCGAGGGCGCCAAGAACTATTCCCACACGCTGGACACCATCGGCTGGTACGGCCGCTCGGTCGACGACCTGGAACTGGTGGCCCGCGAGTTCCGCCTGTTCGGCATCGACGCGCCCGAGACGGTCGCATTGAAAGGCCTGCGCGTCGGCCTGTGCCGCACGCCCTACTGGGACAAGGCCGACGGCTACGCCAAGGCGGCCCTGCTGGAGGCCGGCCGCCGCCTGGAGAGGGCCGGCGCCACCGTGGTCGAGTTCGGCCTGCCCGAGCCGTTTGCCGGCCTGGACGACGCCCAGCACGCCGTGATCTACGGCGAAGGCCGCGGCTCCTTCCTGCCCGCCTACCTGGGCCCCAGGCGCCACCTGCTGGCCCAGCACTTCGTCGACATCGTCGAGAACGCCAAGCACAATCCCCCGATCACGCCGAAGATGCTCGTGGACGCCTACGACCTGGCCGCCCGGTGCCGCATGGAATTCGACGCCATGATCCCCGGCGCGGTGGACGTGGTGATGGCGCCGGCCTCGCCGGGCGAGCCGCCCGAGGGCCTGTCCTCGTCGGGCAGCCCGGTCTTCAATGCCATGTGGACGCTGCTGCACGTGCCCTGCCTGGCCATCCCGGTCGGCAAGAGCCCGCGCAACCTGCCGCTGGGCATCCAACTGGTGGGGCCGCGCTTCTCCGATGCCCGGCTGATCCAGATCGCCCAGGCCTGCGCGCCCGCCATCCACGAGAACAACGCGCTGGGCCTGATCCAGGCTTGATGCAGGCAGCCGACATCGTGCCCTCCCGATCCAGTGTCATGCAATGGGGCCTGCTGGCCCTGCTGTCCGCGCTGTTCGGCACCGCCGCCGTGTCGGCCGGGCTGAGCGGCGGCATTCTCGTCTCCGCCATGGCGGCGTCGGTCCTCATGGGCCTGCGGGGCGCCCGCATCGAGGTGCCGCTGCCGGTCTTCGGCCTGGCCCAGGGCATCATCGGCTGCGTGATCGCCTCCACGCTGGAAATCAGCGTGCTGCAGAGCATCGGCCTGCACCTGTGGCCCATGGTCGCCTCGGTCACGCTGACGATGCTGGCCGCGGTGGCCACGGGCATCGTGCTGGCGCGCTGGGGCTCCCTGCCGGGCAGCACGGGCGTCTGGGGCATCATGCCCGGCGCGGCGTCGGCCATGTCCGCCATGTCGGCGGATTTCGGCGGCGATCCGCGCATTGTCGCGCTGATGCAGTACACGCGCGTGCTGATCGTGGTGCTGTCGACCACGGCGGTGTCGCACCTGCTGATGCAGCCGGGCGAGTCGGCCCCGCCCCTGACGGCCGCGGGCGTGCACACCGCGCAGGGATGGCTCGCGTGGATCGCCACCGCCGAGACCCTGGTCATCGCGGTGGCCGGCGCCATGCTGGGGCGCGCCCTGCGCATACCGGCGGGCACCCTGTTCATGCCCCTGGTGCTGGGCAGCGTGTTCAAGCTGAGCGGCACCATCGACCTGCACGTGCCCTACTGGCTGTCCATCGTGGCCTTCTGCACCATCGGCTGGACGATCGGGCTGAAATTCCGCCGCAACCTGCTGCTGCCCCTGGTTCGGACCATGCCCGCCATCATCGTGGGCATCCTGGCGCTGATCTTCCTGTGCGGCGTGTCGGGCTGGGTGCTGACCCTGATGGCCGGGGTCAGCCCCATGACGGCCTACCTGGCCACCAGCCCCGGCGGGCTGGATTCCGTGTCGGCCCTGGCGCTCAGCGTGCAGGCGGACATGCCGTTCGTGGTCGCGCTGCAGACCTTCCGGCTGTTCGTGGTGATATTGGTGGGGCCTTTCGTGGGGCGCTGGCTGGCCCGGGCCGCATTGGCCTGAACGCGAGCCGCCCCCGGCCCCCAGGCGCCGGGACCCCGGCCCCGCCCTGTCACGCGGGCTCGATCACACCCAGCGCGTTGTTCTCGTGGATGGCCGGCGCGCACGCCCGCGCGATGTCCAGCACGCGGTCGTCGGCAAAGCGCGGCCCCACCAGCTGGACCCCCAGCGGTAGGCCCTTGGGCGTCTTGCCCACGGGGATCCCCACGCACGGCACATGCAGCAGCGTCCACATGGCGTTGAAGATCGGATTGCCAGTGTCGCCCAGCCCCTCGGGCGGCTCGCCCGGCGAGGCCAGGGTCAGCACCACGTCCAGCCCGGAGCCGAACAGGGCCTCGAAATCGACGCGGCACCGGGCGGCCAGGTCATAGGCCGCGCACATTTTCTGGGGCGTGATCGGCGGGTCGTTCTT
>Ga0164243_10008541_pt1 | contig 15077 bp, 15 predicted proteins | sample OricompcompostOP_FD_108781 | JGI IMG/M metagenome (GOLD analysis project Ga0164243, IMG submission 108781) | Organic Plus compost microbial communities from Emeryville, California, USA - Original compost - Organic plus compost (OP) | ecosystem: Engineered > Solid waste > Mixed feedstock >... | reverse complement strand
GGGCGGCGCTGGAGGCGCTCGGCCGGGCCGCGCGGCACGCCCTCACCGCGGCCTGCGCGCCCGACGGCTGGCCGCCGCCGACGGCCGGGCTCGCGCAGCGGTAGCCTGCACCCCGCCATGAGCCCTCACGACGCAGCGGACGACACCCTCCTCATCACCGTCACCGGCACCGACCGGCCCGGCGTCACCTCCACGGTCCTGGAGAGCCTGGCCGGCTCGGGCGTCAGCGTCGTCGACCTCGAGCAGATCCTGATGCGCGGGCGCCTGGTGCTCGGCGTGCTGGTCACCGCGCCCCGGGACCGCAAGAAGCTGCGGCGGGCGCTGGAGGCCACCGTCGAGAGGCTCGGCATGACCGTCGAGATCGAGAAGGGCTCGGGGGACAACCGCTCGCGGCACCGCGACCGTGCACACGTCACGGTCATCGGTGCCCCGCTGAAGGCCTCGGCGATGGCCGCCATCGCCGGCCGGATCGCCGACTGCGGCGGCAACATCGACCGGATCGAGCGGATGGCGCGCTATCCGGTCACCGCGATCGAGCTCGACGTCTCCGGCGCCCGTCCCGACCGCCTGCGCCAGCTCCTGGCCGTCGACGCGGCCGCGCACGGCATCGACGTCGCGGTGCAGCCGGCCAACCTGCTGCGCCACGGGGTGCGGCTGATCGTGATGGACGTCGACTCCACCCTCATCCAGGGCGAGGTCATCGAGATGCTAGCCGAGCATGCCGGCTACGGCGCCGAGGTCGCGGAGGTCACCGAGCGGGCGATGCGCGGCGAGCTCGACTTCGAGCAGTCGCTCCGGGCGCGGGTCAAGCTCCTGGCCGGGCTCGACGCCTCCGTGCTCGACGAGGTGTACGACGCCATCGTGGTCAATCCCGGAGCGCGGACGATGGTCCGCACGCTGCGCCGCCTCGGGTACCGCTTCGCGATCGTGTCCGGCGGGTTCAGCCAGATCACCGACCGGCTGGCGGCCGATCTCGGCATCCACCGCGCACGCGCCAACACCCTGGAGATCGTCGACGGCAAGCTCACCGGCGAGGTGGTCGGTCCGGTCGTGGACCGCGCCGGGAAGGCGCAGGCGCTGCGGGAGTTCGCCGCCGACCTCGGCGTACCGGAGGCGGCGACCATCGCCATCGGCGACGGCGCCAACGACCTCGACATGCTCGCGGCCGCGGGTCTGGGGATCGCCTACAACGCGCGTGCCGTCGTCCGCGAGGCCGCCGACACCACCCTCAACGTGCCCTATCTCGACACGATCATGTACCTGCTCGGCATCACCCGTGAGGAGATCGAGGCGGCGGACGCCGCGGCCGGGATCGTCACCCCGGCGCCGCCGCTGGACTGACGCGCGAGCGCGCCGCGCCGCGACCGGTCAGGCCCGGCCGACGTGGAACGCGCGGAGCCGGCAGCCCATGGTGTCGACGCCGGACCACTCCCCGGGGACCTCGAACACGGCGGCCGTGCCGGTCGGGAAGCCACCGAGTTCCGGAGCGCCGCTGGCCTCCCCCTCGCCGTCGTCGAGCAGTTGGACCAGCATCGCCATCGTCGGGTTGTGGCCGACCACGACGACCGTCGCCGCGTCATCGGGCGTGGCCTGCACCAGCTCGATCACGCCGCGCTCGTCGGTGCCGTAGAGCGCGCCGTCGACGTGGGCCTCGAGGTCCCAGCCGGCGCCCTCCGCGAGCGCCGCCCAGGTCTGCCGCGTCCGGAGCGCGGCGGAGACGTAGGCGACGTCGGGGTGGACGCCCTCAGCGGCCAGCCAGCGTCCCAGCGCGCGCCCGTCGTCGACGCCGCGAGAGCTCAGCGGACGCTCGAGATCGGACGCCGCCAGCTGCTCGGCCTTGGCATGTCGGACGACGACGAGCAGCCGTTGCTTCTCCACCCGAGCATCGTAGGCGAGGCTGGTCACCATGACGCAGTACGGCGCGACGCATCTGGTGCCGCTGGCGATCTTCGCCGTCGGTCTCGTGCTGGCCGTCGCGCTGGGGCGCCGTCACGCGTCGACCGACGGGCCCACGCGGCTGAGCCGCACCTGGGCGCTCCTCATCCCGGTGGCGACCGTCCCCCTGCAGATCGTCGACCTGGTCCTCCACTTCGACGTCGACGTGACGCTGCCGCTGCACCTGTGCGACCTGGCCTGGATCGCCGCGACCTGGGCGCTGTGGACGCACCGGCCGTTCCCGGTCGCGCTCACCTTCTTCTGGGGCCTGACGCTGACCGTCCAGGGGATCGTGACGCCCTCGCTGGACGAGGACCTGCCGCACCCGCGCTACTTCGCGTTCTGGGCGCTGCACCTGCTCATCGTCTGGGCGGCCGCCTACCTGGTGGCCGGGCTCCGGCTGGTGCCCCGGTGGCGCGACTACGGCGCCGCCGTGGCGGCCACCTTGGCGTGGGCGCTCACGGCGTACCTGTTCAACCTCGCGGCCGACACCAACTACGGCTACCTGATGCGCAAGCCGCAGCGCTCACTGCTCGACCTGCTCGGGCCGTGGCCGTGGTACGTCGCGGCCGAGATCGCGATCATCCTCACCGTGTGGGCGGCGATGACGGCCGGGGCACGACGCTGGGCGCGGCGCAGCCGAGCCGGGTCGAGCTGAACCGGGTTGGATGCTGCCGGGTTGGCCGGGGCCGGGTTGGACGGGGCCGGGGCCGGCGAGCCTCAGGCGCCCATCGCGTGGAAGCCGCCGTCGACGTGGAGGATCTCGCCCGTCGTGGCCGGGAACAGGTCCGACAGCAGCGCGCACACCGCTCGGGCGGTCGGCTCCTGGTCGGTGTTGTCCCAGCCCAGCGGCGCGCGCGTCGACCACATCGACTCCAGGTCCTCGAACCCGGGGATCGCCTTGGCAGCGAGCGTGCGGAGCGGACCCGCCGAGACGAGGTTGACCCGGATCCGGTCGCCGCCGAGGTCGCGGGCGAGATAGCGCGCGCAGGACTCGAGCCCGGCCTTGGCCACGCCCATCCAGTCGTAGACCGGCCAGGCGACGCTGGCGTCGAAGGTCAGCCCGACGATCGAGCCGCCCTCGCGCATCAGCGGCCGACAGGCGACGGCCAGCGACTTCAGCGAGTACGCCGAGACCTGGACGGCCTGGGCGACGTCCTCCCACGGACCGTCGAGGAACTTGCCGCCGAGCAGCGTCTCGGGGTTGCCGTAGGCGATCGAGTGCACGACGCCGTCGAGCCGGGCGTCGGGCCCGAGCGCCTCCCGGACGGCGTCCGGCAGGGCGGCGAGGTGCTGGGGGTCGGTGACGTCGAGCTCGATGACCGCCGGCAGCTCGGGAAGCCGCTTGACGATCCGGCGGGTGATCCGCAGCGCCTGGCCAAAGTTGGAGACGAGCACGGTCGCCCCCTGCTCCTGGGCGAACTTGGCGACCGCGAACCCGATCGAGGTGTCGAGCGTGACGCCGGCGACGAGGACGTTCTTGCCGGCGAGGATGCCGCTGGTTCCCGTCATGATCAGTGCCCCATTCCGAGTCCGCCGTCGACCGGGATCACCGCGCCGGTGACGTAGGCCGCCTCCGGGCTGGCCAGCCACAGCACCGCCCCCGCAACCTCCCGCGGCTCGGCGTACCGCCCGAGCGGGACCTGGCTGCGGATCCCCTCCTTCTGCTCGTCGGTGAGCACCGCGGTCATGTCGGTGTCGACGTACCCCGGCGCGACGACGTTGGCGGTGATCGAGCGCGGCCCGAGCTCACGGGCCAGCGACCGGGCCATGCCGACGAGACCCGCCTTGGAGGCGGCGTAGTTGACCTGGCCGGGCGAGCCGAGCAGGCCCACGACGCTGGAGATGAAGATGAGCCGACCCTTGCGCTGGCGCAGCATGCTCTTGGCGGCGCGCTTGGCCAGGCGGAACGATCCGGTGAGGTTGGTGTCGATGACCGACGCCCAGTCGTCCTCCGACATCCGCAGCAGCAGGGTGTCGTTGGTGATGCCCGCGTTGGCCACGAGCACCTCCACCGGCCCGTGCGCCTCCTCCGCGGCGACGAACGCCGCCTCGACCGCCGCGGGGTCGGTGATGTCGGCCTTGAGCTCGAGGGCCCCCTGCGGAGCACCCCCGCTCCGGGTGGTGACGGCGACCTTGTCGCCCGAGGCGAGGAAGGCCTCGGCGATGGCGCGGCCGATGCCGCGGTTGCCGCCGGTGACGAGGACGGATCGTGGTTCGCTCACGCTCTGTGACGCTAGTGGTGCAGGTGCGGCGTCCTCACCGGCGGCAGGCACCAAGATCACGGCTCTGTGTTGTGGGACCCCGACAAACGGGCCGGTGGCGGGTGGTCTCGGAACGTTGCGGTTTGGTCCCAAACCGCAGCCCCGACGAACCGGCGCGGGAGGCGAACCCACCAAAACGAGCCCGCCCGCCGAGCCGACCCCGACTACTCGTCGTCCTCGAGCCGGAAGCCGATCTTCATGGTGACCTGGAAGTGCTCGACGGCGCCGTCCTTGATCTGGCCGCGCACCTGCGTGACCTCGAACCAGTCGAGGTGGCGCAGCGTCTTGCTGGCTCGATCGACGCCGTTGCGGATGGCCTGGTCGATCCCGTCGGGCGAGGTGCCGACGATCTCGCTGACGCGGTAGGTGCGGTTCGACATGCCAGCAGCGTACTCAGCACGGCACCGGCGTAGGCTGAGGGTCATGGACGCCATCCGGATCACCACGGCCGGCTCCAGCCCTCGCGACGACCTCGCCCGACGGCAGAAGAGGTACGTCATCGCGATGTCGATCCGCACCCTGTGCTTCGTCGGGGCGGCGGCCAGCGGTGCCGCGGGCCTGCACTGGCTGTGGCCGGTCCTCATCGTCGGGGCCATCGTGTTGCCGTACGTCGCCGTGGTGATGGCGAACGCCGAGGACAGCCGGGCCACGGCCCTGCCGCTCACCGGCGGCGGCGACGCCCAGCGCCGGCTCGGTGCGGGCCCGGCCGGTGCCGCCCCGGACGAGCGCGGCCCGGACGAGCGCGGCCCGGACGAGCGCGACCCGGAACAGGGCGGCCATGGAGCCTGAGCCGGACATCTGCTCCGCCCGCGGCTGCCGCGAGCCGGCCCGCTGGCAGCTGCTGTGGAACAACCCGCGCATCCACACCCCCGACCGTCGCAAGACCTGGCTCGCGTGCGCCGAGCACCGCGACTCCCTCGAGCAGTTCCTCGGCTCGCGCAGCTTCCTGAAGGAGACGGTCCCCCACTCCTGACGCGGCCCGGCCCGCGCGGCGACGCGCGGGCCGAGGTCACCCGCCGATGGCGGACATCGGGCGGTCGGGCTGGAGGAAGGTGGGGTCGTCGATGCCGTGCCCGGGCAGCTTGCCCCACATCGCGACGCGCCACCGCTCGGCGAGCTCCTCGTCGGAGGCCCCCGCACGCATCGCCAGGCGGAGGTCGGACTCGGTGCGCGCGAAGAGGCAGTTGCGCACCTGACCGTCCGCGGTGAGCCGCACCCGGTCGCAGTCGCCGCAGAAAGGGCGGGTGACGGAGGCGATCACGCCGACGGTGGCGGGACCGCCGTCGACCAGGAAGAGCTCGGCGGGCGCACTCCCCCGCGGCTCGCGGGCGGGGGTCAGCCGGAAGTGGGCGGTCAGCGCGGCGAGGATCTCGTCGGCGGTGACCATGGCGTCGCGGTCCCAGCCGTGCTGGGCGTCGAGCGGCATCTGCTCGATGAAGCGCAGCTGGTAGCCGCGCTCCAGGCACCAGCTGAGCAGCTCGGGCGCCTGGTCGTCGTTGACGCCGCGCAGCAGCACCGCGTTCACCTTGATCGGGCCCAGACCGGCCGCCTCCGCCGCGGCGAGGCCCGCGATCACGTCGTCGAGCCGGTCGCGGCGGGTGATCTCGTGGAAGGTGTAGCGGCGGACCGTGTCGAGGCTGACGTTGGCCCGGTTGAGGCCGGCGTCGGCGAGCGCGTGGGCGGTGCGGGCCAGCCCGAGGGCGTTGGTCGTGATCGACATCTCCACGTCGTCGTCGAGCGCTCGCACCCGCCGCACGATGTCGACGAGTCCGCGCCGGACCAGGGGCTCACCTCCGGTGAAGCGGACCTCGCGTACGCCGAGCCGCTGGACCGCGACGCCGATCAGCCGGACGACCTCGTCGTCGGTGAGCTGGTCGTCGGCGGGCAGCCAGTCGAGGCCCTCCGGGGGCATGCAGTAGGTGCAGCGCAGGTTGCAGCGGTCGGTGAGCGACACGCGCAGGTCGGTCGCGACCCGTCCGTGCTGATCGACGAGCGGCTGCTGGTTGAGGGGCTGCACCCTGCCAGCATAGGCGGCGGGCCGGTTGGCTCCCGGCTGGTTCCGAGCCTCGCGCGGTGCGTGGCTACCGTGGTGCCGTGCGCTCCTGGCTGTCCTCGTGGCGATTCCTGCTCAGTCGCCGTTGGGTGCTGTTCTTCCTCGCCATCATCCTCGTCGGCTGGGCGACCTGGTGGCTCGGCGAGTGGCAGTTCGGCCGGCTCGAGGACCGCAAGGAGCGCAACACGGTCGTCCGCGCGAACGAGGATCGGCCTCCGGTCGCGGTCGACGAGGTGCTCGCCCCGGGCCGTCCGGTCGCGGAGGACGACGAGTGGCGGCTGGTCACCGCGACCGGCAGCTACGACCGGGACGACACGGTCGTGGTGCGCTATCGCACCCGCAACGGCTATCCGGGCGTGGAGGTGGTGGTCCCGCTGGTGACCACGACGGGCACCACCCTGCTGGTCGACCGGGGCTGGTTCGGCACCGACGACCCGCTGATCAAGCCCGACGCGCTCCCGGCCCCGCCGGAGGGCGAGGTGACGGTGACGGGCTGGGTCCGCGCGGACGGGACCGGCGACAGCACCGCGGTCGACGAGCACTCGACCCGCGCGATCGCGAGCGGACCGATCGGCGAGGCGATCGGGCAGGAGGTCTACACCGGCTTCGTCGCGCTCAAGGCGGAGGATCCGGCGCCGGCGGAGGAGCTGGCGCCCGTGGAGCTGCCCGAGCTCGGTGAGGGGCCGCACTTCTTCTACGGGCTGCAGTGGTGGTTCTTCGGCGTCCTCGCCGTGGGCGGGTTCGCCTATCTCGCGTGGGACGAGCGACGTCTCGGTCCACGGGGTCGGCGCGAGGGGGCGCGCCCGCGGTCCGGCGGGCCGTTCTCCCGTCAGAGGGCGCGGACCATGCCGCCGTCCACGGGCAGCATGACGCCCGAGAGGTACGACGCCGCCGGGGACAGCACGAACGCCGCGACCCGGCCGAACTCCTCGGGCCGGCCGTAGCGCCGCAGCGGGATCTGGGCGCTCGCCTCTGCGCGTGCCGTCTCCGGGTCCCCGCCGGCGGCGTCGAGCTCCGCGACCCGCTCGGTGGACAGGCGCCCGGGCAGCAGGCCGTTGACCCGGATGCCGCGCGGGCCGAGCTCGTCGGCCAGCGTCTTGGCCGCCATCGCCAGGCCCGGACGCAGGCCGTTGGAGATCGCGAGCCCCGGGATCGGCTGGCGGACGCTGCTGGAGAGCACGAAGGCGATCGATCCGCCGTCCTCGAGCACGGCCGCCGTCTCCCGCGCCAGCCGGACGGCGCCGAGGAAGACCGCGGCGAAGGCCGTCGTCCACTGCTCGTCGGTCGCCTCGGTCAGCGGGCCGGGCGGCGGTCCTCCGACGCTGACGAGCGCCCCGTCGACGCGCCCCCACGCCTGCCGGGCCGCGTCGATGAGCGCCGCCGGCGTGCCCGGGTCGGCGTTGTCGGCGACCACGCCGCGGGCACGCTCGGGGCCGCCCAGCGCGGCGACGGTCTCCTCCACGCTGCCGGCGCGGCGGCCGGACACGACGACCCGCGCACCCTCGGCGACGAGCGCCTCGGCGCTCGCACGGCCGAGCCCGCGGGTGGCTCCGGTGACGAGGTAGACCCGTCCGGTCAGCTGCAGGTCCACGGTGGACTCCTCCTGGTCAGTGCACGTCGTGCGCGTCGAGCGATTCGGCGATCCGCGACACCGGTACGACGTCGGGTGCGCCCTTGCGTGCGGCGTCGGCGGTGTGGTCGTCGGGCTGGCGCTGGCTCTCCCGCTCGGCCTCGACCCGCTTGAGGTAGTGCTGGATCTCGCGGGCGTGCTGGTCGGCGTCCCAGCGCAGGTGCCCACGCACCAGGTCGGCGACATGGGGCGCGGCCGCGACCCCGCGGTCGAAGGTCTCGATCGACACCCGCAGCCGGCGGGTGAGGATGTCGTCGAGGTGCCGGGCGCCCTCGTGGGTGACGGCGTAGACCGCCTCGACCTTCAAATAGTCCTCCGCCCCCGGCAGCGGCTCGCCCAGCGCGGGCTCGGCGGCGAGGAGGTCGAGGATCTCCAGCACGAGCGCGCCGTACCGCTCGAGGAGGTGCTCGATCCGGTTGATCGCGAGCCCGGAGCGCGCGGCCAGGGCGCGGCGCTGGTTCCACAGCGCCTGGTAGCCGTCCGCGCCCACGAGCGGGATCCGCTCGGTGACGCACTCCCCCGCCCTGCGACCGAGCACGGTCTCCAGCCCGTGCACGGCCTCGTCGACGGCGTCGGCGGCCATCACGCGGTACGTCGTGTACTTGCCCCCGGCGACGACCACGAGTCCGGGCACGCTGTGCGCGACGGCGTGCTCGCGCGACAGCTTCGACGTCGCCTCCGACTCGCCGGCGAGCAACGGTCGGAGGCCGGCGTACACGCCCTCCACGTCGTCGCGGGTCAGCGGCACCTCGAGCACCCGGTTGACGTGCTCGAGCAGGTAGTCGATGTCGCTGCTGCTCGCGGCGGGATGGTCCTTGGACAGCGCCCAGTCGGTGTCGGTGGTGCCGATGATCCAGTGCCGCTTCCACGGGATCACGAAGAGCACGGACTTCTCCGTGCGCAGGATCAGGCCGGTCTCCCCGCGGATCCGGTCGCGCGGCACGACCAGGTGGATGCCCTTGCTCGCGCGGACCTTGAACTGTCCGCGCTCGCGGGCCATCGCCTGGGTCTCGTCGGTCCACACGCCGGTGGCGTTGATGACCTGGGAGGCGCGGATCTGGAACCGGCGTCCGGTCTCGAGGTCGACCACGTCGGCGCCGACGACCCGCTCGCTCTCCTTGACCAGGCCGACGACACGGGTCCGGGAGGCCACCGCGGCGCCGTACGTCGCGGCGGTGCGGGCCAGGAACATGGTGTGCCGGGCGTCGTCGACCTGGGCGTCGTAGTAGCGGATGGCGCCGACCAGCGCGTCCTTGCGCAGCGACGGGAACGCCTTGCGAGCGCCGCGGCGGGTCAGGTGGCGGTGCAGCGGGAGCCCGTCGCCGTGGCCGCTGGCCTTCGACAGCGCGTCGTAGAGAGCGACGCCGGTGCCGGCGTACCACCGCTCCCAGCCTACCCCGGTGAGCGGGTAGAGGAAGGGCACCGGACGGACGAGGTGGGGCGCGAGACGCTGCATCAGCAGCCCGCGCTCCTCGAGCGCCTCCGCGACCAGCCGGAAGTCCAGCATCTCGAGATAGCGCAGCCCGCCGTGGATGAGCTTGGAGCTGCGGCTGGACGTGCCCGAGGCGAAGTCACGGGCCTCGACCAGCCCGACGGCCAGGCCGCGCGTGGCGGCGTCGAGCGCGGCCCCGCAGCCGACCACGCCGCCGCCGATGACGAGCACGTCGAGCTGCTCGCCGGCCAGCCGGTCGAGCGCTGCCGAGCGGCCCGCCGGCGAGAGCGCTGCGGGCCTCACCGGTCGACCTCGACCCAGTCGAGGGTCCGCTGGACGGCCTTGCGCCACTGCGCATAGCCCTCCTGCCGCCGGTCCTCGTCCCACTGGGGCTCCCAGCGCACGTCCTCGCGCCAGTTGCGGCGCAACTCGTCGGTGTCGCGCCAGTAGCCCACCGACAGCCCGGCCGCGTACGCCGCACCGAGCGCCGTCGTCTCCGGCACGACCGGGCGCGACACCGGCACGCCGAGCACGTCGGCCTGGATCTGCATGCACAGGCTGTTGAGCGTGACGCCGCCGTCGACCTTGAGGACCTCCAGCTCGACCCCGGAGTCGGCGCACATCGCCTCGACGACGTCACGCGACTGGTAGCAGATGGCCTCCAATGTGGCCCGGGCGAGGTGGGCGTTGGTGTTGTACCGCGACAGGCCGACGATGGCGCCGCGCGCGTCGGAGCGCCAGTAGGGGGCGAAGAGCCCGGAGAAGGCCGGCACGAAGTAGACCCCGCCGTTGTCGTCGACCTGGCGTGCCAGGGCCTCCGACTCGGCGGCGCCGCTGATGATGCCGAGCTGGTCGCGCAGCCACTGCACCGCGGACCCGGTCACCGCGATCGATCCCTCCAGCGCGTAGACGCACGGCTGGTCGCCGAACCGGTAGGCCGGGGTGGTCAGCAGCCCCGCCTTCGAGCGGACGATCTCGGTGCCGGTGTTGAGCAGCATGAAGTTGCCCGTCCCGTAGGTGTTCTTCGCCTCGCCGGGAGCGAAGCACACCTGTCCGACGGTCGCGGCCTGCTGGTCGCCGAGGATGCCGGTGATCGGCACCTCGCCGGCGAAGGGCCCGTGGCGGCGGGTGAGGCCGTACGGCGTGGTCGCGGAGGACTCGCGGATCTGCGGCAGCATCGGCCGCGGCACGCCGAACAGCGCCAGCAGCTCGTCGTCCCAGTCCAGGGTCTCGAGGTCCATCAGCATGGTGCGGCTGGCGTTGGTGACGTCGGTGACGTGGACGCCGCCCTCCGGGCCGCCGGTGAGGTTCCACAGCAGCCAGGTGTCCGGGGTGCCGAACAGCGCGTCGCCCCGCTCGCCGGCCTCGCGCAGGCCGGGGACGTTCTCCAGCAGCCACTGCAGCTTGCCGCCGGAGAAGTACGTCGCCGGGGGCAGCCCGGCCCGGTGGCGGATCAGGTCGCCGGCGCCTCCGGCGCCGTCCCGGTCGAGCGCGGCGGCGATGGCGTCGGTGCGGGTGTCTTGCCACACGATGGCGTTGGCGAGCGGCCGGCCGGTGTGGCGGTCCCACACGATCGTCGTCTCGCGCTGGTTGGTGATGCCGACGGCGGCCAGGTCCTCGGCGCCCAGGCGCGCCTTGCCGAGGGCGGTCTGGATGACCGCCGAGGTGCGCTCCCAGATCTCGACCGGGTTGTGCTCGACCCAGCCGGCGCGCGGGAGGATCTGCTGGTGCTCGAGCTGGTGGCGGGCGATCTCGGTCCCGGCGCGGTCGAACACCATGAACCGGGTGCTCGTGGTGCCCTGGTCGATCGCGCCGACGAAGCGTGCCTCAGCCATGGGGGTCAGCCTAGGGTGAGCCCATGCCCGTCGTCGCCGCCCGCGCCATCGACCTGCACAAGCGCTATGGCACCGGGGCCGCGGAGGTGCGTGCCCTCGACGGGGTGTCGCTGGAGGTGAGGGCCGGCGAGTTCACGGCGATCATGGGGCCCTCGGGCTCCGGCAAGTCGACGTTGATGCACTGCCTCGCCGCGCTCGACACGCCCACCGCCGGCGAGGTGCAGATCGGCGACGTCACCCTCTCCCGGCTCGGCGACAAGGCGCTCACCGCGCTGCGGCGCGACCAGATCGGCTTCGTGTTCCAGGCGTTCAACCTGGTTCCGACGCTGACGGCGCGAGAGAACATCCTGCTGCCGCTCAGCCTGGCCGGTCGCCGGCGCCGCGCGGAGGCCGACGACGGCTGGTTCGACACCGTCGTCGACGCGGTCGGGCTCCGCGACCGCCTGGACCACCGGCCCGCCCAGCTCTCGGGCGGCCAGCAGCAGCGGGTCGCGTGCGCCCGCGCCCTGGCCGGCAGACCCGCGATCGTGTTCGCCGACGAGCCGACCGGCAACCTCGACAGCGCCTCGGGCGCGGAGGTCCTCACCTTCCTGCGGCGCAGCGTGGACGACTTCGGGCAGACGATCGCGATGGTCACCCACGACGCCGTCGCGGCGTCGTACTGCGACCGGGTGGTGTTCCTCGCCGACGGCCGGATCGTCGACGAGATCAGCAACCCGGACCGGGAGCTCATCCTCGAGCGGATGACATGCTTCGGCTGACCCTGCGCAACCTGCTGGCGCGCCGGGTGCGGCTCGTGATGAGCGGGCTCTCGGTCGTGCTCGGTGTCGCGTTCCTCTCCGGCGTGCTCGTCTTCAGCAACGGGCTCTCGACGACCTTCGACCGGATCATCCACGGCTCGACGCCCGACGCGGTCGTGCGGGCCGAGGTGACGGAGTCGTTCGACGGCGGCTACTCCGGGCAGACCGATCGCGCGCTGAGCCCGGAGGACGTGGCACGGCTGGCGGACCTGCCCGAGGTCGCCCGCGCCGACGGCGACGTCGTGGGCTTCGGGATGAGCCTGCTCGCGGACGACGGCACGCTGGTCGGCGGGACCGGCGCGCCGACGCTGGCGTTCAACCACACCGACCGGCCCAACATGGCCGGCGAGCAGGCGCTCCTGCTCGATTCGGGCCGCTGGCCGCAGCGCTCCGGCGAGATCGTCCTGGACCGGGCGGCGGCTAGGGCCGGCGGCTATCGGATCGGCGACCGGGTCCGCCTGCTCGCGCCCTTCGGCGCGCTGGAGCGCACCGCGCAGCTCGTCGGGACCGCGGAGTTCAACGGGGGCGGCACCGCCGGTGCGACCCTGCTGGTGTTCACCACCGGCGAGGCCCAGGAGCTCTTCCTCGGCGGCCGCGACGTGTTCAACCAGATCAGCCTGACGGCGGCGCCGGGAGTCGATCAGGAGCGGCTCGCGTCGGCCGCCGGTGGCGTGGTCCCCGACGGGTTCGAGGCGGTCACCGGCGACCAGGTCGCGGAGGAGTCCGAGGACGCCGTCGGCACCTTCCTCGACGTCATCAGCACGTTCCTGCTGGTCTTCGCCATCATCGCCGTGATCGTCGGCGGGTTCATCATCGTCAACACCTTCTCGATCCTGGTCGCCCAGCGCACCCGCGAGCTGGCGCTGCTGCGCGCGCTCGGCGCGGCCCGCGCACAGGTCACCCGGTCGGTCCTGCTCGAGGCCGCCGTCCTGGGCGTCGTGGCGACCACGCTGGGCATCGGGCTGGGCCTGGTCCTGGCTCGCGGCCTCGCCGCGGTCTTCCGCTCGATCGGGCTCGACATCGCCGGGGAGGCGCTCGACCTGACCCCTCGCGCGGTGGTGACCAGCTATCTGGTGGGTGTCGGCGTCACCATGGCGGCGGCCTACCTGCCCGCGCGCCGCGGCGCCCGCGTCGCGCCGGTCGCGGCGATGCGCACCGACGTCGTGCCGGAGCGGGGCTCGCTGCGTCGTCGTACGGCGGTGGGCGCGGTGCTGCTCGCCCTCGGGGCCGGTTGCGCGGCGGCGGGACTCGCCGGTGCTCCCGGCTCGGACGTCGCGTGGATCGGGGTCGGCGCGGTGGTGTGGATCCTGACCGTCGCCGCGATCAGTCCGGTCATCGGCCGCCCCGTCCTCGTGGTGTGCCGCGCCCTGTTCGCAGCGGCGTTCGGCACGACCGGACGGCTGGCCGGCGAGAACGCCCTGCGCGATCCCCGCCGGACCGGGGCGACGGCGTCGGCGCTGATGATCGGCCTGGCCCTGGTCTCCACGATCGGCGTGCTCGCCGCCTCCCTCAACGCGTCGGTCGACGACGTCGTCGACGAGCAGTTCACCGCCGACCTGCTCGTGCAGAACCCCACCTTCCAGCCGTTCTCCACCGCGATCGGCGACGCCGTGCAGGAGGTGCCCGGCGTCGACGTCGTCAGCAGGCAGCAGTGGACCTCGGCGACCGTGCGGACCGGCGCGGGAACGGAGCGCTCGGTCACCGTGGCGGGCAACGACGCGGCGTTCGCACGCATCTACGCCCTGGAGGTGGTGTCGGGCGACGCGTCGCCCGAGGGCGCCGAGGCGGTCCTCTTCCGCGACCTGGCCCGGGAGCTCGGCGTACGCGTCGGGGACCCGGTCGACCTCGGTCTCCTCGGCGGCACGAGGCTGCACCTGGTCGTGGCCGGGATCGTGGACGCGGTGGAGACCACGGCGGAGGTGAGCGTGCCGCTCGAGCAGCTCGCCGCGGCCGGCGTGCTGCGCCAGGACACCAGCCTCAGCGTGCTGGTCGATCCCGCGGCCGATCCGGCCGAGGTGCGCGACGCGGTCGACGCCGCGGCCGCCCCCGCCCCGATCGTCGGGGTGTACGACAAGGAGGGGTTCGCCGACGAGATCCGCGGTCAGGTCAACCAGCTGCTGTTCATCATCTACGGCCTGCTGACGCTCGCGATCGTGATCGCGGTGATCGGCATCGTGAACACGCTGGGCCTGAGCGTGATCGAACGGACCCGCGAGATCGGTCTGTTGCGCGCGGTGGGCATGAGCCGCGCGAAGGTGCGCCGCATGATCACCCTGGAGTCGGTGACGATCGCCGTGCTCGGCTCGGTGCTCGGGCTCGCGCTCGGCGTGCTCATCGGGGTGCTGCTCCAGCGCGCGCTGTCCGACGACCTCAGCAGCCTCGGCCTCCCCCTCGGGCAGCTGCTGGTCTTCCTCGTCGTGGCGGTGCTGGTCGGCGTGCTGGCCGCCGTGCTCCCCGCGGTGCGGGCGGGGCGGCTCGACGTACTGGATGCGATCGCGAGCGAGTAGGTCCCGACGGCGGCTCCCGCTGTTGCGGTTTGGTCCCAAACCGCAACGAATCGGTCGGTTGGCGTGCGGTCTGTGCCCAATCGACGCCCCGCGCGGACGGTTCGGTCGCACGGAAGCGACCCGGACGGCGGCGGCATCGCGCCGGAGGGCGGAACCCGAGTTCGGCCGAGCTCAGGCCAGGGCGACGAGGTCGGCGTAGTCGGGGCTCCAGAGGTCCTCGACGCCGTCGGGGAGGATCAGGACGCGGTCCGGCTCCAGGGCGTGCACGGCACCCTCGTCGTGGGTGACGAGCACGATCGCGCCCTCGTAGCGGCGGATCGCGTTCAAGACCTCCTCGCGCGAGGCGGGGTCGAGGTTGTTGGTCGGCTCGTCGAGGAGCAGCACGTTCGCGGCCGAGACGACGAGGGAGGCGAGCGCGAGTCGGGTCTTCTCCCCACCGGAGAGCACGCCGGCTGGCTTGTGGACGTCGTCGCCGGAGAACAGGAACGACCCGAGCACGGAGCGGGCCTCGGTGTCGGTGAGCTCCGGCGCCGCGGACTGCATGTTCTCCAGCACGGTGCGGCCCACGTCGAGCGTCTCGTGCTCCTGGGCGTAGTAGCCGATCTTCAGCCCGTGCCCGGG
>Ga0164243_10008539_pt1 | contig 15078 bp, 9 predicted proteins | sample OricompcompostOP_FD_108781 | JGI IMG/M metagenome (GOLD analysis project Ga0164243, IMG submission 108781) | Organic Plus compost microbial communities from Emeryville, California, USA - Original compost - Organic plus compost (OP) | ecosystem: Engineered > Solid waste > Mixed feedstock >... | reverse complement strand
TGGAATCAGCCCCCCATTCCTTAAACTGCCGTATAATATCAACGCTCTCATTCGTGAAGGGTGAAGTCAGCAAAAAAGTGTTAACGCCAATTGAAAACATACTGTGTGAATTAGGTAAAAAGTATATTACGAGTTTCCATTAATCCTCAAGCCGGTAGTCGGCTGGAACCTTCCCTTTTTTAAAGCTATCAAAACCAAACATGGTTGGTTCATAATGCGATACGAAGGTTACATCCGCTTTTTCCGGTACTTCTTGATCGAGCAGCCAAAAACACGCATTCACAATCAGCCGCCTCAAATCCTCATTGACAAGGTCCACCGAGGCCCCCATTGTGGTTGCGAAAGCCGTCCCTTCTTTTCCACCTTCCAACGCGTAGGTCCTGGTCCACGCAACGGGCAGCGCATCCTTGTCCGCGATAATAGGCGCATCCGGCGTCATGCCTGCTGTAGAATGTCCCCACATCAACACTTCTGCGTCTTCCAACGCACCTACCGTATACACGTCCGTAGGCCCCCAAACGTCCGAAACACCATTTACAATGGGATGGTCGGTCGCCGATTCGCTGATCACGCCGCGTGTTCCTTCTTTCCCATGATCACCGTGATGGCTTACCCAGGTTTCGCCCAGCACAATTTTGCCAAATCCATGTTCCCATCCCGGCACTGCACTTTGAAAATCGTATTTCGCATAGGGGTCGTCCGGATTTCTTGAATAGTGAAAAGCATGAGTGGCTGTGCGAAGTCCGATGACAGGCTTTCCCGCCCTCAAATAGCCATCAACATACCGCATTTGTTCCGGAGGAAGTTCTCTGAAGCGGGTAAAGATGACCATCAGGTCGGCCGATTCAAGATTGGACAGACCCGGTATATTCGTCTGTTCATTGGCGTCCACCTCGCCGGTTAAGGAATCAACGGAAAACAATACCGTACAGGTAAAGCCATAACGGACCGCCAGTATCTGTGCCAGCATCGGAAGTGCTTCCTCCGACCGGTATTCCTCGTCCCCGCTAACGAAGACTATTTTCTTACCCGCACCGGGGCCACCGGACCCTCGGTAAGTGACCCACAATTCACTTTCTGGTTTTTCTTCAGTGGTAGGGGCTCCCGAACAGCTCACAAATCCGCAGGCCGCTATGAGCAATAGGAGATACACGATCTTGTTTCGTTCGTTCATAATTGATTACGTTTACAATGGCTCTAAGATAACGAATTACCTTATATGTTAGCGGTACGTTGCCGAAATGCTTCAATATCGTGCGGTTGATCCAGTATCCGCACTTCTACGTCATACGACCGCCGTTCACCGGGTGTCAACCGGATGAGTGTTCCGTCTTTCCGTGCCTGCGCCTGACCGATGGGTGGGTGGGTGCCCGGTTCCAATCCCACGACGTACTCACCCGGCCCCCAGTGTTGCCAATTGGTCAACCAGGGCAGCTGTGCCTTGTCAAATTGGATAGATAGTGCTAATCCCAGGCGCGGATTGTAAATACCGCAGTGGCATTTGCCGCCTCCGTCTGCATCCACGTCAATGAAAGCCGCTTCTTCGCCGCCGCCTACGTGGTCATTTAAAGGGGGGCGCCCCTTACGGAAGTGTTCGCCTTCCCTAAATATCTTCGCGCGGTCGACCCCCTCGCGTGACGACCATGCTCCCCTCCAACAGATATCCACCCCTTCATCAATCAGCGGCCATCCTAAGTTCATATGGTACAGAAGCATGTGCGGTGCCGCCGTATTTCCATGGTTAATCACTTCATCGTGTATTCGTATAACGGGTTCACCCAAGGTTCCGGAGATCGTCCGCCTCAGCACCAGCTGGGCACCCAACGGCTGCGACTGGGTGACTATTCCAGTGATCTCCATGTCCAATCGGCCAGCACGCAGATCCGGCTGGATAATGGATTCAATGGTTGCTGGCAGTCCACTGAACTGGCTATGCAGGCCGCGATCGCCATACTCATCGGTTTCAGGGCCGCCAATATGATCTAATCCGCATGTTGTGAGCAAGCCTCCGCCGAATCCTTTGAGCCATTCAATGCCCCGGTAACCCACGGGGCTGGATGCAACAACACCCACATGGCTAATCCATGCCAAGCTATGCTCGTTAAAAAACGCTTCCGCAATATCCATCCCCCGGTCGATCACCACTTTATACCGAAGGCCAGTTCCGGTATTTATCCAGGCTATTCGGGTTCCTTTCCCCGGACCGTTATCCAGGACGGCGGTCTCGATGCCGCCGACCTGTAGATGGTTCGATACTTTGGATTTCCAGTCGGTCATTTTTACTAGTTGCCCTTCTTATAAATCGGACTGTCTTCGTTTCCGCCCGACATGAGGTAGGCCATCAGATCTTTCAGTTCTTCTTCATTCAGCACATTCAGCGTACCCGGCGGCATCGTTGAGACTTTGGCCACCCGAATTTCCTTAACATCTTTTTTGGGGACGTGTTTCAGGTCCTGCGGCGCATAAGGGTTTTGGGAAATGGAGTAGTTCTCCCCATCTTCACTGATCAACCGGCCCAATACGGAAGATCCGTCCTTCAACACAAGCACTTTGGACTCATATTGATCAGAAATCTCAGCATTTGGGTCTATGATAGCCTGAAGCATATCACGCACTGAGAAGCGTGTTCCCAGCTGTGTCAGATCAGGTCCGATCGCTCCGCCTTCTCCTGCCATCATGTGGCATGACGCACAACGCACTGCTGCAAACAACGATTTACCCTGCTCGAAATTCCGTTCGCCCTGATCTCCTTCCACTACCTTTTGAGCTTCGTCCACTTTCCATGCCCTACCGGGGCCTTTCGGAGGAACGATGTTTTGAAGTAACTCTTTTCCGGAGGCAGCGAGCAGTGAGTCGCCGGAAATCGTGTTATAGTGGTCATACTGATCTTTCGGCACCTTTTCCAGCGCCAGCTTGCGCGCTGCATCAATAAAGCCTATATAGCTGTTTCCGCCCTTATATCCGAAAGCATTATAAAACCACTTGAAATATTTCTCATATAAGTCGGGCGTCCATCCAGCGGAGGCTTTACTCAGTGCCGTGGCCAGATAAATCTGCTGCGCTGGAGGTGTTTTAGCCAACGTACCGGCGATGTCCATTCCGTATTGCGGATTACGGAGGATCAGATCAGACGAACTGGTGAGCGTAGGAATCGATGTGGTGGAGTCGTCCTTTGCGCTGTCCAACAGCGACAGTGTCTTCTCCACAGCATAAGGAGCTCCAATCTGGATCAGCACTTTACTAAATTCCCGGTTAAGTGCGTTGTCCGTAGTAGGATAAGCGTCTTTAAAATAAGCGGCTAGCTCATCCGCGATAACCGGTTCGGGATCGCCCATACGATAAAGGATCACTTCAACAGCCCGCAGCAGGCCTATTTTATTTTCCTTCGATATCCGGTTGATGTCGATCGTCATCAGTTTACGTAACATGATCGACTGTAATTGCGGATAACCGGATCTCGCCATTGCCGTCATGGCTCCGGTCACGGTTCGGATATTACGCTCGCGGAAGACCTTCTTTCCCCATAATTTCAGCGGTTGGTGCCGCAATGCCGTAATAGCTGCGTAACGGATATGGTGATCATCGTGATTCAGGTAAGGCCACACTTCTTCTACGATGCCGGCATCCGGTCCCTTTTCAAAATAGCTTTCAATTGTCCTGCGGATGGCGATCTCGTCGGTTACATTTCCGGCGCTGTTTTCTTTTGTTTTTACCTTATCTTGGTCTTTATACGATACCCGGTAAAGATCAGACTCCAAGCGGCGTCCTCCGGTCAGAAAGTAGAGAGCACCATCCGGGCCGATTTCACCGTCTGTGAGAGGCAGCGGGGTTCCCGACAGAAATTCTTCTGCCTTCGCCTGATAGGATGCTCCGTCGGCAGTTAATTGCACCGCGTAGATGATACCGAAACTCCAGTCGAACGCCAAGAGGCTATTCCTATATTTATCGGGGAACTTTGCGTTGCCTGTATACACCAAATTGGTAGGCGACCCTTGACCGATATTGATCAGCGAAGGAAGCTCATCGGGATAATAAATGGGCCACTTGGCATTCCCGGTCCGCCACCCGAACTCGGCTCCTTTTGTAACATGCAGAAGCCGGGTTGGACGATACCATGGCATTCCAAAATCCCATTCCATATCGGAGTCATAAGCAAACAGTTCTCCGTCTTTGTTAAAAGCGATATCAAATGTGTTGCGGAACCCACCCGCTACCAATTGCCAGTGTTGTCCCAGGGAATCGGTTTTGGCAACCCAGCCACCCGGGGCCATGCGGTCTGTTGCGTGACCCCGCGGATCTTTGATGGATTGAAAAACATTATCTTCATCCCAGTTGGAAGGTAGCAGGTAGCTATCCATTTCAGGCACGTCGGTATGGTTACCGCACACCAGGTAAAGTGACTTGCCGTCGGGTGCGAGGATAATGCTGTGCGGCCCGTGTTCGCCATCCCCCTCAAACGATTTTAACAGCTTGATGTCATCAAACTGATCGTCATTATCGGTATCTCGCAGGCGGTATAAACCACTGCTCTTTTCAAATTTCTCGTTACCCCTATGATTGACCATAACGTACAGGCTGTTGAACGCCCAAAGCAATCCTTGCGCATAGCCCATGCCTACTTTGGTTTGAGTGGTATCGTCTTTCCACTCGTCACCGGGAAGCGCCAGCCGCTCCGGCTCGGTAGTCAGCGTATCGGCCCCAATCTCAGGGATATTGATTCGGTACAGGGAACCATATTGATCCGATGCGATCATCCGGCCCTTGTCATCAAACGTCATTGACACCCACGAACCTTTCTTATTTTCCGACGGGCTGTACAGGTGTTCAACGACAAATTCCGGCGCGACATTGATTTTCTCCACTTTTGGCTTGGCCTTTACCTGCTCTGTTTCTTTTTCTTCTGTTTGGCACGCTGAAGCCAATAGCAATGCCGCGACCGCTGCCGCTAATCCGGGGCTTTTTCTTATGAAAGTTTGCATATAATGTTTAGTACGATTCTGTATGTCAATGATAAGGTCTTCGAAATTGAAAAGTTTATTCAGTAATCATAATTGGGAAACCAATGATCCGATCAGTTTACCGACAATACTACTGCCTTTCGAATTAAAAGGCAACCTGTGCTGTCCTGTGACGGATCCATCACAGGCTGCCTTTCCTCATACGCCAAGTCTATACGCCCCGTTCCATCTACCACCCTGGGTTCTGTTCAAACCCGTTCAGCCGGATTTCCCGGGCCGGGATGGGGAACAACAGTTTATGCGGCTGAATGTTGTACGAAGCGTTACTGAGCCGGTTCAGCCGTTCCTTCTCTTCGATACCATGCTCGGTCATCACCTCAACGGCCTTGCCCGTCCGCAGTAATTGATACCACCGGTGATTCTCAAAGGCCAGCTCAACACGCTGTTCATGCGCAACGGCCTCTCGGAACGCTTCCTGACTGAGCCCGGATAAGGGCTCCAGGCCAGCACGTTCCCGTACCGCGTTGATATGTGGGTAGGGATCACCGGATCCGGTTTCATTGAGCGCTTCCGCCAGCATTAATAACACATGGGAATAGCGATAAACCGGCCAGTTCTCGTCGGCCCGGCCATCTTCGAGGAATGGCGGGTGGTAATATTTCCGGATAAACGGAATATTTCCGTCGAAAGCTTTGGACTCTTCAAATGAAGCGTTAGACGGATCACTGAACATGGCGATGGAAGCATCACGCCGTACATCGTTCTCTTCATATGCACGGAAGATACTCGGTGTAGGAATATTGCTTCCCCCTAAAGTCCCCGGAAAACCGATCAACTTTTCTTTGGCATTACGCGGACCAAACATAAAGATGAAATTGCTTGCCTCGGTTTGCAATCCTGCATCAAATTGGATGGCAAAAATTGATTCAGCGTTATTTTTGAATGCCGGATCAAAATTGTTTGCGTAATCGGGCAATAAGCTGTATCCCAGATCCAACACCTGTTCAAACGCTTCCGCCGCGTCGTCGTATCGGTGCAGCGTCATATAGACTTCACCCAGCAAGGTCAATGCAGCACCTTTCGTTGCCCGTCCGACATCCGACCCCGAGTAGGATTCCGGAAGGCTGGCCACGGCCGCGTTCACGTCGGCCAAAATCTGTTCGTAAACGGTTTCCACGTTGGCGCGTCCCTCTGAAAAGGCTCCTTCCGGATCCTGCACCTCGTGTACCACGAGTGGCACTGCACCGAATAACCGAACCAGGTGAAAATACTGAAAAGCACGCAGGAACAACGATTCTCCCTTATACCTTGCTTTCAGCGCTTCGTCGGAAAATTCTACATCATCGATCCGATCGATGATAACATTCGTCTGCATAATATTGCGGTAGAGCATGTTCCATGTATTGTTTACATAGTTGTTGGTCGATGTGATCAGAAACTCATCGATCTCTTCCCGCTGCTGCGCTCCTCTGTCGGAGACGTCAAATTGATAATTGGTGTTGTCGGCCACCATCTCGGTCATCGGCCAGAAAAAATCAGCCGTATACAGTTCCTGCAGCGAACCGTACGCGCCGTTAACCGCCCGCAGAAACTGGCCTTCATTTTGGTAATAATTTACACCGCTGGAGAAGGTATATGGTTCTACATCCAACATGTTATGGCAGGATCCCAAGGTGAATACCGTCAACCCTAGAATCAGATATCTTTTTCTGTTCATCAATTTACTCCTTCCAAATAACTGACTAAAAACCTACGTTTACTCCCAGGGTATATATGCGTGGCACGGGGTATCCCGAGTAATCAATGCCCGGCACCAGTGCTCCGGTATCCGGCCGATTGTAATTGGTACCCTCCGGGTTACCGCTGTATCCGGTAAACAGCAAGGCATTCTGCACCGTACCGTAAACCCTGAAGCTGTTTATCCAGCGGTTGTTTAGCACCGTTGCGGGAAGCGTATATCCCAAGGTGATGTTTTTGATCCAGGCGTAGTCGGTTTTTTCCACCCATAAGCTATGTGTGTCCCGGTACATAACGCGCCCTCTGCCTGTACCAGTTGTTGTGGGTACGCGCCCATTACCAGGTTGTTCGGGAGACCGCCAGCGGTCTTTCACGTTTCTGTTCACATTAAAGACCCCGTCAATATTACCGGTATAAAAATTCGTAGCGCGCAACATTTCGGCTCCCGTAGCGCCAACGACCATAACCCGCAGATCAAAGTCTTTATAACGCAATGTGTTGGTCATCCCCCAATTGAAATCCGGGTATGGATTTCCAATCACATCAAAGTCATCAAACGGAGTGATTTCACCATCACCGTTTACATCTCTAAAGCGCATGTTTCCGGGAACAGCGCCGGGAAATGCCGGATACCGGGCCAGATCCTCTTCGTTCTGATAAATCCCTTCGTACACGTAGCCGATAATCATTCCCACCGGATGACCGATGCGGGTGATGTTCGTCGGATTACCCTCACTGCTCTGTCCGGAATAGATGGGATCGTCGCTACGCCCAAGTGCGAGCACCTTATTGCGGTTAAACGAGATGTTGAAGTTAGTTGACCACTCGAAATTATCCGACACAATATTATGTGAAAGAAGGCCGACTTCCACGCCCCGATTACGCACATCTCCCCGGTTTTCGGTCACGGTTCCAAATCCGGAAGATTGCGGAATCTCCACGTTCAGCAACAGATCCTGCGTATTCCGGTTATAAAAATCGGCGGTAAGGTTAATCCGGTTGTTAAGAAAATTAAAATCGAGACCAATGTTGAGTTCGCGCATGCGCTCCCATCCCAGATTAGGATTAGCCAACGACGTCATGACACGTCCGCTTCCCAATGTTCCGTTAAACACATAGTCTCTAGTTCCGATCTGGCTCATGTATGGATAATTCCCGATATTGAAGTTACCTGTGAATCCATAGGACGCACGGAGTTTCAATTCATCAATCCAGGAAGCGTTTTTAAGGAAGTTCTCTTCTGAGAGCCGCCAGCCAAGCGCAAAGGACGGGAATGTACCCCACCGATTGTTGGGTCCGAAGCGGGACGATCCGTCGGTCCGTATCGTCGCGGTTACCAGGTATTTGTTGGCATAGGAATAGTTGACACGTGCGAGGTAGGAAATCAACGCCCAGTCACTGATATCCATATTGCCGACAATAACGCGGGCGGCTGCGTTCAGCGACTCGATATCGTCATCTGGAAACTGTTGTCCATCGAACCGGGCCGAGTAAAATTTATTGGACTGCACGGTATAGCCCGCCAGTGCGGAGATGGAATGTCCGGACGCCGAATTGTAGTCATAGGTGAGTGTATTCTCATTCAACCAGTTGAGGTATTTAACATTACCGTAATTACCTGACGGTACTGAAGGACCCGGAGCATTTTGATTAGGCAAGATCGAAGGCCGGAAATACTCGGAGTCGCCATCCTCGAAATCTACGTTGAAAGACGATCGTAACTTCAGGTTCTTCACAATCTCCAGTTCACCGAACACGTTCGTCAGGATCTTCGTACGGGTAGCTTTATTGGTGGTTTCGTTAAGCACCATGATGGGATTCGGGTTACCGAATGTTCCTGTGGTCTGAATGTAGTCGTTGTAACTACCATCGGGGTTATAAGCCGGTGGGATGGGGTTGGCAATTTCAAAGAATTCGTCGCGCCCCTGGCCCCGTACTCCCCCTTTCAGGAACGTCATCGAAGGCGCAACGTTGACGCCAACTTTTAACCGATCAGTTATGTTGGCATCCAGATTTGCGCGAAGCGAGAAACGGTCAAACTTTGTGTTTAACATTACGCCGCCCTGATTAAAATAGCCGGCAGAAACGAAGGTGCGTATTTTGTCGGTACCGCCGCTTACACTTAGGCCGATATCCGACATCGGGGCCACGCGGGTGACAGCATCGTACCAGTCTGTACCTTTACCGATAGCTTCCGGATTCCGGTACTCCTCCGGAATATCCGCCAAGGTAGGCTCCCTACCTTCTTCCGTACGAATCCTATCTTCGATGGATTCCTTCATGAATTGAGCAAATTCTTGACCATTCATCAAGTCGGGTCTTCCTTTCTGGGGTACTTGCTGCAGTCCTGAACTCATGGTGACCTGAATACGAGGTTCGCCGGAACTTCCCCGTTTCGTGGTGATCATGACCACCCCGTTGGCACCGCGTGATCCATAAATGGCAGTCGCCGACGCATCCTTAAGTACGGTCATCGATTCAATATCCTGCGGATTAAGTGCGCTCATGGCGTTCGATTGCTGACCGGAGGTGGCAGGTACCGGAAAGCCGTCAATGACGTACAGTGGATCACTCCCCGCGCCCACCGCGCCGATACCCCGAACCTGTATTTTCGGACCACCTCCGGGTGTACCGTTGGATGTACTTACATTCACTCCGGCCACCTGTCCTGACAGCCCCTGGTCTAGGCTGGCGATGGACTGTCCCCGGACGTTGGTCATACTTACCGGGGCAATGGAACCGGTAACATCCTTTTTTTGCTGACTCCCATATCCCACAACAACTACCTCATCCAAGTCGGCCGTTTCCTCTTCCAGCACGATATCAATGGATGACTGGTTGCCCACCACGACCTCTTGAGCCAGGTATCCTACGTTGCGAAAAACCAACACGTCTCCGGACTTCGCTTCTATCTGGAAGCGCCCACCTGCGTCGGTAGCGGCTCCTCTGGAGGTGCCTTTGACCAGTACCGATACGCCTTCCAACGGGTTACCGGCTCCGTCCTTAACGACGCCTCCGACCTGCTCTTGCACAACGTTTATCACCTCTTCTCCACCTGTTGCTGCCTGCCGTGATTTGATGATTATAGTCTTATCCGCAGTGAAAACAAATTCCACGGACCGCTCCTTAAAACACTGCTTCAAGACATCTTCCAAAGCTCGGTTCTCAGCCTGTAAGGATACCGGTTTGAGGTTTGTCAACAGGTTGGCGTCGTAGATAAAGTCATATCCGGTTTGCTGCGACAACTGATACAACACCATAGCTACAGGCGTGTTGTTCACACGGATGTTCACATTTTGACCATGACTTGCCACGGCCACTTGTACGAACGCAACGGTAAGTAAGGCGGCAATTTTCATTAACACCAAAACGTTAACCGGTTTATAAAATGGGATCTCATGCCAAACATATTTTTTTTTATACATTTGAAGCTCAATTTGTGATTAATAATTTGGTTACCTCATCCAACTTATGGTCACTGTAACCGAGAGCGGGCCAACGCCTCGGTTTTTTTGACCTTGTTTTTTTTAATCGCTGTTTTTTTCTATTACCGTAATCCTCCTTCCTTCGATTTTAAATACGAGCAATCCAGTTGCTTCAAAACTCTTCAACAATTGAGAAATACTTTTCGAACGTTGGAAAACCCCTCCCAACCGGATGTTGTCTACCTTTCCTTTAAATGCTACGTCAATATCATACCATCGACCTACCCGTTCCATAATACTGCGGATATCCTCGTTGTCAAAAACAAAATAATCATGGTGCCACGCCAATTCTTTATTGATATCCACCGTGGTTACATAAAGCGTGTGTTGCTCATGCGTGCTCACAGCCGCCTGTCCCGGACGAAGGGGCACCGTTCGGTCGTCGTGTGTCACTTCCACTGCTCCGTTTACCAAGGTTGTTTTCATATTTCCCTGTCCGGAATAAGCGCAGACATTAAAAGCGGTACCCAGCACACGGATCGTCTGCTGTGGGGTGTTGACCACAAACGGACGTGCCACATCTCTAACCACCTCAAAGTATCCCTCACCTGTCAGTTCCACTTCGCGTCTTTCCGTTGAGAAGCGGATGGGGAAACGGAGTGATGACTCCGCATTTAAATGAACGCTCGTTCCATCCTCTAACCGGACATGGTAATGACCGCCTTTCGGAATTTTCACCGTATGATAGCCTGATATCTCGTCCGATAACGGCTCGTCCGCCGTACCATTATCATTCGGATGACTGAGATACATCCTTCCCCCTTTCGCCAGTAACATGGCGTCCGGCTGATCCAATTCCACCATCTTCCCGTCGGCCATAACCACCACCGCCTTGTCTGCCCCTGGCCTAATTCCTGCGCGTTCAACTGCCAATTCCAGGTTCGAAACCGGCGCGCCGTCACTTGGATATAAATAGATCGCTATCCATGTGATTGCTGCCAAAAACGCTGCGGCAACCATTTTCAACCAAGGAAATAACCGCTTTATCCGGCTTTTCTTCGCTGAAATGTCTCGTACGTTTTCAAAGATACGTTCCAACATTTGGTTGCCCTGCTCTTTTGAAAATACCGCCACCTGAGGATCCAGAGACTCCCACCTTTTCTGCAACGCCTCTTTCACGGCGACACTTTCCGGGTGATCGGCCAATAACCGATGCAACTCGTCCCGCTCAGCTACCGTGAGGGTATCGTTAAGTGCACGATCGATCAAAAGCAGAAGCCTGGTGTTCTCCATGTTTTAATAGGCGGAACAAAATGTCCCTTAATTGGCCCTTCTATGGTAAAGACACCAAATTTTTAAAAAGTGGATATGGAAATTTGATTTTTTACAAATTCGCTGACGAATTTAACAGCTAGGTGTTGATACTTTTTTACCGATTCGATGGAGAGATTCATCTGTTCGGATATTTCAGGATTTTTTAATCCCTGGCGCCTCAGGACGAACACCTTCTGTTGCTGCGGCGGTAACAACTTGATGGCCTGATCAATGAGTTCATACTGATCCTGGCTGATGTTTACTTCCTCATCCTGTTGCATGGTCCCAATTTCAGATAGATAGGCTTCCTTTCTATCCCGTTCAGACACCACTCGCCGAATGTGGTTCAGGGTATGGTTACGACAGCGGATAAACAGATACGCATCAAAATTTCTGACCTCATTCAGGGATGTCCGATCCATCCAGATGCCGGTAAAGACTTCCTGAACGATCTCTTCCGTCGCCTGATGGTCCTGCGTTAACCCCTGTATGAACGACCCGATCTGGTTGCAATAATTATGGAACAACTCAGCAAACGCCTTTTCATCGCCGTTTGCAACCTTCCTCAATATCTCTGGCTCGTTATATAGTTTGTTCAGCGCCATAATTGGAAGCTGGTATCCCAACTTTCTATAACCGGTAGATTGCAATACTATTGCCTTTTGAAAAAAAGGGCAACCTGTACTGTCCTGCCAGCGAGACCCAATCACGGGCGGAACGGTCAATTAACGAGCTGATAATTGATAGTTGCCAGGCTGAAGTTCGTACCGTATATATCCTTCGGCTAGTCCGATCTCTTTGATGGTTGGATACCCCGAAACATCCACCTTTTCTTCGGGAGCCAGCTCCAGCGTGGCCACCGTATTAGGAGGTACAGAGATCGCTAGGGACAGTCCTCTCTTTTCACGTGACCAGAAAGAGCGGATTATGCCGTTTGGCGAATCAAACGAGGCCTTTGCCCATTTCACGTCAGTCGCATCCGGCAATGGCGGCCTAATGATAAACCGGCGAAAACCGGGGGCTGCAGAATCCCGCTTGATACCTGCTAAACCATCTATGTACCATGCCCCTGGATATAGGTAAGAGCTATGGAGAAGCGAATGCCCGGGTAGATCCTTTTCCCACATTTCCCAGATGGTGGTTGCCCCATTTTCTTTCATATAGCCCCAGCTGGGATAAGTTGTCTGAGACACCATGCTGTAAATTAAATCGTTTCGGCCTTCATCACGAAGCACCTTAAACAACAAGGCGCCTCCGGTGATCCCCGCATGGATATGCCCCTTACGTACTTCCAAGATCTCTTTCTCCAAACGTTGCATTACCCGGCGGCGTAGCGACTGCGGTGGGATCTCCGCCAATAAAGCTGCGGCGAGGTTGGTCATTGACCCATCCGCATAACTATCGTCTTCCGTGTTGAAAAACTTTGTATGGATAGCTTGTGCGGATGCCTCCGCCTGCTTTTCCCACTGGGATGCTTCAACCGTACGACCGATTACTCGGGCAATTTTGGCAGCCGTACGGAGGTTAAATACATAATATGCGTTATTCAGGCACAAAGTTTCCGGTTTGTCGTTGTTCATTCCCTCGGCGTTGGCGTTGGGCCAAAGCCAGTCACCCAAAAAATCCCATTGGCCACCAAAGCGTTTCAACAGATCGTTTTCGGTGTTAGAAGTCAGAAATTCCAACCATCCTTCGATGAGCTCAAAATTCTTTTCCAACACGTGGACATCGCCGTAATGTTGGTACAGAAACCAAGGCAGGGTAACCACGATGCCTCCCCATGCAGGTCCACCACCGCCCCAATAGGTAGGAGCGGTATGTGGAAGAATACCGTTGTTCAAGATACGGCCGCTGGTCATTGCCTTCCTGGCATGGTTTGGGTCGAGCATGTTTCCCACCATCGGTTCGGTGCCCTGTACATCTCGCCAATCCTGCATCCATTTGGTATAAAAGGCCCCCAAGTGGTAATTAAACATTCCGGTTTCGCTGGTGGCATGTGCATCTCCGCCATAGCCCATACGCTCACGTTGCGGGCAATCTACGATGAAACCACCGAGTGAAAGGTTTTCAAACGTCCATCGTATTCGGTCATAAATCCAGTTCTGCAACGTGTCCGCGCATTCAAAATCAGTGGCGCTTGCATAGTCCGTTCTGACCATCCAACCACTAATGTCATTGACATGGGGAGCCTTTCGCAGTCCGCGTATGGTTAACCAACGCCCGGAGCTATAATTGAACCGGTTCCGGAAGGTACCTTTGCCCTTCTTGCCGATTACGTAGGCACTGTGGAGGTTAAACGTCATGTCATCCTGCTCGCGTTCGGAGTATGAAAACCGGATAGTATCTCCCTCCAGTCCCTGCACGTTCACTTCCGTCCAACCCGCAAAGTTTACGCCCATATCCACTCGATACGAGCCATCCGGGCGGGCTTCAATATGAACCGGACGGATTCGTTCAAATAATCGGTTTCCTTCTACCAACTGCGCAGAGAGTGTCAGCTTGGTGGGATATTCAGTTGCTGCCTTCCAGTTCGTTTCGTCTGTGGACGCCTGATTCCAATCCGGGATCTCACGGCGTGCATCCCATAGCTCCCCTCCCATATTCCGGAAATCCCATTTACCCAACAGTCTGTTCGGACTGGGGTGCGTTTTCCAGCTGCTGTCAGTAACCACCATCGCCAGGGGGGTAGCATCATCGGCAGGCGACGCCTCACCGTAGATAGCGACCTGGGCGGTCACAATTGGCGTTAAGGGCCGGTCGACATTGAGTATATATCCTGGAAAAATCGACCACGAGGTACCCAGCCAAAGGGCAATCACATTGCTTCCCCGTTTCAGGTTGTCGGCAATGTCATACGCCACATACCGGGCCCGTTTCGTATGATCGCTTACCGCAGGCGCCAGCACTTCGTTTCCTATACGTTCACCGTTAACATACAGCTCATGATAACCAATAGAAGCTACATAAATAATCGCTTTTTTGGGTTTCTGCTTCAAGGTCACCGTCTTTCTGAACCAGGGGTCGATAATATTATTTTCACTTGCCGTACGGTCATACGTTTCATCACTACCAATCCACTTGCCTTTCCATTCATCCGGACGGAACCATCCGGTTGACCATCTTGCAGGATCACTCCACGCAGATACCGCCCCGTTTTCGTCTTTCACTTGGACCTTCCAATGGTAGGTCCGATCCGAGATTAGCTCTTTCCCTTTATATACGATATGCTGGCTTTCCTCCGATGGTATCCAACCACTATCCCAAATATCCCCCCGGTCATCGGCCAGCAACCGGTCTGTGGACGCTACGAGAATCCGGTAGGCCGTTTGCTGTTGGCCGAACGCTCCTTTATCCGCCGCCGCCAATACCCAACCGAACCGGGGCATCTTACTATCAACACCCATCGGATTTTCCCGATACTCAACGACGAGCCGCCGGGGGAAAACACTCGCCCCCGCAGCCGTTCCTTGGAAAGACAGGAAGATGGTAACCATTGTGACGAAAGAAAACAAGTGACTGATTTTCAACATAAAGCGTGTAATTGGTATGAAAGGTCTAAAATATAGCTTTTCCGTTTTCGGATCATCCTGCACCGTCACGATCCGCTTCTTAATTCAGAAATCGAGGCTACCGGCAACATATAC
>Ga0164243_10008538_pt1 | contig 15078 bp, 12 predicted proteins | sample OricompcompostOP_FD_108781 | JGI IMG/M metagenome (GOLD analysis project Ga0164243, IMG submission 108781) | Organic Plus compost microbial communities from Emeryville, California, USA - Original compost - Organic plus compost (OP) | ecosystem: Engineered > Solid waste > Mixed feedstock >... | reverse complement strand
GCCGAGCTGGCCAGCTCCTCCAGCCACTGGCGGCTGAGCACCGCCGGCTCGGGGTCGTCGAAGACGAAGCGCAGCGGGATCGAGGGGTGCAGCCAGATGGTGCTGCGCCCGCGCGGCTGGTCGCCCGGATGGCGCCAGGAGACGGTGAAGCTCTCCCCGCGCCGCAGCTTGCCGGCGATCACCACCTTGAGGTGGGCGAGCGCGCGGTCGTCGATCTGGATCGGCATGGCGGTGCCGCCGTAGTAGATGATGCCCACGGGCTCCACCCTACTGACCCCCGAACGAGTCTCCGGCCACTGGTACAGTCGCCCTGCCCGGCCGGGGCGCGCCAGGGGCGCGGGAACGACGGGAATTCGAGACAGGGGGCCGTTTTGGGGATCAGATTCGTGCGTCCGGCCGGTTTGAGTGCATTCGCTCTCACCGGCGTGGCGTTGCTCGCATTGTCGCCGCTGACGGCCGGTTCGGCCTTCGCGCAGGACGTGCAGGACGCCCCGGACGCGCTCTCGCCGCGCCTGACCGCGATCGCCGACGCGCCGCTGTCGCCCGACGCGGCCGTCGCCGCCTCCCAGCTGGCGGACGACGCCGAGCAGCTCGGCGTCGCCGCCGAGGGCGCCGGAAGCCTCCAGCTCGACGCCGAGGGGCGTATCGCGGTCACCCTGAGCTACTCCTCCGGGCCCGACGCGTCCGACATCGCCGCCGTGGCCGCCCTCGGCCGCGTCGTGGCGAGCTCCGCGCTGTTCCACCAGCTCAGCGCCTTCGTGCCGCTGGAGTCGATCGAGTCTCTCGCAGGCCTGCCGCACGTGCGCTCGGCCTCCGAGGACCTGCGCCCGCAGGTGGGGGACGGCTCCCGTCTCACCGCCGGGCTCGGCGCCGCGCTGAGCCGCCTCGCACCGGCCCTGCCCGGGGACCCGGCGTCCTGCCGCGCCGTGCCCGCCAATCTGCAGGCTCCGCTGCAGGCGGGCACCGCGAGCAGCAGCTTCCACGTGGACGGCACGGGCGTGGCCGTCGGGATCATCTCCGACTCCTTCGCGCAGAGCCCCACAGCCCCCACCACCCCCGCGCAGGACGTCGCCGCGGGTCTGCTGCCCGGCCCGGGCAACCCCTGCGGCTACACCGATCCCGTGCAGGTGGTCACCGACGAGCCGGGTGACGACGAAGGCCGCGCGATGGCCCAGCTCGTGCACAGCATCGCGCCGGGCGCGCGCCTGCTCGTGGCCAGCGCAGGCTCGAGTCAGCTCACCTATGCGGACGCCATCACGGCTCTGAAGGACGCGGGCGCGCAGATCATCGTCGACGACGTGGTCTTCTTCGCCGAGCCCTTCTTCCAGGACGGTCCGATCGACCTCGCCGTGAAGAGCGTCGTCGACGCCGGTGTGCCGTACCTGAGCGCAGCGCACAACAGCAACCTGCGGGGTCAGACCGGTCCGAGCGCCGGCTATCCGATCGCCTCCTGGGAGACCAAGCAGTACCGGCCGACCGCCTGTCCCGCCGAGGTGCTCGCCGCCGTGCCGAACCCGGCGAGCACGGACTGCGCCGACTTCGACCCGGGCCCCGGCGAGGATCCGACCGCGGAGTACGGCTACATCGGGGCCGGGCCGATGCGGCTGCTGATGCAGTGGTCCGAGCCGCAGGGCGGGGCGAAGGGCACCTTCCGCCTCGCCGTGCGCTCCGGTTCCGAGCTTCGGCTGTCCCCGCCGAACGCGGACGGCATGTCGGCGCTGATCTGGGCGCAGAGCATGGCCGGCCTGTCCAGCCCGATGGACGTCATGATCGTGCGCGACACCTCGGCTCCGGGCAGCGCCGTGCTCCCGGACGTGAAGCTCATCCTGGGCGGCCGGATCAGCCTGACCAGTGCCGAGTACTACCGTTCCAGCGGAGACGACGTGGTCGGACCGACGACCTTCGGGCACTCCAGCCGGCCCCCGACGCTCGGCGTCGCCGCAGCCCCGGCGGACACGCCCGGAACCGTCGAGGACTTCAGCTCCGCGGGCCCCAGCATCACCTACTTCGACTATGACCCCGCGGTCTCGCCGATCGCGACGCCGCTGCCGGAGCCGGTCGTCAACGCCGAGCCGGTGATCACCTCAGTCGACCGGGGCTGGACCAACTTCTTCGGCAGCCCCGTCGGGCCCGGCGTCTACTCCTTCGCCGGGACCTCCGCCGCCGCGCCCGCGGCCGCGGCGGTGATCGCGCTGGGCAAGCAGCTGCGCCCGGACGCCAGCCTCGCGCAGCTGGTCGACGCCCTGACCGCGACGGCCGCGCCGGTGGCGAGCGTGAGCCTGGGCCTGCCGCCCGAGTCCTTCACGGGGGCCGGGCTGGTGGACGCGCAGGCCTATCTGACCGCCCTGGCGCAGCTTCCGACGCCCACGCCGACCCCCACCCCGACGCCCACCCCGACGCCGACCCCGACGCCGACGCCGACCCCCACCCCGACCCCCACTCCGGGCCCGACGCCCTCGGTCTCGCTGTCGCAGTCGCTCGTCGGCGCGGGCGGCCGCCTCACCGTCGCCGCGAGCGGCTTCCTTCCGGGCGAGCAGGTGAGCATCACCCTGCATTCGGACCCGGTGCTGCTGGGGACGGTCGCCGCGGACGCCACAGGCGCGATCACGGCGGACGTCGTGATCCCCGCGAGCACTCCTGCCGGCACGCACACGATCGTGCTACGCGGAGCCGCGTCCGGCCTCGAGCTCTCGGCCACGCTCACCGTGGACGCCGCCAGCAACTCGGCTCTGGCGAGCACGGGATCCTCGGATCAGGCTGTCCCGCTCGCGTTGGCAGCGGCCCTGCTGCTGGCCGGAGCGGCAGCGCTCGGCGGCCGTCTGCTCCAGCTGCGCCGTCGCGGCGAGATCTGACACCGGTCCCTCGCCAGCCGGACGGGCGGGGCCGGTGGAGTCGATTACGATTCACACAGGCCCCGCCCGCCAGGCGGCCAGGAGGAGGTCGGCGTGTCCGATGCGCAGCTGAAGCCGGGCTGGAGCGGCCGCTTCTACGAGGACTTCGAGCTCGGCGACGTCTACCACCATCCCTTGGGCAAGACGGTGACCGAGTCGGACAACCGCTTGTTCACGATGGTCACGCAGAACACCGCGAAGGTGCACTTCGACGACCACTACGCCGGCGGCACGGAGTTCGGCCGGGTGCTGGTCAACTCGACCTTCGTGCTCGCGCTGGTCACCGGGCAGTCGGTGATCGACCTCTCCTTCAACGTCTTCGCGAACCTCGGCTGGGACAGCGTGCGACTGCCCGCCCCCGTGTTCGAGGGCGACACCATCTACTCGCGCTCGAAGGTGCTCGCCAAGCGCGAGTCGGCCTCCCGGCCCGCTGTGGGCATCGTCGAGGTCGCGACCGAGGGTTACAACCAGGACGGCGTCGTCGTCATCCGCTACGAGCGGACCTTCATGGTCTACAAGCGCGGCCACGCGCCGGCCAGCCTGGAGCCGCGCCGGCCGCCGCTGGACAGCCTGCCTCCGGTCCGCGGGGAAGGCGCATGAGCGGGTCCGTCCGGCAGGGGGGCGGCGCGGCTGCGACGCCGGCCGGCGCGGTCGAGCTGCTCAGCCGGGCCGTCGCCTTCCTCTTCGTACCCGGCGACCGTCCGGAACGCTTCGAGAAGGCGGCCCGCTCTGGCGCCGACATCGTCATCATCGATCTCGAGGACGCGGTGCACGCCGAGCACAAGGAGACGGCGCGCGCGAACGTCGCGGAGGCTATCGCTCAGGGGCTGCCGGGCGGCGTCCCGTTCCTGGTGCGCATCAACACGACCGAGGACCAGTGGCGCGAGGCGGACCTCGCCGCGATCGAGGCGTGGCGCAGCGGTGGGGGCGGCGGAAGCGGCTTCGCCGGCGTCGTCTGGCCCAAGCTGGAGCCCGGCACGGCGCTGGAGGAGGCGACTGAACGCCTCCGCGGCCTGGCGGTGCTCGGCCTCATCGAGTCGGCGGCAGGGGTGGCGGCCTGTGAGACGCTGGCGGCGCATCCGCTCGTGACGCGGCTGGGCGTGGGGGCCGTCGACCTCGCGGCGGATCTCGGTCTGTCGGACGAGACGGGCGCGGACGGCTCGGTCGTCGCGCCCCAGGACGGCGCCCTGGTGGAGCAGCTCAAGGGACGGGTGGCCCTCGCCTCCCGCGTCGCGGGCCTCGCCCAGCCGGTGGACTCCCCGAGCGTGGAGCTGCGCGACGCCGATCGCACCCGGGCCACCACCGCTCGCGGGCGGGCCCTGGGCTTCGGCGGCCGCCTGTGCGTCCACCCGGCCCAGCTGCAGCCCGTGCGCGAGGCCTTCGCCCCCACGGCCGCCGAGCTGCGGTGGGCCCAGGGCGTGGTCGAGGCGATGCGCGGACAGGGGGCGGTGGCCTTCGAGGGCCGGATGCTCGACGAGCCCGTGCGCCTGCGCGCGGAGCGCATCCTCGCGCTCGCGCAGCGCGCATCCGGCTGACCGGCGCCGCCCGCGGGCATCCGCCCTAGGATCGGAGGGTGCCAACGTACGACGACGATGCCCTCGCCGATGCTCTCGCCGAGCAGCTGCGCACGCTCGCGTCGTCCGCCTCGGGATCGGGTGGGGACGACGCCGCAGCGGGCGCCGGCCCCGAGGGGCCTGAGGACGAGCAGGATCCGGCTCAGCAGGACCGGCCGCCGCTGACCCGCCGCGAGCGGCGCGAGCGGGAGGAGCGGGCGCGTCAGCAGGCGGCGGCCGCCGAAGGCGGGCAGCCCGCCGAGGACGCGGAGGATGCCGAGGACGCCCGGCTCGCCTCCGTCCCGCCCGCCGTGCCGGTCGCCCCGAAGCCGGCCCGGCCGCGGTCTGCCCAACCGGCGCAGGACGCCGCCGATGCCGGCGAGCTCCCTGCCTCCGGCTTCGACGCGGGCGCTTTCGTGATCGCCCACGAGCAGGAGGCGGAGCCGCCCACGATCGCCATGCCGTTGGCGCCCTCCCCGGCCGCCGGGGAGCCGGACACCACCGCCGGGCCGATCCCGATCGTGCGCGAGGCGCAGGGCCCTCAGGACGCCGACGCCGCAGACGACACGGCCGAGCTGGGCATCGAGACGCTCTTCGCCGACGCCCTCGAGCCGGAGCCGGAGCCTGACCCGGAGCCCGAGGCGGCCGTCGCGCCCGAGGCGCGTGAGCCCGAGCCGCCGACGATGATCCATCCCCGGGTGCCCGCCGAAGCAGGTCCCGTGCCGGGGCCTGCCGCGCCCGAGGCGGCCACCGCGCCCGAGGCGCGTGAGCCCGAGGCGCGTGCCCCCCGTGAGGCGGCCGCGGAGCCGGCGCAGGGCGGAAGCGGCGACCTCGCCGGCCCGTCCGTCCCCGGCGGCGCAGCCGGGGAGCAGGGCGCCCCCGGCGGGATCCTCGGCGGAGAGGTCCCGCTGCCCAGCCGCCCGGCGCCGACTCCCGAGACGCTGAGCTTCGAGCAGATCCTGCTCGGCGGCGACGCTCCGAGCAACCCAGGCGCTCCCGGCACCCCCGGCCCCGACGAGGGCCCGCCGGACGGCCCGCGACGCCGCGGGGCAGAGGGCGCGTGAGCGCCACGGCCGCCCCCAGCCTCGCCGAGGTCCTCGCCGTCGTGGAGAGGCTCTGGCCCTCCTCCGGCGCGGAGCAGTGGGACGCGGTCGGGCTCGTCTCCGGCGACCCCGCCGCGCCCGTCGACGCGATCCTGCTGGCGGTGGACCCGGTGGCAGCGACGGTGCACGAGGCCGTGCAGCTCGGCGCGGGCCTGTTGCTGTGCCACCATCCCCTGCTGCTGCGCGGCGTGCAGAGCGTCGCGGAGGACCGCTACAAGGGCGCCCTGCTCGCCTCGCTCATCCGTGCCGGCTGCGCGCTGGTCACCGCGCACACCAACGCGGACTCCCCGGCCGACGGTGTCTCCGACGTGCTGGCGCGCCTGCTCGGCCTGCGGGCCGCGTCTCCGATCGTGCCCGCCTCGCCCGGCTCCAGCGGCGGCCTGGGACGGGTCGGCGAGCTCCCGGAGCCGATCGCCCTCGCCGAGCTCGCGGAGCGTCTGGGCGCGCTGCTGCCGCCGACGGCCGCCGGGGTGCGTGTGGCGGGCCAGCCCTCGCTGATGGTGCAGCGGGTCGCGCTGTGCGGGGGAGCGGGGGACAGTCTGCTGTCGGATCCGTCCGTCACCTCCGCCGATGTGTACATCACCGCGGACCTGCGCCACCATCCGGCCTCCGAGGCGCGCGAGCAGGCCGCGCTGCGGGGCGGGACGCCTGCGCTCATCGACGTGTCGCACTGGGCGAGCGAGTCGCTCTGGCTGGAGGTCGCCGCCCAGGCGCTGCGCAGCGCGCTGCCCGCCGTGCGGGTCCAGATCAGCTCTGTGCGCACCGACCCCTGGGACTTCGTCGCCGCAGCCGGACGGCTCGGCGAGCGCACCGTTGAGGAGGAACGATGAAGGCCGCACCGCAGGCGCAGCGCGCCCTCCTGGAGCTGCAGGAGCTGGACAACGCGCTGGGCCGGCTCGCCCACCGCGAGCAGCACATCCCCGAGCGCTCCGCATTCGCGGAGGCCGAGCAGGCGGCGGCGCAGGCGCGCGCCGCGCTGGCCGAGGTCAGGGGCAGGCACGAGGACGCCTCAGCCGAGCTGGGGCGTCTGGAGGCGGACACCGCCGTCGTCGTCGCCCGGATCGACCGGGACAGCCAGCGGCTGGTGTCCTCCGCCTCCGTGAAGGACGTCGCCGCCCTGGAGAGCGAGCTCGCCTCGCTGCAGAAGCGTCGCTCGGATCTGGAGGACATGGAGCTGGCCGTCATGGAGCAGCTCGACGCGCTGGCGGCAGAGGTCGCGCAGGCCGAGGCCGCGCTGGAGGCGGCGCTCGCGCGCCGCGCGGAGCTCAGCGAGACGATCGACCGGGCCCTCGCGCAGATCGCGCAGGAGCGTGAGGAGGTCGCGGCGCGGCGCGAGGCGCAGGCCTCCGCCACCGAGCCCGAGCTGCTGGCGCTGTACGAGCGGCAGCGGGCGCGCTACGGGATCGGGGCCGCGCTGCTGCGCCGCGGCGTGTCCGGCGGCAGCGGGGTGGCCCTGACCGAGTCCGACCTCGCGCAGATCCGCAAGGCCGCCCCTGACGACGTCGTGCTCTGCCCGGACAGTGGCTGCATCCTCGTGCGCACCGAGGAGTCCGGGCTGTGAGCCACGCGCGGCTGCTCGTCGAGGCCGACGGCGGATCCCGCGGGAATCCGGGGATCGCGGCCGGAGGAGCCGTGGTGCTCGACCCGGAGTCCGGGAAGGTCCTCGCCGAGGTCGGGGTCTATGTGGGCGTGGCGAGCAACAACGTGGCCGAGTACAACGGGCTCATCGCCGGGCTGCGCGAGGCGATCAGGATCGCCCCGGCGGCAGCGATCGACGTGCGGATGGACTCGAAGCTCGTCGTGGAGCAGATGTCGGGGCGCTGGAAGATCAAGCATCCGGACATGCAGCAGCTCGCCGCCCAGGCCCGCGAGCTGCTGACCGGCCGTGAGACGAGCTTCACCTGGGTGCCCCGCGAGCAGAACAAGCGCGCGGACGCGGCCGCCAATCACGCCATGGACATGCGCGAGAGCTACAGCCGCCCCTAGGATCGGGGGAGCGAATGGGCCGGCCAGACGGTCGCGTCGCCCTGCCCGTGCGCGGGAGGGCGCCGAGGAACGTCCGGGCTCCAGGGCAGGGTGGTGGGTAACGCCCACCCGGGGCAACCCGAGAGAACAGTGCAACAGAGAGCAGACCGCCTCCCCTCCGGGGGAGGCAAGGGTGAAACGGTGGTGTAAGAGACCACCAGCGGCCGTGGTGACACGGCCGGCTGGGCAAACCTCACCCGGAGCAAGGCCAGACAGGGGACGATGACGCGGCCCGCCGAGTCCCCGGGTAGGCCGCTAGAGGCTCGCGGCAACGCGCGCCCGAGAGAGATGGCCGTCCCGCGCAGCGCGCGGACAGAACCCGGCGTATCGGCCGGCCCATTCGCCCCTAGAGGACCTCGGTCCCCGCGAGCGCCGCGGCGCCCGTGATGCCGGCGTTGTTGCGCAGCTGTGCCGGGATGATCGGCGCGCGCAGCCCGGTGATCAGCGGCAGGAACTTCTCGTAGCTCTTGGACACGCCGCCGCCGACGATGAACAGATCGGGGTTGAACAGCGCCTCGACGGTCTTGTAGTAGCGCTCGAGCCGCTTCGCCCAGGTCTCCCAGGACAGATCCTCGCGCTCGCGCGCCACCCCGGAGGCCTTCGTCTCCCAGTCGACGCCGTCGATGATGATGTGGCCGAACTCGAGGTTCGGGATGAGCACGCCCTTGTACAGCAGCGCGGTGCCGATGCCGGTGCCCAGCGTCGTCATGAACACGGAGCCCATCTCGCCCTTCGCCGCCCCGTAGACGGCCTCGGCGTAGCCTGCGGCGTCGGCGTCGTTGACGAAGGTGATGTCGCGCGACAGCGCGGACTCGAAGAGCTTCTCCGCCTCGAAGCCGATCCAGCGCTTGGAGACGTTCGCCGCGGACAGCGTCACGCCCCGCTTGACCACCGCGGGGAAGCACACCCCCACCGGCGCCGTGGAGCCCTCGGTCGGCTTCGCGGCCATGATCTCCCCGACGATGTCCGCGACGGTCCTCGCGATGTCCTCCGGCTCGCCCCCGTCCGGCGTCGCGAACTTGAAGCGCTCGGTGATCAGCTCCCCGCTCGCCAGGTCGACGAGGCCGCCCTTGATGCCCGTCCCGCCCACGTCGATGCCGATGGCGTATTCCTGCATGCCAGCCCCATTCAGCTCTTCGAAGCCCCGGCTTCGACGCCTAGGGCAGAGTCAGGATATCGGCACCGCTCTCGGTCACGACGAGGGTGTGCTCGAATTGCGCCGAAAGGCTCTTGTCCTTCGTCGTCACGGTCCAGTCGTCGGGCCAGAGGTCCCAGCAGATGCCCCCGAGCGTGAGCATCGGCTCGATGGTGAAGACCATGCCGGGCACCATCACCTCGTCGTGGCGGGGCGCTGCGTCGTAGTGCGGGATGATGAGGCCCGAGTGGAAGGCGGCGCCCACCCCGTGGCCGGTGAAGTCCCGCACCACGCCGTAGCCGAAGCGCTTCGCGTAGGCCTCGATCGCGCGGCCGATGACGTTGACCTGGCGGCCCGGAGCGACAGCCTTGATGCCGCGCATCATCGCCGTCTCGGTGCGCTCCACCAGCAGCCGCGCCTGCTCGCTCACCTCGCCGACCAGGAAGGTGCGGTTGGCGTCGCCGTGCACGCCGTCGAGGTAGGCGGTGATGTCGATGTTGACGATGTCGCCCTCCTCCAGGACGGTGTCGTCCGGGATCCCGTGGCAGATCGTCTCGTTCACCGAGGAGCAGATCGACTTGGGGAAGCCGCGGTAGCCCAGGGTGGAGGGGTACGCGCCGTGCGCGACGACGAAGTCATGGCCGATGCGGTCGAGCTCGTCCGTGGTGACTCCGGCCCGCACCGCGCGCCCGACCTCCGCGATCGCCTGCGCGGCGATCCGTCCGGCGGCGCGGATGCGCTCGACGGCCTCCGCGTCGTAGACGTCCCCGCCGGTGTGCGGCTCGGGCCCGGGGCGGCCCACATAGGGCGGCCGGGGGATGCTCTCGGGGACGCGACGCATGGGGGAGACGATCCCGGGAACGAGATGTCCGCGGGCGTCCTTCGGCATAGGATCGATGATAACCGCGGGAAGGTGAGCGAGATGGCCGGCGCACAGCAGGATCACGAGCAGTACTGGTACAACTCCCGCACAGGCGAGGTCGAGTTCGGGCCGCAGTCCAACGCCATCGAGCGGGTCGGCCCCTTCGACACGGAGGCCGAGGCGCGACGGGCGCCGGAGATCCTCCGGGAGCGCTCGCGGGCGTGGTCCGAGGAGGACGCGGCGGAGGACCGCTGAGGCTCGGATCCGCGCCGCCCGGGCGGCGTTCAGGGTCGAGACCGATCGGGGCGGCCGGCGGGCCGCGCTGCGCGCATCGCGCCTCGCACGCCGTCGTGCAGGGGCGGACAGTAGGCTTGTGCCAGACGAGCTAAGAAGGGGCCCCGATGGTCGACAAGCAGCGTGACTTCGTTCTCCGCACGATCGAGGAGCGCGGCGTGAAGTTCGTGCGGCTGTGGTTCACGGACGTGGTCGGCACGCTCAAGTCCGTCGCGGTGGCCCCCGCGGAGGTCGAGGGCGCCTTCGCGGAGGGGATCGGCTTCGACGGATCGGCGATCGAGGGCTTCACGCGCTCCTACGAGTCCGACCTGCTCGCGCACCCCGATCCCGGCACCTTCCAGATCCTGCCGTGGCGGGGGGAGGTCGACCCGACAGCGCGGATGTTCTGCGACCTCACCACGCCGGACGGGCAGCCGGCGATGTCCGACCCGCGCAATGTGCTCAAGCGCAATCTCGCGAAGGCCGCCGACAAGGGCTTCACCTTCTACACCCACCCCGAGGTCGAGTTCTATCTCTTCGAGTCCGAGGAGATCGACTCCGGCGGCCCGGTCCCCGTGGACAACGCGGGCTATTTCGACAATGTGCCCGGGGGCACCGCGCACGACTTCCGGCGGCAGAGCGTCCGCATGCTCGAGGACCTGGGCATCTCCGTGGAGTACAGCCACCACGAGGCCGGCCCGGGGCAGAACGAGATCGACCTGCGCTACGCGGACGCGCTCACCACGGCCGACAACATCATGACCTTCCGCACGGTCATCAAGGAGGTCGCCATCGCCCAGGGGGTGTACGCGACCTTCATGCCCAAGCCGCTCTCGCACGCGCCGGGCAGCGGCATGCACACCCACGTCTCCCTCTTCGAGGGGGACCGGAACGCCTTCTTCGAGCCGGGCGCCGAGTACCAGCTGTCCAAGACCGGCCGCCAGTTCATCGCGGGGCTGCTGCGGCACGCTCCCGAGATCACGCTGATCACGAACCAGTTCGTGAACTCGTACAAGCGGCTCTGGGGCGGCCTCACGCATGAGGGCCTGTCGGAGGCGCCGAGCTTCGTCACCTGGGGCCACAACAACCGCTCGGCTCTGGTGCGGGTCCCTCTCTACAAGCCGAACAAGGGCCAGAGCGCACGGGTGGAGTACCGGGGCATCGACTCCGCGGCGAACCCCTACCTCGCCTTCGCGGTGCTGCTGGCCGCGGGCCTGAAGGGCATCGAGGAGGGCTACGAGCTGCCGGCCGAGGCGGAGGACGACGTGTGGGCGCTGTCCGATGTGGAGCGCAAGGCTCTGGGCTACGACCCGCTGCCCTCGAGCCTGGACGGCGCGATCTCCGCGATGGAGGACTCCGAGCTGGTCGCCGAGACCCTCGGCGAGCAGGTCTTCAACTACGTGCTGCTCAACAAGCGCGAGGAGTGGCGCGCGTACCGCGCCGAGGTCACGCCCTTCGAGCTGCGCAGGAACTTCGGCGTCCTCTGAGCAGCGGCCCCGCCCCGACGAGCACGCCGCGTCATCGCCCATGCCCCGCACGCTGTCCCTGACGGAGCTCGCGAGGGCGGGCTTCGCCTCCCTGGATCAGGCCGCCGCGCTGCTGTCCGAGGCGAGCGCCGCGGTCGCGATCGAGGGCAGCAGGCTGCTGGGCGACTTCGCCCGCGCCGCGGACCCGGACCGCGCCGCGGAGGGCATCCGGCGCCTGGCCTCACGTCATCCCGAGCGGCTGCGCGCGCTCGCCGGCGACGAGGAGGCCGTCGGACGGCTCATCCTCCTCGCCGGCGCCTCCGGCGGGCTGCTGGAGTTCTTCCTGCGTCGCCCTGAGGCGCTGGCCCGGCTCCGCGGCGAGCCGCCGGCACTGGCCGAGGGCGAGCACTACCGCAGGGCGCTGCTGGCGGCGGTCGGCGAGCGGTCGGGGTTCGCGGCGGTCGCCGGCGAGGAGGGCTGGGTACGGCTGCGCACGGCCTATCGCGCCGAGCTGACCTCGGTCGCGCTGTGGGACCTCACCCGAGAGGACCCGGTGGCAGCGGTCGAGCCGGTGGCCGCCGCGCTGTCGCAGCTGGCGGAGGCCGCGCTGGAGGCGGCGCTCGCCATCGCCCGCCGCACGGTCACGGTGGGCACCGGATCCGGTCAGCAGTTCCCCGAGGAGGAGGTGAGGGCTGCGCGGCTGGCGATCATCGCCATGGGCAAGACCGGGGCGGGCGAGGTCAACTACGTCAGCGACGTGGATGTGATCTTCGTCGCCGACCCGCCCTCGGACGGCTCGCTCGGCGCGGAGCGCGCGGTCCAGATCGGCACGCGGCTCGCGATGGAGACCATGCGCGCGATCAGCGGCCTCGCGGTCGAGCCGGCGCTGTGGGAGGTGGACCCGAATCTGCGGCCGGAGGGCAAGGACGGCGCTCTCGTGCGGACGCTCGCCTCCCACATCGCCTACTACGACCGCTGGGCGCAGAGCTGGGAGTTCCAGGCCCTGCTCAAGGCCCGCCCGGTCGCGGGGGACGCGCAGCTCGGCCAGGCCTACCTCGACGCCCTGTGGCCCAAGGTGTGGGCCAGCGCGGGCCGGGAGAACTTCGTCGACTCCGTGCAGCGCATGCGGGAACGCGTCACGGCGAACATCCCCGATGCGGATGTCGCCTACCAGCTCAAGCTCGGCCCCGGCGGCCTGCGCGACGTGGAGTTCACCGTGCAGCTGCTGCAGCTCGTGCACGGGCGCTCGGACGAGTCGCTGCGGGTGCGCGGCACCCTTCCCGCGCTGCGGGCACTGGCCGCGGGCGGCTACATCGGCCGGGAGGAGTCCGCCGCCTTCGCGCGGGACTACGAGCTGCTGAGGCTTCTGGAGCACCGGCTGCAGCTGGACCGGCTCACCCGCACCGCGCTCATGCCGCGGACGGAGGCGGAGCAGCGACGCCTCGCGCGCGCGACCGGCCTGGTCGCCACGGCCGAGGAGCTGCTGCAGCTGTGGAGCGATGCGAAGCTGCGGGTGCGGGGGCTGCATGAGCGGCTGTTCTACCGGCCGCTGCTGGCCGCGGCCGCCTCGATCCCCGTGGAGGGCGCCGACCTCTCCAGCGAGCAGGCGGAGGCGCGACTGCAGGCGATCGGCTTCCGGGACCCTCACGGTGCGCTCACGCACATCGCCGCGCTCACCCGCGGGGTGCGCCGGCGCGCGGCGATCCAGCGGACGCTGCTGCCCGTCCTGCTGCAGTGGTTCGCGCTGGGGGCTGACCCGGACTACGGCCTGCTCGCCTTCCGTCGCCTGAGCGAGCGCCTGGGCGACACCCCCTGGTTCCTGCGGCTGCTGCGGGACTCGAACGCGGCCGCTCAGCGGCTCACGACGCTCCTGTCCGGCTCGCGCTTCGTGGGCGAGCTGCTGGACACCCTGCCGGAGGCGGTCGCCTGGCTGGAGGACGACGCGAGCCTCGTGCCGCGCGACGACGTGGCGGTGCGCACGGAGGTCGACGCGATCCTGCAGCGGCACGACACCGTCGAGCCCGCGGCGACGGCGATCCGGCATCTGCGCCGCCGGGAGGTGCTGCGGGCGGCGATGGGCTATGTGCTCGGAGTCGTGGGGGAGAGCGACACCGCTCTCGCCCTCAGTCGTGCGACGCAGGCCACCCTCGACGGCATCCTGCGCGCCGTGCGCGGAAACGCGGCAGCCCGCGGCGGGGACGGCATCGAGTTCGCGATCATCGGGATGGGCCGCTTCGGCGGCCAGGAGCTCGGCTTCGGATCGGACGCTGACGTGCTGTACGTCTACCGGCCCGTGCGCGTGGACCCGGAGACCGCGGGTTCGGTGGCGCACTTCATCGTCGGCGAGCTGACCCGGCTCACCGAGGACACGCGGCTGCCCCTGGAGCTGGACCTCGATCTGCGCCCGGAGGGCAAGCAGGGCCCGGTCACCCGGACCTTGGACGCGTACCGGGCGTACTACGAGCGCTGGTCGCTGACCTGGGAGGCGCAGGCACTGCTGCGCGCTCGCGCCGTCGCCGGCGACGCGGCCCTCGCCGCGGACTTCGAGGCTCTGGCGGACCGGATCCGCTACCCGCAGGAGCTGTCAGCCGGCGACGCCCGCCAGATCCGCCGTCTGAAGGCGCGCGTGGAGAGCGAGCGGCTGCCGCAGGGGGTCGACCCGCTGCGGCACGTCAAGCTCGGGCGCGGCTCGCTCAGCGACGTCGAGTGGTTCGTGCAGCTCATCCAGCTGCGCCACGGCCACGCGGTACCGGGCCTGCGCACCACCTCCACCCTCCGCGCCCTCGCGGCCGCCGTGGAGGCGGGCTACGTCGAGCCGGAGGACGCCGCGCGCCTGCGTGCCGCCTGGCAGCTCGCCGCCCGGGTGCGCTCGGGAATCACCCTGTGGTCGAACCGCTCCTCCGACGTGCTGCCGGAGGACGGCTCCCAGCTGGAGGGCATCGCGCGACTGCTGGGCTATCCACCGCATTCCGGTCGCCGCATGGAGCAGGACTACCTCGCCGTGACCCGCCGTGCTCGCGCGGTGTTCGAACGCGAGTTCTACGGCGAGAGCTGAGCAGCACGGCAAGGGCCGCGCACCCCCGAGGGTGCGCGGCCCTGTCGTCGCAGCCGGGGATCAGACCCCGTAGTAGAGCTCGTACTCGAAGGGGTGCGGACGCTGCGCGAGGGGCTTGATCTCCTTCTCGCGCTTGTAGTCGATCCACGTCTCGATGAGCTCGGGGGTGAAGACGTTGCCGGCGGTGAGGAAGGCGTTGTCCTCCTCCAGGGCGTTCAGCGCCTCACCCAGGGAGGCCGGGACCTGCGGGATGAGCTTGGCCTCCTCGGGCGGCAGCTCGTAGAGGTCCTTGTCGACCGGCTCGTGCGGCTCGATGCGGTTCTGGATGCCGTCGATGCCCGCCATGAGCTGGGCGGCGAAGGCGAGGTAGGGGTTGCCCGAGGAGTCCGGCGCGCGGAACTCGAGGCGCTTGGCCTTCGGGTTCGTGCCCGTGATCGGGATGCGGATCGAGGCCGAGCGGTTGCCGGCCGAGTACACGAGGTTGACCGGCGCCTCGAAGCCCGGCACGAGCCGGTGGTACGAGTTCACGGTCGGGTTCGTGAACGCGAGCACGGCCGGAGCGTGCTTGAGCAGGCCGCCGATGTACCAGCGTGCGATGTCCGAGAGCTGCGCGTAGCCGGTCTCGTCGTAGAACAGCGGCTTGCCGTCCTTCCATAGCGACTGGTGGGTGTGCATGCCCGAGCCGTTGTCGCCGAACAGCGGCTTCGGCATGAAG
>Ga0164243_10008537_pt1 | contig 15078 bp, 15 predicted proteins | sample OricompcompostOP_FD_108781 | JGI IMG/M metagenome (GOLD analysis project Ga0164243, IMG submission 108781) | Organic Plus compost microbial communities from Emeryville, California, USA - Original compost - Organic plus compost (OP) | ecosystem: Engineered > Solid waste > Mixed feedstock >... | reverse complement strand
GAGGTGTGCCCGTGCTGGGAGATCCGCCGGGAGCAGGCCGAGGAGATGATCGCCCGGGCGCGGGGCCGCGGCGAGTCGACGCCGTCGGTGCGTCAGCTCCTCGACCACGTGATCGCCCCGCTCTATCACCACGCGGTGTTCGGGTTGCCGGTCGACGAGTCGTATGCGACCGAGCTCGTGGACGACGTCCTGGCGTTTTCCGTCAGCAGCCCCGAGTAGGCCCGAGTAACGATATGGTCCGGGCATGAAGAGGGTTCATGCGTTCACAGACGACGCGCTCGGGGAGTTGGACGGCGTCGGCATCGCGGAGCGGATCGCCGCGGGCGAGATCTCGTCCGACGAGGCCGTCGAGGCGGCACTGGCGCGGATCGACAAGGTCAACCCGGTACTGAACGCGATCGCGTTCGACGACCGGGAACGTGCGCGAAAGCGCGCCGTCGACAACGACTTTCCGCATGGTGCGTTCGCCGGGGTGCCGTCGGCCATCAAGAACAACACCGAGTACGCGGGTCTGCCGACCCGGCACGGATCGGCAGCCGTGTCGGACCGCCCGGCGACGGCGAACGAGGCGTTCACCGACCAGTTCCTGGCCACCGGTGTCAACATCGTCGGCGCGACGACGCTACCCGCGTTCGGGCTCACCGCCACGACCGAGTTCGTCGACCGCGAGCCCACGCGCAACCCATGGGACACCGACTACTCGGCCGGCGGGTCGTCGGGCGGTTCGGCGGCGCTGGTGGCCGCCGGCGCACTGCCGATCGCGCACGCCAACGACGGCGGCGGCTCCATCCGCATCCCGGCGGCCGCGTGCGGACTCGTGGGCCTGAAGCCGACCCGCGGCCGGACCGCGCCGGCGAAGGAGACCAAGGACGCCCCGATCGACCTCGTGAGCAACGGGATCGTGAGCCGGACCGTGCGCGACACCGCGCGATTCATCGCCGACGCCGAGCGCATCCGGCCGGTCGGCGACCTGCCGCCGGTGGGGCTGGTGGAGGGACCGGGGGCCAGGCGCCTGAAGATCGCGCTGGTCACCGAACCGCTCACCGGGCAGCTGCTCGACCGCGAGACCCACAAGGCCGTGACCGACATCGCCGAACTGGTCGAGACGCTGGGCCACCGCACCGAGATGGTGCCGCTGCCGGTCGACCGCGCCTACGTCCGGCAGTTCATCGACTACTGGGCCCTGCTCGCCTTCGCGTTGGACCGCACCGGAAAGAGGTTGTTCGACAAGGGATTCGACCGCAAGCAGCTCGACGGACTGACCCGCGGCCTGTCCCGCCATTGCCTTCGCCATCTCTACCGGATGCCGTCGTCGATCCGCGGCCTTCGCCGGGCCACCGCTGCGTTCCGGAGCCTCCACGACCAGTTCGACGTCATCCTCTCGCCGACGCTCGGGCACACGCCCCCGGAGATCGGCTACCTCGATCCGGGCGTCGATTTCGACGAGGCGATGGACCGCCTCACCCGCTACGTCGCGTTCACTCCCGCCAACAACACCGCAGGCACCCCGGCCATCAGCCTGCCGCTCGCGCAGTCGACGAACGGCATCCCGATCGGCATCCAGTTCGCCGCCGACCTGGGCGACGAGAAGACGCTGCTGGAGCTGGCGTTCGAGCTCGAGGCGGCGCGGCCGTTCGCGCGGATCCAGGATGCCTGAACGGCGTTCGACGCCAACGGTTTTCTCGCAGTCGACGACGAGGACGTCACACTCCGACGTCTGCCTGGACCGCACGTCGCGGATCGAACAGTGACCCGGGATCTCGGATCTGCCCAGACACGTCCGGAAGTGCCAACTCGTCGACGTCGGTGCTCGCCGTTCACGGGGACGCCCCACCAGACATCGACAGACCCGCCACCCGATCGGGCGGCGGGTCTGCCGAACAGCGGTGGATCTGTCGAAACCTCTAGTGCTGCACGGCCTTCTCCGCGCCGATGCCCGTGAGGGAACGGACCTCCATCTCCGCGCTGCGCTCGACGTCGCCGGTGTCCGACGGCGAGGTCAGGGTGCCGATGATGCCGAGGACGAAGGCCAGCGGGATCGAGACGATGCCCGGGTTGGCCAGCGGGAACCACGCGAAGTCGGCGCCCGGGATCATCGACGACGCCGAGCCGGAGACGGCGGGGGAGAAGACGATCAGGACGATCGTGGAGATCAGGCCGCCGTACATGCTCCACAGGGCGCCGCGGGTGTTGAACCGCTTCCAGTAGAGGGAGTACACGATGGTCGGCAGGTTGGCCGCCGCGGCGATCGCGAAGGCGAGCGCCACCAGGAAGGCGATGTTCTGCCCGTTGGCGAGGATGCCGAGCACGATGCCGAGGACGCCCAGCACGACAACGGTGTAGCGCGAGACGCGGACCTGGTCGTCCTCACTCACCTTGTTGCGCTTGATGACCGACGCGTAGATGTCGTGGGCGAAGGACGCCGACGCGGTGATGGCGAGACCGGCGACCACCGCGAGGATCGTCGCGAACGCCACCGCCGAGATGACCCCGAGGAGCACCACACCGCCGAGTTCGAAAGCAAGCAGCGGGGCCGCCGCGTTCTGGCCGCCGGCCGCGGCGAGGATCTTGTCGGGTCCGACCAGGGCGGCCGCGCCGTAGCCGAGGATCAGGGTGAACAGGTAGAAGGCGCCGATGAGCGCGATCGCCCAGACCACCGACTTGCGGGCCTCTTTCGCGGTCGGGACCGTGTAGAAGCGCATCAGGACGTGGGGCAGGCCGGCGGTGCCGAGGACCAGCGCGATGGCCAGCGACAGGAAGTTGATCTTGGACTCCAGCGAACCGCCGTACTGGGCGCCGGGGGCGAGAACGTCACGCGCGGCGACCTGTTCGTCTGCGGAACCGGCGATCGCGTCCTGGGCCGAGCCGAGGATCGAGGAGAGGTTCATGCCGAACTTGGCGAGCACGATGAAGGTCATGATGGCCGCGCCGCTGATGAGCAGGACCGCCTTGATGATCTGCACCCAGGTGGTGCCCTTCATGCCGCCGACGAGGACGTAGACGATCATCAGGGCGCCGACGACGGCGATCACGATCGACTGGCCGAGACGGCTGTCGATGTCGAGCAGCAGGGCGACGAGCCCGCCGGCGCCGGCCATCTGGGCGAGCAGGTAGAACAGCGACACCGCGAGCGTCGAGATGGCGGCGGCCAGTCGGACGGGGCGCTGCTTGAGCCGGAAGCTGAGCACGTCGGCCATCGTGAACTTGCCTGTGTTGCGCAGGAGTTCGGCGACGAGCAGCAGGGCCACGAGCCAGGCGACGAGGAAGCCGATCGAATACAGGAATCCGTCGTAGCCGTAGACCGCGATGGCGCCGGCGATGCCGAGGAAGCTGGCCGCCGACAGGTAGTCGCCGGCGATCGCGATGCCGTTCTGCGGGCCGGAGAATCCGCGGCCGCCGGTGAAGAAGTCCGCGGCCGAGTTGTTGTTCTTGCTGGCCCGGATGACGATGTACATCGTCACCGCGACGAAGGCGACGAAGATCGAGATGTTGACTACGGGACTGCCGACGGTGGCGGCGAGGTCGAGGGTCTTCACAGGGTCGCGCCTTCCATCTCGTTGCGGAGCGCCTCGGCGCGCGGGTCGAGCTGACGGTTCGCGAAGCGGACGTAGAGGCCGGTGATCACGAAGGTGGTGATGAACTGCAGCAGGCCGAGGATTAGTCCGACATTGATGTCGCCCCAGACCTTGATCGCCATGAAACCGTCGGCGAACGCGCCGAGTAGGACGTAGACCGCGTACCAGACGAGGAAGAACGCGGTCATCGGGAACACGAACCTGCGCAGCCTGGACTTGAGTTCCTGGAATTGGGGGCTGTGCTGCATCTCGACGAACTGCTCGCCCGTCGGCACGGGTGCAGCCACTGTGGGATTGGTTGACACGGTGTCCTCCATCGGGATTCGTTTGCCGCCGCGTCGCATGTGACGGCACTACGGAGAACAGAGTGGGTGAGGCGCAGGTCACACACAATCAGGTGTCGTGGGTCACACGCCGAATCCCGCGGTCTCTGCGACGGACGGTCGATGCGCCGCGACGAACGGTGAGCGGTCAGCCCCTCGGATGCCGGTCCGGGCCCTCCGTCGACGGGCCGTCCGCGGTCCGGTCGCGCCCCGGTTCGTCGTCGGCGCGGCCCGGCAGACGGTCGATGCCCATGCCGACGCGTTCGGGAACGTGCATCCGGGCGAAGGTGCGTGAGAGGTCGCCGGGTAGCCGGCTGCGCGTCGCGAGGCTCACGAGGATCATCGTCCCGAAGGCGAGCGGCACGGTCACGGCCGCGGGGTAGCCGACCACCACCGACAGCCATCCGTCGAGGACGGAGTCGTCGACGACGCCGGCGATCGCGAGACTCGTCGCGATGCCGGACGAGAGGCCGCCGACGACCAGCCCGGCGATCGCGCCTGGCGCGGTGAGTCCGCGCCACCAGATCCCGAGGACCAGCAGCGGGCAGAGCGTCGAGGCCGCGACCGCGAAGACGAGGCCCACCGTCCGGGACAACTCGAGCGACCCGGCCGCGAGCGACAATGCGACGGCGATGCCGCCGCCGGCGACCGCCGCGACACGGAAGTCGCGGACCCGTCCGCGCAGGACGTCGGTGGACAATGCGCCGGCGACGGACACCAGAAGGCCCGACGAGGTGGCGAGGAAGGCCGCGATCGCGCCCGCGGCGACGAGGGCCGCCAGGGCCTGTCCGGCCGGTCCGCCGATGGTCGCGCTCGGCAACAGCAGCACCGCGGCGTCGGAGGCGCCGGTGATCAAGAGCTCGGGCACGTAGAGCCGCGAGAAGACGCCCAGGAGGACGGGGAAGAGATAGAACAGGGACAGCAGAGCGATCGCGGCGAGGGCCGTCCGCCGCGCGGTGCGGCCGTCGGGATTGGTGTAGAAGCGCACCAGGACATGTGGCAGCCCCATGACGCCCAGGAAGGTGGCGATCACCAGGGACAGCACCTGGAACAGCGGATGGCGATCGCCGAAACCGTCGCCCGACGCGACCCAGTCCGAGCCGTCGACGGGCGCCCCGTCCACGACGGGGGTCGCGGCGCCGGCGTCGAGGGCGATGACCGAGTCCGCCTCGATGACGTGCCGTCCGGGCGTCGGCACCCGGGCGTGGACCTCGGTTCCGTCGAGGGTTCCGGTGATCCGCACCCCCTTCGGCTCGGTCACGGTGACGACGACGTCGGTGGTGACGTCGACGGTGGTCGGCGCGCTCACGCGCGGCGGCGCGGGGTCGCCGACCGGCTGGGGGTCGCCGGCGAACACCCCGATCAGCACGAGCGTCGGGATCGCGATGGCCGTCAGCTTGAGCCAGTACTGGAACGCCTGGACGAAGGTGATCGACCGCATCCCGCCGCCGACCACGTTGACGATGACGATGGTGCCGACGGCGACGCCGCCGACCCACACCGGAACACCCAGCAGGATGTTGAGCGTCAGGCCGGCGCCCTGGAACTGCGGGATCAGATAGAGCACGCAGACCACGACCACCACGACCATCGCCGTCTTGCGGACGGCCGTCGACGAGAGCCGGAACTCCGCGAAGTCGGGCACGGTGTAGGCCCCGGACCGGCGCAGTGGCGCCGCGACGAACAGCAGCAGGCCCAGGTATCCGGCGGTGAATCCCACCGGATACCACAGCGCATCGGCGCCGTACTTCGCGATCAGGCCGGCGACGCCGAGAAATGATGCGGCCGAGAGGTATTCGCCGGACACCGCGGCGGCGTTCCAGCGCGGGCCGACGGCGCGCGAGGCCACCAGGAAGTCGGAGGTGGTGCGCGAGAACCGGCCGCCCCAGGCACCGACGGCGATCGTGGCGAACGCGGCGGCGAACAGGGCGACGGCGGTGAGGAGGTCGACGCCGTTCACGGGCCGCCGCCCACCTCGGACTCCTCGTCGTCGACGAGGCTCATGAAGTCGCGTTCGGCGTTCTCGGCCAGGCGCACGTACAGCAGGCCCATCAGGTAGATGACCGGGTACGCCAGGAGTCCGAGCGCGATCCACGTGACCCGGATGCCGAAGACGGTCGCGGCCGCGACCTCCGGGAACGCGAAGACCAGCAGCGGGATCGCCACGACCACGACCACCAGGCCCAGGCCGAGGCGCAACCCGAGTCCGAGTTGGGCGCGCATCAGGCCCCGGACGAGGGCGTCGCCGATCTCGGTCTGCTCCTGGACCTCGACGCGGGTGCGGACCATCCGCGCCCCGCGGCGCTGGGCGAGCACCACCCGTTCGCGTTGTGGCGGGTTCTGCGACATCGTCTGGGCGGCCGTCCGTCAGGCGGGGTCGCGGGTGGTCGGGTGACGGTACCGGCGCAGCGGGTCACGGATGAGCCGGTCCTTGAGATCGCGCACCTGCCGCCGGCTCACGGGCAGCTCCACCGCCTCCGACGCCCCGTTGGCCCGGACGGCGACCAGCGTCTGGCCGCCCGAGGTCCGCAGCCCGGTGACCATGGGCAGCGACACCAGGTACGAGCGGTGGACGCGGGCGAAACCCTTGTCCTGCCACCGTGATTCGAGGGTCGACAGCGGGATCCGCACGAGGTGCGAGCCGGATTCGGCATGTAGCCGCGCATAGTCGCCGACCGCCTCCACCCAGGAGATGGTGTCCCGGCGCACCAGCGAGGTGACCCCGCTCATCTCGACCGGGATGACGTCGTCGGACGCGGCGGCGCGGGCGGTGCGATCGGCCGGCTCCGGCGCGGGGGCCGGCGCCGACGCCCGGGTGCGAGCCTCGAGGGCGGCGCGGACCCGCGAGAGGGCCTGGGCAAGGCGTTCCTCGCGGAGCGGCTTGAGCAGATAGTCGACGGCCCCGACATCGAAGGCGTCGACGGCCTTGTCCTCGTGGGCGGTGACGAACACGATCATCGGCGGGTCCGCGTACTTGGCGAGGACGCCGGCGAGCTCCAGCCCGGACAACCCGGGCATGTTGATGTCGAGGAAGATCGCGTCGACCCGGTGGGAGTTGAGTTCGCGCAGGGCGTCGGTGGCATCGCTCGCCGCGAGAACCTCATCGACATCGTCCTGGCGGGACAGCAGGTAGGTGAGTTCGTCGAGGGCAGGCGGTTCGTCGTCTACCGCGAGCACTGCCAGCGCGGACATCCATCACCTCCCTGTGCGTCCCTGCGCGACCCAGGTGAACAGGGGGATCGTACCCTGCGCGAGGTGCTCCGGAGCCGTCTCCGGGAAGTGGATGTCGGGGCCGGGGGAGGACGAATTCGAGAAAAAGTCCGGTCGCATGGCTGCGTCCCTCCGGGTTCTCGATACGCTGTGCACGGCCATCCCGACGGCAGACGCCGCACACGACGATGTGTGCACAGCGTCGCCTCGCCGCGTTGGACGGAAGTTAGGAAGAAAGACACGGTGTTCTCCCGGTTCAAACCCAGGAACGATCTCTTCTACGGGTTGTTCACGTCCTCGGCGCGCTGCCTGGCGGATGGGACCAAGGCTCTCACCGGTCTGCTCGAGCCAGAGCCGGACATCGAGGCGACGGCGCGACGCATGCTCGAGCTCGAACACGACTGCGACCGCATCACCCATGAGATGTTCCGGACGGTCAACTCGAGCTTCATCACCCCGTTCGACCGGTCCGACATCTACGTCCTCGGGTCCAGCCTCGACGACGTGATGGACCACATCGAGGCCGCGACCCACCTCATGGCCCTCTACAACGTCTCCGAGCTCCCGGGGCAGCTGCGCGAGATGGTCGAGATCCTCGACACCTGCGCGAGCGTGACCGCCGACGCGATGCCCCGCCTGGCCGGGATGAAGGACCTCGAGCGCTACTGGATCGAGATCAACGATCTCGAGAACCGGGCCGACCACGTCTACCGGACCTTCCTCGCCTACCTCTTCGACGGCCATCTCGACGCGCTCACGGTGATGAAGCTCAAGGACGTCGCCGACGAGTTCGAGGACGCCGCGGACTCGTTCGAGAAGGTCGCCAACATCGTCGAGACCATCGTCCTCAAGGAGTCGTGACACTCCTGTGTTCGGACTTCTCGTGGTGATCGGCCTCGCGATGGCCTTCACGTTCACCAACGGCTTCCACGACTCTGCCAACGCGATCGCGACCTCGGTGTCGACCCGGGCCCTCACCCTGCGGGCGGCCCTCGCGATGGCCGCGGTCGGGAACCTGATCGGATCGTTCTTCGGCGCCAAGGTGGCGAGCACGGTCGGCTCGGGGATCATCGACCTCAAGGTCGGTCCCGACGCGTTGCTCCTCGTCGGCTGCGCCCTGGTGGGAGCAATCGGCTGGAACCTCATCACCTGGTGGTTCGGCCTGCCGTCCTCCTCGTCGCACGCGCTGATCGGCGGCATGGTCGGCGCAGCGCTCGTCGGCGGTGTGACCGTTCTCTGGAGCGGCGTGGTCGAGAAGATCCTGATCCCGATGGTCGTCTCGCCCCTCGCCGGCTTCGTGCTCGGCGCCGCGGCGATGCTCGCCATCATGTGGCTGTTCCGCAACGCCTCTCCTGCGGTCACGGGCCGCCGCTTCCGCCACGCGCAGACGGTGTCGGCGGCGATGATGGCCTTCGGCCACGGTATGCAGGACGCGGCGAAGACCATGGGCATCGTCGTCCTCGCGCTCGTCGTCGCGGGCTACCAGGACGACTACCACATCCCGCTGTGGTGCTTCCTGCTCACCGCGGTCGTCCTGGCCATCGGCACCGCCACCGGCGGCATGCGGATCATGCGCACCCTCGGCCGCAAGATCATCGAACTCGACCCGCCGCAGGGATTCGCCGCCGAGGCGACCGCGGCGTCGGTGCTCTACGTCGCGTCGGCCGGCATGGGCGCCCCGATCTCGACGACGCACGTCATCTCGTCGGCGATCATGGGCGTCGGTTCCACCAAGCGCACCAGCGCGGTCCGCTGGGGCATGGCCGGGAACATGGCCGCCGCCTGGATCACCACGTTCCCCGCGGCCGCGGCGTTCGCCGCGCTCACGTTCGCGGTGGCGAGGATCTTCACCTAGTCCGGCCGCCCGTCCGATGGGGCCGGCCCGCTCGGACCGGCCGTCACGCGTGGATGCCGGCCCGGAACTTGGGGACCCGCATGCCGACCTTCGTGCCGGCTCCGACGGCGGTCTCGACCACCAGGCCGTAGTCGTTGCCGAAGGCCGCGCGCAGCCGGTGGTCGACGTTGGTGAGCCCGACGTGTGCGCCCTCGCCGGGGTCCAGCGCGTCGATCGCGCCGGAACGCAGCAATTCCGGGTCCATGCCGACGCCGTCGTCCTCGACGGTGATGACGCAGTCGGTGCCCTCGTCGGCCGCGGTGATCGTGATCGTTCCGCCGCCCCTCGGCGCCAGGCCGTGCCGGACGGCGTTCTCCACGAGCGGCTGCAGGGCGAGGAACGGCACGACGACGTTGAGGACCTCCGGCGCCACGTGCAGCCGCACGTCGAGCGAGTTGCCGAACCGCGCGCGCTCGAGGGTCAGGTAGCGGTCGATGTTGCGCAACTCGTCGGCGAGCACTGTGTACTCGCCGCTGGCCCGGAACGAATAACGGGTGAAGTCGGCGAAGTCGAGGACGAGCTCGCGGGCGCGGTCGGGGTCGGTGCGCACGAACGAGGCGATGGTGTTGAGCGCGTTGTAGATGAAGTGCGGGCTGATCTGGGCGCGCAACGCCAGGACCTCGGCCCGGTCGAGACGGGCCCGGGAGGCGTCGAGCTCGGCGAGTTCGATCTGGCTCGACACGTACCGCGCGACCTCGGCGACGGCCCCGAGCATGCCCGGCCCGGGGCGTCGGGTCGTCGCGACGACGAGGACGCCGACGTCGACCTCGCCGGCGACGAGAGGTTGGGCGATGAGGGCGCGCACGGGCGAGTCCGCCCCGCACGGATCGGTGACCAGCACCCGACGCTGGTCGCCGCGGGCCGACGACGCCGCATTCGCCGCGGCGTTCAGCAGCGCGGGGTCCCAGAGGTCGTCGCTGGCGGGCTCGTGCGCGAGTTCTCTGGGTTCGTCGTCGAAGAGGGCGACGGCTTCCGCGGCCGTGAGCGTGCGGAGGTGGGGCAGTGCCTCCCGGGCAGACTCCTCGGACAGTCCGGTCCGCAGCGAACGCGCCGCGAGTGACGCGGTGTGCAGGGTCGAGTGCACCGCGCGCTCGGTCGGCGTGGTGACCACCCGCCGGGTCCGGATCAGGGCGATCAGGCCGACGACGACGATCAGCGCGAGGACGGCACCGACGATGGCGACTTGGCCGGTCATGATCCGACCTTACTGGGAGCCGCGGCCGGTTCGCGGCGTCAGTACGTGGCCCACTCGCCCTGTGCGTAGCGGAGGATGCGCGGGTCCATCAGAGTCGACGGAGGCAGGTCGAGCGGTTGGCGATCGAGGGGGAACACCGTGGCCGCGGTGAGCTGCTCGGCGCTCAGGAAGCGCAGCGGTTCCGGCGGTTCGACGGCCGGGCTGACCGGTCCGCGCGTGCTCGCCAGGTGAAAACCCCAGTCCCCGAACGCCGGGACGTCGACGTGGTACGGCGTGGCCGGGAGGCCGGCGGCGCGCATGGTGGAGGCGATGCACCAGAACGACTTCGGGGCGAAGTACGGCGATCCGGCCTGCACCACCACCCGGCCGCCGTCGGCGAGGTGGGCGCGGACCATGGCGTAGAACTCGGTCGAGTACAGCTTCGCGGTGGCCGTGTCGTCGGGATCGGGCATGTCGACGACGATCACGTCGAACCGGCGGTCGGTGTGGCGGAGCCAGCCGAAGGCGTCGGCGGTGACGATCTCGGCGCGCGGATCGCTCATCGATCCCTTGTTGAGGCGTCGTAGGCGCTCGTCGGTGCGGGCCAGCCGGATCATCTCCGGATCGAGTTCGACGAGGGTGACCTCACGGATACCGGGGTAGCGCAGCACCTCCCGCAACGCCAGCCCGTCCCCGCCGCCGAGGATGAGGACCGACGCGTGGGCGCCGGCCATGGCCGGATGCACCAGTGCCTCGTGGTAGCGGTGCTCGTCGATCGAGGAGAACTGCAGGTCGCCGTTGAGGTACAGGCGGGTGTCGGGACCGGCGCCGGTGCCGCGTTCGGTGATCACGATGTCCTGGTACGCGCTGCGGGCGGATGCGACGATCGGGTCGCGGTAGAGGGCCTGCCGGGCGGTGACCTCGAACCGGGTCGACAGCACGAGCGCGGCGATCAGGGTCGCCACCACCACGAGCGACGCCACCGACAGCGCCACGAGGTGGCTGCGCCGCAACGCCTTCCGGAAGATCACGAAGACCAGGAAGCAGCCGGCGGCGGCGTTGACCAGGCCGACGACCAGGGCGCCGCGGAGCTGACCGAACAACGGCAGTAACAGGAACGGGAAGCACAGGCCGCCGACGAGGGCGCCGATGTAGTCCACCGCGAACATGTCCGCCACCGCGGCCCCGGCCTCTTGGCGTCGAATCCGCTGCAGCAACACCATGAGCAACGGGATCTCCGCGCCGATCAGCAGGCCGAGGACGAAGGCCACCGCGATCAGGGCGGGTGTGTAGAGCTCCAGATGGGCGAACGCGGCATAGAGCGCCATCACCGACAGGCCGCCGAGGAGGGCCAGGGCCAGCTCGACGACGGCGAAGGCCGTGACCGACCGCGGTTGCAGCGGTTTCGCGGCGAGGGACCCGACTCCCATCGCGAACACCATCAGCGACAGGACGATCGACGCCTGCGTGGCGGTGTTGCCGATCAGGAACGAGCCGAGCGAGACCAGCGCCAGCTCGTACACGAGGCCGCAGGCGGCGCAGACGAACACCACGGCGAGCAGCGCCGATCGGGCCAGGCGGGGCCAGGCGGCCACCGGATCGCCCGGCGGCGCGTCGTCGACGGTGTCGGTGGTGCTCATGACGGGGAGGTCATCGCAGGACGTGTCGAAGGGGTGGGGGAGGGGCGTGTCACAGGATCGAGGCGGCGATGATGATCGCGACCCCGAGGTGCGCGACCGCCTGCACCCACACGGCCGGGTGGGTCTCCTCGTGGACGACGAGCTCGCCGAGCCTGCCCGGGGTCAGCGCGTCGATGACGAGGAAGGTCACCGCCATCACCGCGAGGCCGATGGCCGAGTAGACGGCGGTGTAGGTGAGTCCTTCCAGCAGCCGGCCCTCGCTCGCGACGATCGACGCGGTGACGATGATCGCGACCGCGAAGAGGTTGGAGGACACCAGGATTCCCGCGTTGCGGTTGCGGTCCGCCCACAGCTGGTGGCGCAGCTTCCCGGGGGTGAGCAGGTCGAGGATCGCGAACGCCACGATCATCAGGATCACGCCGACACCGGCGTAAGCGCCTGCGGCGTAGGCGTTCTCGGTGAGGTCAGCGAGCATCGTCATCTCCCTGGGTTCGGTTGGTTGCGGGTGGACGTGGACGTCGTGAAGGCGGTGGCGGTCATTTGCCGCCTCCGCCGCTGCCGCCGCCCCGGTTGCTGCTGCCGCTGCCGGAGTAGCCGGGGGTGGGAACCCAGAAACCGCCGACGTAGCTGTGATAGCGGTTGTAGCCCGAGCGGTAGTCCTTGCTGAGCATCACTCGGGTCTGGTGGGCGGCGTACGGGAACAACGCGACGAGGTAGTCGGGGTATTGCAGGAATTGGGCGCCGGCGATGTTCCCGGGCGCCGACGCGCCGGTCCGCTGATCGGTCGGCCGCTCGGCGTCGCGGATGTCCTCGGCCACCTCGGCCGGCGTGCCCTCGGCGAGGTAGGCGTCGACGTCCCCGTCGTCGAGGGCGGCGTTGCGCTGGTAGTTCTGCGAGATGAAGTCCCGCGCCGAGCCCCCGAGCCCGCCCTCCCGGACGATGCGGGCGCCACACGCTCCGATCAGCGCGAGGATCGTGATGACCACGATGGCGCCGATGATGATGTTGCGGACCCGGTTGAGACGACGCCGCGCGTCATCGCCGGGTGTCGAGGACGGGCGACTCATGAGTCCGCCACCCGGTCGCGCGTGAGATGGCTTGCGGTGACCACGACCTCGCCCGCGTTCGGGTAGGCGTGCCACGTCCGCCAGGAGATCTCCTCCGGCGATGCGTCGGTGACGATGGCGGTCACCGCGTGCGGGTGGCCCGGGAAAACCCCGAGCACGCAGGGGAATCCCGCGGCGGACCGTTCGGTCACGAGTGCGGTGAGCTGTTCGACGAGGGTCGCGAACCGATCCGGCGTGGCCTGCTCGACCCGGGACGTGAAGTGGTAGCCGGTCTGCTGGAAGGACTCCGGCACCGCGGAAGCGACCTCCGGCAGGCAGGCGACGGTCTCGCAGATCCGGTGGACGCCGTCGTCGAGGACCACCTGGTGGCTCGTGCCGAGCAGCCTCACCGACACGGTGATGCCGTCGATCTCGGCGTCGCGGACCTCGAGCGGGTCCTGCAGTGGGGCGTCGAGGGAGAACCCCAGACGTGCGGCGCTGGTGTCGGCGTACGCCACGGACAACGTGGCGATGGGGCCGGCGGCGACGGGGTCGTCGGAGATCTCGGGTCCCCCGGGTCGTCTCGACATGTCTTGGTCCGGTCCTCGTGGACTAGTGGGTCTCGGGTGACGGATCGGACGGGAAGATGCGGTAGTCGGCGCGCGAGAGGAGCTCGCCCCGTGCGCACTCCCAGCCGCTGCCGAAGTCCTCGAAGGACAGGCGGTCGGCGCCGGACTCGTAGTCGTGGTAGGCCATCACCCCCGATGTCGCGAGGCCGGTGGTGCCGGCGGAGGTGAACCGGGCGTTGCCCGCCTCGTCGGAGCGATACCGGCGGCCGTCGACCTCGACGGAGTCCGGACCCGGTTGCGCGGTGACGTTCGGGAGCTCGTGCCAGAGCACGACCTCGAGATCGGGATCGTCCTCCACCGAGATCCACGCCCGGCTGCCCAGTCCGGTGTCGAGGAAGTTCTCGGTCCAGGTGTAGCCGTCCTGGGTCAGCCGCAGGGTGCCGCGCACCGCGTAGGTCTGGCCGCGCAGTTCCACCAGGTCGCCGGGCTTGAGTTGACGCGGGTCGCCGTACACCGAGTCGTCGTCGGCCGACGAGAACGGGTCGCCCGGCCGGTACGTGCGGTTGCGCAGGGCCTCCGCCTCGGCTTCCCGTGCCTTCCTCTTGCCCAGGTGATCGAAGATGACGACCACCGCGATGATGGCGAGCAGCGCCACGACGATGATCAGCAGGAACTCCACGGGACCGACGTTATCCGTGTCGGCGGGAGCAGTCAGCCGGGTTCGGCGAGATGAATGACCCGCGAGACGAGTCGCCGCGAGGCGATCGGCCCCCGATGGGTGACGCGGGCGTTTCCGGGGCCGGGCTCACCGCGTCCCGTCGATCTCCCGCAACCTCGCGATGACCGGTGCGAACTGCTCGCAGACCGGTTCGAGAACCGTGATGTAACTGATCCCGGTGGTCGCGCGGAGCTCGACGAGCCGGCCGGCGAGGTCGGGTGCCGGGCCGATGAGGACCGACGGGAGGTCGAGGAACTCCTGCGGACTCATCGTCAGCTCCCACCTGGCGATGTGCTCCTCGGCGACCGCGACCGGGTCGTCGGTGACGGCCACGATCTGCATCAGGAGGTTCCACTCGATGGCGTCGGCACGCTCGCCTGCCGCGTCGCGTGCGAAGGCGACCCGCTCGGCGAACTCGGCGGCGGCCAGCGGGGAGAGCGCGCCGTCGCGGCTCGTCCGGGCGGCCGTGTAGCCGACGACGTCGGCGTGCTCGGCCGCCAGCCGCAACACGCGGTCGCCGTTGCCGCCGAGAAGGAGGGGAATGCGCGCCTGGACGGGTCTCGGCGTGAACGCCGGATCGGACAGCAACGACCTCGTCTTCTGCACGGTGGCGGCCAGGTGGTCGACGCGCCGGCCCGGCGCGAGGTAGTCGATCCCGGCCGATTCGAACTCCTCGCGGGCGTAACCGGTACCGATGCCGATCTCGACGCGGCCGTCGGAGAGTTGGTCGACGGTCGCGGCGTCCCGGGCGAGGAGCGCCGGGTTGGTGAAGGCCGCGTTGAGGACGAAGGTGCCCACGCGAAGGCGTCCGCTCGCCTGCGCGGCGACGGCCAGCGCAGGCCACGGACTCGGAATCCCCAGATGGTCGGGAACCAGCAGGACGTCGTAGCCGAGTTCCTCGGCTCGTCGGACGCGATCCCGCCACGACG
>Ga0164243_10008534_pt1 | contig 15081 bp, 12 predicted proteins | sample OricompcompostOP_FD_108781 | JGI IMG/M metagenome (GOLD analysis project Ga0164243, IMG submission 108781) | Organic Plus compost microbial communities from Emeryville, California, USA - Original compost - Organic plus compost (OP) | ecosystem: Engineered > Solid waste > Mixed feedstock >... | reverse complement strand
TCGCCACGCAGTCCCCGGACCTGGCCATCCTCGACGTCAACCTGGGCGGCAAGCCCAGCTACGCCGTCGCCGAGGCCTTGGCCAACCGCGGAATCCCGTTCCTCTTCTCGACGGGCTACGGCATCCGGGGCCTGGAGCCGGAGTACGCCCATATCCCCATGCTGCAGAAGCCGTTCACGCAGGAGGACCTGGAGAAGGCGCTTGATGCCGCCTATCGCGGCTCCAGGGAAAGCTGCGAACCATAGGGGCGAACGTCCCGGGGTTAGATATAATCCAGCAGGCTCATCTGGGAGACGCGGCTGAGGACGTTCAGGGAAGCCTGCAAGGCCACCTGGCCCTGCTGCAGTTGCGTCACGGCGGTCGCCATATCCACGTCCTCGATGTTGGAGATGAAGGTGTCCAGCACCACGTTGGAGGATTCGTGCCGGTCGCGCAGCTCGGTCATCTTGTTGGTGCGGATGCCGTTTTCCACCTGACTGCTGGTGATGTCCTCCATCGCCGACTTGATGTTGTCGAGCTCGGATTCCACGAAGGTGCGCTGCGCCGCCGTCAGCGGTCCGTCCAGCGGGCCGTCGGGTCCGGCCTGGAATTCGGCCAGCCGTTTCAGCGAGGCCATCACCTCGCGGCCCACATCGTCGGCCAGCATGCCGTATTCCACGGAAACGCCATTGTCGACGGTGGCCGAGGGCTTGACCTGACTGTTCTGGAAAGCGTCGTCCACCGTGGGCAGAGCCGCCAGGTCGGCAAGGGAATCCACGGTCACCGGCTTGGCGTCGGTGCGCGTGCCGCCGAAAATGTAGGCCCCGCCCATATTGGTATTGAGCGTGTTGACCACCGTATTGAAGGTCTGTTGCAGCGTCTCGTCGAAGGAGGCGAACTCCTCGTTGGACAGGCCGCTCAACATCGTGTCCCGGAGCGCACTCGTCTGGTCGTAGATATTGCCCAGGTAAAGATCGTTGAAGGACAGCTTGTCCAGCACCCTGTTGGTGGTGTCGAGATAGGTATCCGTCTGGCTCTTCACCGTCTTGGCGCCGAGAAGGGGCGAGATGTCGCGGCCGAGGCCGGAATAGCTGTCCGCCTTGTTGCCGCTGGAAATCTGCTCCTGCGTCTGCATCAGCCTGGCCTGGTTGGCCAGCAGGCTGTTGATCATGCTCTGGTTGTGGCCGAAGCTCGATACGCGCGTCATCCTCTATCCTCCTAATTCATCATGCCGAGCAGCGTGTCCATCATCTCCTTGGCCGTGGTGACGATGCGCGCTGCGGCGTTATAGGCGTTCTGGTAGACCAGCAGGTTGGAGAGCTCCTCGTCCAGGTTGACGCCGGTGGCGTTGCTCAACTTCTCGTCCACGGCCAGCGACAGGGCTTGCGTGTCCTGCTGATGCGCATGCACCGTGTTGCCCGCCTGGGCGGTATTGGACAGGAACGCCGAGGCATATTGGCTCAGGGTCACCTGCATGCTGTTGAGCGTGCCCGAGGAGTCGAAGTCCATGGACTTGTTCTGCAGGTCGGCCAGGGTCTGTGCGCCGCGTCCGTCGCCGGCGGCGACCACCGGTTCGCCCGGCGCGGCCGACTGGTTGTACTGGGCCAGGGCCAGCCGGCGGTTGTCCTCGGCGATGGCATCGGAGACACTCAGGCCGTTCGCCGAGTTGGCCGAATAGGCTTCGCCCAGGCCGAAGAAGCGGGAAATGGTAACGCCCGTGCCGCCGCGGTCGGTGGTATCGGACGGAACGAACAGCTTGTATCCCTCGGCGCCGGTGGTGGGCGTGACGTCCAGTCCGCCATCGGCATTGAGCGAGAAGGTCATGTAGGGACCAAGCGGCGATGAATTGAGATCGTTGACGATGCTGTCGAAGTCGCCGCTGGTGACCGTATAATCATAATCCACGAGGATTTTGCCGTCGGGGCCGCGGAGCTTCAGGTTCATGGTGCCGCCCGGCGCGAAGCCGTGGTCCTCGCTCCCCGTTATGCCGGTGGCGTAATTGGACGGCGTGTCCGAGACCAGCAGGTCGTTCATCCCGAAAAATTGCGAGAAGCCGTGCCCCGCGCGGTCGCTGGGGTTCGCCTCGTCCTGCACGATAACCACGCCATTGGCCGGATCGCTGGCGGTGAAGCTCATCACGCCATCGTCGAGGGTGAGCGTCCCGGCGCCGCCCAGGCCCGCGTTCACGGCGGCAATGGCATCGTCGAGGGTCGCATAGGCGCTGAAATCGATGGCCACGCTATTGACCAGATTGCCCGACCCGTCGGTCACCGAGAAATGGGCGATGCCGCTGAAACCCGTCGCATCAGTGCCCAGCATGCCGGTCTGCGTCCCGGTCAGGCTGTGGGGCGGCGGATAGGCCGTGCTGGCGTTGTGCACCGCATTGAACTGATCCATCGCCGCCCGCGCCAGATTGCCCAGCTCGGTGCCGAGATCGGGCAACACCGTGTCGCGCATATCCAGAAGGCCGCGCAGTTCGCCGGACAGCACGCCGGAATCCAGGGTCGCCCCCGAGCCGATCACCGTTCCCGTGGAAGGGTCGACCGTATGCAGGGTGATGGGCTCGAACAATGTGCCCGAGGTCACGGTGCCCGGCGGGTCGTAGGTCAGCACATAGGGCGTGATATCCACCAGGGCCGTGCCGCTGGTGGTGGACACCCGCACCGAGCCGTCGGGATTGGTGTTGACCCGGATATCCACGAGCTCCGACAGATCGTTGATGGCCTGCGCCCTCTGCTCTTCCAGCGAGGAGGCATCGCCGCCATTCGTCGCCTTTTCGGAGACGATTTTGGGATTCAACTCCGCGATGCGCTGCAAGGCCGAGTTGATTTCGGTGACGATATCGCCGATCTGGCCGCTCACCTCGGCCCGCAGGTCCTGAATCTGCGATGCCATGTTGGATACGGTGCGGGTGAAGGAATCGATGCTGGCCAGCGCCGACTGCCGGCTGCCCGCCGCCGTGGGGTCCAGCGCCAGGCTGTTGAGGCTGCTGTAGAGCTGGTCCAGCTTGCCCGGAATGGAATTGTTGTCGTTGGGATCGCCCAGGATCGAATCGAAACGGTCGTAATATTTGGCCAGCGCGTCATATTGCGCGGCATCCGACTTCGCGGACCAGGAGGCGGCCTCCAGGAACTTGTCGGTCACCCGCGCGATGCCGGAGATTTCCACGCCATTGGGCTGCGAGCCCGCCACCGAGGCCTGCAGGTCCACGCGCTGGCGCACATAGCCGGGCGTGTTCACATTGGCGATATTGTTGGACGTGGTGCGCAGCGCCTGCTGGTTGACGCCCAGCGCGGAGGTCGCCGTGTTGAGAATGGACGCAAGGCTCATGGCCGCCCCTCCCGGTACAGATCAGTCGGCAGATATTGCCGGTTCGCGGGAAGAATCTGCTTTTGCAGGCCCCTATCCGCGCCTCCGACCGGCAGGGCCGCGCCGCAGATACCATGCTCCAAGGCATTGAAAATACGCATCTTCTGTCCGACTGCTCTGTTCAGCATCCGGCCCGCCCCATGCGGCCCGGCATGAAATCTCATCCCTTCATATGCAAAGCGCGGGCCAGTTTTGACCGGGCTTCCCCAGGCAGCGGGCGACGGCATTGGAAAGTCACCGGAAACGGCCTTTCCTGCACAGCAAGAATTGCCGCCTGCGGCCAAACTTGCCCACTCTCACCGCCAGGACTGGAGCCCAGAACCCTTGGATTTCCAGTGGTTTCTTGATGTTCATAAAATTGGCCCGGCATTTGCTTGGGTCTGTGCGACTGAATTTATCCGGGACCACCCATGACCGCTACGACCCACATGAGCACGCCAATGACCGGCTCCAGCCCGGCTGCCCTTCTGCTGTCCCTGCTGGGCGGCCAGACCGGCGGCGCCCAGGCCGCGGCTGGTGCGCAGGGTGTCGGCAATGGCGCCTTTGCCGCCCTGCTGCAATCGCTCGCCGGCGGCACGGGGTCTGAAGCTCAAGCCCAGGCGGGCAAGACCGGCGGCCAGACACCGGCGCCCACCCTCGGCGCCCTGCTGTCCCTATATAAGAGTGCCCCCGAAGGCGAGGAGACCGGCAAGGACGCCCAGGGCGGCGATCCGCTCAAGGCCCTCTTCGCCGCATTGCAGAATGCTGGGGTCGATCTCGACAAGCTGTCGCTTCCGGCGGACCTGGCGGCTCAGGCGCAGCCCGGAGACATGACGGGCACCACCGAAAGCGGCGATGCCGTGACCGGCCTGCTGGACAACGGCTCCACCGGCGAAGACCAGGCGGCCGACGTCCCGCAGGACCCGTTCCTTGCCCTGATCGGCCTTCTGGCGGCGCAAATGCCGGCAGAGAACCAGCCCGCGAACCAGCCCGGCGAGGCCGATACGGCATCCGCCCAGGCGAAAGCCGTGCCCGTTCCGCCTGCCGGCCAGGCCGTCGGAACCGGCGATCCATCCACCGATCCCCTGCTGCACCCGGACGGCAAGACCCGGCAAAGCGTGGAGAATTTCCTCTCCTCCCTCAGCCCCGAGGACCGTGCCCGCATCGCCGACGCGCTGCGCCAGCTTCAAACGGCGCAAAACGGCACCACTACGCCGCAGGCCGAAGAGGCGGCAAAGGCCGCCCCCCAGGTCGTGGCACAGGCAGACACCGCCAGGCCGGGCGGCAAGGCGAATGCCGGCCCGGCCGAGAGCGGCCCCCCGCCCGCCAAGGCGGCGGCGCAGCCGCAGGTTCAGACACCGGCACAGGCTCAGGCGCAAGCACAGCCAGAGACAGGGGCACACCAGCAGGCTCAGACGGCTCCGGCCCAACAGGCGACGGGCCAGGCCGAGGCACAGGCCCGCGCCTCCGCACCCGGCAGCACCGATGCCGATACCACGGCCCGCACCATCAGCCAGACCCTGCCGGAGCATCTGTCACGCGATACATCCGTCCAGGTGCGGCAGGGGCACCCCACCAATGGCGGGACCGGCGGCCACCAGCTCCTGTCCGCCGGAACCTCGGCCAGCGTGATGGCCGCCAGCCAGGACGCGGCCACGGCGGCATCGGCGCAGGACCAGGCCGCCAGCGGCGCACAGCAGCCCCCCAAGGCCCAGGGCCTCAAGACGGCAGGCGCCGGAAGCACCGACACGCTGTTCGGCCTGAAGTCCGGCGATGCGGCCGCCGATCCGCTGAAGACCGGCGCCTTCTCCGACACGTTGGGCCAGGTCAGCCAGCCCGGCAGCGTGGACCAGCTGGAGTCTTCCGTGGCGAAGATCGCCCGCGCGCCCCTGACCTACCAGGCGGCCCCCTCGCAGGTGGCCATGCACCTCTCCAGGGCGGCGGAGACCGGCGGCAACCGTTTCGTCATCCAGTTGAGCCCGGCATCGTTGGGCGACGTGGATGTGGACCTCAAGGTCGGCAAGGACGGCACGGTCCACGCCATGCTGCATGTGCAGAAGCCCGAGACCCTGCAGATGCTGCAGCGGGACTCCGGCATCCTGCACCAGGCGTTGCAGGACGCCGGCCTGAAGCCGGACAGCGGCAGCCTCAGTTTCTCGCTTCGGCAGGACGGCGGCCAGTTTGCCGGCCAGAACGGCAGCCAGGGCGGCGGCCATGCCCATGGTGGCGGCCTGCCGGACATGGATACCAGTATCGCCGACATGGCGGCCCAGCCCGCGCGCCGGAGCCATGCCGGACAACTCGACGTAACGATTTAGGAGCGGAGGACCCTCCATGGATATCAGCCAGATCACAGGCAACGGGACCGGTTCGGCACAAGCCGGCGCCAAGCTGTCGCAGAACTTCGATACGTTCCTGACCCTGCTGACCGCGCAGCTGCAGAACCAGAATCCGCTCGATTCCATGAAGGCGGACCAGTTCACCCAGCAACTGGTGAGCTACAGCCAGGTGGAACAGGCCATCGAGACCAACCAGAACCTGGAAACACTGATTGCCGCGCAGACCGCGCAGGGCTTCAGCAACACCGTGGGCTATCTCGGCAAGACGGTCACCCTGGATTCCAACGTGGCCGGCCTGCAGGACGGCAGCGCGAGCTGGCACTATATCCTCGGCTCCAATGCCGACGAGGTGAAGATCGTCATCAAGGATGACAGCGGCGAGGAAGTCTATACCGAGGACCTCAGCGGCGAAGATCTCGAAAAGGGCGAGCATGTCTTCACCTGGGACGGTGTGTCCAGCGACGGCACGGACATGCCCGACGCCGCATACAGCATGACCATCACCGCCAAGGCCGGCGATAGCGCGGTCGACACCGCCACCCTGGTCGAAGGCAAGGTGGACAGCGTGGAGACCGTTGCCGGCCAGCACTGGCTGGTGATCAAGGGCGTGGACATGCCGCTCGGCACATTGAAGAAAGTTTCTGATGAACCGGCCTCGGAGAATTCCCAAGGCGCCTAGTCCAGAAGGACGGAACGACAAATGACAACAGGCATCTATAGGAGTCAAACATGAGTGTATATGGCGCTTTGTATTCCGGCGTGTCGGGGCTGGCGGCGAACAGCAACGCCCTCGGCATGATCGCGGACAATATCACCAACGTGAACACGGTGGGCTACAAGGCCACCAAATCCCGCTTCTCCACCCTGGTGACGGAAGGCGCGTCCACCCTCACCTATTCGCCCGGCGGCGTGCAGTCGAGCCCGCAGACGCTGGTCAGCCAGCAGGGCCTGCTGCAGGCGTCGTCGTCCGAGACCGACCTCGGCATCGTCGGCGCCGGCTTCTTCGTGGTGTCGTCCTCGTCGGGCAGCGGCGTGAACAGCGACAGCATCCAGTTCACCCGGGCCGGCTCCTTCTATCCTGACGACGATGGCTTCCTGCGCAATACCGCGGGTCTGTATCTCAAGGGCTGGCCCATCGACGCGGAGGGCAACATCCCCACCAACCTCGGCGACCTGTCCACTCTGCAGACCATCAACACCTCGGGCCTCACCGGCACCGCCGAGGCCACGACCAAGGTCAGCCTGCGCGCCAACCTGCAGTCGTCGAGGGAGATCAACCCCGCCGTCGTGGACGGCAGCGGCACCCTTGTTTACACCGTGGGCGACCTGGCGAGCGGCGCCACCAAGCCGGACTTCGAGCGCAACATCCAGATCTACGACGCTCAGGGCGGCACCCACACGGTCACCATGTCCATGGTGAAGAGCGGCGATAACGAGTGGCAGGTGGAAATGTACATGCGGCCGGCCGATGACGTCACAAACGCCGTCAACGGCGTGCAGGGCCTGGTCAGCGCCGGCACGCTCGCCTTCAACCCGGACGGTACCCTGGACCTGGACAACACGTCGGCGTCGCTCCAGGATCCGATGAACTTCGCCTGGACCAACGGCGCTGCGCCCAGTGAGGTCACCTTCAACTGGGGATCGGACGACGACAAGGACGGTTTCACCCAGTATGACAGCGTCTCGACACTGATCTCCTCCTCGGTCAACGGCGCCGTGTTCGGCAACGTGACGGGCGTGAACATCACCGATGAAGGCGTGGTCATCGCCAAGTTCGACAACGGCCTGGTGAAGCCGGTGTACCGGCTGCCCATCGCCACCTTCCAGAACCCGGACGGGCTGGAGCGCACGGACGGCAATGCCTTCACCCAGTCCGACTACTCCGGCACCTTCAGCCTGCAGATGGCGGGCTCGGGCGGCGCCGGCCAGGTGGCCCCGTCCACACTGGAAGCATCCACCGTCGACCTGGCCCAGGAATTTACCAATCTCATCACCACACAGCGCGCCTACTCGGCGTCGACCAAGGTGATCACCACCGCCGACGAGATGCTCAACGAGCTGACGAACCTGAAACGATAAGGCCTTAGCAGCTTCGCGCAGCAGCGGCCGGCCTTTCGGGGCCGGCCGCAGTGTCGGAGCAATTTAGTAAAATTTTATCAATGCTTTAGCGTCCGTTAACCGCGTTCTTTAGGCGTTTGTCAATAGGCACGGCATAGGCTTGTCACAATTCTTACGCAGGAGTTCGAGCGACAATGAGTGATCGCAGACATGCCCCGCCCACTCGCGTCATTGGCCCGCGCGGCGAGCCGATGACCCTGGATGATTTGCCCCCCGCAAACACCAAGCGCTGGGTGGTCCGCCGCAAGGCGGAAGTCGTGACCGCCGTTCAGGGCGGCCTCTTGACCATCGAGGAAGCGTGCAAGCGCTACCGCCTCACCATGGAGGAATTCCTGGGCTGGCAGCGGGCCATCCAGAAGAACGGCATGCCGGGTCTTCGCGCCACGCGTATCCAGCAGTACCGCAAGACTCCCCCCTCGCAGTCCACGACGGCCTATGAGAAGTCCAACGCGCGCGCCTCTGCCTAGCTCTTCCCGTTGACGCCGGTTTCGGCCGGCGGGTCCGCAGACACCGGATTCGCCGATCGGGCCGGCACATGACAAAGGGGAAGGCACGCCCCCGCCGCCGAACTCTTCGGTAGGCAAATTTTGCCCAGTTTTAACCACTTATTCAGAAACCTCTTTCATAACCGAGTGTCAGGGGCGCATCCGTGCGCCGATACATCTTCTGCCGTCGCAGAGAGCGGATGACTGAGGTACAGAGTGGACGGACTGGTCAATTTACTGCGCAGCCTGGGTTCGACCCGCATCATCATCATGGGCGTCGTCACGGCCGCCCTCATCGGCTTCTTCGCCTTCCTGACCGTGCAGGTCACCACCCCTCCCATGTCGCTGCTCTACAGCGACCTGGACGTCAAGGATTCGGGAGCCATCACCGAGAAGCTGTCGAGCATGGGCGTCGAGTACAAGGTCTCGCCCGACGGCACGAGCATCATGGTCCCCGAAGGCGAGGCGGCGCGCCTGCGCATGTCCATGGCCCAGGATGGCCTGCCCTCCGGCGGCAGCATCGGTTACGAGATTTTCGACGAGGGCAATTCGCTGGGCACCACCAGCTTCGTGCAGAACATCAATCACCTGCGCGCCCTGGAAGGCGAACTGTCACGCTCCATCCAGTCCATCGACCGGGTGGCGGCCGCCCGCGTGCACCTCGTGCTCCCCGAGCGCCAGCTCTTCTCACGCGAGGAGCGCAAGCCGAGCGCTTCCATCGTCATCCGCAGCCAGGGCCGTCTCTCCAGCAGCCAGGTGAACGCCATCCAGCATCTGGTGGCGGCGGCGGTTCCCAATCTCGATCCGGGCCGCATCTCCATCGTCGATGAACGCGGCACGCTGCTGGCGGCCGGCATCGAGGGCAGCAAGGACGGCGTCTTCTCCGCCAATGCCGACGAACGCCGCATGGAATACGAGAACCAGCTCAAGTCGGAGCTGGAGGCGCTGCTGGCCAATTCGCTGGGTCCGGGCAAGGTGCGCGCCGAGGTGACCGCGCAGATCGATTTCGACCGCATCACCACCAATTCCGAAATCTACGATCCGGACAGCCAGGTGGTGCGCTCGTCGCAGACCGTCGAGGAGACGGGCACCAACACCGAGCGCGCCGGCACCGGCAACACCACGAGCGTGGCCAACAACCTGCCGGAGGCCGATGCCCCCGCCGAAGACCAGCCGACCAACGCCTCCTCCAACGCGCGCACCGAGGAGACGGTCAACTACGAGATTTCCAAGACCATCCGCACCCAGGTGCAGGAGGCCGGCCGGATCAAGCGGCTCAGCGTCGCCATCCTGGTGGACGGCCGCTACCAGCAGAACGAGGACGGCACGACGACCTACGAGCCGCGCTCGCAGGAGGAGCTGGACAAGATCGCCACGCTGGTGCGCTCGGCCATCGGCTATGACGAGCAGCGCGGGGACGTGGTCAATGTCGTCAACATGCAGTTCGCCCAGGTGGAGCCGATCGCGGAAGCGGAGCCGGAAGCCGCCGACATCCTGGGCATCAAGCGCTCCGACTTCTTCCGCCTGGCACAGCTCATCGTCATGGCCGTGGTGGCGGCACTGGTGATCCTGCTGGTGGTGCGTCCGCTCCTGGTGCGCGTGCTCGAATCCCTTCCGCCGCCACAACCGGCCGGCGCCAAGGGCCTGCCCGGCGGGCGTACTCCGGCCCTGCCCGGCGCGGAAGGCGGCATGATGCCCGGCCAGTTGGCCTATCACGGCGACGGCGACGAGGACGCCCAGGGCGGGGGCCTGGTCCCGGCCGGCGGCATGGCGATGGCACAGGCATTGGGCAACGGCAGCTTCGACATCTCCCAGATCGACGGGCAGATGCAGGAAAACGCCATCAACAAGCTGGGTGAAGTGGTCACGCGCCATCCCGACGAGGCCACCTCCATCATCCGTAACTGGCTTTACAACGGGTAACGCGGACCATGAGCAACGAAGTCCGGAAACTGGAAGGTCCCGAGCGCGCGGCCGTCGTGATGCTGGCGCTGGGCGAGGATTTCGGCCGCCTGGTATGGGAACGGCTGGACAATGAGGAGATCAAGGAAATCTCCGCCGCCATGTCGGCCCTGGGCAGCGTGCCCGCGAAGGTCACCGAACAGCTTCTGCACGAGTTCATCGGGCAGATTTCCCAGGTCGGCGCCATCGTCGGCTCCTACGAGAACACCGAGCGCCTGCTCGCCCAGATCCTGCCCGAGGATCGCGTGGACCAGATCATGGAGGAAATCCGTGGTCCCGCCGGCCGCACCATGTGGGACAAGCTGGGCAATGTGAACGAGGGCGTGCTGGCGGCCTATCTGAAGAACGAATATCCGCAGACCGTGGCCGTGGTGCTCTCGAAGATCCGCTCCGAGCATGCCGCCCGCGTGCTGGCCGCCCTGCCTGACGATTTCGCCCTGGAAGTGGTGATGCGCATGCTGCGCATGGAATCGGTGCAGAAGGAGATCCTGGACAAGGTGGAAGAAACGCTGCGCATCGAGTTCATGAACAACCTGGCCCGCACCAGCCGGCGCGACAGCCACGAGATGATCGCCGAGATATTCAACTATCTCGACCGCAACACCGAGACCCACTTCCTCTCCGCGCTGGAGGACCGCAACCGCGAGAGTGCGGAACGCATCCGCGCCCTGATGTTCACCTTCGAGGACCTCTCCAGGCTGGACCCGGCGGGCGTGCAGACGCTGCTGCGCAACATCGACAAGGACAAGCTGGGCCTGGCGCTCAAGGGCGCCTCCGACGCCCTGCGCGACCTCTTCTTCTCCAACATGTCCGAGCGCGCCGCCAAGATCCTGCGCGAGGACATGGAAGCCATGGGTCCGGTGCGGCTGCGCGACGTGGACGAGGCCCAGATGGAACTGGTCAACCAGGCCCGCGACCTGGCGGATGCGGGCGAGATCACCCTCAATGACAAGGGTGACGAAGAGATGATTTACTGAAATGGCGTTTGGACAGATTGTGACCGCAAGCAAGACACCGGAAAAAGCCGTGAAATTCCTCTTCGAGAGGGATTTCGACGAGCCCGTGGTGGAGATCGACCCCACCGCGCCCGAAGCGCCGTGCGGCCGTACCAACGCCGAGCTGGAGCAGCTCCTGGCCGAAGCCCACGAGGCCGGCCGCGCCCAGGCGGCGGAGGAAGCCCGCGTGGCGGCCGAGGCCACCATCGCCCAGATGATCGAGGGCCTGGCCGCAAACGTGCGGGCGCTCATGGAGGACCGGCTGGCGCTGCAGCAGCAGCTCACGCGGGAAGCGGCGCAACTGGCCCACGCCATCGCGCTGAAGCTGACCCCGCGCCTCATGAAGGCGCACCCGCTGGCCGAGATCGAACGGCTGACCGAGGACTGCCTGAGGGAGCTCGGTGACGAGCCGCGCCTGGTGATCCGCCTGCACGAGGCCATGCTGCCCCGGATGAAGGCGCGCATCGACGCCATGGCCCGGGCCGCCGGCTATGAAGGCGCGGTGGTGCTCCTGGGAGACGACACGATGAGCCCGCTGGACTGCCGCATCGACTGGGCGAACGGCGGGACCGAGCGCCGCGTGGCGTCCCTCATCAAGACCGTCGAGGAGACGGTGAACCGCTATCTCGCGACGCCGGCCCCGGCCGAGGCCCCCGCCGCACAGACTGAGGAACAGTGACCATGGCTGAAGACGAAAGCAAGACGTCGATGGACCTTGAAGACATGAGCACCCCCGAGGAGGAGGCCAGTACCGCCGTCGCCGAATATGACGCCGGCACGGACTCCGACGGCGAGGATGAAGACGGCGTGCGCACCGCCACCGACCTGGAGGCCGTGTTCGACATCCCGGTCAAGGTTTCGGCGGTGCTGGGCAAGTCCAACCTGCAGGTCAGCCAGCTCCTGCGGCTCGGCCGCGGCGCCGTCATCGAGCTCGACCGCAAGGTGGGCGAGGCCATCGACATATATGTGAACAACCGGCTGGTGGCCCGCGGCGAGGTCGTCCTGGTGGATGACCGGCTGGGCGTCACCATGACCGAAATCATCAAGGGCGAGTAAGGCATCCATCCATGGCCGACACGGGCTCCATCAAAGGCATCAGGACAAAGGGCGGCGCGCCGAAGAGCGGGCGGCTGGACCTGGCGACCGTTCTCGGTCTCCTGGGCGGGTTCACGCTGATCGCCGCCGCCGTGGTGCTGGGCGGCTCGGTCACGGCCTTCATCGACGCGCCCTCCATCCTCATCGTGGTGGGCGGCACCTTCGCCATCACCTCCATCAGCTTTTCCTGGGAAGAGGTGGCCACGGCGCAGCGCACCATCGCCCACACGCTCTTCCGCCACAATCCGGACTCCACCCAGGCGGCGCATCTCAGCCTGCAGGTGGCCGAGCGCGTGCGCAAGAACGGGCCGCTGGAGCTGCAGAGCGTCATGCCCCGCCTCGCCGACCAGCCCTTCTTCCAGAAGGCGCTCGGCGTGGTGCTGGACGGCACGCCGGTGGAGGAGATCGAGCACATGCTGCAGAACGAGGTCAACTCCATGGCCACCCGCCACATGAAGAGCGCCGGCGTGCTGCGCCGCGCCGCCGACGTGTCGCCCGCCATGGGCCTCATCGGCACGCTGGTGGGCCTGGTGCAGATGCTCGGCAATCTGGACGACCCGGCCAGCATCGGCCCGGCCATGGCCGTCGCGCTGCTCACCACCTTCTATGGGGCAGTGCTCGCCAACATGGTGTTCCTGCCCCTGGCCTCCAAGCTGGAGCGCAATTCCAGCGAGGAGACGCTCAACTACCGCATCTTCGCGCTCGCCGCATCCTCCATCGCGCGCCGGGAGAACCCGCGCCGGCTGGAGATGCTCATCAATACCCTGCTGCCGCCCATCAAGCGGATCGCTTATTTCGATTAGTCTAGGTTAGGAGAACAAGGACCATGCGCCTTCTCATTGTCGGCACCCTCAACGGCCAGATCGGCGCGGCCACGCAGATCGCCATGGCGCGCGGGGCCAAGGTATCGCATGCGGAAACCATCGAGGCAGCGCTCGCCTCGCTGCGCTCGGGACGCGGGGCGGACCTGGTGATGGTGGATGTCCAGCTCGACATCCGGGACTTCCTCGACCGGGCAACGCAGGAGCATATCTTCGTGCCCGTGGTCGCCTGCGGCATCGGCACCGACGCCCAGGTAGCGGTCCGCGCCATCAAGGCCGGCGCCAAGGAATACATCCCCCTGCCCCCGCAGGCGGATCTCATCGCCGCCGTGCTGGAGGCCGTGGCCGACGAGAACCATCCGCTCATCTACCGCGACAACGCCATGCGGGACATCATCAAGCTGGCGGACCAGGTGGCCCCGTCCGAAGCCAGCATCATGATCACCGGCGAAAGCGGCACGGGCAAGGAAGTGCTGGCCCGCTACGTCCACCGCAAGAGCCAGCGCGCCAAGATGCCCTTCGTCTCCGTCAACTGCGCCGCCATCCCCGAGAACCTGCTGGAATCGGAACTGTTCGGCCACGAAAAGGGGGCCTTCACGGGTGCCGTCGGCCGGCGCGTCGGCAAGTTCGAGGAAGCGGACGGCGGCACGCTGCTCCTCGACGAAATCAGCGAAATGGACATCCGCCTGCAGGCCAAGCTGCTGCGCGCCATCCAGGAGCGCGAGATCGACCGCGTGGGCGGCGCCAAGCCGGTGAAGGTGAACATCCGCGTCATCGCCACCTCCAACCGCGACATGGCCGAAGAGGTGAAGAAGGGCAATTTCCGCGAGGACCTCTTGTTCCGCCTCAATGTGGTGAACCTGAAAATCCCGCCCCTGCGCAACCGGCCGGAGGATATCCGCATCCTCTCGGAGCATTTCGCCAAGAAATATGCCGCCGTGAACGGCCTGCCGGAGCGCCCGGTATCCGACGCCGCCCTGAAGGTGCTGCAGTCCAGCTACTGGAAGGGCAATGTGCGCGAGCTGGAGAACACCATCCACCGCGCCGTGCTGCTGAACCAGGAAGACGAGGTATCGCCCGAGAGCATCCTGCTGCCGGACGGCCGCCCGCGGTCGGAAGAAGGCTATTCGATGGAGTCCGCCGACGGCCGGGTGGTGGAAGCCGGCAGCGTGCTGGTGGGCCGCACCGTCGCCGACGTGGAGCAGGAGCTCATCATCAACACGCTGCGCAACTTCCTCGGCAACCGCACCCATGCCGCCAATATCCTCGGCATCTCCATCCGCACCCTGCGCAACAAGCTCAAGCAGTATGGCGACGAGGGCGTTTCCATTCCGGTACCGGGCGACGGCGCCCATGCGCATATGAGTTGAGGTTCCACCGAAATCATGCAGCCCCATATCGTCATTCCGGAACCCGCTTTGCCCCAAAGCTGTGCTTTGGCTGGCAAAGCGCGGTATCCGGAATCTGGAGCCGGTAATACTCAGGCATGCGTGTCGGGATTCCGGATCGCTGACTTTCCTCGCCAAGCCACAGGCTTGGAGGAAAGTCGCGTCCGGAATGACGGGATTCTCGACATGATCCGGCAAACTCTTGAAAATGTCAGGTGAGACTCTGAAATGAGCGACGGCAGCCAGAAGGCCGCTACGGCAAGCCAGGCAGGAGACCTGTTGGGGCGCTTGCAGCAGATTTTGAAACAGGGCGATATCGCCCTGGCGCTTGGCGTGGTCGCCATCCTGGTGGTGCTCATCCTGCCCATGCCCGGCTGGATGCTGGACTTCTGCCTGGCGCTGTCCATCACCTTCTCGGTGATGGTGCTCATGACCTCGCTCTTCATCTCCAAGCCGCTGGAATTCAGCTCCTTCCCGACGGTTCTGCTCATCGCCACCATGCTGCGCCTGGCGCTCAACCTGGCCTCGACCCGCCTCATCCTCGCCAACGG